>WNGG01028313.1_pt1 | contig 10712 bp, 19 predicted proteins | sample 5400661 | NCBI WGS metagenome assembly WNGG01 (sample SAMN13153372, study PRJNA577476) | soil metagenome | isolation source: 100 cm soil or saprolite under Garry oak tree replicate 1 | place: USA:California | collected 2016-06-15
TACTTGAAGACACTTCCCTGTTCCGATATTACTAGCGCATAGGGTTGTTGTCGAGGTTGGGTTGTGACCGTGACAGTCGCACTCCCACTGCTCCCTGTGTGAGAGGAATCTCCGGCATAGCTTCCGGTTATTTTGTGATGGCCAGCTATGCTTGGCGTGTAGGATACTGAACAGCTGGCCACGCCCGTAGTAGCGGTGGCTGTTAAGGAGCAGGTGAGCAGATTGAAGGTCCCGGTGGAGTTGGAAGCGAAGCTGACACTTCCAGTCGGTGTAATAACCGCGCCGACATCAGCATCGTTCAAAGTAGCGGTACAGTTGGTGGAGCTATTCATGATCACTGGGTTCGGACTGCAATCTACAGCCATGGAGGTTGCCCGCTTGTTCACATTTATTGTGGTGCTGCCCGAACTGGTGGCGTGTGTCGAGTCTCCATTGTAGCGAGCAGAGACAGACATGGGTCCAGCGGCAGTGGGGGTGACGTTCACAGAACAGCTCGCAGAAGACCCTGACGGATTTCCAAGCGTACAAGTGCCACCCGGAGTGAAGGTAAAAGTGCCTGTTGGCGCAGTCGCTCCTGACGTTTGAGTGTCTCTGATTGTGGCCGTACATGAAGTAGCCTGGTTGACGACAACATTTGAGGGCGTGCAAGTGACACTTGTGGATGTGGAGTGAAGCCCTGCGACTATAACGCTCAGCGGAAACGTGCCCAGGCTACCATCGTGGAATGTGTCAGACTGGGCCGGAGTGTAAGTACCGGTGATCGTTTCGGTTCTCGCCGAAGTTCCTGATGGAGCGAAGGAGACGCTGCAGTTAGCAGCGGTAGAGTTTACAGCGCTCAGACTGCACGGTGTCCCCGTGAAGGATCCGCTCCCGTCGTTGGTGAAGTCTACCGTGCCTGCTGGAGTACCTGACGTTCCTGGTGAAGTATCCTTTACTGAAGCAGTGCAGGTCGAAGACTGGCCTATTTGGACAGAGGCGGGGCTGCAAACAATCATTGTTGAGGTGGCTCGCTTGTTGACAGCGAGACTTGAGCTGCCTGAGCTCGCAGAATGCGTCGAGTCGCCAGAGTAACTAGCGGAGATTGACAGAGTTCCTGCGGAAGTGGGAATGACAGTCACGGAACAGCTCGCAGAAGCGCCGGATGGACTGCCCAAGATGCACGTGCCGCCTGGCGTAAAGGCAACGGTGCCGGTCGGTGCCGTCGCACTGGAGGATGAAGTGTCTGTGACCGTTGCAATGCACGATGCGCTTTGATCGACAACGACGGTGGACGGTGTGCAATTGATAGTTGTGGACGTTGGGTGAAGCCCTCCTTTTGTCACGACTAGGGAAAAAGTGCCCGAGCTGCCGTTATGCAAAGTGTCAGATACGGCAGGAGAATAAGTGCCCGTAATCGTGTCCGTCCTAGCCTTCGTCCCCGAAGGAGTGTAAGACACGTTGCAGCTTGCATTCGTCGAGTTAACCGCAAGAAGACTACAAGGGGAACTGTTGAAGGATCCTCTGCCCCCCTTGGTAGTGAAGCTCACTGTGCCTGTTGGAGTACCTGGCGTTCCTGGTGAAGTGTCCTTTACTGAAGCAGTGCAGGTCGAAGACTGGCCTATTTGGACAGAGGCCGGGCTGCAAACGATCGTGGTCGACGTGGTGCGCCTGTTGATGGTGATCGTGTTAGATGTCATGGCCGTCTGGCCGGCCGAGTCATTTGTCGTAAGGGTCACGGTGAAGGACCCGCTGGTCGCATACACGTGAGTCGCTTGGCTTCCTGTAGCAGATCCCCCATCGCCAAAGTTCCAGCTGAAAGTGTATGGTGGTGTTCCGCTAGAGGCTATCGCTGTGAATGTGATCGGTACGTCGGATGAAGGGTTGGAGGGGGAGTATGTGAAACTAGTTGTGAAGGGTTGAGGGCTAGACGAGAGCTTCCAAGCAGTGAAAGGATGGAGTTCCCAGTGGCCCGCGTCCCAATAGACGAAGCCTTGCACGTCGAGGGAGATGCTGCCAGTGGAAAAGTATTGTGTGATAGTGTCGTTGTCGCACGGGGAGTGTCCCGGACCGCAGTATCCCTTGGCCAACCAATCCTGGTCAAACTCGATGTGGATGCTGTTGCTCCCTCCTCCGATCGAATGAATATCGCCGTAGTCGTCGCAGAAAGTATCAGCTTTTCCATCTCCATTTCTGTCCGGGTACGGTCCACCTCCATTGACAGAGTTGTAGGTTGTGGAACAGTCACCATAGGTCAGGTGTGGCAGATAGATTCCGTTAATCTGAACCAGGGTTGAAACTACCTGGCCTTTCGTGTTGACGATCGTGCATGGCGGGGATAGTGCTCGCTTGTTGGGAACACCTCCTGCGGTGGAGCTTGTCTGCCATGGAGTCGAGATAGCTCCGGACGAGCCCGTGACATTCAGGAAGGTTGTCACCAACGCACTGCAGGAAATGTTCGGATTCCAGGCTGAGACAGACTGAGCGACTACAATCGGGACCGGGGCTGCAAACATGAGGCTTATTGTTCCAAAGATGAGGAGCGCAAGCAAGGAGGACTCCCGAAAGTTATGAACTGGGGACACAGAGAAGAGGGTTGAAAGACTATTAGACACGCGAGGACTCGGACCAACAGCCTATTTAAATCGTCCAGTGTTGCGCTACAAAAAGCTATACTAGGATATCCAAGTCATTATCTAGGGAAATGCGTATAGAAAGCAACTGCTTACGTCCCCATTGATAGGTGCGAGGTGCCCGTTGACATTGGGCGGTACCTCACATTCGTTGCTTATGCTGAAGTTCTATTTTTCGGGGCAATTTTCGCGTTGGCAAGTTTAGAGTCTTGTTTTTCTGTTTTTGAGTTGATAAGTGGAATTCGAGCGTTCAGAGCTCAAATCCCAAGTCTGAGGATCGGGTGGCCAGAAGTTCTGGCAGTTCCCATGTCGCGAGTTGACCGGCACTGGGAAGCACCTAGTTGCCATTGGTAGAGATCAACATTTGAACGAGTACAATGGGCTCGCGTGAAGTAGCTTGAGTCTCGTTTTCCCCGACCAAGGTATCGACGGCCATGTATGGACAGATTCCAATCCTTCTCGTTACTAAGTATATGGAAGATGAAAATTGGGAAGGTTCGTTGTTCTATGCGAGCTGTTCCTTCTGCGGCCTCGGTGCCTTTGTGTCTGGCGATGGTTTCGGTGCGGTCTGGTCTTTTAGGAGGCCTTCGATCCGTTTGAGGATGGGTGCTTGTGAGTACGAGTGTATCTGGTCTGAAATTACGGCGTGTATTCTCTCTGGGTTGTGGATGCCGTATAGTTCGTAGTATGTGGCTGCTCGAGGCATCTGTATCTCTCGCCCTCCTAATACAGCTCCTGCCAGTGTGATGTTCTTGATCGTCTTGATAGACGCCCCGGCTGCCGCGCCTGACATGTCACCTCCGAGTCCGAGACCTGATTCGGAGACTGGGACGATTGTTCCGTAGTGGAGTCGGCGGCCCCAGAAGCTAGTCGTTACGATCAGGTCAGCGATCTTATCGTAGTGGAGTTCTCTAGCGGTGCGTCCCCAGAAAGTCTTCGCGAGGATGATTCTCCGGTCGGTTATGAGATAGCGATGGCCCCGTCGGTAAGCTTGGATGAATATGAACGCGATGACGGCGGCCGTTCCTAGTGTGAAGGGCAGAACAGTCGCAGGAGTCATAGTTGTCGCAGAGAATCCGAGGAGAAATGGAATCGTTACAGTAGTGGAAAGGGTCCAGGCTGTTGCAATGCTGCCTGCTATGCCAGCTAGTATCGCGTATACGAGTGGTTGTTTGCTGATCCAGAGCACTCCCGCGGCTAAGGCCGGGAGGACAAGGATGACCCAGTACGCGGCTAGCTCATAGTCCCAGGGTCCCGCGAACGTTGCCCCTCCGTAGACGTTGGCCGCCATCCATAGCACGGCCGAAAGCAAGTATAACCCTGCGAGCTCGTAGTACTTTCCGAAGGCGAATATGACTGGGCGAAGTTTGCGGAGCACGTTCTCGTCTTGGCCGATTACGATTCCAGCGATTGTCGTCATGAAGAACACGCGAATTTGGCGTGATTCGTGTTAAACTGGTATAAGCTTATGGAAAGAGGGGAGTTCAGGAAGATGTTTTCCACGCGGTCAAGGCGTGGAGTTCCCAGTGGGAGCTGGGGTCCTTGTTGTCCCAGAAGACAAAGCCCTGGACGGCGATAGGTGTTCCGTTGCAGAAGTTCGTCATCGGGGGAGGCACCGGTGAGCAGCGGGGAATTGTTTCGTTGCTATCGTATGTTGTGGAGGCACCCGCCCAGCCGGCCGCCATCCAATCATGGTCAAACTCGATATGGATTCTTGGGTTGAAACTGTTCGTGTCTCCTACAGGGAACAGGTTGCCGGTGCTGTCGCAGAAAGTGTCCGGCCTACCATCGCCGTTATTGTCCGGATAGGACGTTCCATTGTTAATGGGGTCGAACTTGGTGGAACAATCCTCGGTCTCGTAGCTAGTCAGATAGACTCCTGAAACCTGGACCAGCGTAGGCTCAGTCTGGCCATTGATGTTGACGATGGAGCAGGGCGGGCGTAGCATTCTCTTGTTCGGAATTCCTCCATCGGTCGCGTTTACCTGATACGGACTTCCAACGAGGCTCTGGTTTGGATACGCTGACCCGAGGATAGTTCTGAGATCGCCTAAGACGACTGGGCATGATACGTTAGGGTTCCAGGACACAGGCGGCCAACCGAAAATCCCGGTATTACCGACGATGAGTGAGGTGTTCGCCCCACTGCTTGCGACCATGAACAGGGTGAGAATCAAGAGGGATGCGACATGGCTTCTCATAGGTTGAACTAAGCGATGGATATTCCAAAGTTCAATGCGACCGGGCAGGAAGTGGAGAGACACGCAGTTGTGGACGCTGTAAGCGTAAACGTAACCAGCAGGGTCCCACCGTTTCCGCTCACCGTGCCACCAACCGAAGAGAAGCTTACCCCGGAAGGTATTGTTCCGGTCCGAGTTATCGTCAACGCATCAGGCGATGCTCCCGTATTCTTTACGCAGGCAAACTTCGACTGCGAGCTTCCAACGGTGACGTTCCAAGAGTTGATGATCAGCCCCGTATCGGAATATCCAGGGGCCGTCCCACAACTTGCCCCTTGGGCCACATCCACTATGGCGAACAGATTGTTGCCCACGTTCACAAGAGTGCCTGTGTTGCTTATGGAGAGAAGGGAGGCTCCTATCACAACTGCGACCACAGAGATGATGACGAACAGTCCAAGAATGAGCTTGATGGTTAGTCTAGACATTACTCTGCTTCCACCTTTCACTCACTAGTAGTTTGACGGCTCTCATGGTTTTGAATTTGGGCCGATGACCATTTAACATGTCTCAACTTTTTTCACGGGAAAAGATAGAAAGGCTTCCAGTCTTAACTTCCTAAGATCATCCTGATTGACTCCGAACTTCCCCAGACCTTCTATATGGGAGCTGGCATTCTGAACCCGAAGCCTGTTAGAGGGCCTTCCATCGAAAATGAGACTCGTCAAAAACATACTCTCTCCGATCATTCAGTCCAACACCGTGGAAACCTTGCCATCTATCCGTCCTCCTGTCATACGTTGCTTCGATCTGTTCTAGAGGCTCGACCATCGTTTCGGGGCGCATCATCTGCCCCATGATACCGGTTAGATGTCCTATCTGGTCCATGGCCGAGCCCAGCTCCTCCTCCCCCAAGAGCCCGAGAGAAAAGACGAGACGTACTTTCTGATCGATAAAGGTCAGGCTGTTCTAGCCGGAAGTGTTTCTTGAGAAGCTGGTAGAGAGCCTCATGCTCAAACGGAGACAACTCACCCTCAACCAAAACCTCCGCGACGGGTCTACCTGTTTCCAAAGCGTCGATCCTCGAAGAAATGTCAGATCCAAGAATCTTGTGAACTCTATTCACGGCGTCTTTGTTTCGGTCAAGCCCATTGCCGCGACTACGGCTCCAGCAATCATGCAAACCAGGCCCTCGACTAACATGAACCACCCGAATGCCGAGTAACCCGGCAAAGAAAAGCCCAACGAATTTGACAGGAGGAATATCGTATTTCCGTACAACACTAGGACCAGGCTCACTGCTGCGTTGAGTGTCTTCATACCGGCAAGTTCATCTTCACATCCTTAGAAGCATTGCGGGAGAAGAGATCTCCGCTACAGCCTTTGCCACAACCAAAGGGGCGTTCTTCGAAGAAACGTTCGACACACTGAGCATGATATCGCAGAGGAAGAAGAACTTGTCTCCAGAGACTACCTGTGGCGGCTGCAGAGTTTGCGCTCCACATGACCCTTACGATCCTTCGAAAAAACAAGAACACAACCACAAGCAATCTTCTCACTCCAATTAACGATCTTGGGATTGCTCAAGGTCAAGGTCCGTCAAGAAAAAGAGCCAGTCAGGGTCTAATGTAAGCTGACTTGTCCCACGAAACCCTGGCCCTCGTACACCTCGAAAGTTATTGAGCGAGCCTATAGAGGACCTTCAAATCAGCCAAGAATATCTCGGAGCCAGTTCTATAAGGACGAACGTATCACTTGACCAAAGGGATCCGGGTTGCTTTCAGTCTCCACTGGGTCGGAATATGACTGGTTAGCTCGAGCCAGGGGATTCCTCGACTCCGCTAAGAAGCTAGAAAGATCTCGGCCTTATGCGCCTGCTCTCAAACTTCTCACTTGGCAAGCCGCAGAGCTCGCGTTGAAAGCTCTTCAAGTCCCCCACAATATTGGAACCACACACGACCTTAGAAAATCGATGGATCATCTAAAGGCCAATAGAGTCTTGGACCCGATGGCTTACAACCTGGTGGAGGACGCTGTCGTCACCGTAACGGGCTCAGAGAGCTATAATGAGCTTCGATACCCACGTGAGAACAAATTGTTTTGGGAGACCTTAACACCCCAGGAAGCTAGAATCTTGGTTGACGCCTGCGAGACGATTGTCACCATCTGTGGCGTAAAGCTCGACATGGTCTCTAAGAAAGCAGCGCCGGAACGCAGTTCCGTTTGATTCGAATCTGCCCCATCTTATCCCCGAAACATCGTTACTATAAGGATGTATCATCACTTCAGCGTTACATTTATAACATAGCGAGTCTATATTTCGTTCAATGAAGTTCATCCTTAACGGGACGGCAGAGATCCTGATGCAGCCTGCTAGGTTCAAGATCCTGCAGTTTCTCCGAGATAACGGACCAGCATTTGTTGAGAAAATAGCGAAAGGAACAGGGGTTCATCCTAGGATGGTCTCTCACCACCTCGATGTTCTTCAAGACGAAAAGCTCGTCGAGAGCAGGTACGAACTCGCAAAAGTCGAAGGGTCGAAACGAGGCGTTGCTGTTCGGACGTGTTGGACAACCAAAAGAGCCGAAGAAGCGCTCGAGGATGTTAGGGTATCTCTGAAGGAGAGGACACGCTGATGATAATGCTAACCCGACTCAAGAGATTCACCAACTTTCTACTCTTCACCTTCACGGTAACAAGAATTCTTCTGCTGGCGGTGGTTGTGTTGAGCGTTGTCCCCGGCACGATCTATTTCAATTGGCCCGGCTGGGCGAAGTTAGATTTTGCTTATGCCTATGTCGGGTTATTCTATGTCGCCTTCATCTCGCAAGTCGACTTCTTTGTGGATGCCGCTCTGACTGCAATTGGATCTATGATCCTCGGAAGAAAATACTCACCCACCTCATATTGGACTCCTGAGGTTGATGCTCTTGCTAAGAAGATGGGCGTCTTGGGAAAGGCAAAGGTCCACGTCACCAGTAACCCTTGGGTGAAAGGTCCTTTCACCAACGCTGCTACCTCAACAATCAACATTCCGGCAAGCTGGATAAAGAAATATCACAAGAAGGAGATTCTGGCCATCATCGGACACGAGTTTAGCCACATCATAACGCGAAGACGGTTCATGATCGAAATGACAATAATGTCTTTCGTAGTCCTAGGATTCTCATTCTTGCTTAGTCTATACACAATCTACCAGATCTACATGGTCGCAGAGTTTGCATTGCTGCTGCTATTGGTTAGCTATGTGTCTCGAAGGAATGAGTCGAGAGCTGACAAAATAAGTGCGAAAGCAACAGGTCCGGAAGGGCTCATCTCGGTCTTCGAACACCTAAGAGCTGAACACAAGAGAGACGACGGTTCTCTCACGCACCCCTCGCTGTCTAATCGTATCAAACAACTGAAACCTATGCTCGACGATGAAAGGGCAGAGAGATTGACCTCGGTCCCTCCTGAATGATGGTCTTTCAAGACAATCACGCGGATCAGGAAAACCCCTACAGCGACAACAAATTCGACAAGTGAGTTTGGATGGCTAGCTAGGCCCTTCGTCCCCCGTGAAACTTCTCATCGGCGAGACATTAATCCAGTCCGCTTTTTCTATCTTGAACATGGGTCTTCCGCTAGAAGGTCTGCGAGTAATCGATCTGACCCAGGACTTCGCGGGCCCCTTCTGCACCATGATACTATCCGATCTAGGGGCGGAGGTGATCAAGATCGAGAAACCCCGGGGCGGGGATGAGACCCGAGCGTGGGGTCCACCCTTTATCGACGGTGTCAGCTACTATTTCCTCTCTCTCAACCGTGGAAAGAAAAGCGTCGTACTCGACCTGAAAACACGAGAAGGGCAAAGGATCATCCGAAAACTGGTTGTTGATGCGGACATTTTCGTTGAGAGCTCTCGACCCGGACAAATGGCCCGGTTCAACCTCGACTATCCAAGGCTGCGGAGGCTGAATAAAGCACTGGTCTACGCATCTATCTCCAGCTTCGGCCAGACAGGACCCTACCGCGACCGGCTGGGTTACGATCTTATCGCGTTCGCGATGAGCGGGATCATGGCCTCAACTGGGGAAGAAGGACGACCGCATATCAGGATGAGCGTTCCAGTTGCCGACATCGCAGCGGGACACTATGCTTCCACTGCAATACTTGCCGCGCTCTCTAAAAGACTAGTAACTGGTAAAGGCGATTACATCGACCTCTCCCTTCACGACTCTATTGTATCATGGCTCACCTATCTTGCCAGCTACTATTTCGCCACCGGCAAAGAACCAGAGCGGCGAGGCTCCGCTCACCCAAGCATCGTCCCATACCAAGCGTTCAGATGCAAAGACAAGGATCTGGTTCTCGCGATAGGAAATGATCAGCAGTGGAAGAATTTCTGCTACGCCACAGGCCTAGAAAGGCTGATCATGGATCGAAGATTCTCTACCAATCCGGCGAGGGTCAAAAACGGAAAAATCCTTATTCCTGTTCTTCAGCGAATGTTTCGCCGTAGAGATGCCAAGGAGTGGCAGAAGACTCTTGATCAAGCTAAGGTTCCAGTGACACCAGTCTTCAGCATTCGTGACGTAGCGCGAGATCCTCACGTTCGCAACAGAAGAATGATTGTGAAATCAAAAGGAGACATTCCACGTCTAGGGTCCCCAATGAGATTCTACGAGACAAAACCCAAGAAAACAACACCGGCCCCACGACTAGGACAACACACCAAAGAGATACTGGCCGAACTAGGATATTCCTCTTAGCGAGTCTGATTCCCAAGCCCGAGAATACCCTAGAAACGATGGCATAGAATTTCAGGGATAGGGAACATACAACAACGCTTAGTTAGCCCGAATCTCCTATCACAGGCCTATGAAAGCGCCGCTGTTAGTGGCGTTAGTAATCGTATCTCTAGTCGGCGCTGCAACAGGTTTCTATCTCTACAGTCGATTCATACCGTCGCCTGGAGCAGGTTCAGCGTCGTCCTCCAGTTGCACTGACCCTGCGTCGATTAGCAGCCATGTCTATAATCCCTCCAGACTTCAGGTCGTAAAGCCTTGCATTACCGCTTCCGGAACAGTAGACCGGGTTTTAGAGGAGGCTGACGGCGACGTTCACCTGCGAACGAATCTAGATCCGGCTAATAGCAATCTCACAAACAGTGGTAACGAAGGGTATCCAAATTACGGTGACCTCGTGGTCGAGATAATCTGCGTAAACACGCCTAGCCAGACAGACGCGATACCCGCATGCCAGAACTACACGAACCAGGTCCCAGTACCAACCGCTGGCCAGCACATCACTATCACCGGCCCCTATGTTCTAGACACTGACCATTACGACTGGGCGGAGATACACCCAGTATACTCGCTAGTCATTGGGTAGAGCCGGGAAGAACGCTACCCTGGACATCCAGCAAGGGGAACATTAGGATTAGATGACCGCCCGGAAGGACTGTTCGTTGATTAGATAATGTCCAAGTTACAAGTCAGCGACAATAGCCTGACTGATATTGCAAATACGACCCTGGCGAATCAGCTGGAATCGCGTCTGAAGGAGCTTGAGAGAAACATCGCCGTGGCCCGACAGTTCATCGGCATGGCCGACGAATGCTACTCGAAAGTCAAACACGAGTGGGAACTATTGCAACAGGACATCGGGGTCAAGAACGCGACCACCAACCAAACTCGATACCTTCCATATACTGAAGAAAGAACAGACAAGCCAGAAATCAAGGAAACTCCTCGCAGGGAGAAGAAGGGTAAGTCGGAGTCTCAACTGAAGAAGGACGAGAATTCTCCCGACATTTCACCCGGACCAGAGGATCACGCCGAGTTTGCGAAGAACGGAAAATCGAGCCGAAAACAGTCGGAAACTTTCAGCCAGGATTTCAAGCATGGCAAAAGGTCCAAGGCGTCACTAAAGAAGACTCAGT
>WNGG01016999.1_pt1 | contig 10710 bp, 7 predicted proteins | sample 5400661 | NCBI WGS metagenome assembly WNGG01 (sample SAMN13153372, study PRJNA577476) | soil metagenome | isolation source: 100 cm soil or saprolite under Garry oak tree replicate 1 | place: USA:California | collected 2016-06-15
ACTCTCGTTGAACGGAAGATGTACAGGGAAGCAGCCCATCTCTTACATCTCGTCCGACGGACAAAGCTCATCAGCGATACCACGCTTTGTATCCGGTTGGCTAAGGCGTTGGCTCAGGAGCGAGATAGCGAGGGGGCTGCACAGGTTTTCAGGACCGCGCTTGCCATCGATCCAGCCTGTGTCTCGGCGATGAGAGGGTTGTACGAAATCGCCGCGAAGGCCGGCCATTCCGAAGAAGCTTCTCGGTGGCTTACCCGGTTGGCCGACACGGATTTGTCGTATTCGACGGTCTCCTATGTGTATAGGGAGCGGCAGAAACTTCCGGGCAGCCAAGGGCGCGCAGTCCGCATCGCGCTCTTGAGTTCGTACGTCTTGGATTGGTTGATCCCCTACCTCGATGTGGAAAGCAGAAAAGCCGGACTCATTCCGGAGTTTTACCTGGCGCCGTTCAACCAATATACGCAACAAATATTGAATTCCAGGAGCGATCTCTATCAGTTCAAGCCGGACATCATTTTCCTCGCGCTTGGACTTGAGGATATTTGCCCGAAGATTGTTGTGCCCATGAAGGAAGATGAACTCGCTCGGACTCAAGGTGCCATTGTCGGGCAGGTCCTTGGACTTGTTCGAGAAATCGAGTCGCATATTGGAGCGCTCACGGTAGTTCACAGCTTTTCAGCTCTCGGAAGGGACGGGCAGGGGATTCTCCAGAACCGACTTGCTAATAGCTTCTCGAAGTGGCTTGCCGTCTTAAACGATGAACTTGCGGGAGAATTACGGACGCACGAGCGGTCTTTCCTGATGCCGCTCGATGCCGTGGTCGGATGGGTCGGGCGGGAGCGCAGTCATCAGGCGAAGATGTGGTACATGGCCAGTATGAGAATTGCCGAAGCGTCTCTTCCGGAGTTGGCGCGATACAGCATGCGCTATGTCAAGGCGCTGAAGGGGCTCACGAAGAAATGCGTGGTTCTCGATCTCGATGGGACATTGTGGGGGGGGATCGTCGGGGAAGTAGGAGCTGAAGGAGTCGCGTTGGGGCCGACTGCTCCAGGTATTGAATATGTAGATTTTCAACGGGCTCTCCTGGGTCTCACCCGTCGCGGCATTCTGCTTGCGGTGTGTTCCAAGAATAATCCCGAGGATGCGCTGCCGGTCATCCGTACGCATCCCCACATGGTGCTCAGGGAAGAGCAGTTCGCCGCTATGCGGATCAATTGGAGGAACAAGGCGGAAAATATTCGGGAGATCGCCCAGGAGCTCAACATTGGTTTGGACTCGTTGGTCTTTATCGACGATAACCCGAACGAGCGAGAATTGATCAAACAGGTGCTGCCGGAGGTGCTGACCGTCGATCTTCCTAAAGATCCCTCGCTCTATCGGCGAATGCTGGAGGATATGACGGACTTCGACCTATTGGCCTTGACCAAGGAAGACGAAATGCGAGTGGCGCAGTATCAAGCGAACGCGAAGCGTCAGGCCGCGAAGATCACGGCTGTCTCGCTTGATGAATACTTGCAATCGCTCGAAATTCAAGTCGCGATCGATCTCGCGCCTCGTGATGCGCTTAATCGTGTGGTGCAGTTGTTCAATAAGACGAATCAATTCAATCTGACGACCAAGCGCTATCAGGTTGAGGATGTCACTCGATTTATGGAGTCGGAAGAATATCGTATCTACGATTTGCATGTAGTCGACCGATTTGGCGACCACGGGCTGGTCGGGACTGCCGTCATTCGCAAGCAGCGCGAGGAGTGGCACATCGACAGTCTCTTGATGAGCTGCCGCGTCATGGGACTGGGCATTGAGACCGCCTTTCTCGAGCGGATCTATTCCGACGCCGTTAGGGAGCGAGTCGTTAGGCTGATTGGAGAGTACGTTCAGACCAAGAAAAACCAACCAGTGAAGGAATTTTATGCTGAGCATGGGTTTTCATTGTTGAAAGATGAGGATGGTCGGCAAGAATGGAAGCTGAACGTGGCTGCCACGCCCATTAAGAAACCATCGTGGATTACAATCGGAACACGCGAAGGGGCGTTTTGAGCGTTGAAGAAGTGGTTGCCAGGGTATTCAACTTGGATGCCTCGGAGGTGACGGATCAATCATCAAGGAAAACCATTGCGGAATGGGATTCTATGGGACATCTGTCGTTGATCAACGGTTTGGAGGAAGAATTCAAGGTGTCGATTGCCATTGCAGACGCCATGGAAATGACCAGTGTGCAACATATCAAGAAGATATTGAAAGACTACAAAGTCGCCCCCTAATGCTCCGAACTGTATTCGCAAGTGAGTGGCCATGAATCGAGAAATTGCCAAAGTCTCTCTGTATGATCAGGGCATGTATGAGGCATTTGACCGATTTTGCCGCGCGATCTGGCCGAACTCGCGCAACCGGGCGTCCTCCTCAACCGCACGGTTCGATGGAGGCCAGCAAGGGCAAGCAGGCTCTACCCAGGATCCTCCGACGTTCGTATTTGTGAAGGGAGACGATATCGTCGGCCATGTCACGACGATTCCCGTGCAACTCTCTTCTTTCGCGAAGACCGTAGCGGCTCACTGGATCGTAGGGTTCATGGTGCTCCCCGAGCACCGGAATGGTCTCGTAGGTCCGCTGCTCATCAAGGAAGTCAACCGATCTCTGGACTGCGCACTATCGCTGCACGTAGAACCTCCCGTCTTGCGGATTCTGACGGGGTTGAAATGGGTGCATAAGGGAATCTTGCCCCAGTACCTTCGGGTCCTGAATGCTCGAGGCGTGAGTCACAATCTTCAACTGCCGGGGGTCAAGGCCCTTGCCTTACATACGTGGGATACGGCCGCTGCTGCGCCGTTTGGATTCGTCGAGTCGTTCATAAGAATGCTGGGAGGTTGGGGGCTGGCTGTTGGTCAGGCGATATGGGTGGGCCTGACCATTGTCGCCAGGCCCAGGGCTGGGCCGGTGGAGGTTCGAGAGGAGCAAGGATTCGACGACAGCTACAATGAGCTCTGGCAAGCGGTAAGTGGACAGTTTGGGGCGTGTCTTGCGAGAGATCAGAAGTATCTTCAGGGGCGATTTGGCGCGTATCCGGATCGCTATCGTGTGCTTGGGTGCCGACAGGAGAATCGCTTGCTGGGCTATTGCATCGTGAAGACAAAGCAGTTTTCGAACGACCCGCGGATGGGAAATATGAAGGTGGGAACGATTGTCGACTGCCTCTTCGACCCGGCCGCTCCCGCAGCACTCCAAGCTTTATTGGATTGTGCGCTGAAGATGTGTGCTAGAGAAAGTGTGCATGCGGTGCTGTGCACGGCATCCCATGCGGCCGTGAGGCGGCTGCTGCGAGGCAATGGCTTTCTTGCGATCCCCGGCAACTTGAACTTTGCCTATCACAATCGGACGAATGTGCCGCTCCAAGACATACCGCTCGAGTCTTGGCACCTGATGCGAGGAGACTCCGACGCGGACCAGAATTTCTGATTCGCCACTCTTCCTCTGCTGACCTCAAACCATTGCCCATGACAAGCAATGGCCGCGTAAGACAACGTTCTCCGGTGCGCGTGTGCCATTTCGCCTCTGGTGATCTCTGGGCTGGAGCAGAGGTGCAAGTCGTCACATTACTAGGGGCCCTCAAGCAGTTTCCAGATCTTGAGCTGTCGGCACTATTACTCAACAGCGGGCGGTTGGCGGACGAGTTCACTCTCCGCGGAATTCCAGCGACGGTCTGCGACGAATCGCGTCTGGGGATCGTTCAGCTTCTTTGGGCGGTGACCGATCATCTGAGAGAGATCCGGCCTCATATCCTCCATTCGCACCGCTACAAGGAGCATATTTTAGGTGCCCTTGCAGGAAAACTATCACACAATCCTTTAACGGTTCAGACCTATCACGGCCTGGAAGAGAATCTCCCAGGCTGGGCTGGTCTCAAGATGAGCCTCTACAATGGGATCAATGTGGCTGTGGGTAAAGCGACGGCTGATGGAATTGTCGGGGTCTCGTCAGAAATTACCAACATATTAGAGGGGCGGTATCCTTCAGCCGACGTCCGCTGTATCAGGAACGGTATCGATCTGGCTCGTGTCGTTCCCACCTTAGAGCGCTCGGCGATGCGGGCACAACTGGGGATCGCACCAGATTCGTTTGTGGTGGGAACAGTGGGCCGCCTCATGCCGATCAAGGGTTTTGAGTACCTGATTGAGGCCTTCGCGCAATTCCGCCGGCAGCAAGGCCGGCAAGAGAGCAAGCTCGTGATTGTTGGGGATGGTCCGTTGAGGGCGGTGCTTGGGCAATGTGCAGAGAGTCATGGATTATCTCGTGATGTGGAGTTTTTGGGGATGCGGACGGACGTGTACAACCTAATGGGAGTGTTTGATGTGTTTGCGCTGTCGTCGCTCCACGAAGGGGTGCCGATAGTGCTCCTTGAGGCGATGGCTCTTGGGGTTCCTATTGTGGCCAGCCATGTCGGCGGAATTCCGGAGATTCTGGAGGATAGTAGAGAGGCTGTTTTGGTCCCTGCCAAAGACCCTGAGGCTCTCGCGAGGGCAATTGGAGTAGTCGCCGGGTCGTCTGAACTTCGCGCTGAACTGATTCGAGCGGCTCGAGTACGGGTTGAAACTCAGTTCTCGATCAAGGCATCGGCAACGAGTATGCGCGAGATGTATCGATCGCTCATCGGTGGCGGAGACTGTTGATGTGGTGATCTGTCACATCTGGGATGCCGATTATCCCTGGGACATCCGTGTGGAGAAGGTGTGCCAATCATTGCAAGTGAACCACGAGGTCCATCTCGTCTGCCGAAACGAGAAGCGATCGCCGCGTCATGAAGTGCTCGATGGGACGATCATCCACCGTCTCCCATCGCTTCCCAGATGGCTCGGCCCTTGCCACAGGATACTGGGCCTTCCTTTCTTCTTTAACCCCACCTGGCTCAGAGCGGTTTGGGCGACCGTCAAGCGGTCCCGAGCTGATCTGATACTGGTTAGGGACATTCCTCTCGCGCTGACCGCCATCCTGGTAGGGCGCTGGTACAACATTCCCGTGCTACTCGATCTTGCAGAAAATTACCCTGCCATGCTGGAAGATCAGCGACTGTATAGTCCGAAAAGCGCGATCGGAGGTATTGTTCGGCATCCGGCGCTGGCGAGGTTGGTTGAGAAAATCGTTCTGAAATGGGTTGACCATATCATTGTTGTGGTCGAGGAATCCCGAGATCGGCTGATCGACATGGGAATCGATTCCAGTCGGATCACAATCATTACCAATACTCCACCGCTTGATCGATGGAGTGAGGACGCTCCGTCAACGGGAGCGTCCAACGGTCATGACACGGCCCATTTCGTCTATCTCGGCAATCTCGATGGGAGCCGAGGTCTCGATACGGCAATCAAAGCGGTGGGACTCCTCAAGGATCGCGGTCACTATGTCAAGCTGTCGATCATCGGGACCGGGCCCAATATCGAACTGCACCGGAAGCTGGCTGAGACGCTGGGGGTGACAGACCGGGTCGCCATCACAGGTCGGCTCCAGTTTGCGAAGGTTGAAGCCATCATGGCTCAGGCGAACATAGGACTTATCCCGCACTATCGGACCGGGGCATGGAACTCAACGATTCCGAACAAGCTGTTTGATTTCATGTCGATGGGCAAGCCTGTCGTGGTCTCAAATGCTAGCCCGACAGAACGGATCGTGGAAGAGGTGCAATGCGGGATCGTGTTTAAAGAGAGAGATGCGGAAGCCCTCGCCGCAGCGATGATGGCAATGGAGGATAAGGCGTTGAGGGATCGGTTTGGCAAACAAGGAAGAGAAGCGTTCGTGAAGAAATATAATTGGACGGTTGACGAACAACGACTGTTTGAGTCTCTGGATTCCGCGGTCCGTGCCCACGGAGGGCGACGCTAATGTGCGGAATTGTCGGCGTCGTCGATCTGCAGGGGCGCTCCGTGGATCCATCATGGATCGATTCCATGAGCGACTCAATCGTCCACCGTGGCCCTGACGACAGCGGTTCCTATGTCCAAGGCAACGTCGGACTCGGGATGCGGCGCCTTTCCATTATCGATGTGGCCGGCGGCCATCAACCAGTCTACAACGAAGACAAGAGCGTCTGGGTTGTCTTCAACGGGGAGATCTACAACTACCTGGAATTGCGAGAGGATCTTGAAAAGGCAGGACATCGCTTTTACACGAACAGCGATTCGGAGACGCTCGTCCACCTCTACGAGCAGTACGGCGTGGAAGGGGTGTCGAAGCTTCGCGGCATGTTTGCCTATGCGCTTTGGGATGAAAGGGCTGAGCGGCTACTTCTGGCAAGGGATAGAGTTGGAATCAAGCCTTTGTATTATGCCGTGATGGGCGGCCGTTTGGTATTTTGCTCCGAACTGAAGGCATTGTTCGGGCTGCCCTGGTTTAACCCAAAAGTAAATCCTCTCGCGATCGAACGATTTCTCACATATCTATACATCCCAGGTCCAGAGACGATCTATCAGGATGTTGTCGAGCTGCCGCCTGCCCATGTGATGGTACATGAACGAGGTCGAACGTCAATCCGGCGGTACTGGACCTTGCGGTACCAGTCGCAGACATCGGTTTCTCTTGACGAATGGCGTGAGCGCTTTCTGCATCAGTTTAGAGACAGCGTCAAGAGTCACCTCATCAGTGACGTTCCGTTGGGCGCCTTCTTGTCGGGAGGAATTGATTCGAGCGCCATCGTGGGTGTGATGGCGCAGGAGTCAACGAAGCCTGTTCTGACATACTCGATCGGTCATGAGGGGAAGGGAGCATTCCAGGATGAACGGGCATTCGCACGAATCGTTGCGGATAGATTCAAGACCGACCATCACGAATTTGTCGTTACCACCGATGTCCAGGATCTTCTCCCTAAACTAGTGAGCTGTTTTGATCAACCATTTGCCGATTCGTCGGCCATCCCCAACTATTACATCAATCAGCTTACGCGGCAGCATGTTACCGTGGCACTCTCGGGGTTAGGAGGCGATGAAATCGGAGGAGGCTATGAACGCTATCTCGGCATGAAGTGGGCCGAGCTTTTCAGAAAGCTGCCTGTCGCGGTGCGAGGGTTTCTTGGGGAAAAGTGGATTCATCTGCTTCCGGACCTTGCCTCCGGACATCCAAGCATGAGCAGACTGAAGCGGTTTCTCGCCTCAGCGGAGAAGCCGTCCGCAGAGAGGTACGCGGCGTTTGTCACCGCCTTCTCGCGGTCAGAGCGGGATTGCCTGGTTGACCGTGATATCATGGGCAGTGATAAGTCCGAATCTCCGGAAGAGCTGATCTCTGAGATTTTCCACTCCGGCCACGCAGATAGTTTGCTGCATAACCTGTTGCTCTGTGACATGCAGCTCTATCTTCCAGGCGATCTCCTGACACTGACGGATCGCGTCAGTATGCATCACTCGCTAGAGGTGCGGGTGCCCTTTCTCGATCACCCACTTATTGAACTGATGGCGCAGGTTCCAGCTGAATATAAAACCACCCTATGGTCGAAAAAGGTGTTGTTTAAGGAGGCGTTCAGAGAGTTGCTCCCTTCCAGTATCTTGCGTCGCAAAAAACTCGGCTTCTCGGTTCCGCTCGGGTTGTGGCTGCGCACAGATTTAAAGCATCTCATGTGCGAACTTCTCTCGAAGAAATCTCTCAGTGCTCTCGGTTATTTGAATCCGATCGAAGTCGAGCGAATCACCTCCGAACATCTTTCGGGTCGTATGCTTCATCGTCCGGACACTGCGGGGACTGTTATTACGGGACAGCAAGGGAAGGGCCTGGTCTTCTACCTTATTGTGCTGTACCTGTTTCTCGATTTGGTGCGGCCGGCCTTCGTGTGGCACTTCCCAAAGATCATAGCAGTGATCCTGGTCATTGCCTGGATCATGAAAGCGGAAAAAGTGATCTGTTCCCAGATCGTGTGTTTTGTCATATTCGTTGCGATCTTGGCCATAGATATTGTGATTGCGGAAAACACGTACGCTGCAGTCTGGACAACCTATGGAATGCTCATGTTGCTGATAGGCATTTGCATTCCGCTGATCAATTTTACAGATGCACTTCCTAAGCTTCGTCACGTTGTGAATGCGTTGCTTGGAATCTTTCTCTATATCGCAGCGTACGCGATTCTTAACGCAGGATTCGGCCCGGCCAGGGCAGCAGGTGGGCAGGACGAGAACTATGTGGCTGCGGCTATGAATCTAGCTATTCCACTCGCGGGGTTTTCCTTCATTGCTGAGAAAACTATATGGAAAAAGATATGCTTTGCAAGCCTGGTCTGCCTGTACATCTTAGCCATCGTCGTGGGGCTATCACGCGGAGGGTTCGTCGGATTGTTGTGCGCGTTAGGTTACTCGTTGATGAAATCTCCCAAGAAGGGGTTCGCGATCTCTGCAGCTGTTGTGATCGGATGTTTTCTCGTGATTGTGGCAGGCCCCTCCTATTGGAGGGAGATGAGCACAATCACGGATACGCACGAGGCGACGGCTGATTTGCGGTTGGAGTTCTGGCACATTGCGACCCGGGAATTCCTGTCGTATCCACTGACCGGTGTCGGGGGGGATAATTTCAAGTGGCGAATGGCCGAATTCCAATCTCCAGAGCAGATGGAAAAGTTCGGTCGGCTTCTCGCTGCGGAGGTTCATTCGACCTACTTTCAGGTGCTGGCAGAGATGGGGCTGGCTGGATGCATAGTCTTCAGTCTCATCCTCCTTCGCACCTATCGGGACTATCGGCGTGTCGAAAGTCTTTCCGATAAAGCAGTAGGGCGCGCGATGGAGCGGGGGGATAACGCTTCCAACGAAGATTTTAAGTGGATTCAGAGTTACGGACGGGGACTAATGGGTGGTTTACTAGGTTATCTGGCTTCTGTGGCATTCTTGTCGGCGCTGTACTACTCACATATGTGGATTGCCGTGTCATTGATGGTCGCGCTTCGCATGATCGCCACTCGGCGGATCGGTGAAGATGGCAGACCGATAGTCCTAGCGGAAGCGAAGAGATGAGTGCGAAGCCTGCCGAGAACAACGTTCCCCCCCAAATTAGTTGACACCTTGGGCTAGCAGCTCGGAGGTGTGAAATGGCAAGAGCGGGGCCAAGAAGGATTGCGCGCTACGGGGAGCAAAGGCGCCGGGTGCTGGGCTGGGCCTACGGCAAGCGAAAGGACTTGGCGCTCACCCTGACGGCGCCCGATCGCGCAGTGTGCACCCGAAAGCCCGCGCGGGGGCTAATCTTCCACACCGACCGGGGAATCGAGTACGCTGCCGTCGCCTTCAAGGCACGCTTGGCCGAGCTGGGCATCACCCAGAGCATGAACCGACCCGGCAAGCTGACCCGACAATATCCACATCGAGTCGTTTTTCCACTCCATGAAGACCGACATCGTGCATGGCCTGACCTTCACCCAGGAGCGCGAGATCCAATCGGCGGTGCGGGCCTACATTCCCTTCTACAACGGCACTCGGCTACACTCGTCGTTGAACTACGTGCCGCCAGCGGCGTACGAGAGACAGCTGGCATGACCGACCTGGTGTCAACAAAATCGGGGGAGATTCCGGGCTGGGCGGCTGGCTCTCCAGGCCCACGAACCCTCGAGAGTTACTGATCCGGAACTCATGTCCATTCTTCGTCCGATAGCGAAAATTAGGCAAAAGTTCCTTCCTAACCAAGTAAGGAGCGCTTAATGTTAGAACGTTCTATGATTTGTTTGGTTGAAATGACAGGCGGGTCGACCTGCCAGCGGCATCGATAGAGCTCGGTGATGGTAAGCGCTGCAGCCCGTTAGTCAGGAACACCAGGCGCTTGCCGGTTTGTGGGTTTTTGAACTTGATGCTGATGCGCCGCAGTGGCGTGTCGAAGTCCTGACTGGAATAGAAGCCGGTGAGCAGGAACGCGGCACACATGGTTTTCAGCCGCTCAACCCTTCAATTGACCGGGAGTTTCTGAATGTTCGCATACTTTTCACGTCGCTCGTGCGGGATATGTGTTTTGATGCTCTGCTGTCTGCCGATACCCGTGTCAGCGCAAGTCGGAATTGCTGCGAAGTATGTACGGGATAGCGGCATCGGCACCGATCCCGCTGTGGTCTTTTCTGAAAATTTCGAGTCGAACCTCGCGACTTTCAGCGCCCTCTTTACGGGCGGAGCGCTATCGGGCATTGCCACTTCGATCGACCATGCCACGGCCAGCGGAGGCCTGCAGTCGGTTCGCCTGATCCCCAATGGCGGCAATGGCACGCTCTATCGGCAACTGCCGACGAATTACGATGCCCTCTATATGCGGTACTACGTGAAGTATCTTGGCAATGTCTCGCATCATGCGGGGGCCTACATGGGGGGATATTCTCCTCCGTCGAGCTTCCCGCAAGGGGATGCCGGGCTGAAAGGAGTGCGCCCAAACGGCGACAAGCTCTTTATCTCAGCGTTCGAGCAAACAGGAGGTCAAGGAACCGCACAGCCCAACACACACCTGGGCACGTACAACAACTGGATCGACATGCAGGGGCTATCGTTTGGTGGATTGTTCTTCGGGCGGGACATGTTGGTCACCGAGAACGTCCCACTCAACACAAATAACTGGCAGTGTATTGAGATGCGCGTGAAGATGAACACGACTGTCGCAGGACATGACGGCGAACTACAACTCTGGATCAACGATACTTCAATTCAGAACTTCGTTCCTGGTTCTCCGGTGGGAGCCTATGATAGCGTGGGGAACTGGGTCTCTGGCACGGGGTCCGGC
>WNGG01010954.1_pt1 | contig 10708 bp, 8 predicted proteins | sample 5400661 | NCBI WGS metagenome assembly WNGG01 (sample SAMN13153372, study PRJNA577476) | soil metagenome | isolation source: 100 cm soil or saprolite under Garry oak tree replicate 1 | place: USA:California | collected 2016-06-15
GAGGACTTCTACTGTCCGGCCGTCGAGTGGGAGTGGGGAGACGGCAACCGCAGCGCCCAGGAGTCCGACTGTCCTCCGTTTCGCCCCGGGATGGCGCTGGCGCGGCTCCACTCCGCCAGCCACGCCTACCGCCGCCCGGGCGCGTACAGCATCAAGGTCACGCTGCGCCGCGTCGGCCGCGCCCTCGCCGCGGCCACGACGCACGTGGACATCCGCTGAGGGGCGTTACAACTCCGAGAATTTCTTGACGAGGTCGGCGGCCTTCGTCGCGTCGAGCTTCAGGACGGCCTGGTCCCCGGCCCGGCGCGCGTAGTAGGCGCCGCCCTTCTCCCCCACCTCGAAGGAAATCTCCGGCTTGTCCTTCTCGCGGATCGTCACCTTGGCCGCCGGGTGGTCCAGCCCGTAGGTCTCCAGCCCCGCGGGCTTGTCCACGAACTCCTGGACGTCCACGCCGCCGACCAGGAAGAGCGCGTCCTGGACCTTCGTCGTGTCGAGGTCCTTGGCGTCGGGCTTGACCCGCTTCCACTTGGACGTATCGACGCCGTCCTTGTCCTTGGCCGTCGAGCGGGCGTAGGCCTTCTTGGCGCCGCCCGACTCCACGTCGAAGCCCTCCACGTCGAAGCTCGACACCTCGAGCAGCCGCTTGGCCCGCAGGTCGTCCTTGCCCTTGGCGAGCGTGTCGAGGATCGTGTCGGGGATCACCGCCACCAGGCCCCGGCCGCCTTCGCGCGCGTAGTGCTTCTTGTCTCCGGGTGCTGCCGCCCCGATCTCCAGCGTCTTGGTGTTGCCGTCGGCGAGGCCGAGCCGCACGGTGCGCACCGGCTTGTCGAGGCCGTACGGCTTGGGATCCTTCGCGTCCTCGGCCGCCACCGAGTCCATCCGCAGCGTCTCGAGGTTGCCGAGCAGGCCGTCGACCGACCACCGCCCCGCCCGCGTGGGCAGGGGCGAGGTGAAGGCCCACTCGCCGCGGTCGTCGCGGGCGAGCGCGTAGCCGCCGTCGTTCCCGCTCACCTCCAGCTTGCGCACCGCGTCGCGGCTGACGTGGAGGACGTCGCGGTCGCGCAGGTCGAACGGCTTCTTGTCGAAGACGGCGGCGCTGTAGGCCGGGACCGTGAACACGCGCGGCTTGTCCGGCCGCTTGGCGTAGACGGACCCCTCGTCGGGCGTCTTGTTGCCGAAGAGCACCTCCTGCGCCGGAGCGCCCTGCTGCGCGACGGCGACGCGGGTCTTGGCCGGGTCCAGGCCGAAGTCGGCCAGCCGGGCCGGCGTCTCGGCGACGACCTCGTCCATCTCGAGCCCCTCGAGGCTGGAGAGCACCGACTCGGACTCCTGGCCGTCGGCGGGAGCGGCGATGGGCGCGGTGAGGCGCCAGCTCGTGCCGTCCTTCACGAGCTTGACCTCTTCCTTGCCTTCGCCGGCCAGCGTCAGCTCCTTGACCTTCGCCTTGTCGAGCGCGAGGACCTTCTCCTTCGGCTTGGTTTCCGGCTTTTCTTCTTTCTTGGACTCGACGAAGTAGACGTAGGCGCCGAGACCCGCCGCCACCGCGAGGGCGACGTAGGTCTTCCAGAAATCCGGGGGCCTCATCCGCGGCGCTTCCACCAGGCGGCGATGCCGAGCACGACGAAGGCGCCGGGGATCAGCAGCAGCGCGACCCAGCGGACGTTGCTCACCTGCTGCGCGCTCAGGAACATGCGCTGGTCCTCGGGCTCCTTGGGCCGGATCGAGATGAGGTCCGCGTCCTGGGCGAGCCAGGCCACGGTATTGAGGAAGAAGTCCTGGTTGCCCTGGAAGCCCAGCAGAGCGTTGCTGGCGAAATCGCTGTCGCCGAACACCGCGACGCGTCCCTCGGGCGGCGAAGGCGGAGCGTCCGTCGGCGACGGCGAGGCCGCCGGCGAGGCGCCGGGCGACGGCGACGCCCCGGGAGACGCAGGGGCGGGCGAGGGCGACGGGCTGGGCGGCGGGCTGGCCTTGATCGTGGCCACCGCGCCGAGCGAGATCGGGCCCTTGCGGTCCTTGCCCTCGTTCATCTCGATCGGCTCCTTGAGCGTGAGGTCCGACTCCGCCCACGAGGCCGGCGAGGTCTGCACGAGGTTCTGCGTCGTCACCCCCTCCACCGTGCCCTTGCCCGACTCGGCGCTCCGCGCGGTGTGGAAGGCGGTCATGACCCGGAAGTCCTTGGTGATGTCGTGGTACGGGTACGACGCCGCGATGGGCGTGAGCGGCCCGGTGCCGAAGAGCTGGCTCGCGGCGGAGACGTCCACCACGATGTCCTTGCCCAGATCGACGTTCCACTCCTTGGCGAGCGCATCAAGGTTCGGGGTGGGCGTCTTCAGCTCCGGCTCCGCCATCACCAGCACCTTGCCCCCGCCCCGGGCGAAGCGGCGCAGCGCGTCGATCTCGTTCGAGAGCAGATCGTGCTGCGGTCCCGCCACCGCCATCACCGTGCAGTCGGCGGGGACGGCGCTCTCGCGCGCGAGGAGGACCTTCTTCGTCTCGTACTGGCTCTTGCCGAGCGCGGACTTGACGGCGGACAAGCCGCCGTCGCCGCTGTCGTCGATGTCCCGCTCGCCCCCCCCTTCCACGAAGCACACCGTCTTCTTGGTGTCGCGCGTGACCTTGATGAGGGCGTTGGTGACGTCCTGCTCCGAGTCGTTACTGACCTTCTCCCGCTTGCTTCCCCGCTCGACCACCAGGATCGGCCAGGGGCCGCGCACGTCGTAGGCCATCGCCCGGGTCGGGCTGGCGATCGGATCCACGAAGTCCACCTTCACGCGCGGCGAGGCCGCCCGGTACTCCTGCATGCGGTCCTTCCCCGAGGCCGACTCGACCGCGCGCTGGAAGTACGTGATCTTGACGTCCTCCTTGAGGCCGCCCAGCACCTTCTTCGTCTGGTCGGAGAGGCTGTAGCGCTGGTTCTTGGTCAGGTCCCACCGCTTCGTGTGCCGGGACACGAGGTAGTTGACGGCGCCCAGGATCACCACGACCACGGCCACGAGCACGGCCGTGTTCGCGCCGTACTTCATCTGGCGCGGGCCCACGAGCCGCGCGACCTCGTCCCACCGGAGCAGCAGGTGGGCGAGGATGAGCGCGGCGCCGGCGATCAGGTACGCCTCGGGCTTGCCGGGCAGCGTGCGCCCGATGCGCTGCCAGGCCTGGGAGCCGATGATGACGACGAGGCCGAGGGGGGCGAGGAAGTCGATGGCCCTCCGCATCACGCCCTCCACCGCTGGCTCTGGACGGACTGGTGGGCCAGGAACAGGCCGAACACGATGAAGCTCAGGTAGAAGACCACGTCCTTCAGGTCCACCACGCCCTTGACGAGGTCCTCCATGTGCGTGGTCACGCCCAGGTAGGCGAGGGCCTTCATCATCGGGCCCGCCGAGGGATCGTCCGCCCAGCCCAGCGTCCACACGCCCAGGAACAGGCAGAAGGAGAGGATTCCGGCCACGATCTGGTTGCGCGTGAGCGTCGAGACGAAGACGCCGAGGGCCAGGAAGCAGGAGCCGAACAGCAGCAGCGCGAGCGCGCCGGAGACGACCGGCTTCCATTCGGGCGGCGTCGACGCGTAGTGCCAGACGAGGGCCAGGTTCAGCAGGCCGGCCAGGATCATCAGGCCGTAGAGGCCGACCGCGGCCAGGAACTTGCCGAGCACGATCTGGAGGTCCGTGATCGGCGCGGTGGCGAGCAGCTCGATCGTGCCCTGCCGCTTCTCCTCGGCGAACAGGCGCATGGTCAGCATGGGGGCGACGAACAGCGCCACCACCGCCATGTTGTGCATCACCGGGCGGATCAGCCACTCGTTGAGCGACATCTTGGGCCCGCCCCCGAACTCCATCTGCTGCGCGGCCATCATCGACTGGCGCAGGAAGAGCGAGAAGGCGAAATAGAAGAAGATGCCGAACAGCAGCGTCCACACCATCAGGGCCACGTACGCGATGGGGCTGCCGAAGTAGTGGCGCCACTCCTTCTCGACGATCGCCCCCACGTTGCGCAGGGCGGTCATGCCGTCACCTCCTGGGAGGCGGCGGGCGGGGGCGGCGCCTCGGCCTGTGCGCTGTCGGTGGTCGTGAGGTGGAGGAAGATCTCCTCCAGGCTCATGCCGACCTGCTGCAGCGCGAGCAGGTCCAGCCCGTGGCCCACGACCGCGCGCGCGATCTGCGCCCGCACGTCGCGTCCCGCCTCCGCCTCCACCTCGAGGGTCGTCGCCTCCGACGACTCGGAGCGGGAACGGACGGCCACGACGCCGGCCACCGCGCGCACCGCCTCCGCGGCGGCCGCCGCGTCCCCCCGCACGTCCACGCGCAGCGCACCCGCGCCGCGCAGGCGCCGGGTGAGGTTCGCCGGCGTGTCTTCCGCCACCACCTTGCCCTTGTTGATGATCACCACCCGCCCGCAGGTCATCGACACCTCGGGCAGGATGTGCGTCGAGAGCACGATCGTGTGGTCCCCCCCCAGGCTCTTGATGAGCTCGCGCGTCTCGATGATCTGCTTGGGGTCGAGGCCGGCGGTGGGCTCGTCGAGGATCAGCACGTCGGGGTTGGCGAGGATGGCCTGGGCGAGGCCGACCCGCTGGCGGTAGCCCTTGGAGAGGCGGCCGATCAGCTTGCCGCGCACGTCGCCGATCTTCGTCTTCCCGACCGCCTCGTCGATCTTCCCCTGGCGCGAGGCGGCGGGCAGCCCCTTGATCTTGGCGCAGAAATCCAGGAAGTCGTCCACCGCCATGTCCGGATACAGGGGCGGGGTCTCCGGGATGTAGCCCACGCGCTTCTTGACCTCGAGGGGGGCCTCGAACACGTCGTAGCCGGCCACGCGGGCCGTGCCCTCGGTGGGCGGCAGATAGCAGGTGAGGATGCGCATCGTCGTGGTCTTCCCGGCCCCGTTGGGCCCGAGGAAGCCGAGGATCTCCCCCTTCTGCACGCGGAAGGAGACCCCGTCGACGGCCGTGGTGCGGCCGTAGCGCTTGGTGAGGTTCTCGACCTCGATCATTTCGTTCTTGCCTTCATGAAAGTAGACGGCGGACCCGGCGCGAAAGGCGGCGCGCGCCGGGGGTCGTCCACGAGACTGTCGGTTTCAGATGAGTGCCCGTTCTCGCTGCGATCCATCCTGGGTGTCCCGGGAGGTGCGGCCCCGGATGCCTGCGCCCCTGAACCGGCGGGCGCGAGGCGAGGAATCGTATGATAGCGACCGGGGTTTCGAGCTGTCAAACGAGCGCCAGTTCTCGACGCACTCCGCCGCGCTGCGGCGGCTGGCGGACCGCGCGCTGGAGGTCCCCGACCTCGACGCCCTCGCGCGCCTGCTCACGGGCGACCTTCCGCGCGCCCTCGACGTCGAGGACGCGACGCTGCTCCTCTGGGACCGCAAGCTCGACTCGTTCGAGGTCGTGTCGGCGGGCGGCAAGAAGGACGCGCCGAAGGCGGGCGACGTCGTGGAGGCGCCCGAGGCCCGTTTCCTCCTCGCCGAAGGCGCCCTCATCGAGACCCCGTCCAAGCGGGGAGAGGGTGTGCTGGTGCCGCTGCTCGCCCGCAGCGGCCTGGTGGGCATGCTGGTGCTCGGGGCGCGCCGGGGGCGCCGGCGCCGTCCGCTGCGCACGGTGGAGAGCCGCGAGCTGTCGTCGGTGGCCGCCCGGGCGGCGCTGGCGCTGGAGAACCACGTCTACCAGCGCGAGGTGATCGCCTCCGAGCGCATGGCCGCGCTGGGCACGATGGCGGGCATGCTCGCCCACGACTTCCGCGGACCCATGACCGTGATCCGGGGCTACGCGGAGAGCATCGCCGACGATCCCGCCGCCAACGCCGACGTCGCCGAGCGCGCGCGCCTCATCACCCGGATGGTGGACCGGCTCGAGCGCATGACGACGGAGACGCTGGACTTCGCGCGGGGAGGCCGCCGCCTGGCCCGCCGCCCGCTGGCGGTGCCGGTGCTGCTCGAGGAGCTGGCCGCGGGCGTGCAGGCCGAGATGCCCACGCTGGAGGTGACCCGCGACTTCCGGGTGCCCGCGGACGCGATGGCGGCGCTCGACGTGGACAAGCTGCGCCGCGTGGTGGGCAACATCGCCGCCAACGCCCGCGACGCGATGGGCGGGAAGGGGCGGCTCCACCTGGCGGCGGAGCTGGCCGCGCCCGACGGGGCCGAAGGGGCGCCGCGCCTCGTCCTCACCGTCGCCGACGACGGGCCGGGCGTGCCGCCGGAGATCCGCGACCGGCTCTTCGAGCCGTTCGTGACGCGCGGGAAGAAGAGCGGCACCGGCCTGGGGCTGGCGGTGGCGCGCCGCTTCGTGGAGGACCACGGCGGCACGCTCGAGCTGCTTCCGGAGGGGCCGGGCGCCCGCTTCCGCATCGCGATGCCGCTGGGGGCGTAGAATTGACATCGGGACCGCATGCGGACTACGAGAATGGGCGTCCTGGTCCTCGCCGGCCTGGCGGCCGCGTGCCGCTCGCCCGACCCGCGGACGGTCGTGGACGTCTCCGACACCGAGACGTACTGGGCCATCGACCAGGCCCAGGGTGAGCGCCAGTTCATCGCGCCGGTCGTGCGCTTCACGGTCCACAGCAAGGGCGACAAGCCGCTGCGCACGCTGGAAGCCCAGGCCACCTTCCGGCGCAAGGGCGAGGACGCCATCTGGAGCTCGGCGTGGACGAAGGTGACCGGACTCAACAGCGCCGCGCTGCCGCCCGGCGGCCACAGCCTGGTCGTGCTCAAGCCGGAGGGCGAGGGCCGCTACTTCACCAACGGCCCGCCCGAATCGATGTTCGTCCACCCGCAGTTCCGCGACGCCAACGTCGACGTCTTCCTGCGCATCGGCTCGTCGCCCTGGACGAAGTTCTTCAACGCCGACGTGGAACGGCGCATCGGCTCCCGCACCGTCCAGGCCGCCGCCCGCTGAGATGGCCCGCGTCAGCTTCGAGCACCTGAGCGGGGCGGAGCCGGGCCGGTCCACCTCCCTCTCGCGCCTGCCGGCCACGATCGGGTCCGGTCCCGACGTGGACGTGGTCATCCCGGGTCTCGCCGCGCGCCACGCCGTCCTGTACCAGCGCGACGGCGACGTGGTCCTGCTCGACAGCGGATCCGCGCTCGGCACCTTCCTCGCCGGCAACGAGATCCAGGAAGCGGTGCTCCGCAACGGCGACGTGGTCGAGCTGGGCCGGGGCGGTCCGCGCCTGCGCTTCTCGCTGCCCGACGCGCCGCGGGCGCGCACCCAGCCGCACCTGCTGCCGGGACGCCTGTCCGAGACGATGGCGTTCCGGATGGTCCACCAGAGCAGCCGCAGCTTCCGCCGCACGCTCATCGTCGTGTTGGCGGTCGCGGGCGCGCTGCTGGCGTGGAGCTACGTGCAGTCGCGGCGGCTCGATCGGGAGGTGGCGACGCTGCGCCGCGCGGTGCAGCAGGCGGAGAGCGAGCGCCGCGAGTTCGAGGCGCGCGTGGAGGCCGAGCGGCAGCGCGGCGACGCCGACCGCCAGCAGCTCGAGAAGGTGCGCGCCCGCGAGGCGGAGTTGCTCCACCAGCTCACCGATCCGAGCGGGGGCGAGGTGCCGGCGCTGCGGGCGGAGCTGCAGGCGACCCGCGACCGCCTCCAGGCCATCGAGTCCGAGCGGGCGGCCGGCGAGCGCATCATCCGCGACTTCGGCGGGGGGGTCGCCCTGATCCAGGGCGCGTACTCCTTCATCGACGGCTCCGGCCGTCCGCTCCGCTATCGCGAGGGCGACGCGGGGGAGATCGTCCGGCAGAGCGACGGCAGCCCCGTCCTCGACGCCGACGGCATGGGTCCCATCCACGTGATCGAGTACTACGGCACCGGCTTCCTTGTCGACGGCAAGGGGCTCATCATGACCAACCGCCACATCGCCGAGCCGTGGTGGAACGACGACGACGCGGAGAAGCTGTTGAAGAGCGGCTTCCATCCGAGGCTGTCGTACCTGCGCGCGTTCTTCCCGCAGCACGCTCAGCACTTCGATCTCCTGCTCGACCGGCGGTCGGACACGGTGGACCTGGCCCTCCTCAAGGTGGACCTCCGGGGAAGCAAGGTGCCCGTGCTTCCGCTCGACCGCTCCCGCTCGTCGGTGGCGGGGCAGCCGGTCGTCGTCGTCGGCTACCCCGCGGGCCTGGAGGCGATCCTGGCCAAGGCGGAGAACGGCGTCGTCAAGCAGATCCTGGAATCGCACGGCACCAACTCGGAGCGCGTGACCGAGGCGCTGAGCCTGCGCGGCCTCATCCGGCCCTCCACCACGCAGGGCCACATCGGGGACATCACCCACACCGACATCGTCTTCGACGCGCCCACCACGCAGGGGGGCAGCGGAGGACCGATCTTCAACCGGAACGGCCAGGTCATCGCCGTGGAGTACGCCGTGCTGCCGAAGTTCGGAGGCAATTCCTTCGGCGTGCCCGTCAGCTACGCGCTGGACCTGCTGCAGCCGCGCCGGGGCGGACGCAAGAAGCCGGCGTAGTCTTCGTCGAACCCCGACAAGGGTGCGACGAAAACTAAGATGACCTCCATCTTTCAAATCCTGGTTCGGCGCGAAGCGCCGCTTTAGTTTCTGTCGCGTCCAATCGGGGTTTCGCGACAGAAACTATATACTCTGCCGCCGATGGTGCTGCCTCCCCCGGGACCGCGGCGGGACCTCGCGATCGCGCTGCTGTTCACCCTCGCCGCCGCCGCCTTCCGGCTGCCGCAGCTCGGCACGCCGGGCGAGGAGGTCTTCGACGAGGTCTACCACGCCAAGACCGCGCTCCAGTACCTGAACCGCGAGCCTCCCACCGAGTGGGTCCATCCGCCGACCGCCAAGCTCCTGATCGCCGTCGGCGTCTGGCTCTTCGGCTACGAGCCGTGGGCCTGGCGGCTGCCGCCGGCCCTGGCCGGGATCGCGCTCACCCCCGTCTTCTACCTCCTGGCGCGCCGGGCCCTCGAGCGCGAGCGGGCGGCGGTGCTGGCCACGGTGCTGCTCCTCTGCGACGGCGTGTACCTCGTGCAGAGCCGCATCGCGATGACCAACATCTTCGCGGTGCTGTTCCAGGTATCGGCCGCGCTCTTCATCCTGCGGGCGGCGCTGCGCCCCCGGCTTTCCGCGCCCGACATGCTGGCCGCCGGGCTCTTCATCGGCCTCGCGCTCTCCACGCGCTGGACGAGCCTGTGGGCGGCGGGCTATCTGGGCCTCGTGCTCCTGGCCGTGCGGCGGCTGCGCCTCATCAAGCCGCGCGAGCTGTCGCTGACGCTGCTCGCGTTCGTGGTCCTGCCCGTGGGCATCTACGTGCTCAGCTACTGGCCCTGGATGGCCCAGGGCCATTCGATCAAGGATCTCGCCCCGCTGCAGAAGGCGATCTGGCGCTATCACGCGGACCTGCGGGCGACGCATCCCTACTTCAGCAAGTGGTACACCTGGCCGCTGCTGTACCGGCCCACCTGGTACTACTTCAAGCAGACCGGGGAGACGATCCGCGGGATCGTGGCCATCGGCAACCCGGCGCTGTGGTGGGCCTCGGTCCCGGTGACGCTGTGGGCACTCGTGACCGGCGCGCGAGAGCGGGACCCCCGGCGCCTCTTCGCCGGCCTGGGTTTCTGCGCGCTGTACCTGCCCTGGGGCCTCTCGCCGCGCACGCTCAACTACAGCCACTACCTGTTCGAGGCGATCCCCTACGCTTGCCTCAGCCTGGGCGAGTTGCTGGACCGCGCGTGGGACGGCCGGTGGTCGCCGCTGGCGCGCGGCTACGTGGCGCTGGCGGTCTTCCTCTTCTTCTTCTTCCTGCCGTTCCTGATTGCGCTTCCCGTCCCCGCGCGCTGGTACTTCCACGACCTCGGCGGCGGCGTCCCCGCGACCTACCTCGTCGTCGCCCTCGGGCGGGCGCCGGGGATCCGGCTCGACCGGACCGGCGCGGCGGTGGTGGGGGCGGCGTTCATGGTCGCCTTCCACGTGGTGACGCCCGAGCGCGCCTACGCCATGGTGGACCTCGGCACGCTGGTGCTGCTCTTCGGGACGATGGTGATCGTCGCCCACCTGCGGCTGGCCGGGTTCTTCCGCTGGGTCGCGGCCGCGGTGGCGCGGCGGGCCGGCTCGCCGCGGCAGCTCCTGGCCGGCCTCGTGGCCGTCTCGGGCCTCCTCTCCGCCGTCTTCGTCAACGACACGATCTGCCTCGCCCTGACCCCGCTCGTGCTGGAGGTGAGCGCGGCCCTCGGGGTGCGCGCGACCCCGTACCTGCTGGCCCTGGCCACCGCCAGCAACGTCGGCTCCGCCGCCACGCTCACGGGCAATCCCCAGAACATGCTGATCGGCGTCGCCTCCGGCATCCACTACCGCGCCTTCTGCGCGGCGCTGGCGCCGGTGGCGCTGCTGGGTCTGCTCCTCGACTTCCTCGTCATCGCCTTCGTGTACCGGCGCGACCTGGGCGTCCCGTTCCCGACCCGGGCCGAACCGCGCGCCCGCCTGCATCCCTTCCTCACCATGAAGAGCCTGGCCGCCGCGGCGGCGATGATCGCGTGGTTCTTCGCGGGGGCGAATGTCTCGATGGTGGCCTTCACCGCCGGGGCCGCGCTGCTGCTCACGCGCCGGGTCAAGCCCGAGAAGGTGTTCCTCGAGATCAACTGGAACCTGCTCGTCCTCTTCGCGGGCCTGTTCGTGGTGGTGGGCGCCGCACGTGAGGCCGGCGTCACCGGCGCGCTCTTCGACCTGCTCCACGCGCGGCAGGCCCACGGCGTCGCCTCCTTCGCCGCGGCCGT
>WNGG01009374.1_pt1 | contig 10706 bp, 4 predicted proteins | sample 5400661 | NCBI WGS metagenome assembly WNGG01 (sample SAMN13153372, study PRJNA577476) | soil metagenome | isolation source: 100 cm soil or saprolite under Garry oak tree replicate 1 | place: USA:California | collected 2016-06-15
CGCCACGAATTCCACGAATTAACACGAATTAAATTCTCCACAGCTTCTGACGAGTTCACGGCAGCGTGAATTGACTCGCACTTCTGATTACACCCTAAGCTCAGCGAAAATTTGTGGCGGCAAGTAAAAGCTCGTATGCTATAGGACGCTACCTCTCCATCTTGAGCTCATGAGCAGACCGGTATTTGGTGGACATCGGCGAGGGCAGCATGCCAGGGGATCACGGGATCTGGAAACGCGCACCGATTCCAAAAGGGATCGACGAAACTTCGGTAAGGAGTTTTGGCCAATCCGTCAGGAGATGGACCCATGGTATCACCAAAAATCCGCGAGTGTGTGTGCAAGGCCCTGTTTTCGGGTGTGATTGCAGTGCTGTTGGCAGCGGGCATGGCGTACCGCTGCCATGCTCAGACTGTGGCGGTGGCTGACGTCAGCGGCATAGTCGCCGATCAGAGTGGAAGCGCCGTTCCGGGAGCGACAGTTCGCATGGTGCAAACGGACAAGGAGTTTGTCCGTACTGCCGTGACCGACTCCGAAGGGCGTTACGTGGTTCCCAACCTTCCCGTGGGACCCTACAGACTCGAAGTGAGAGCTGCGGGTTTCAAGGATTACTCCCAATCGGGGATCGTGTTGCAGGTAGGGCGCAACGTCCAGCAAAACGTTTCGCTCCAGGTTGGGGCGCCCGCGGAAACCGTCGAGGTGGTTGCAGCCGCCGGCATGGTGGAGACAACCCAGAACGGCGTCGGGCAAGTGATCGACGAGCGGCGCATCAATGACCTGCCGCTGAATGGCCGCCAGGCCACTCAGTTGATCCTGCTTTCCGGCGCTTCCGTGACCGCTCCCAGCGGCGGCATGGTCGGCAGCAAGAATTATTTCAGTTCCACCACGATCTCCGTCGCAGGCGGCCAGGCTAATGGCACGGCTTACCTTCTCGACGGCGGCGATAATACAGACACGATGACCAACGTGAATCTGCCGTTCCCGTTCCCGGACGCGCTGCAGGAGTTCAATGTCGAGACCAGCGCTCTGTCGGCGCGCTTCGGCGCGCACCCCGGCGCGACGGTCAACGTCGTCACCAAGTCCGGGTCGAATCGATTGCACGGAAACCTGTTCGAATATCTGCGGAATGGCGCCCTGAATGCGCGGCCATTCTTCGCCAACAGGCACGACAGCCTGAAGCGGAACCAATTCGGCGGAACGGCCGGAGGCAAGATCCTCGCCAACAAGCTGTTCTTCTTTGGCGGCTACCAGGGAACGCGCAATCGCTCCCAGCCGCCCACCACGACCAGCTTTATCCCGACGCCGGCCGCGCTCGCGGGCGACTTCAGCGCGCTCGGGTCCGCCCCTTGTCAATCCAGCGGCAAACCGATCACGCTGGTGGATCCCACGACGAAACAGCCGTTCACAAATAACCAGATTCCCACGTCCCTCTTCAACCAGTCTGCTGTAACGCTGGCAACCAAATATCTGCCGGCGACAGCCGACCCCTGCGGCAAGATCCAGTACGGAATTCGGACCACCGGAGACGAAGATCAGGTGATCGGCCGGATGGACTGGTTGCACAGGGAGAAACATTCGTTGTTCGGGCGCTACTTCATGGCGCAGTACAGCAACCCGTCGGTTTACGACGGCAAGAACCTGCTGACGACCACGCAGCCCGGCAACCTGGAGCGCGCCCAGAGCTTCACGCTAACCGACACTTACTCGTTCGGCGCGGGGACGCTGAATTCGTTCCACGCCACGTGGACGCGCCGCCGCGACGATCGCGGCCCCGCGGCAAATCAGATCAGTCCCACCGACCTCGGCATCAACATCTTCGCCAAGGTGCCCAACTTCCTGCTGGTTACCGTGAGCAATGCCTTCAGCGTGGGTTGCGGCACGTGCGCGCCGGGCCACTTCAACGTCAACAGTTTCCAATTCGCCGATGACATGGACTGGATCCGCGGGCGGCACCAGATCGCCTTTGGGGTCAACTTCGTCCGGACCCAGAACAATCTCATCTCCGGCTTCAACGAAAACGGGACCTTCACGTTCAACGGCTCGCTCACGGGCAGCTCCCTGGCCGATTTCCTGCTCGGCCGCCCAAGCGGGTTTGGCCAGACAAACCCCACGCCGGACGACCTGCGGCAGAGTATCGTCGCGCTGTACGTCCAGGACACCTTCAAGATGTCCCCGCGCATTACTGTGAACGCCGGTCTGCGTTGGGAGCCCACGCTTCCCAACACCGACAAGTACGGACGGGGAACTTATTTCGATTTCGGCGCATTCGCCGCCGGGCAGACCAGCTCGGTTTATGAGAATGCGCCTCCGGGACTCTTCTTCGTAGGCGATTCGGGTTTTTCCCGGTCTTTGTGGGACCGGCACCTCGCGAACTTTGCGCCGCGGCTCGGACTGGTCTGGAACCCGCATGGAGACGGCCGGGACACGTTCCGCATAGGGGGCGCTATCCTCTTCGACACCACGGAAATCTTCTTCGACGAGCGCAAGACGACCAACCCACCCTATGGCGGCTCGATCGACATTCCCACTCCCGCCGGCGGATTCACCAACCCTTACCTGAATTATCCGGGCGGAAGCCCGTTCCCTCCGGGCGCCAACGTGACCTTCCCGCGGGCGGGGGTCTACATCAACATGCCACGGACGACGCGCCCGACGTACCTGGCGCAATGGAATGTCAGTTACCAGCGGCAGTTCGCCCGCAACTGGCTGGCTTCGATCACCTACCTGGGTAACAAGACGACGCATCTTTGGGTGGGTTCGGAAGTGAACCCGGCGGTTTTTGGCCCCGGGGCTACTACGTCCAACACCAATCAGCGGCGTGTGCTCTATCGCCAGAACCCCGTCGCGGGCGCCTATTACGCGAGCATCAACCAGGCGGATGAAGGCTCCAACGCCCACTACAACGCGATGCTGGTTTCTCTGGAGCATCGCTTGAGTCACGGCTTCACGCTGCTGACCAACTACACGGATTCGTACTGCATAACCGATCTGGACTTTACCGGCGAGCTGGGTGGCTCTCCCAACTCCGTTCCATACAATCGGTCGGCCGACCGGGGTCCCTGCAACTTCGACTACCGGCACATCGTCAACCTGTCTCTGGTGGCCAGCAGTTCGGTGAAGGGCAACCCGTGGGTGAGCCGGCTCCTGAGCAACTGGCGGTTGGCGCCGATCCTTCGCGCCACGAGCGGCCAGGCTCTGAGCGTGACGAGCGGCAGGGACAATTCCCTGACCGGAATGAATAACGACCGGCCGGTGCAGATACTCCAGAATCCGTATGCGGCAAACCATGACTGTCCGCTCAGCGTGGCTTGCATCGGGTGGCTCGCTCCTGTCGGCGTGGCATTTGTTCAGAATCCGGCAGGCAAGCCCGGGAACGTCGGGCGCGATTCGGTGCGTGGACCGCGGCCGCTCAATTTCGATCTCTCGCTCAGCCGGATGTTTCCGATTCAGGAGTGGGTGCGGCTCGAAGCGCGGTTCGAGGCGTTCAACGCCATCAATCACGCGAACTTCAACAACCCGAACACGAACCTGACCTCCTCGACATTTGGAACGATCAACGGCACGGCCGATCCTCGCATCTTGCAGTTTGCTTTGAAGCTGCATTTTTAGGCGGTGTCTTCCTCAGAAACCTGTTGACACGCCCTGCTCCGCCATCGACACTTCTCGGCCATGTCTGACCGAATTTGCCACTTCGATATGCGAGCGGCGCAGAGGACCTCCCGGCTGCTCAACTCTTCGGCCATCCTTCTGCTCTTGTTCTCCGCCCCGGTGCCGGCGCAAACCACGCCCGCCAGGCCGCCCGTTTTCGACCGCATGGAAGTCATGGTTCCAATGCGCGACAGCGTGCGCCTGCAGACCGTGATCTTCAGCCCCAAGAACACAGCCCGACTCCTGCCCTTTCTGATGGTTCGCACGCCTTACGGCGTCCCGGAAGACGAAAAGCCCCTTGTGGAATCCGGGAATTTCGATGAGCTCATTTCCGACGGTTATATCTTCGTCTTCCAGAACCTGCGCGGCCGCTTCAAATCGGAAGGCCGGTTCGTGATGCAGCGCCCCCCACGAGACAAGCGCGATCCAAAGGCCATCGACGAAAGCACCGACGCCTATGACACCATCGAGTGGCTGCTGAAGAACGCCCCCAACAATAACGGCCGCGTGGGCATCTACGGCGTTTCCTATTCCGGCTGGACGACCACCATGGCGCTGCTCGAGCCCCACCCTGCGCTGAAGGCGGTTTCCGAGCAAGCCTCGCCTGCCGACATGTTCATCGGCGACGACTTTCACCACAACGGCGCCTTCCGGCTCAGCTACGGGTTCGAGTACGCCGCTTTGCTCGAATCCGCCAAGGAAGCGAATACCCACTTCGCCTTCGACCGCTACGACACCTACGAGTGGTATCTCGCGCTGGGCGCGCTCTCGAATGCCAACAAGAAGTACTTCCTTGGCAAGCTACCGACGTGGGACGACTTCGTAGAGCATCCCAATCGAGACGAGTTCTGGAACAAACAGGCCTTCGCAAAGTACTTGAGGCAAACCGCCGTGCCCAACTTGAACGTCGCCGGCTGGTGGGACCAGGAAGACTTCTACGGGCCGCAGAAAATCTACGAGCTGTTCGAAGCCAACGACAGCAGTCATCTGAACTTCATCGTTGCCGGTCCATGGAACCACGGCGGCTGGGCCCGCGGTACCGGGCGCAAGCTCGGCAACTTCGATTTCGACAGCGACACCGCCAGGCACTTCCGCGCCAAGATCCAGGCGCCCTGGTTCGCTTACTGGCTGCACGGGAAAGGCAAGCTACAGCAGCCCGAGGCGCTTACTTTCCAGACGGGTACGAACGAGTGGAAGTCCTATGACGCGTGGCCTCCTACAAGGAGAATTACGAAAAAGAGGTTCTATTTCCGCGCTGACAGGAGGCTATCGTTGGATGCTCCGCGCGAAACGGGCCCTGAGGCTTTTGACGGCTACGTCTCCGATCCAGCCAACCCCGTGCCTTACCGCCACCGCCCGATCACGCCGACCTATCCCGGTCCCGAGTGGCCGGTGTGGCTCCTGGAAGACCAGCGCTTCGTGGATCGCCGGCCCGATGTGCTGAGCTGGGAGACCGGGCCGCTCGAGAAAAACGTGGCGGTGACCGGCGACATCATGGCCGATCTTTTCGCCTCCACTTCCGGCACTGACACAGACTGGGTCGTGAAGCTGATTGACGTCTACCCCGAAGACTACAAGCCAAAATGCGAGCCCACGACAGCGGAAGAAAAGAAACCGGAGCAGAGCTCGCAAAGCGACGATGAGTGCTCGCGACAACCGCAACTTGCGGGCTACCAGCTCATCATCGCCGACGAGGTTTTCCGCGCCCGGTTTCGCGAGAGTTTTGAGCGCCCCAAGCCGGTGCCGCCTGAAGAGATCGTCGAATACAACATTGACCTTCACACCAACAACCACGTCTTCCTCAAGGGCCACAAGATCATGGTGCAGGTGCAGAGCACCTGGTTCCCGCTCATTGACCGCAATCCGCAGAAGTACGTGCCCAATATCTTCAAGGCCGTAGATTCAGACTACGTAAAGGCCACGCAGCGCATTTTTCGCTCGCGGCAGGCCTCCTCGAGCATCATCCTGCCCGTGGCGCCAGAGTAGATCAGACCTCAGACCTCAGGGATCAGACCTCAGACCTGGAGCCGGAGTCTGACGTCTGAGGTCTGTAGTCTGTGTTCATCTGTGGTTTCATTTTTGCGCAGTTTACGGAGACGAAGATTCTATCGGGCCAGCCCGCTACTTGACGAATTCGGGCGGCTGACCCTTCGACCAGGGATCGTAGGTCAGGCAGAATTGGATCCGATCGGGAATGGCTGGATGGTCATAGTACAGAAACACAGCGACTGGATTCGGCTCCGGGTCGGACAGATTTACCTCGCCCAGAATTTGAAACGTCTGTGCGCCTGCCTGACCGGAGTCCGGCGTGAGTCCGTGGGTGACCTCCAGAGCATACTGATCCGCTTGATGCTCGTAGTGGCGGCTGTAGGCGTTGAAAACGGGCAGCGCGAGGGCGAAAAAGACGGATAGGAGAAGCACCAAAGCCGGCAGCGACGCCCAATCGTCCACCCCATGAACTCCCCAGTTGCCACCCCAGCGGGCCAGAACCGAGCCGATGGAGCGGAAACCAAGATAGAAAAACACGAACAGGAAGGCGGCGCCAAACGCAAGCCCCTTGGGGATATGACGCAGAGCGTAGTGGCCCATCTCGTGGCCCCCAACGAAAACGATTTGGGGCGTGTTCATCTTTGCGATCGTCGTATCCCACACCACGATGCGCTTCGAGGCGCCGAATCCCGTCACGTACGCATTCAGCGCCGTCGTTTTCTCCGCGGCCCCCATCCAGAACATCCGCTCGGGCGGAATGTTTTCTCCGGCGCGTTGCACTATAGCCTCGAGGCTTGCGGTTAGCGGAGCGTCCTTCTTCGCGAGCGGCTCGAACTTGTGAAACAGCGGGTCAATAATGAGCGGATTCAGGAAGAAGACAAGCAGCCCGATCGGCAACGCCGCGACCCAGAAATAAAACCACCAGCGGCGCGGGGCCTTGCGGATTGCCGCATAGAGGATCCAGACGAGAATGGTCGAAATGATGATGGAGATGATCTCCCCCTTGGTCCAATCCCAGAACCACGAGCCCCATCCCTGTACAGAAATTCCGTACGTCCGAAGTATCCAGTTTTGGGCCGCAGCCAGGGGCAGCTCGAGGATGTCAATCGTCAGAATCAGCGGGGGCGCAAAGACGATGGCCTGAAGAAACCGCCTGGAGAAAGCAGTTTCCGCCCAGGTACGGTATTTCGCCGACAGCTTCCAACGCAGGATCAGCCAGAGAACCGCCAACCCGTAAAAGAAGCCGATCATCGTGCCCGCGAAACGAATCCGGCTGAGGTCTCGCGCCTTCTTGTAGCTGTCCGGGGGCAGTGTGTACTTCGTGACTTTTTGCGCCTGTGCCTGCTGCGCCTGCTGCGCGACAAAAGGAGCGGAAGAGGATGCGCCCTTCGCTGCAAGGGATGGACAAACGGAAAGAGTCAAGACAAGGGCCGCAAGAGCAGGTATTTCACGCCGGCCAACCCTTCCGCGCCTGCTGGGGCGGCTGGTCGCGGGTGAGCTGAAATCCTGGCTCGCGCCGCACGCCCAAATGGTCCCGCTGGGCACGGCTAACCGCGCCATCTCGAGCGGGTCGTGTGAGTGCCTCCGGATTTCTTCCGGCATGTCCGCGTCCACATAAAAATGGAACAGGTAAGCTCCGTCGCCGCCAGTGCTGTCCCACCAAAACCGCCCTTCCTTCTGAAGCTCCTCAAAGGCGCTCACCGGATCATCCGCCATCCGTTCATCGAAGTCCGCAAGCAACGCGGCCGGGTCGAAGAAACAGAGTGTCGCGCCGTCGGTGCCGGTTTCGATGATGTGACGCATACGTCGGGCTTATGAGTGTTTTTATCGCGAACCTGTCGGAGGGGGCAAGCGAATTTTCCGGAAGGAGCAAGCGCGCGAACCGCACGGTCCAGCCCATGGGATGACATCCAATTGGCAGTGATGTTTTCGTGAAATTCGTGGTCTTTTATTGGCCACGAATTCCACGAATTAACACGAATTAATTTCTCCACCTGGTTCAGCGTGAAGTGTAGTTTGACGTGTAGCGAGCGGATTGCCTAAATAACGGGACAAAGAACGCGCAAGAGGCTGAGGCCGCCGGCGGTTCCGATCGCGCTCGATCGCCGGAGCCCTGCCGGGGCGCGTTGGCCAGGTGGGCACGGGTTCCAGGGGTTCGCAAAAAGCGCTCACCCCTGGCCAAGCTCCCTCCGCTCCGGAGCGGAATACCCCAGGCCTGACGGCCGGTGTCACCGCACTCGCAATCCTCGGGCGCAGCGCAGCCTGAAGGCTGAACTACAAACCTGGGCCATCACGCCGTCCGGAGAAGCTCCGTCAGGTAATCACAGGCCCGGTACGCCAACGCCATGATCGTGTGGGTTGTTGCCTTTTCAGGATGGGAAACGAAGCATGCGGCGTCGACGACGAACAGGTTCTTGACGTCGTGAGCCCGGCACCACTTGTCCAGCACGGAAGTGCGCGGGTCATCGCCCATGCGGCATCCGCCCGCTTCGTGGGTGACGCTTCCCAGCGGATACGGAGCCACCTTTTCGTACGGAAAGATCTCAGCGCCCGACGCGCGAAGGATCTCTTCCATCTGCCCGTACATCTCGTCGCGAATCGCAAAGGCATGCTCGTATTCGGCCGAGGTGTGAAACCGCACCTGAGGGATACCGAAGCGGTCGCGCAGGCCTCCAGGGTCGATCTCGATGTAGTTGGAGGCCAACGCGAGCCCCTCCCCGTAGCCGCTCATGCTCACCGACGCAGGATAGAGCTCCTTGATTCGCCTCTTGAATGCGGCCCCAAAGCCCGGAAGATCGCCTCCCGGACCGGAACCTACCCCGCAGCCGGTGTAGAAGTTGAAGCGGTATCCCCGGAGAAATCTCTTCTTGTCTCTGTGCCCGTAATTGTAACGCGGGATGTAGAGGCACGACTCGCCGGGCCCGTCATCGTTTGTGGCCGCGCGCCCGGCGAGCTGGGGAAAAAAGCCGTCGATGCCGTTGAATGCCACATGTTCCATCAGGAAGCGACCCAAGATGCCGCTCGAGTTGGCCAGTCCGTTTGGATATTCCCTGTTCTTCGAGTTGAAGAGGATTCGGATCGACTCGATCATCGAGGCTGCCAGCACGACGGCTCTGGCGCGCACCTCGTAGTCGAGCCTGTTTCGCGCGTCGATGTACGTGACGCCGCGCGCCTTGCCGGTCGCCGGATCCATCGTGACCGTGCGCGCGATCGCGTGAGTGCGAAGCTCGAAGTTAGGGAGCGCGGTCAGTCTCGGGATCAGGACCTCGAGCGAGCTGAAGCGCGAGGCCGTGTCGCAGCCATAGTTACAGGCACCGCAGTAATGGCACGCGGCGCGCCCGTCGAGGTTTCGGCTGAGGACGGCGAGGGGATACGGGAGAACCTTGATGCCGAGCTTCTCGGCTCCCCTCTTGATCAGTAACTCACCGCATCGAGGCCGGAACGGCGGAAGGAGCTTCTTGCCGCTCGGAGTGTTGAAAACCTCCTCCGAACTGCCGGAGACGCCGATCAATGCTTCGACGCGGTCGTAATACGGCGCCACGTCCTCGTAACCGATCGGCCAGTCCTCGCCCACGCCGTCCTGAAGGCTCTTGGGCTTGAAGTCGAGCGGACCGAAGCGGTCGACATTCCGTCCCCAAAGGAGCGTTCGGCCGCCGACCGCACGTATCCGCGTCCAAGTGAACTTCGAGCCAGGGGCGAGCGCGTAGGGATCCTCTTTCGGGATCGTGTACAGGTGCTCGGTCCATTCGTTTATCTTCCATTCCATTCCTTGAGGCAGCCGGCCATACTTTCCGGGTCTTCCCTTCCCGCGATAGGGCCAGTGGAACGGAAGCTTGTGCGGGTGAAAATCGACCGCGGGGTCGATCATCCGCCCCGCTTCAAGGCAGAGGACGCGGAGCCCTCGAGTCGCCAGAACGTAGGATGCGATGCCGCCGGCGGCTCCGGACCCCACCACAATGACATCATAGACCGGTTGCCTGCCTACCCCGACCTTCATGCAACGGAGCATAGCTCTGTTACCCCGGGCGGTTCAACCGGAACTCGACGCTGGACGATAAGGGGGAGACCAGACGATTTGGGCCGTGGCTAAAGATGGTCCTACAGCGATTTCAAGAACGCGAGCAGGGCTGCCCGGTCGCGCGCGGAGAGCTTCTTGAACCGGTCGCGCGCCCCCGTGCCCTCTCCGCCGTGCAGCTCGACGGCCTGCTCGAGCGTCTTGGCACGGCCATCGTGCAAGAACTGCTTCGCAAACCGCAGCCCGATCAGCGGCTCGGTCCGGAAGTCGGACGGCGTCGCGAGACCGAAGCAGATGTCCGCCAGCTCAGGCCCCATGTCGTGGAGCAGGAGATCGGTGTAGGCAGGGAAGGTCTTGTTCTTCAGCGCGGACACCGGACTGTCGCCGGTGCGGAGCGTCCCTATGTGGCAGCCGGCGCAGCCGATTCGCGAGAAGAGCTTCTGGCCCTGTTTTGCTTCCTCGGTCAACCGCTTGGGTGAAGGAGCCGCGAGGAAGCGCACGAAGTCGTTCGCCAGATCGAGTTGCTCCTGATTGATCTCGGGGTCGCGAGCGGGATCGACCCCCGGCGGGATCGGTTTCCCTCCGATCGTCTCCTCTCTCGGCTGGACCGGATTCGTCACGCCAATCTCGATGACGAACGCGCCGGCGTTGAAGTTACTGAGCGCCGGTTCCGACGCCTTGCGCCCGAACCGGCCGATCCGCCCATCCGCGGAGCGGTTCGGTCTGCCCCGGATGCCGTCGTGGTTCCGGTCGTCGGGGTCGGCATAGCCGAGGATCACGGAGTCTGGCACGGCGTCCAGGAGACCGCGGCCGAATAGCACGGGCGTGGTGCGGTTGCCGCGTCCGGTCGCGCCCTTCGGAAACGGCTCCGAGTCGATGCCGAGGGCCGCCTTCAGGGCCGGCGTGACCCTCTGCTGGATCACGGGGCCGCCTTCGCCCGTGAGCGGGTCGCACACGTGGCCGGCGCGCAACGCGGTTGCGTGCACTTCCACCTCGTCACCGAAGCCGCCCACCGCGGGCTCTTCGTGACATTCGCCGCAACTGGCGGCGTTGA
>WNGG01009386.1_pt1 | contig 10700 bp, 12 predicted proteins | sample 5400661 | NCBI WGS metagenome assembly WNGG01 (sample SAMN13153372, study PRJNA577476) | soil metagenome | isolation source: 100 cm soil or saprolite under Garry oak tree replicate 1 | place: USA:California | collected 2016-06-15
GATCGCCGTACCGGCGCTGAACAGCAGCAGGGCCGCGCTGACCAGCCAGTGTGCGAACGCTTGCGTGCGGCCGGACAGCGGCACCCTGATGGGCAGCCCGACCCCGCGGATCGCGGCCCGGACCTCCACGAGCACGCACACGGCGAGCTGCAGCCAGGCCAGCCAGACGATGACTGACAGGATCCGCAGGATCGAGATCACGTCAAGCTGACGAGTGAACTCCGACACCGGTGGCAGCTTGTGCGGAACGGGCAGGCCGAGCACGGTCACCAGCCCATAAGGAACGCCCGCGAGCACGGCAAGCAGGACACCGAACGCGATCAGCCCTAGGAACACGTCCGCCGCCGACCGGCGCGCCCTCACCCGAACCGGCTTTCGAGCGCGCGCCTGTGCTGGCCCGGGTGTGCGACTCCCCGGACCCTGCTCGGCCTGTGCTGGCCTGGAGGGACGGCCAGGAACCCGCTTCCCCGCCTGCAGCGGTTGCCGAGCCATCAGCACTGCCCGCCGCGGGTGATGCCGCACACGGGTTCCGCCGTCGCGGTCGCATGCACGGTGAAGCTGCCGAGCGCCGCGGCGATCACCGGCTGCGTGGTGACCGCCACCGTCACGGTGATCTGGCTGGGCGAGGGCGGCGGGCATTGCGCGGTCGCGGCCAGACCGCTTCGTGCGCGGTAGGCGGCCACGAGGCTGAGCGCGCGACCGCAGGCACCCGCGGTGTCGATGGCGAGCGTGCCCGCGCGCAACGCGGCGACATCGATGTCGTTCGCCCCGGCGCGCGCCGCCTGCTCGGCGATGTCGGCGGCGCGCTCGCGGGCGTTCAGTGCGTTGCCGACATCGACGAGCAGGCTCGCGAGTGCCAGCCCGATGATGGTGAAGAACACCACGAGCACGGTGACAGAACCGCGGTCTGCACTGGTGCCGGCGCTGGTGCCGGTGCTTGTGCGTTGCGCGGCTGGCGCCTTCATGTCAGCTCCTTGCCACGAACGTGTCGAGCGGCGCCACCGCGGATCCGGTAACGCGAATCGAGCCGAAGCTGATGAACCTCAGGTCGACCTGGCAGCTCACGCTGACAAGCACCTGCGGGCTGCCGGGGCCGAAGCCGATCACATGCGCCGCGGGGCTGCCATTGCACCAGCCGCGCAGATCGCCGCGTGCCGCCTGGACGGCGTTTAGCTGCGCCTGCCCGGCAGAGCGCGCGATGGATGCGGCGCGGACAGCGTCCCGCGCGGCACCGTCGACCTGGCCATGTGCCTCGAGCACCCGGCCGCAGAGCACCAGGAACAGCATGACCAGCAGCATGATCGGCGCGAGGATGACAAACTCGACCGTCATGGAGCCGCGGTCGCTGTGCCCGGTTAGCCTGCGCATCGCTGGCCGCCATTCAGATCGGGGCGGAAGCACTCGGCCGGACCGCCAGCGGTCTCATGGATGGTCAGCCGCAGGCCGAACACGATCGAAACCACCTGGCCCGTCACCGTCACCTGGACCTGGCTCAGTGCCGAGCCCGTCGCCCTCGCAGTGATCCTTCCGCCAAGGACCTTTGTGCCGAGTTCGCCGTAGTAGCTGGCGGCGCGATCTTCGGCGTCCTGCCGCCAGGACGGGATGACGTAGGCCTCCTGCCTGGCCAGTCGGTCACCAGCCTGGGCCGCGGCGAGAGCGACCTGCCGACCCTGGTACCAGAAGGCGAACTGCACAGAAAGCCAGATGATCAGCAGCACGGTCGGCGCGAGGATCGCGAGTTCCACGGCGCTCGAACCCTTGTCACGCGCGACGCCGAAGCGGCGCTGCCATCCGCCCCGGCGGCGCGACCCGCCGGGCCGGCGGCGGGTCGCGCCGCCACCGCTTGGCCCGCAGTCACCTGTCGCGGACCCGCGAGCGGGGCCGCGGTTCCGTAACAGGCAAGTGCCAGAAAGACTCATCTCCGCCTTAGGGTGCGACGTTGGTGTTATTGCTCTTGATCTGACCGCTCCGCTGGTCTATCACTGTCTTCACGGCAAGCAGCACGAAAATCGCAAAGGCCACGACGACCGCGGTGATGATTGCCAGTTCCATCGCTGACGCTCCCGCGTCACTGCGTTGCTTGGCGTCGCGAAGCCTGCTGATGTGCATGCCGATGAATGCCCTCGTATAGTCGACGAGGGGTGCCCTTGCCGAGTTCAGGGTGTTCATTGCTGCTTCCTCTCTGTGCCGGGAGAATTGATTTGCTTGTAAAACGTGCTTAGAACCCGAGCAGGATCCGTAACGCCGGGTAGGCCAGGAAGAGCATGAACCCTGCGCACATCAGCATCTGCGCGACGAGCATGACCTGAGATTTCTCACCCGCCTCACCCTCAAGATCAGCGACCTCGCGGCGGCGCAGGCTCGCCGCGCGCGCGGTCAGTGACTCGCGAACCTTGGCCCCGTCGTCGGCAACCAGGCCAAGTGCCGCCGACAGGTCCCGCAGTTCGTCCAGCCTGATCTCGTCGCCGAGAGCGCCAAGCGCCTGCCACGGGGTCTGGCCGGTGATACGGGCATTGGCGAGCGCGTCCCTTATCCGCCACATCGCCCACCCGTGCCCGATCTCACTTGCCGTCATCAGCGCCTCGGGCACACCGCGGCCGCCGGACAGGTTCATCGATACCAGATCGAGGAATGCGCCGACAGCGTGCCGGAAGTCGCGCCGCCGCTGCTGGGTCTTTTGCCTGAGCTCGAGGTCGGGAAGGAAAAAGAAGATCACTGCGAGAACTAGCCCGCCGAGCACCGGTATGACGATAGGAACACTCAGACCCACGGCCGGAAGCGCGATGAGCATGAGGGGCGCAAATAATAGCCCGAGAATGGTAAGAAACGCTTTAGTGGCGAGATAGTTTTCAAAGGACTTCCCGGTCAGTGAGAGGCTGGCGCGCAGCGACGGGAATTGCCAGCCCTGCTCCGCGCAGAATGCCGCGAGCGCCGAACCGAGCCGACGGCTGAACTCACTCTCGGCGTCATGGGTGACCTTCGACGCGGAGCGCGCCGCCGCGCCGGCGCGCTCCGCGTCGAAGGCGGCGAGCTGCTGTGCGAGGCTGCGCCGCCGCGGGATCACCGCCCAGATGAGCAAGAACGCGCCGATGCCGGTCACTGCCCCCGCGACAAGGGAGAGGGTCATGGCTTGCCTCCCGCCCCGACGGTGACACCGTCCGGTGTGCCGGCTGCGTCGGCTGCGCCGCGCGACTGCAAGGTGAGCAGCCGCTCCGGAGCGTCGTACTTCGACAGCCTGCGCAGCCAGATGAAGCTCGCCGCATACAGGGCTACCACGATGGCAAGGACAAGCTGCCCAGCGATTCCGTTGTAGTACCGCACGTAGCCGCGGTCGAGAATGGCGAGCCCGAACGCCATGCCCACCGACACGCCCACCACGATCTGCGCGCTGCGCCGGGTGGATCTGCGCTGGGCGGTCACCTTCCTGCGCATGTCCAGTTCCTCGCGTACCGAGGAGGAAAGCGCACCTAACAGGTCGCGCAGGCCGGGCCCCCGCAGCCTTGAGTTGATGATGAGGGCCGCGATGATCAGGTCAGAACTCGGGTCATCGAGGTCGTCGGCGAACCTGCGCAGCGCATCTGGCATGGGCATCCGCGTGTGCAGCCGATCCGCCAGCTGGGCAACCGGCTCAGCAAGAGTCGGCGAAGCTACCCGGAGCGAAACCGGTATCGCCTGCTCCAGGCCTACCGCACCCGCGATCGTGTCCCGCAGTGACTCGGTCCACGTGGCGAGCCCTTCCAGCCGGGAGATGGCCCGCCGCTCCGAGGCGGCGCCGCTGAGCCCGCGCCAGCCAAGCGCCAGGGCGACGGCGCCGGCGGCAGCTACCAGCCAGCGGGTGGTGACAAGTACAAGCACCCCAGCGGCGACGGCGGTGGCGCCGCGGGCGCCGGTAAGTTCGCCGAGCAGCCGCTGCAGTCGGCTGGGCGCCACGCTCGGTGGTCGCCGCGGAAGCCCGCGCAGTGCCACGACCATGACGAAGATGCCTATACCCGCTAGGGCTCCCGCCGCGACGGCCAGCATGGCCGGAGCGGATAGCAGTGCGGAGAGGTTCATCACCACACCTGCCCTCGTGTCGGGTCGTAGCCGTGCTCGGCAAGCTCATCCAGACAGGACAGCGGGGCATGCGGCACGGCGGTGCAGTCCGGGCCAGCCGTGAACACCTCGCTGGACAGCACACGCCCATCGCATCCGGTGACCTCCCGGACACTGCTGACGAACCGACGCAGCTGGCCACCGCGTGCGTAGTAGTTGCGCTTCTCAAGGAAGACAACAAAATCGATCGCGCCGGCGATCAGCATGTGGGTCGCTTCCACCGGCAGGCGTTCTGCCGACTGGATTGCGTACGTCGCGATCCGGTTGAACACCTCCATTGACGAGTTCGCGTGGATCGTGGAGAGCGAGCCGTCGTTGCCCTGGGTCATCGCGTTCAGCATGGTGACGATCTCGTCGCCGAGAACCTCGCCCACGATGACCCGGCTTGGGTTCATCCGCAGCGAACGGCGGACCAGTTCGGCCATCGATATCGCGCCCTGGCCCTCCATGTTGGGGAGCCGCTCTTCCAGCGCCACGACGTTGGGGTGCAGTTCGGGAAAGTGATCGAGGCCGAGCTCGAGCGCACGCTCGACAGTGACCAGCCGCTCAGCCGACGCGATCTGGTTCGCCACCGCCCGCAGCAGCGTGGTCTTACCTGCGTTGGTGGCCCCGGAGATCATGATGTTCTTACGGGCGGCCACCGCGGCGGCGAGGAACATGCCAAGTTCGGGCGTGAGTGTGCCGTTGCCGACCAGGTCGCTCAGGAATACCTTGCCCAGCCGCGCGCGCCGGATCGACAACGCCGGCCGGATCGTCACGTCCATCACCGCAGACAGCCGTGAGCCGTCCGGCAGGCGCAGGTCAAGCTGGGGGTTCGCGGTGTCGAACGAGCGGCTCGACAGGCCGGAGTAGGCCGCGAGAATCTGGATCAGGTCGACAAGCTCCTCGTCGCTGTCCGCGACCGGCTCTCCCATCTCCTCGCGGCCGTCGGCGAAGCCAACGAAGACCTGATCACAGCCGTTGATGTCAATGTTCTCGATGTCGGTGTCATCAAGCAGCGGCTGGAGCCTGCCGACGCCAAACAGTGCCGCGTGCACCGCGCCCGCCAGCTCTTCCTCCTCCTCAGCGCTCGGCGCGCGGCCACCGGAGGTGATCTCCGTCCGTGCATGCTGCTCGAGGACCTGCGCGATCAGGGCGCGGGCAAACTGCCGCTCATCCTCGCCGGACATCGGCGGCAGGCCCGATTCTGCGTCCAGACGGCGCTGCTGCGCCAGGCGGTCGCCGACCTCCTGGCGAAACCGCTTCACCTGAGTGTGATCCACGGCGCCCTCACCCCCCTGCCCGGGTGCGCTGGCCGTTTGGGCTGTCTTTCCGCTGCGCGGGTCGGTTGCGTGGCGCGCCGTTGCCTGCAACCTGGTCCGGTGGCTGGTTTCCGTTATCGGCCACCGGACCCGGCACAGGTTGCAGGCGCAGGACCGGTACCGGGCCCGGGGTCAGGGGCGTCGCCGGAGCTGGAGCCGGAGCCGGAGCCTGCACCGCGGGGTCAGGTGATGCAGGCTCCGGCCGCGCAGAGCCACCGGCCGGAGCGCCGGCCGGTGTGCGGCTTGGCACCGCAGGCCGAGGTGGCGCCGAGTCGGATTGCGGGACCGCCTCAGCAGGCGGCGGCTCAGCGCCTGCGGCATCGGACCGCGCTGGCCCTGCGTGTGCGTGCTCAGCTTGGGCTTGCGCGGGCTTGGCCTGGACGTGCCCGGCTGGCACGGCTTTCACTGGCCCACCTTCGGCTGCCGCTGCCTTGGCTGGCGCTGCTTGCGCCCGCCCGGCCTGCCAAGGGCCAGGACGTCTCGGACCAGATGGCCCTGGCTCTGGCTGCGCCAACTCTGCCGCCTGCTCAGCCTTGGATGACTCGGGCGAGTACTGTCCCGGTCCGGTCGCCGTCTGACCCGCCAGCATCGGCAGCTCTCTGGCAAGGTGCCCGGCTAGCTCCCGAGCGGTTCTTACGAGCAGCGACCGGTCGAGCCTGGTGCCCCAGTGACCGCGGAGCATGTGCGCACTTTTGGGTTCGTCGGCAAGGCCGCCAAGCATCCGGGCGGGCGCACCACTGGTGGCCAGCACCCGGCTGACCTCGGCAATGTTCCGCTTGAAGTGCTTGTGGTCGGCCACGACAACCACGCCGATCGGCGGCGGAGCCAGACGCCTGTTCGCGAGCCCTCTGGCGACGGCTATCACCCGGTCACGCAGCCGGACCACGTCTTCAAGCGTGACCCGGGCGATAAGCACGACGGCACAGGCGTGGGCAAGAAGGTCGTAGAAGGGGCCGTCCGGGCCGAGCCGGCCGCAGTCGGCGATCACGTCCACCTCGGGCACCTCGGCAAGCACCTTGCCGATCTGCCCCCAGAGCAGCTGCAAACCGCCCGCCTGCTCCGCGTTGACAAGGCCGGTCAGAATGTCCAGGCCACCGTGCAGCTTCTGGGTGTGCCGCCATACCTGGTGTGGCTGGATGCCACGGCGCGCCGCAACCGCGAGGCTAAGCAGGCCCCGCTGCGGGTCGAGCCTGCCCCCGTCTGCCGCAGGGAGCCGGTAGAGCAGGTCTCCCCCGGCCGCATCGCACTCCGCGAGCAGCACGGGGCGCGGCCATACCGCGGCCAGGGCGAGCGAGGCCGTGGTGACGCCTGGCGCCCCCTTGTCTGCTGCGACCGCGACGAGCGCCATAGGTCATCCCGTCCCCGGCGGAGCCGATCCGGTTGGTGTGGCCCCGGCGGGCGTGGCGGGTGCGGTGGGCGTTGTGGCCCGGTGCTTACCTGGGGAGCGTGCCCGTTTCTGTGCACCAGGGATGGCCGGAGGCGTCGCCGGTTGGCTCTGGATGCCACCGGCAGGCACGATGCCGATCGCGGCCCAGCCGTTGGCAGCGTTGCAGGCCACGAGGCCTGCATCGGGTGGGTTAAGCGCGATGTCCACGCCAATGTTGCTGCTACCGCTCGAGCTGGAGGGAAAGGTGACGCTGGTGACGATCGCGTTATGGGTGAGGGTGGCGCCCGGAAGCCCGGGGCAGGAGTTCTGGCTGGTGGTATTGGTGTCGTAAACGTCAACGTGGTCGCCGGTCCGCAGCGCTCCAGGAACCTGGCCGAGCTTCAGCGTGAGCCCGAGGACTTGGCGTCCCGATGTCAGGTGATTGACCGAGACGACCATCTTGGCCGTCAGCAAGGTCCCCGCCGGAATGGCGGCGCCAGCGTAGTAGCGGGTGACCTGCAGCCGATCGCTCCACCCCACATAGGAGAGCCCGCTGTCCGCGGCGACCTGCACCTCTTCCATCGCGCTCAGCGGAATCGGCTGGCCCGCGCCCACTTCCTGCGAGATCTCGATCGCTGGAACCCTGTGACTGGTCTTGATGACAAGCAGGGCACTAGCGGCAGCTCCACCGGCCACCAGCAGCAACGCCAGTGCCGCGAGCACAGGCTTACGCTCTCGCGGTGCGGTGGGCAGCCGACGCCCGCTTGGGGCGGTCGCCCGCTGATGGGCATTCGGATACGGCCCGCGCGGTAGGGTGCTGCGGTCAGTCGCCATCGCTCCCCTGACTCCCCTGGCTCGCTGCGAGCCCGGTTGGCACCCCGTCCGGCTTGCCGGCCCAAACTGGCTCTTGGCCATGCTCGATCGGTGTGGCTGGTTGGTTTCCCTCCGCGTAACGTTGCGTGCGTGTTCTGTAGGGATTGGACTGTATCGCCGTGACATACCAGTCCGGCTAGGTTTGTGACTACACGGCAGCTAAACGTCACCTTTGAGGTAGGAACGGCCCGGCTGGCAAACGAGACCACCTGCGCCACACGGTCGGCGCCAACCGCGCCGTGCGAACCGCCGCAGAAACCGGCATTTCGGGGCACCTAGGCAGATAACCCCCGCCTTTGGACCCTCAGTGAGGCGTGCCGCGCGCCGATGATCGGCGCCTGCGCCGCAACACTGCCCGAACTATCAACGCGACCACGACGACCGCCAGCGCGATCAGCAGGTAGAGCGAGTAACGGGTGATCCCGTCGTAGATGGTCTGGATGTGGTCGCCCGCCAGGTAGCCGACTGACGCCCACACGCCGACCCACAGGGCTGCGCCGAGCGCGTTGAAGGCCAGGAAACGGGGCCACGGCATCTCGGCTATCCCCGCGATGATCCCATTCGCCTGCCGAAGCCCTTCGATGAACCGCGCTACGACGACAATCTTGCCGCCGTTGCGGGCGAAGAAGCTCTCGGCCTTCTCCAGCCGCTCGCCCGTGAGCAGGACGTACTTGCCAAACCGCAGCACCAGGGCGCGTCCACCAAAATAACCAATCGCATAGCCGATGTTGTCGCCTACGATCGCGGCGAGCACGGCGAGCAGGCCGATGCCGACGATGTTCAGCCGACCCGAGCCCGCGTAGACCGCGGCGGCGATGAGGACGGTCTCCCCTGGCGCTGGCACGCCGAAGTCCTCGAGCATAATCAGCCCGCCGACGGCCAGGTAGCCGTAGTGATCCAGGACCGGCGCCAGGTGGGCCAGGAATCCTGGCAATGGGGACGCAGACATCAGGAGCTAATGTATGTGACCGCGATCGTGTCGTGCGGCCAGAGTCAGTGGCGTGACTGTGCCGTTTCCCGGGGACCCCCTATCCAGATCACGTGGTGGCAGGGCGACCTATCCCGGAATGGGTCTCGTATAACCTTTAGCCCGTTACGGTAGCCCGCCTCGGGTGTAACACCAGTCCATCGTGTATCACATATCACACGCGGGTATATCCGCAAGCGGGACCTAAGGCCCTGGCGGATAGGCGCGTGGCCGCGACAGCTTCGTGCCGGACCACCGCGTCATCGGGAGGTATGGATGCTCAAGCGCTCGCCTATGCGCAACGGGAAGACCCGTGTCACCTTCAGCCTGCCAGCCGATCAGCCACCCGGGTCCGTCAGCGTGGTCGGCGACTTCAACGCATGGCAGCCCGGCCGACACGAGCTATCACGCCGCCGCAACGGAATCCGGAGCGTGACGGCTGATCTACCTGCGGGATACCACCGATTCCGTTATCTGGCGACGGGCGACCTCTGGTTCGACGAACCCGCAGCCGACCGTGTCGACGACACCGGCTCGGTGATCGAAGTCTAAGCGCGCCGCCCGTTGAGGTCCTAACCGCTGCGAATCGCCCTCGTCTTCGCGCCATATGGCAACTTTGCACACCGCAGTGTCGTATTGACGCCTGAAAACCCGGGCACTTACGACACTCCAGAGTGCAAACAGGCCCGAACGCCCCCACGTCGGCGCACCGCCTGCGCTGGCCAGCGCTTGCCGCGCGGGGGACAAAGGTCCCATCGCTAAGAGCCGGAGGTCCCTGCCGGCTAACGGGCAATGTGTGCATCGTTACTAGTGACACCCGCCAGAGGACGGGGCTCCGGGTACTGTCGGCCTTCGGGCGTGGCCGACGTTGACGTCCGGTGAGACGGAGAGGGAAAGCGTACGGCCTGTGCGGGGCCGCCAGACCCACTGCCTGCACGGCAGAATATCCGTCTTGCCGCTGGTCACACCCGCCCCCGCTGGCGGGTGTCGGCTTGCGGCTATCCGGTCAGCCTGGGTCTGGTGACACCCCGAGGCGTTGTGCCAACCTGGCCCGGGCGAAGATCATCGCGTTAGCCGTTATGGCTGAGCTGGCCCGGGGGGACGACCCCCGGAACCCCCCGCATGCGCCGCGAGCGGCGCGCCACGCGGCAGCCGTTATGAATCAAACTGACGCTGTACCGCTGACTTGCCGTCGCGCTGCGCGCCCGCGGTCAGCGGCCACCGACCGGACCACCGCTGATCCGCCGGAGCGCCGCAGTGTCAATGATCGTCATGTGGCCCTGGCGGGTACTGACCAGCTTCCGCTCCCGCCATTGGCGCAGCGCGCGCGTCACGGTCGCCCTGGAGACGCCGACCCAGCTCGCGAGATCCGTCTGGGACAGCGGAACCGCAAGCGTGACCCCCTGCCCGGTGGTCTCACCACAGCGCTGCGCGAGCTCAAGCAGGAGCCGCGCCAGACGCTGCGCCCCGCTGGTCTCCATGCGCCCGCGCAGATTGTCGCCTGTCTCACGGACGCGCTGCGCTATCACGTGCCGGTACGCGCGCGAGGCGCCGTGATGTGCGTCGAGGAACACCATGAAACGTTCGGCGACAATGCTGAGCGCGCGCACCTGCACGACGGCGCGCACCGTTGCCGTACGGTAACCATCGAGCTCCCCGGCAAGCTCGCCGACGAGGTCACCAGGACCGCGCAGCGCGAGGACCATCTCATGGCCCTCGGTTGTCACAGATATGACCTTGGCCCAGCCCGCAAGCATGATGTACACGTGTGTCGAGAGATCACCCTCGACACACAACGGCTCCCCGCGGTCGAACACCGCTTCACGGCCGCGCGTGGACAGCGCTGCCTGTTCGCTGTTGGAGAGAGATCCCCAAAACCCCGTCGAAATTCGTGCCTCCCGCAATCGGCTGGCGCTGAGTCGCTCCGACTCCGGTCGGCCGGCGCCGACTTCCACGATGTGCCCGCCGGTGCTTGTCAGGCAACCCCGCCCGGAAAGATCAAAGCCGGCCCGCGACAATCAGGGCGACCAGCGTCCACGCCGAGAAGCAGATGATCGCGAAGGTCGCCCAGGTCAATGCCATGTGCATGCGGATGCTGCGG
>WNGG01013059.1_pt1 | contig 10698 bp, 14 predicted proteins | sample 5400661 | NCBI WGS metagenome assembly WNGG01 (sample SAMN13153372, study PRJNA577476) | soil metagenome | isolation source: 100 cm soil or saprolite under Garry oak tree replicate 1 | place: USA:California | collected 2016-06-15
GGGTAGGCGAAGTCGGTGGGCTGGAAGCCCCAGTTGATCAGGTTCACCCGGTCGTTGCAGATCTCCCGCTTTTGCTCGTCCGCGGCGAGCGTGGGCAGATCAGGGTGCTCGATCGTGTGCCCGCCGATCTCGTTGCCGTTGGCAGCCATCTGCTGCACCTGGGCGAGCGTCAGGTAGCAGGGCTGATTGACCCATCCCGACACCACGTAGAAGGTGCCGTGCAGGCCGAGGGATTTCATCGTCTGTTCAGCGGCCAGCTGATCGGCGTCTGAGTCGTCGAAGGTGATCGACACCGTCACCGGCGACGTGGCCGCCTTCGCCTTCGCGAGGGGCCCCACCATCAGTCCCGCGATGAGCAGGACAGCGGCGGTTAGCGCCACCGCCAGCCGCGGACCGCGTGTGCGCCATCCCCCATGAGGTGCAGACGCAACAGATCCGTGCACAGGCTTTCCCACCCCCACCAAAAGGAACGAAACAATAGCGTTATTTACGCTACCTGCCGGTGGCGGGATGAAAAGGGCAGCGGCGGCGATAGGGCGCTCAGGCCTCTGAGCGCCGGCGAATACCTTTGTCAATTCCTGGAGATTTGCTGAGTGCCGCTAGTGAACTGTCCTCAATTCGGAGCATTCGGGTAAATAAATGACTGGAAGCGAGAGGAGCCGTTCAGCCGCGTGCCGGTCATCCCGGCTGTTGGACACGGTCGACTGGGCCGGCGGCGTGCCGTTCAGCGGGTCATGCGCGCTGGCGGGAGGCCGCGCGGCCGGAGCAGTCCGCGCAGGTCCCGAATATCTCGACGGAGTGGGTGACGTCGGCGAATCCGTGTTTGCTTGCGGTGGCCTCGGCCCACCGCTCGATGGCGGGCCCGGATATCTCGACTGTCTTCCCGCAGGACCGGCAGATGAGGTGGTGATGGTGGCTGCCGCTGCCGCAGGCCCGGTAGAGCTGCTGGCCGCCGGCGGTGAGCACGTCCGCGGCGCCGTCATCGGCCATCGCCGCGAGCGCCCGGTACACGGTGGTCAGGCCGATGCGGTGCCCGGCCGAGCGGAGCCGGGCGTGCAGGTCCTGGGCGCTGACGAAGGTGCCTGCGTCCGCGAGCGCCTGCCGTACCGAGTCGTGGCGGGCGGTCACCCGGTGCTGGACGCTTCCTGGTCCGGCGATGCTCATGGTCCCATTGTGCCTGCCGGAAGCGGGTGGGCCGGCGGACGGTGCCGCGCGGCGGCGTGTCAGCAGTCGACCAGCTCCGGGCGCTGGTTGAGGATCTGCGACCGCGTGCTGACGAAGTCGGCAAGGGCCTGCGTGGCGTCGGGACGGAAGACGGCGGCCCGGTGGCAGTTCTGGAAGGCCAGCCGCACGTCGTAGTGCCGCTCGATCGCATCCCGCATCGCGTCGCTGGCCATCACCCGCAGCAGCTGCCCGCGGGCCGCCTCATCGGGCGGGGGCACCTGGTTGTCGGCGAACTCACCGCCGTCGGCACGCAGGTCCTCGAGCAGGCCGCTGATTACGCGCCAGGCGTACGGCAGCGAGGTGCGGATGCAGTCGACGAACGCCGCGTCGTCCACCGCGCCGTGACGGGCCTGCTCCAGCAGGTCCAGGGAAACCGTCAGCGACAGGATCATGTCCCTTCTCCTCGGCCGCCGCTTCACGGCGGGCCCGGCGCGCGGGCTGCCGCCTGGGGTTGCCCGGCTGGTAACTGCCGGACAGGCTGGCCCGCGCGATTGCCACACTCATCCTGGCATGAAAATGATATTCATTCCAGTAGGGTTAGTTATGACTTACCTGGAGGGGCAGGTCGTGACGGGCTCAGCGCAGGGGGAGATGTGAAGATCGCGTTCGCAGGCAAGGGCGGCAGCGGGAAGACGACCTTGTCGTCGCTGTTCGTGCGGTATCTGGCCGGGCAGGGGCTGCCGGTGGTCGCTATCGACGCCGACATCAACCAGCATCTGGCCGAGGCGCTCGGCGCGGCCGCCGGCCCGCCGGCGATGGGCGCGCACCTGGCGCAGATCAAGGAGTACCTGCGCGGCGGCGACCCGGTCCATGCCCTGGGCGTCGACGTGCCGTGCGGGGCCAGGCTGCTGGCCACCGGCCCGTTCAGCGACGATGACCTGGGCGCGGCGTGCTACCACGCCAAGACCGGCGCGGTCGAGCTGTACCTCAACCACCTCATCGACGGGCCGGGCGAGTATGTGGTCGTGGACTGCACCGCAGGCGCCGAGTCGTTCGCCTCCGGCATGTTCACCCGGTTCGACCTGACCGTCCTGGTCGCCGAGCCCGCCCGCAAGGGCATCGGGGTGTACCAGCAGTGGAGGCAGTACGCGGCCGGGTTCGATGTCGCACTGGTCGTGGCCGGCAACAAGGTGCAGACCGAGCAGGACGCGGAGTTCCTGCGCGAGCACGCCGGCGATGACCTGCTGGCCTGGTTCGGTCACGAGCCGGCGGTGCGGGCAATGGAACAGGGCCGCCCGTCCGGCCTGGCCGATCTGGGCCCCGGTACCCGCGCTGGCCTTGCCGCCGTGCAGGCCGCGGCGGACGCGCAAGTGAAGGACTGGGCCGCGTACACCCGCCAGGCGGTCGAGTTCCACCTGAAGAACGCCCGTGCGTGGGCGAACGCCGCCGTCGGCGTCGACCTGGCCGGCCAGGTCGACCCGGAATTCACCCTCGGCCCGCAGGCGGTCCTGGCCGCCGGGTCATAGCTCAGCCGCGGGTGGCGGCAAGGTGCTGGCATGGCTTCGCACGGCGGGCAGCACGTCGGCGCCGAGCCGCGTGATGTTGTCCAGCGTGCGGGCAAGTTCTCCGCCGCCTTCGACCATGCACAGCAGGTGGCGGACGCCGGTCCGTTCGATGGTGGCGGCCATCGACTCGGCCAGGGCCACCGGGTGCTGGGTGGACAGCACGCTCACCGCGGTGCCGGCCGCGATCCGGCGGGTCCGGCCGAGCACGTAGCCGGCCAGCGTCACCGCCGACGGGCAGATGCCGTAGGACATGAAATGGTGCTCGGCGAACCACACGTCATCGAATCCGGCGCGCTCGGCCGCCAGCGCCGCCTGCACCGTGGCATCAAGCACCTCGCCATGTGACTGCCCCGGGAACTGCGCCGCCAGCAGCAGCACCCCGGCCCGCATTCCCTTACCGTCCGGCATAACGCTCCCAGGTGACCGGCTGCAGCCGCCAGCACGACCGCCTTCGCATGCCGCCAGGCAGCCCGTGCATCTCAGGTCTTTGCCGCGGGCCCTGGCCTGGCCGCTGATGGTGCGGTCACGATATGGCGGCGGTGGCCTGCGGCTGTGCTGCCGTCCGCGGGCGGCGGAGCCGGGAGCCGGTGAAGGCGGCCAGGTACGCGGCGGCGGCCACGGCGATGATGGCGAAGCTGGGCGGCATGGCCGGGGCGGCGTAGGCCAGCGCCAGCCCGGCCCACATCTCGGCGATGGCAAGCCCGGCCGAGATCGCCAGGCCGTGGTAGGGCCGGGTGGTGAGCACGAGGGCGGTGGCGGCCGGCGCGGCCAGCAGGCCCAGCAGCAGCAGCGCCCCGACGGCCTGGGTCGCCTCGGCGGCGGTCGCGCCGGTGATGGCGAGGAAGCCGATACCGAGTGCGCGGACCGGTACCCCGCGGGCCGCGGCGACCGCCTCGTCGAGGCTGGCGAACAGCAGCGGGCGCGCGATCAGGATCACCGCGGCGACGATCCCGGCGCCGATGGCTACGGCGACACCTGCCTGCTCCGCGGACAGCCCGAAAATCGACCCGAACAGGACGCTGGTCCCGGCGGTGCCGTTGGCGGTGCTGCGCGAGGTCGTGTAGAGGGTGAGGAAGAAGACGCCGAGGCCGAGGATCCAGGCGAAGACGTTGCCGATGACGACATCGTCGGCGCGGCCCCGTGATCCGAGCACCCCGATGCCCACCGCGACCGCTATGGTCGCGGCGAACAGGCCCAGGCGCAGGTCGATGCCCGCGGCCAGCGCCGCGAGCGCGCCGGTGAACGCAACGTGGCTGAGCGCGTCGCCGGTGAACACCTGGGCGCGCAGGACCAGGAAGTACCCGGCGAGCCCGCAGGCCGCCGCGATGGCGGTCCCGGCGAGGAACGCGTGCAGCATGAACGGGTGCGCGAATATGCTCATGCCGGCACCTCCGCCAGGGGCGCGGCCTGCCGTAGCCGGTGCTGCGCGGCAGCGGCGATGTGCGCCGCCAGGTAGGCGGCGAACGCGAAGCTGGTGACGTAGAACCCGATCGGGTACGGCGAGTAGTAGGCCGCGATGAGCCCGGCCCAGGTCACCGCCCATCCGATGACCACGGTGAGGACCATGCCGGCCAGCGGCCGCGCCGTGAGCCGCTGCGCGGCCGCGGCCGGCATCACCAGCAGCGCGAATACTAGCAGCGCGCCGGTGATCTGCGCTGTTTCCGCCACCGCCGCGCCCAGCAGCACCAGGAACGCCACCGACAGCGCACGGACCGGGACGCCTTGCGCCACCGCGACGTCGGGGTCTACCGAGGCGAACAGCAGCGGACGCCCGATCACCGCCAGCACCGCGAGGACGGCGACGCCGACAGCGGCGAGGACGGCCACCTGCCCGGCGGTGATGCCGAGGAAGCTGCCGAACAGCAGTGACGTGGTCCCGTTGAGGAATCCCTTGTACAGCGCCACGAACAGCAGCCCGCAGGCAAGCGCGAAGGCCTGCACGATACCGGTCAGCGCCGATTCGGTGGCCAGGCCGCTCGCGGATCTCCTTCCCCGGGTTGCCGCCGCGATGATCACTGCTGCGGCGACACAGAACGCGAAGTAGCCGTACGCGGCGCTGATCCCGATGAGGGTGGCGCCCGCCGCGCCGGGGAAGGCCGCTAGGGCCAGGGTGTGCCCCGCGAACGACTGCCGCCGCAGCACCATGAACCAGCCCATCAGCCCCGCGAGCACCGCGACGATCACCCCGGCGCGAAACGCGTTGACCATGAACGGGAACGCCCACATCTGCCGGAAGTCGGCCAGCAGATTCCAGGAGAAACCCGTGGTCACGGCGCGCCGCGCGTGGCGTGGCGGTCGGCGTGCACGGCGGGTGCCTCCGGCTGGCCGACCACGACGAGGTGCCCGGCGGCAGTCCGCAGCACCTCGACCGGCGTCTGGTACAGGCGGGTCAGCGTCTCGCTGGTGACCACCTCTTCCGGGGTTCCGGCCGCGGCCCCTCCCGCAGCGATGTAGACCACCCGGTCCAGGTGCGCCAGGATCGGGTTCACGTCATGGGCGACCATCACCACCGTGACACCCTCCACAGCGCAGATCCGGCTGATCAGCGCGGCCGCGGCCGCCTGGCTGGGCAGGTCCAGGCTATCCAGGGGCTCATCGAGCAGCAGCAGCCGCGGACGGCGGATCAGCGCCTGCGCGATGAGCAGCCGCTGCTGCTCACCGCCGGAACACTCACCGATCGGCCGGCCCGCGTAGCCGCCGGCGCCGACCAGCCCGATCACCTCGGTAACCCGGCGGACAGCATCGCGGTGACGGCGGCCGAACGGCAGCGGGACGCCCCACCTGTCACCATCCAGGCCAAGCCGCACCACGTCGGTGCCGCGGATCCGCGATGAGGCGTCGAAGCTGCGCCGCTGTGGCAGGTAACCGATCTGCTGATTCGCCCGCCCGGCCGGCTCTCCCAGCACCGTGACCCGTCCTTCCGCGGCCGGCAGCAGGCCCAGCAGGACCTTGAGCAAGGTGGTCTTGCCCACCCCGTTCGGCCCCAGCACGGCGACGAACTCGCCAGCCCCGACCGCCAGATCCACCCCGCTCCACAACCTGACGCCGCCGACCCGGACCGCCGCACCGCGCAGCTCCAGCACGTTCCCGCGATCAGCCGTCGCAGCGGCCCCGGCAGGCGGAGAAGCCGCCACTACGGGGGCCTGCTCCGGCCGGGCCATAGGATTCACGCTGGCTCCCCTCACTTGCCTGTGGCCTGGTGCAGCGCGTTCTCGATGCCCTGCAGTTCGGTGACCTGCCATTGCTGGAACGTGGCGTTCGCCGGGGCCAGCGTCTCGGTCACCGTCGTGACCGGGATGTGCTCCGCTTCCGCCTCCTTCACCTGCGCGGTGACATCGGGCGTGGCGTTCTGGCTGTTATAGACGTAGATCTTGATCTGCTTGTTCCTGATCTGCGCGTCGATCGCGGCCTTGTCCTGCGCGGTCGGCTCGCTGCCCTCGCTGATCGCCCGCAGGAACGAGTAAGGGGTGAGCATCTTCAGGCCGAGCGCGTCGGCTAGGGGGGAGACGATCGACTCCGAGGCGCCGACGGGGGTGCCCCCGTAGCGGGCCCTGATCTGCGTGATCAGCTGGTTGTAACGGGCCAGCGTCCTCGTCTCGAAGGTGGTTTGCTGCTGGCTGAAGTAGGCCGCGTCCGCCGGGTCGAGTTGCTTGTAGTCGGCGGTGATCGCCGCGATCACCTGGCGCACGCTAGCGGCCGAATACCACTGGTGCGGGTTGTCGCCCTCCTTGAGCCCCAGCGAGTCGCCGACGGTCAGCGTACGGCGGCCCGCAACCGGGTTAGCCGCGAGGAGTTTCGGTGCCCATGGGTCATACCCGATGCCGTTGACGATCACCAGCTGCGCTCCGGCGATGGTCCGCGCGTCGCCAGCGGCCGGCTCGTAGTCATGCGGGTCCGTGTTCGGGTTGGCGATGATGCTGGTCTCGGACACGTGCGTGCCGCCGAGTTGCCTGGCGATGCTGCCCCAGAAATTCTCCGCCGCCACTACCACGATGTGTCTGCTTGAGCCGCTGCCGGCCCCGGTCCCGGTCCCGGCCGCGGCCGTTCCCGCGGCCGTCGAGCACCCGGCGGCCAGCGCCACCGCCGCCGCCGCGCCTGCGGCAGCAGCCAGGCGGTACATCCTCACGGCGACACGCATCGGGGGCCTCTCTTAGTCGGGCCGCTGCGCGGCCAGCCTCACTGCCGCACAGCGCCGGCCCGCCATGAAAATGAAACCGGTCACCGTTTTCCCGGCAACGCTACCCGAAGGATAATGAAAACCGTTCTCATTGTCCAACCGAGGCGGTCGCCGATGCAGCGCAGAACAGGAGTCCCTGATCACATACGGCGCGCCTGCGTGATTGCAGCTAGTGGCGGTCCTAGCCGGAGTTATGAGGAATCCCGCTGGTGGCGGTCTGTCCGCTCAGGGACGAGCCCGCGTGCCGACCGCCCAGCCAGCACCGCGCGCACATAACTCGCCGCGAATAGCGCGAGCAAACCCGACTGCAGCGCCCGCACTGGCAGGATGCTTCGCGCTTCCACCAGCCCATTGCGAATAGCCCACGCGTCGTTCGCCATCAACCCGGCGACCACGGGCACCGCGGTGATCGCGATCACGTCCTTGCGCTCCACCGGATGACGATCGGCCCACAACAGCAGCACGGTCCACCCGGCCATCAGCGGCGCCCCCGCGCGCAAGCCATAACCGAACTCGGCGCCAGACCGGTTGAACGGAGGCCTGAACCGTGCGGTCCACAGCTGCCGGGGGAAGATCATCCCGGCTGTGGCCAGGGCGTCCACGACAGCCCCGGCGCGGTAACTGAGGCGCAGCCACCGGACCACACCCTCACTTACGACGGGCGGAGCGTCGCCATCTGCGGCATCGAAGTCGGGCATGCCGCCAGTATGGCAGCGGCAGCAGGAACCGTCGGCCCGGTGCGGAACCTGTGGTTGCCTCTGGCCTGAGCACCGGCGGCCCGGCCGGTGACAGACATCAAGCCGAGATAGGGATTGTCACGGAGAGTGGGGATCTGGCGGGCGCCGTAGCCATTCGTTCGGCGCATACACCGGCATTACGGATGTGATCGCCGGGTCAGGGCCCGGTCGGGCCTTCTGTCCTCCGCGTCGGTGGCTTTGTCCTCTAGCTGCCCACCCGCAGGCGCACGCTGGATGAGATCATGACCAGCCATTTCAATCTCGCCGCCGCGCTCGGCGGCTGGAGCGCACGTCACCGGGTCGCCGCGCTCGGCGGGTGGCTGCTGCTCGTCATCGTGACCATGCTGATCGGCGGCATGGTCGGACAGGTCACCATGACCCAGGCCGAATACGGTGCCGGTGAGTCGGGCCAGGCGACGCGGCTGCTCGCCGACGCCGGCGTCGCGCAGTCCGCGCAGGAACTCGTGCTCGTGCACGGCGCGGCAACAGCCAGCCTCGCGCCCGCCGGACATGCGGTCGTGTCCGGCATCGAGGCCACCGGGCGGGTACAGGATGTCCGCGCTCCTGTGACAGCCGCCAACGGGCGTGACGTGCTCATCCAGTTCGCGATGAAGGGCGACCGGAACAAGGCGCCGGACCGGGTACAGCCCGTGCTGGACGCGGTCGCCGCGGTGCGTACCGCGTATCCGGGCGTGCGGATCGACCAGTTCGGCGAGGCTAGCGCGAATAAGTGGTTCAACGACACGATCATGAAGGACATGAAGCGCGCCGAATGGACGGTCGTGCCGCTGGCGCTCGGCATCTTGCTTGTGGTGTTCGGCGCGCTCATGGCCGCCCTGTTGCCGGTGGTACTCGCGCTGACCGCGTTCCTGGCCGCCAACGGGCTGCTGGCGCTGATCAGCCACGCGCTGCACGTGGATCAGTCGGCCAGTTCGGTGATGCTGCTGATGGGCATGGCGGTCGGCGTCGACTACTGCCTGTTCTACCTGCGTCGCGAACGCGAGGAGCGGGCCGCCGGACGGGACAAGGAAACCGCGCTGCGGATCGCCGCCGCCACCTCCGGACGGTCCGTGCTGATCTCCGGGATGACGGTGCTGGTGGCGATGGCCGGGATGTTCCTGGCTGGCATGCAGCTGTTCGCCGGGTTCGCCGTCGCGACCATCTCCGTAGTGCTCATCGCCATCGTCGGCTCGGTGACCGTGCTGCCGGCGCTGATGTCGCTGCTCGGCGACAAGGTCATGCTCGGGCGGGTGCTTCCTCAGCCGGACCCGCCGTCCGGCCCAGGGCAGCCGGTTCTGGAAGGTGGTGCTCGACCGGGTGCTGGCCCGGCCGGGCATTTCGGCCGCGCTCGCCGCCGGGTTCCTGCTGGCGCTCGCGTCGCCGGTCATCGGCCTGCACACCGAGATGCTGAGCATTCCACAGATGCTCCCGGCCAGCACGCCGATCGTGCAGAGCTACGACCGCATCATGACGGCGTTCCCTGGCGGCCCTGCGCCCGCACTGGTCGTCGTCAAGGCGCCCGACATCCAGGCGCCCGCGGCCCGGCAGGCGATCGCCGCGCTGGCCGGCTGGCACAGCCCGGCGATCGGCCAGCCGGTCGAGGTGAACGTCTATCCGGCCGCGAACCTGGCGCAGATCACGATCCCGCTGGCCGGCAGCGGAACCGACGCGACCTCGCAGCACGCGCTGACCACGCTGCACGACACGATCGTCCCGGCCACCGTCGGCAAGATCCCTGGCGGTGAAGCCCTCGTCGGCGGCAACCTCGCTGCCTCAACCGACTGGAACAGCGCGCTCCGGAACCACATCGCGCTGGTCTTCGCGTTCGTGATGGGCGTCACGTTCGTGCTGATGCTGGTGGCGTTCGGGTCGATCGTGATCGCCACCACGACGATCGGGCTCAACCTGCTGTCGGTGGGTGCCGCTTACGGCGTGCTGGTCGCGGTCTTCCAGCACGGCTGGGGCGCGGCCCTGCTGGGCACCGCGGCGCCGGGCGCCCTGGAGTCGTGGATCCCGCTGTTCATCTTCGTCGTGCTGTTCGGCCTGTCCATGGACTACAACGTGTTCGTGGTGTCGCGCATCAAGGAGGGGCACGACCACGGCATGGCCACCAGGCAGGCGGTCGCGCACGGCATCCGCAGCACGGCAGGCGTGGTGACCAGCGCAGCCGTCATCATGGTCGCGGTGTTCGCGGTCTTCGGCACGCTGACCTTGCAGCAGTTCAAGCAGCTCAGCGTCGGCCTGGCGGTCGCGGTCCTGCTCGACGCGACCGTCGTCCGCGGGGTCCTGCTGCCGTCCGTCATGACCCTGCTCGGCGACCGCAACTGGTACCGGCCGCGCTGGCTATCCCGGCTCCGCCCGCCCAGCCCGCCTGAGCCGGGTGGCACGCCCGGGCCAGGTGACCGGCCAGCCACGCCGCTGCCCACGCCAGCCGGTCACGCCTAGCTCGCCGCGGCTCGGCGGCCGGGGTGGCAGCGTTGGTGCCGGAGGGCCTGGTGCTGCTCACCTCGGTCGCGTTCGCGGCCGAGGCGCTGCGGCTGGCACGCGGGCTAGCTTCTGCCGAGGGCCAGGGTCACTTCGCGAACCTGGAAGCCCCCGAGCGGTTCAACCCTTGATGAGTCGTACCCGGAACAAGCCGCCCGGTTGTGGCGCGCGCTCGGTCTGGACATCGTGAACGCGGGCAAGAGCAAGTAGTACGCCGCTGCGGTGGAATGCTTCGGCCGGGCGCAGAGGTGCTTCGCCGTGGCCGGGCTCCCGGATTGCTGGGACCAGCTCGTGGGCCAGGTGCGCGCGAACCGCTACCGCAAGGCCGGCTTCATCCGCGAGTTCGAGAAGGTCGTCACGGGAGTGACTCCCGAGCCGGAGCCAAGCTTCCCGGGGAAGGCCCGCGCCCGCTGGGCTCCGCCGGGATGATTTCCCGGCCGCGCCGAACGCGGCGTGCCGGGGTGCCGGTATCGGGGATCATGGTGGAATGCCCGATGATGAGCTGCTGGGACGTGTCCGCGAGCTCCGCGCTCGCGGACGGTCGCCGAAGGAGATCGCCCGCGCCCTCAAG
>WNGG01042339.1_pt1 | contig 10698 bp, 8 predicted proteins | sample 5400661 | NCBI WGS metagenome assembly WNGG01 (sample SAMN13153372, study PRJNA577476) | soil metagenome | isolation source: 100 cm soil or saprolite under Garry oak tree replicate 1 | place: USA:California | collected 2016-06-15
CCCTTCTCGTCGTGGATCGCGATAGGGCTGCCGGATATGCCGTATACAGAGAAGGTCTCCATCTGAAGCTCGGGGAAGGCGCGCCCCATCCCGTCGCCATCGATGACGGGGAGGCCGGTCTTCGCGGCCACCACGAACGGGATCGTCGAATTCACTCCGCCCGCCTCTATCGGCATCGTGGCGTCAGCCTTCCTACCGTGATACTTCTCCAGGAGCCTGAGGGAGGCGACCGCCTCGTCCCCTCTCGGTATCCTCTCTATCAGGACGGTCGGGGCGCCCATGATCGCCGTGGGAACCACGAACCAGTCGTCGGGGACCTCGGTCGGGTCAAGGAGCTTGACCGGCCCGTGCTTCCTGATTGCGGTCAGTGCCATGAGCTTCCCTACGTAGGGGTCTCCACCACCCCCCGTCCCCAGAATGGCGGCGCCCGAGGCGATGTCGTGCATCTCCGCTTCACCGATTGTTATGGCCATCTTTCTTCACTACCCATTGCGAAACGGGGAACTAGATGCCATATTCCCTCTGCAACTTCCTCGTCGCTTCTGGAGAGGTCTTCTCTACTCTCTCGATATAGTACTGCTCCTCCTTCGAGAGTTTCCTCAACCTTATCACATCGTCAACGCGCAGGACTGTAATCGCCGCCTCGAAGGCCGATTGAATCGCTTGCATCTTGACGTGCATCGGTTCCACCACTCCCAACTTCCGGACATCCGAGATCCTCCTGCCCCTCCCATCGACCCCGTATATGCCCGCCCCATCGCGCAGTCTGCTCCTCAGAGCCGTGAGGCAATCGACCTTGTCAAGCCCGGAGGATTCCGCGAGAAGCATCGGAATAGACTCGAAGGCCTCGGCGACTTTCTCGACGACGGTCTGCTCGCGACTCGGAATCGTCCTGGCATGAGCTCTCAGGTCCTTGGCGACCTTCATCTCGAACCATCCTCCGCCGTAGGTAACTCTCGGGTTCGCCAGGAAGAGCCTCACCTGAAGGAAGCAGGACTTCAGCAATCTTCCGACCTCGTCGAAGAGCAGCTGGTCGGAGCCGCGCACCAGAACCTCGCAGCTCCCTGGGTCTTGAAACCCTTCCAGCACCCACCACCAGTAGTCCCCCACCTTGGAATAGTCGGCCTTCTCCACGGAGACGAGATCCGACTCTGAGACGTCCCGGAAGTCGGAGACTGCTGTGGCTCCCGTCAACCTCACCACGTGCTCAAACTCTGGCGGCGGGAACCTCCTGATGATCGCGACTCCCCTGCTCACTGCGTAGTCGACGACGACCTCGTCCACTCCCTTCTCGACTATGATGATGTCCGCCCCACAGTCGAAGGTACCGCCGAGGAGGCTCGTGAGGAGTTGCCTCTTGGACCGCAGGAGCTTCCCGTACCTCTCTGGAGAATCGACAGAGAATTTGTGGTCGTAGGGTTGCCTCCCCCCCTGCTTGGGGAGCTGGAACTCGCCCTTCACGACGAGCAGGCGTGCGTCCTCGAAGTGTGTGGGCATGCTCGGATGAATCGGTTCCCTCATCAGCGCCATTCCCCTGACCACCCTCGACTCCTCGACACTCCCTCCTCCCTGAGACCGGACGTAGATGTCGTCGAGCCTCATGAAGTCCCTCGTCTTCAGGGCCGCCGTAGTCTCCACGGCCTCCCTGACAACCCTCGAGAAGGTCTTCCACGAGTTCGAGAGAAGTGTTCCCGCGAGCGAAGTCTCGACGATCTGACCCACGCAGGACATGGGGTCTTCGGGGACGAAGGAGAGGCGGGAAGATGTCTTCCTCACGCGCGAGTAGGCGAGGGTGCAGCCCTTGAGGAGGGTGGACGGCTTGTAGCCCATCTTGAGGAGGGAGAGAAGGGCGTTGAGGATTTCGCTCGCAAGAATTATCGTCGTCGTCGACCCCCCGCCCGCCGACCTGGCAGCGTCCACGCCAGCGCCGGCGATCACCTGCGCCAGGGGGTGGTCCAGCTTGATTCTGCTCAGAATCGTGAAGGAATCATTCGTAAGGAAATTCGCGCCCGTCTCTGACAGGACGAGCTTGTACATCCCGTTTGGCCCGAAACAGGGTTTCACCAAGTCTCGAACGCCGCTGACAATCTCGATGTGCTGGGTGAGGGTGTCCTTCACCTCCTCGCGCTTCGTGCCTTCTGGAAGCACGAGCAGCGGCCTTCCTGAGCGGTAGATGCCGGGTGAGGGTACCCTTTCGTGCTGGAGCGGCTCCCTGAACGGGTGGCTCAAATGAGTCTTCTCTGCCCCCTAGTCAAGAGGAGTCCCGCTATGACAAGCGCGATGGCGGCCACTCCAGTTATCACTGTGCCTATCGAGTAAAACTCTGGGGTCGGTGCGAAGGATTGCAGCCTTGCGAAAAGGTAGACGGGGAGAGTCCCCTGGCCTTGTGAGACGAAGTTTGTCCTCGAGAGCTCTCCCCAGGAGAGGACGAAGGAGAAGAGGGCGACCCCCACGACCTGGAAGAAGATTAGCGGGAAGGTTATCCTTAGGAAGACCTGCCATCCGTTTGCCCCTAGAACCCTTGCGGCGTTCTCGTACCTCTCCATCTCCAGGTCGAACCTGGGGAGGAGAAGGATGAGGGCGAAGGGGAGGGCGTAGACGACCTGGACGGGAACGGCGTCGAGCAGAGTCTGCGGGCTGCCGAGAACCCTGTACAGGAAGGAGCTACCGAGCCCGACGAGTATACCAGGGATGAAGAAGCTCGAAAGAATCGCGTAGAAGTAGAGGTCCCTCGTGCGGTAGCGGTGCCTGAGACTCATTGCCGCAGTGATTGTCACCAAACTGGTGACGACAGAGGTCAGCAGTGCGATGTAGGCGGAGTTTCCGAGCGCGCCCACCGCCTGCTGGTCGTTGAAGAAGCCGGAGACGCCCTGGAACGCCACCTCCCCGCTGTACCAGGTGGTCGAGAAGCCTGTTATCGGGAGGCCTATGTTCTGGCTGGAGTTGAAGGAGAGTAGGACGACCATCAGGATGGGCACGTAGACCAGGGCTAGCAGGACGGTCGTGTAGGCGAAGAGGAGTGTTTTGGTTCGGTCTGCCAATCCAATCACTAGAAGAGCTGCTGTATGTCGACGAAGCGGAGAATCAGGTAGGAGAGCGCAAGGAAGACGAGTATCAGGAGGACCGCGAATGCCGCCGCCTCGGGCCAGAGGAAGGAGCTCGCCCTCTGCGCTATCTCGAGCCCCACGGTCTGGATTCCCCCTCCGAAGAGCTCGGGCGTCGCGTAGTCGGAGATGGTGGAGACGAGAACGTAGATTGAACCCACGACGACCCCGGGGAGGGAGAGCGGGAGGGTGACGCTCAGGAAGGCCTGTAAATGGGGGTGATCATGAAGAGAACATAGGTCTGAAGCCAGATGGCGATGAGGGAGCTCTCCGAGAAGAGGAGCGAAAGCGGTCCGCTCGTCACCCCGGCCTGCTGGAGAAAGATGTTCACGAAACCGTTTGTCCCGAGGATGGGGTACCAGGAAAGCGTTCGAATCGAGTAGTCCATGAGGAAGGGTATGATCAGCATGAGCAAGACGAAGGTCTGCTTCCTCGGAGAGCGAACCTTGTACGCCAGTGTGTAGGCGATAGGATATCCAAGAACGAGGGCGAGGACGACGGTTATCGCGGAGAGCCTGAGCGTCGTGTACAGGACCTTGGCGGTCAGGGCGGAACCGAAGAGTGCAGAGTAATTGCTCGGCGTGAAGACGGGGATGAACCCCGCGAAGGAAGCCTGGTAGAAGCTCACGAGGACTATGAATGCGAGGGGGAGGATACCAAAGACAGCGACAACGAGCATCGAAGGAATGATCAGGACGTGATTCCGGAGATTCTCGAAGCGGCTCACCTTGCCTCTCCGCCTCCCTGCCCGTAGATCAGGCTCTCGACATCTGTCCCGGCCACGGCGCTGACCTCCCTGAGGACGAAAGCGTCCTCCGCCCTCCACCCGATGGTGACCATTTCCGAGGGGCTCCAGGATATTTCCCTGATTCGCTCTCCCGGGACTATCGCCTTGAAGATAGAGCCGTTCGGCATCTCGACGAGGCACTCCGTCTCAGTTCCTCTGTAGATGGCGCTGACGAATTTTGCCTTCGTCATGTTTTCCTTCTTCTGCTCTCCCTCGCCTATCGAGACCTTCTCGGGCCTGACGGCGTACGTGACCTCGGTGTTCGGTTCGAGCCGCTCCCCGCCCGCACGCGCCGTGAACGAGGCGAAGGAGGTCTTCACCTCGACCTTCGGGCCATCCAGGCGTGTCACCTCCCCCCGGACGAGGTTGAGCTCGCCGAGGAACCTCGCGGTGAAGACGTTCACGGGGTGCATGTAGATTTCTGTGGGGCTCCCTATCTGCTCTATCACGCCCCTGTTTAGGATCATGACCCTGTCTCCCAGGCTTATCGCCTGCTCCTGATTGTGAGTGACGTAGATGAAAGTGAGGCCGAGCCTCTGGTGGAGAATCTTTAGCTCCTCCTCCATCTTCCTCTGCAACCTGTAGTCTAGGTTGGCCAGGGGCTCGTCGAAGAGAAGTATCTTCGGCTTCACGACGAGGGACCTGGCAATCGCGACACGCTGTTTTTCTCCTCCGCTCATCTGCCTGGGGAATCTCTTCTCCATGTGTGAGAGCCCGACCAACTTCAGGATCTCTTCCACCTCCTTCCGAATCTCAGCCTTGCCCATCTTCTTCAGCTTGAGGCCGAAGGCGATGTTATCGAAGACGTTCATGTGAGGGAAGAGCGCGAAGTCCTGGAAGATGAGAGATACGTTCCTCTTGTTGGGCGGGAGGTCTGTGACGTCCCCGCCGTGAATGACTATCTTCCCGCCGTCGGGGAGGAGCAGGCCAGCGATGCACTTCAGGAGGGTGGTCTTCCCCGACCCGCTCGGTCCCATTATCACGAAGAACTCGCCGACCTTCACATCGAAGGAGAGACCGTCTACGGCCGACTGCCCCGCTTCATACCTCTTCGACAGCTCGTGTACTTCGAGCGCAGAGTCTTCGGGTTCCCTGCTCAACATCGATCCAAGAAGGCGGCGAGGCCTTAGGCGGGTATATTTGCCTTGAGCGCGGAGAAGGCGTTCTGGTACGCGGTGGGGGTGTCTGGGAAGTCTGGGGAGAGGAAGTATCTCGTGATCTTGTTCTTTTCGGCTGTCGATCCGAGGTCCCTCACGTTACCCTTCGGGTCCGGGGAACCCGTCCTCGGCGTTCCTCCGGTCGGGAAGTACAGGTCGGGTCTGAAGAGAGCCTGCTGGATCCTAGGAGAGAGGCTCTGGAACTCGGGGTGGTCCTTCCAAGTCTCCGCGGTTATCTGACTGATCGGCTCGTATGTCGCCGTCCCGTTGAAGAACCAGTTCCAGAACTCATCCCCCATGAAGGGTTTGATGTCGGAGGCGAGCGAGTCGGCCACCCCATACCCGTTATGCGCGGTGTTCGCCGCCCACCATGGTCCCATCTGGAAGTTGAAGAAGGCGTACGCAGCGCTCAAACTCGAAGGAGCTATCTTAGAGGAGAGAAGGTCGCCGTTCCACCAGAAGAAGGGTCCGTCCTTCAGCCTCGAGTAGTATGCGGGGGTCCCCGCCGCTCTCGTGAAGTAGACGACGGGCTGCCAGCAGCTCGCCGCGTAAATCTCCCTCGTCGACATTAAGGTCACGATTTTCCCGAAGTCTGACCAGAAGGCCTTCACCTGACCGGAGGAGAGGATAGGGTTCAGGTAGCTCTGGACCGAAGCGAGCTCCTGCTGGGTCAGGTTCGTCACCGTGTCGGTGACGTTCAACTGGTTGTTGGCGTTCAGGTAATTTGCAGTTTCACTGAAGCAGGTAAAGCCCTCGTCCTGAAGGGCCGTCTTCCCCTTCCACTGCGGGTCATAGAGCGTGTGGTAATCCAGTGTAATCTGCGCTCCTCCGCTCTCCTGCTGCTGGACAAATTCTGGAAGATAGCCGACAGAGTCGTAGTTCCAGATGTTCGGGACAGCCCACAGCTGCTTTCCGACATCCTTCCAGAGGAGGGCGTTGAACCTCTTCACGTAGTTCGGGGAGAGAAACGTTTCTGGACTCACGATCAGCGTCTCGAGCGTCCCCGAGACCCATCTCGGGAGGTTGGCGACTGGTATCGACGCGATCGAGCCGCTCGGTATTATGTTCTTTATTCTTCCCGTAAAGCCTACGTCCCAACCCTGTCCACCCGATGAAGCCAGCCTCTGAGCCAGCGTGAAGAAGTCCACGCTCGTGCTCGATATCGCAGTTCCCCCGGTCTCCTTGTTGAACTCCGCGATCGCCTGTTGTCCGAGAGCGATATCGTTGCCGAGATAGTTGAGGCTCTTGGCCAGTTGGGTGGTCGTCTGTGCGGCGCCCTGAGAGGAGAGGTAGTAGTATCCTCCCGCCCCCGCAACAGCCGCGACTACCACCACCGCGGCGACCCCACCCATACGGCTGATGGCCTGCCTTCGAGTTATCTTATCGTCAAGAATTCCGCCACCGACTTCTGGCTTTCCCTCTACCTCTCCAGGGGTCTCTGGAAGTGAGTCTTCCTCCTCGGGGCGAGACAAAAGTCGCGATATCAGGGCACGTTTCGTATAAAAGCCTTTGCAGAGAGTTTTAACAAGTCGCCGACGATTTGGGAATCTCGGATTCTCCAAAGGCGTCGGTAACGAAGTCGTGAGTTTTGCAGACGAAATTCCACGTCCTGCTCGATTCTATCACGGCAATTCTCCGGCAGTATCTTGTTTGCGAAGTGAGACCTTGAGTTGACGCGGGAAATTCTTTCGCGTGAGTAGCGAGAGTGGGCGACCGGTTCATCTCTCGAAACGTTACAAGAACGTTCTTAGCAGGAGGATTCAGCTTCGGTGCAATCGGCGAGTATGGCTTCCATCGGGCCGGCGGGCGGGCGGGAGCGGTTGACTGTCATCCGTCATATTAAGAATGTGTGAGTGTGAGAAGGATTTTTGCGCGATTTATTAGTCGATAGAGGGGGCGCTCGTTGTTGGAGACTGCGACAGAATAATTGGAGAGCACGAATCGAATTCTGAACACATGCGTGAGAGCACTGGTAGTCTTCTAGCGCGGCCCGAAAGGATGAAAGTCTGTGAACATGAATCAGAATATCTCAAGCTTCAGGTCTATTACCATCTTGAGGACGGTGCCGTTACTACTTTCTCTTCCCCCTCGAGAGGCTTTCTCATCTCTGACACAGTCTTGGAGAAAGGGTGGAACGATGTCGTGTTTCCGCACTACCATGTGATACAAGCACAAATCACGCAGAGCGACTCGAAGGAAATGGGCGAAAATCCTGCTACAAAAGTTAATTAGAGGCTGAAAATTACCCGATTGGTTAAAAGTAGCCCGGCCTGGATTCGAACCAGGGTCACAGGCTGTCGTCGCGACGCATTCGCTCCAAAGGCCTATATGCTTGGCCGCTACACCACCGGGCTACACGGGCTACCGGGATTCTTTCAATTCTGACGCTAATTTAGTCTTGCGCGGGGAGACTCATCAGATAGTCGGCCACGCGCTGCGCAGGGTCCTCCATCCAATCGAGCAGCTTCTTCGCCTTTCTAGAAAACCTTGGGCGGTAGCTCTTCGGGAGAAATCTCTTGACAAGCCTCGAGATCGTCCTTGCGTCTCTGGCTCTCGCCAGCAAGCCCTTCGAGATCAGGTACCTCTCCGTGTACAGGTCCCCCTGAAACGCCGAGATGGTTGGGACACCCTGCAGCGCCGCCTCCGCGTTCATCGTGCCACCCATGCCGACGAAGACGTCGGTCACCTTCAGAAGAGCTCCTTGAAATCTTCCGCCAGCCTCCCGAGAACCGCGTCCCCCCAGCTCTCGCTCGTCCCTCTCATGTACGGCGCGTAGGATTCCTCGAGGCGAACCACTATCGTCTTCCTACTCCTGTCTAGATGGAGGTCCAGATTTCCATCGTGCGGCCTCTTGAGCCAAGCCGCTGGGTCTAGAGCCCGGTACCGTGTGATGTTCCTCTTGGTCATTCCGAAAACTCCCCACGCGGAGTAGGGGATGATCCAGGGTGAGAGGAGATGGTAGCTCAAGGGTAGCGACAGCTTCCCTGCAACTACGGAGTGGGGAGAGTCGTTCACGGCCACGTGTCTGATTCCGAGACCAAACGAGATGCGCGCGCAGTCCGCAGATGCTACGGAGACAGAAACATCAGGCTCAGAACTCTCGACTAGGGGGAGCAGGTCCTGTTGTCTCTCCAAACTCGCCTTCAGCTGGAGGTTCAGCTCCTTGCCCCCTCGCTCTCCGACATATGTAAGGTCGAAACCGTGCATCCTGGCCAGCGGCTCAACCTCTCGGTAATGGCGCGATGTCGCAAGCACTTCACAATCTTTCTTCTTGAGGAGGTCGACGACGGGTTTGAAAAACAAGATCTGTTTTGGAGTGAGTACATCTATCCACACCTTCAGTCAGTAGACCCCCAGAATCTTACGAATGATGGTTCGCTCATAGCCGTGAAGCTCGGCGATTCTTTGCTGGGAGAAGCCAAGTCGATATAATCTCCTGATTTCCTTTCTCGTCTCCTCCGACACCTGTATCTTGCGGTTTTCAGCGGATCTGCGAAGTGCGTCTGCTCTGACCAGGGCGGCTATCGACAGCCCCTCCGAGCGCGTGAACGGAATTGCGGCGTCCCTTACCTTGCCCATCCTGATTCCGTTTATCACGGCTTGGTTGATTCCGGATAAAGCCTCATCAATCGTTATCTTGTCTGCGAGATAATCTCTTACCACCTCGAGCTCCCCGTGTTTCTTCCTGGAAAACGGGAGGATTCTGTCTATTAACTTAGTCATTGACTTGATGTCATTTACCCCCAAGTCCCAAGCTCCCGAGTTCTCAACGAACCAACACTTGATTCCGACGGATTCATACGTCTGAGAAATGTATCTTAGGAAGGGCTTATAGTTATCAGTTATCCGAAGCTCGAATTGTAGCGTAAACGTGAGAACCTTGACTTTTACTGTCCCGTCACCGTCAAAGAGCCCTGCGATGTACGCCCAAGTCTCGTCGAGCGGTGCGTGAATTCGCCAGATAGACTTCGGTTCAGAGTGTCCCGTAGCCGACGAGAAACGCGCCTGCATCCTGGGGTATGCCTTTTTTTGCGAAATTATCGCATCTGAATCTCGAGGGCGTCGAAACACCAGACTTCTGACAGATAAGAGAATCTGCTGATAAAAGCCCCCACCCAACTTAATGAAACTCGCTCTCGACTGAGTTGTTTAGGGGTCGGGACATCGACCCAAACGCGCCCGACGGCCAACCGTTCCTTCGGGACGTTCTGAGTTATTTAATCCATCTTTTCTTCCCGGGTCCACTCTTCGTTTGGGTTAGGAAATTTTGAAGTGAGGCTAGGAGCTAACAATAGACGAATGATTCACAATTAATATTAGGATGAAGACGGCAACTAACGCAGCAATGAGGCGCAAGGGCGACATTCTACTGCTGATTATGGCCATTGCCTTCTCATTCTCGTTTTTCGTTCCTCTAGCGCCGGTTGATTTCGGTAAAACTTGGGCAGCTATTTGTCATCCGGATACTACCCTCTGTGGTACCGGCGTCGGCATGCTCTTTCATGGGTATGGCTCCCTCACTTACCAATTGTTCGGAGTCGGTGGAGCATGGTATAGTGACAAGTATGAGATTTTACATAACGGTTGTTACGTCGCGAATGGCGTTGCTCTCCTCTGTACCAATTCGTGGAAGCCGGGCCCACATTCTCCTCCGTAGCAGAGAGCCGTATCAGAAAGCGAGGTAGTGCGTTATCACCAAAACGCAAACTTGACAGAGCCTTTTCTTTTGCGAAAGACCATTTAGGATGGCCGAGAATCCTTCAACTACTACATGAACTATCCTATGCGCCTAATCGGCTCTCTTCTCTTGCCTGTACGCCTGAATCTCTTTCAGGACCGCCTTCTGGGTGGGCCTTCCATTCCCTCCGTATCCCTCGTCAATTTCCTTGAACAATTCCCTCAGCTCGTCCCCCACCGGCTGTAGACGCAGCTTCGTCATAATGAGCTTGTCCCCTATGCTGTAGACCGCCAACCGCGACTTGGGGGCTATCTTCAGTCGCCGCCGCAGCTTGAGAGGGATGACAATCTGACCCTTCGTCCCAACGACGGCTATATCGCGCTCGCTTTCCAACTATTTTGACCCGGTATGACTTGCGCACTCGGAGTAGAAATGGATTTTGCCAGCGCTTTCTGCACTCTCCAATCCGTCCTTCGTCTTGAGATGCGGATGGGATGAAGAATGTGAGCTAGGGCAGGGCGAGTGGTGGGAGGCAACCTCCACATGAACCAAAGCATTATTACGTCATCCTTGAAAACCAGATAGAGAGCCCGGGAAGTGCAGAAACTCAAGGTAGCGATTTACGGCCAGACGACCGAGGGGTACAAACTCGCCGCGAGACTCGTGGATAAGGCGAGCGTCACGCTCATCGACGAGACTCTGCAGATGGCGACCGAGGTCGACCAGCGCTTCATCAAGAGCCACCCGGACCTCGACGAGCTGATGAGCAGCGAGACGCTCATGGACCTCAAGCCGATCGAGAGCGCCCTCGCTGAGGCGAACGTAATCTTCTTCACCCCGAAGCTTCGTCGCCCCTCCGAGGAGTCGCCAATGGAGTCGACCTCGAAACTGCGGGACCTCTCGAAGTACGTCTCGAAGGGGACGACCGTCGTGAACGCCCTCCCGACCGGGCCGGGAGGAAACTCGGAGAAC
>WNGG01009388.1_pt1 | contig 10697 bp, 10 predicted proteins | sample 5400661 | NCBI WGS metagenome assembly WNGG01 (sample SAMN13153372, study PRJNA577476) | soil metagenome | isolation source: 100 cm soil or saprolite under Garry oak tree replicate 1 | place: USA:California | collected 2016-06-15
CGACTCATCCCACCGACTGGCCGTACGAGAAGCTGATCCACGGCTTCCACCGGGCGGTAATCCCCGGCTACCGGAGGATCACCGAGGCGGTGCACGCGCACGACGTGCCGATCTTCGCCCAGCTGAACCATAACGGCGGTCAGGCGTCGTCAATGTTCTCCCGCCTGCCCGTGTGGGCGCCCAGCGCCGTGCCGGATCCGATGTTCCGCGAGGTTCCCAAGGCCGTGGAGCGGCACGAGATCGCCGAGATCGTCGCCGGCTACGGCACCGTCGCCGGGCACTGCGCGGAAGGCGGGTTCGACGGCATTGAGCTGCAATGCTCGCACTCCTCGATCGTGCGCGGATTCCTGTCGCCCGCGACAAACAAGCGCACCGACGCCTACGGCGGCCCGCTGCAGAACCGGGCACGGCTCCTGCTGGAGATCGTCGATGCCGTGCGTGCGGCGATCGGGCCCCACCGCGCACTCGGCGTGCGGATCTGCGGCGACGAGCTGATCGAGGGCGGGAGCACGCTCGACGAGGCGGTTGGCGTGGCCAGGATCGTGGAAGCGACCGGCAAGGTCGACTACATCAACACCTCGATCGGCGTGGCCACCGCAACGCTGTTCATGATCGAGGCGTCCATGAGCATCCCCCCCGGGTACGCGCTGTTCATCGCCAATGCCATGCGGCGGGCGGTCAAGCTGCCCGTGATCGGGGTCGGCCGGATCAAGGACCCGGTCCAGGCCGAGCGCGCCCTGGCCGAGGGGCACTGCGACCTGGTGGGCGTGGTGCGCGGCCAGATCGCCGACCCCGACTTCGCCGCCAAGGCCCGCGCGGGGTATGCCACCCAGATCCGCACCTGCCTGTCCTGCAATCAGGAATGCGTCGGCCGGATGGGCCTGAACCGGTGGCTGGGCTGCATCGAGAACCCCCGCACCGGCCGGGAGGCCGTCAGCCTCCCGCCACCGCGCCGCCGGGGCAGGCGGGTGATCGTGGTGGGGGGCGGCCCTGGCGGCCTGCAGGCAGCCGCCACGGCTGCGCAGCGCGGCCACCGGGTCACGTTGTACGAGCGCCAGCCGCGCACCGGCGGCCAGGCAGCCGTGGCTGCATCGGTGCCCTCCCGCGCCGAGTTCCTCGACGTGGTGCGCAACCTGGCGGCCGAATGCCAGCGCTACGGCGTGGCGATCAGCACTGGTGTGGAGGCCACAGCCGAGTCGGTGCGCGCCGATTCGCCCGACGCCGTGGTGCTTGCCACCGGGGCGCGGCCGCAACCGCCGTACTGGGCCGCCGGTCATCCTCGCGTAGTGGACGTCCGCGATGTGCTCGAAGGCCGCGCCGAGCCGGCCGGGCAGGTGGTGGTGGTCGATGACCTCGGCTTCCACCAGGCGACCAGCGTCGCCGAACTGCTCGCCGACCGGGGCTGCCTGGTGGAGATCATCACTGCCGGCATGGTCGTGGGCCAGGATCTCGGCATCACCCTGGACATGGAGACCTTCAATGTGCGCGCGCATGCCAAGGGGATTCGCCAGGCCACCGACCTGGTGGTGATCGGCGCGGCGGCCGATGACGCGCAGTCCGGCGGCGGCTCCGGCGGGGTGGAGCTCGCGCTGCTCCACCATCCCACCGGCGAACCTGCCCGGCGGCAGTGCGACTGGGTGGTGTGCGCGGTCCATCAGGCGCCGGATGATGCGCTGTGGCAGCAGCTGCAGGCCGAGCCGTTCGAGGTGCACCGCGTCGGCGACTGCGTGACGCCCCGCCGGGCGCATGCCGCCGTGATCGAGGGGCACCGGGTGGCGGTGGCACTATGACACGCCCAGCCGATATCCCAACCCTGGCCGTCGTGGTGGTCCGAGACGGCCAGCTGCCGGCGGGCGCCGACGAGACGGTCGCCGAGGCGGGCGGGGTCGCGCTCGTGGCGGGATCGGGAACTCGCGAGGCTGCCGGGAAGCTGGACTCGGCGAGCCGGGTGTGGCTGCTCGAGCGGTCACTGGTCGCCCCTGGCGCCTTGGCCAGCGCGCTGGCGCAGATCCTGTCGGGTGTGGATATGGTGCTGCTGCCCGCCTCGCCGGATGGCCGTGATCTCGCGCCGAGACTGGCCGTGGTCCTGGGCCGTGCGCTGCTCGCGGGCGCCGTCCGGTGCGCGCCCGACGAGGTCGAGCTGACCAGGCTCGATGATCGCCTGTCGCTGCGGGTCCCGGTGGAGGGGCCGGTGGTGGTGACCCTGCGGCCGGGAAGCCGCGGCAGGCCCGAGCGGGTAGCGCCGGCTGAGGTGACCGCGCTGCCGCTGTCTGCGGCGGGTGCCGGGCGCGACGCCGAGAGCGTCGAAGTGCTGCTGCCCGAGCCAAGCACCGTGGACCTGGCTGAGGCCCGCCGGATCGTGTGCGGCGGCGCAGGGCTCGTGCCGGCCGGGGAGGACGGCGGGGCCGTGATGCGGCTCCTGGCAGACGTCGCGGACGCGCTGAAGGCGAGTGCGGGCGCCACGCGGGTGGTGACCGACGCGGGCTGGATGAGCTATGACCGGCAGATCGGTACCACCGGCGTGGCCGTCAATCCGGAGCTGTACGTGGCGTTCGGTGTTTCCGGCGCCGCACAGCACGTCGGCGGGCTCGGCGCGCCGGAGCATGTGGTGAGCGTGAATACCGACCCGTCCTGCCCGATGACCCTGATGGCTGACCTCGGGATCGTCGCCGACGCTCCGGCGGTGCTCGCCGGGCTGGCCGAGCGGCTGGGCGTGACCGCGGCGCTGGCGGACCTGTCGACGGGGGTGAGCCGTGCCGGATGACGTGATGACCGTCGACGCGGTCGTCGTCGGCGCCGGGCCTGCGGGCTCGGCGGCGGCGCTGGAACTTGCCAGGGCCGGCCGCGATGTGGTCCTAGTGGAGCGCGGGGCCTTTCCTGGCGCGAAGAATGTGTACGGCGGCGTGGTGTACGGGCGGATCCTCGACGAGGTCGTACCGCAGTGGTGGACGCAGGCGCCGGTGCAGCGGTGGGTGACCCGCCGCGCCACCATGCTGATGACCCCTACCCAGGCGCTGACCATCGACTTTCGCACCAGCGCCTGGGATCGCCCGCCTTACAATGGGATGACCACCTACCGCGCCGACTTCGACTCGTGGCTGGCCGGCAAGGCGGTCGCGGCCGGCGCCCGGCTGGTTACCTCGACGGTGGCCACGAGCCTGCTGCGGGACGCCTCGGGCCGGATCGTGGGCGTTCGCACCGACCGGCCCGACGGCGACATCCGCGCCAAGATCGTGATCGCGTGCGACGGCGTGAACTCATTCCTGGCCAAGGAGGCCGGGCTGCTTCCGCGCGCCAGCCCGGCCCACATCACCTTGGGCGTCAAGGAAACCCTCGCGCTGCCGCGCGAGGTGATAGACGAGCGGTTCGGACTGACCGGCGACCAGGGCCTGGATATCGAGATGGTCGGCTGCACGAGCGGGATCCCTGGCGGCGGTTTTCTCTACACCAACCTCGACACGGTCAACGTGGGCGTCGTGGTCGGACTTACCGGGCTGGCCGCAGCCAAGACGCGACCCGAGGAACTGATCGCGCGCCTCAAGGCGCATCCGGCGATCGCACCGTATCTGCGGGGCGCGGAGCTGAAGGAGTACTCCGCCCACCTGATCCCCGAGGGCGGCTACCGCGCCATGCCGCGGCTGTCCTCCGACGGCATGCTCGTGGCCGGGGACGCCGCCTCCATGTGCCTGACCGCCGGGCTGTGGCTGGAGGGCATCAACTTCGCGATCGGCGCCGGACTGGCGGCCGGCCAGACCGCCGCCGAGGCGATCGCGGCCGGCGACACCTCCGCTCGAGGGCTGGCTGGCTACCGGCGCCGGCTAGAGGCGTGTTTCGTGCTCGCTGACCACAAGCGGCTGCGCAACGCAGCGCACATCGTGCTCGCCGACCGGATGCAGCGGGAATACCCCGGTCTGGCCTGCGATTTCGTCGAGCAGGTGTTCACCGTCACCAACCCGGCCCCCAAAATCGGCATGGCCAGGGAGTTCTACCGCGCGGTCCGTCTTAATAAGGTCCGGCTGCGGTCACTGGCGCGGGACGGCTGGCAAGCGCTCCGGGCATTTCGATGAGGGGGCGAAGTAGATGAGCTACCCCGAAATGTCCTTCGAGGAGCGTATGGCGAGTGTCGAGTTCCGGGTCGGCGAACGGGCGCACATCACCGTCGACTCCGATGTATGCCGCTCCTGCACGACCAAGGACTGCGTGCACGCCTGCCCGGCCGGCCTGTTCGTGCCCACCACCGACGGCGGCATCCTGTTCAACTACGAGCAGTGCTTCGAATGCGGAACCTGCTATCAGGTGTGCAACGGCGAGGGAGCCATCACCTGGGCCTACCCCGCTGGCGGCGACGGCGTCGTGTTCCGGAAGGGGTGAGGGAGCATGACGGTGATCGTGGCGGCGATGGGCTGGTCCTGGCAGGAAACCGAGGTCGACCCGCTCACCGGGGCGGTCAGTGCCGACCCCCGCGACCGCGGGCCGAGCCAGTCGGAGCTCGCCGCCCTGGAGCACGCGCTGCGGCTGGCGCAGCCGTGGGATGCCCGGGTCGTCGCTGCGACCGTCGGCCCCGGCGAAGCCGACGCGATGCTGCGGGACGCCCTGGCGGCCGGAGCGGCCGAGGCGCTCCGCGTCGAGCCGGCCGGCGGGGCCGGGAGCCCGCGTCCGGCCGACCTGGTCGGCGGCGGGCAGGATTCCGCCGCTGCGCTCGCCGCTGCGCTGCGGCGGCGCTACGGCGTGCCGGACCTGGTGCTGTGCGGCGACCGTTCGGCCGACCGGGGCACTGGCTCGTTTCCCGCCTTCCTCGCCGCGGCGCTCGACGCGGCGCAGGTCCTGGGCGTCGTGCGGATGGAACCCGAGGAAGGCGGCGTGCTGCGGGTGCACCGCCGCCTGGACGGCGGCCGCCGCGAGGTGCTGCTGGTGCGGCGGCCCGCCGTGGTGTCCGTTGAGGCGGCTGGGGTGCGCCTGCGGCGGGCTGGGCTGCCTGCCACGCTGGCGAGCGGGCACGCCGCCATCCCGGTGGCCCGCGCGCCGGCAGCGCCCGCCGCGCAGCGGATCCGGGTACTGGGTGCCCACCCGTACCGGCCCCTGCCGCGCGAGCTCGCGGGTCCGTCCGGTACCGCGCTGCGCCGGATGCTGGAGCTGACCGGAGCGCTCGTGGAGCGCACCCCGCCCACCGTGCTCGGTCCGCTGTCCCCCGGCCAGGCTGCTGACGAACTGCTCGGGTACCTGCGTCGCCACGGCTATCTCGCCGCGGGTGACCCAGGGTGATCAGCAGGCTCGCCGACCAGAAATGGCCGGACCTGGCCGATCGGAGGCCGCTCGTCGTGCTGCCGCTGGGGTCCTGCGAGCAGCACGGCCCTCATCTGCCCCTGGACACTGACCACGCGGTCGCCGAGGCCGTCGCCGCGCGGGCGGCCGCCCTGCTCGCCGAGGACACGGGCCTCCTGGTCGCGCCCGGCCAGCCGTATGCGGCCAGCGGCGAGCACGAGGGTTTCCCCGGCACCGTGTCCATAGGGCACACCGTGCTGTACGCGCTGATGGTGGAGCTGGGTCGCTCGGTGCTGCGCTGGGCCGGCCGCATGCTCGTGGTCAACGGGCACGGCGGCAACCTGCCCAGCATGTCCGCGGCGATAGCCACGCTGCGTCGCGAAGGCCGTGATGCAGCGTGGTGGCCGTGCATCCCGGGCAGCGCCGACCTGCACGCCGGCCACGCGGAGACCTCGATGATGCTGCGGCTGCGGAGCGCAGCGGTGCATGTTGAGCAAGCCGTCGCGGGGCCCTGCGAGCCGATCGAGCTGCTGCTGGACCGGCTGATCGCTGAGTCCGTCCGCGGGGTCAGCGATTCTGGTGTCCTCGGCGACCCCTCCGGGGCGAGCGCGCAGTGCGGGGAGGAACTACTGGCCGGGATGGCGGTGCAGCTCGCCGAGGACATCAAGACGTGGCGGGTCACCCAGCAGGGCCGGCTTGGCACGGCGTCCTCCGCGCCCGCACCAGCGCAGCCCGGGGGACGGAAATGACCGGAAAGCAGGTCGCGGTGATCACCGGCGCCGCGCGGGGCATTGGCGCCGCTGTCGTCCGGCGGCTGGCGCGTGCCGGTTGGGCCGTGGTCGCGGTGGACCGCTGCGCCGACGACCCCGGCGTGCCGTATCCGCTAGCCAGCGCAGAGCAGCTCGCCGCGCTCGCCGGGACCTTCCCCAATGTGCGTGCGGTACGCGCGGACGTACGTGACGCCGCCGCAGTGGCCGGTGCCGTCGAGGTGGCCGAACGCGAGTTCGGCCGGCTGGACGCTGCGGTGGCCGCGGCGGCGGTGATTCTCGGCGGCAACCCGGCATGGGAGCTGTCGGATGCGGACTGGCGGACGCTCCTTGATGTGGACGTAACCGGGGTGCTGAACCTGGCGCGCGCCGCTGTGCCAGCGCTCTTGCGCAGTCCGCAGCCCCGGCACGGCCGGTTCGTGGCGCTGGCCTCGGCGGCAGCGCACCGCGGACTGTGGCGGCTCGGCGGGTACTGCGCAGCCAAGCATGCCGTGCTCGGCCTGGTCCGCGCCCTGGCCTGCGACTTGCAGGGAACAGGAGTGAACGCGGTCGCCGTATCTCCCGGATCCACCAGGACCGACATGCTGCAGGCGACCGCAGACCTCTACCAGCTCGCCGGCGCGGAGCAATTCGCCGACCACCAGCTGGTGCGCCGGCTGCTCGAGCCGGAGGAGGTGGCCTCGGTCGTAGCGTGGGCCTGCTCGCCCGAGGCCGGCGCCGTCACCGGATCCGTGCTGCACGCCGACGGCGGATTCACGGGATGACGCGACCGCACCCGCCCGATGCCTGCGCGCTCGCCGGACTGGCGCCGCCGCCGGATACCACGCTGCCGAACGGCTTTGCCGTCGAGCTCGCCGACGACGTGCACCGCTCCCGCGACGGCCGGGTCATGCTCGGCGGCTCGCCACCCAGGCTGCTGCGGCTTAGCAAGCCGGCGGCGCGAATTCTCGAACCCGGCACGTTCACCGTGGCGGGCGCAGCGACGGCGGCGCTGGCCCGGCGGCTCGTGGATATTGGCGTCGCGCACCCGCGCCCCCCTGCTCAGCCCGTCCGCGACGTCACGATCGTGATCCCGGTACGGGATCGGGCGCGCCTACTGCACCAGCTGCTGACCGCCCTGCGCACCGACCCGGAGACATCGGGCGTTCCGGCGCTGGTCGTCGACGACGGATCCGTGAACCGCGCCGCGGTGGCCTCAGTGACCCGCCTGCACGGCGCCACCCTGCTCGTTCATCCGCACAACCAGGGGCCCGCTGCGGCACGCAACGCCGGGCTGCGCCACACCAGGACCGGATATGTCGCCTTCTGCGACTCCGACGTGCTGCCCGAGCCCGGCTGGCTGAGCCCGCTGCTGGCACAGTTCGCCGATCCCGCCCTGGCCCTGGCCGCGCCCAGGGTAGTCGGCATGCCCCAGAGTCAGCCAGGCTGGCTCGACCGGTACGAGGACGTCAGGTCGCCGCTGGACATGGGCGGGCACCAGGCCCCGATCGTGCCGCTGTCCGCGCTGGCATACGTCCCCAGCGCGACACTGGTGGTCCGCAGGGCGGCCGTCGGCGGCGGATTCGCTCCGGAACTCAGGATCGGCGAAGACGTCGACCTGTGCCTGCGACTGCACCGAGCCGGCTGGCGGATGCGCTACCTGCCCAGCTCCCGAGTGGGCCATTGCCACCGCGCCAATCTGCGTAGCTGGCTCGCGCAGCGAGCCAGCTACGGGTCCGGAGCGGCCGAACTGGCCCTGCGGCACCCCGGCCAGGTGCCGCCACTGAACGCCGCACCATGGTCGGTCGCCGCGTGCGCGCTGGTGCTCCGCGGACGGCCGGCTCCGCTCGGCGTCGCCGTGGCAATGACCGTGGCGGCAGCGATACGCCTGATCCGCCGAATACCCGACGCGGACACCCCCGTGCGAGCCGGCGCGCTGCTGACGCTGGCCGCAGTGCGCGGCACAGCAGAACAGCTGACGCAATGCGCCACCCGGCACTACTGGCCGGTGGCCGCCCTCGCGGCCGTCATGAACCGCCGGGCACGACACGTGCTCATCACCGCCGCCGCAATCGAGGGGCTGATCGACTACCGGCGGAGCGGCGTGCGCCTGAACCCCCTCACTTACCTACTCATCCGACGCCTGGATGACATGGCCTACGGAGCTGGCCTGTGGCGCGGCGCAATACGCGACCGCACCGCCGCGCCCTTGATCCCGCGACTCGCCCTACGCACGAGGCACGTCCGTATGCGACAGGCGCTACCTGCCGAGAGGGCAAGGACAGGCTCGGATGCCTGAGCGCGGAGAGGAGAAAGGGCAGATGGGGTTGCCACACCACTCATCCGGGCGACCTTGGCAAGCGGCTGGCCACCCGGCGCAACGCCCTGGACCTGACCCGTGAGCACGTTGCCGCACGGGCGGTGCCCCGGAACTGGGGCATTGTCCATGCCGGTGACAATCCGCAGCCTTGGCTGGCTATAGCCCCGGCGAGGGCGGGGTTGATCGCATCGGCGCTGCTGGAAGGCAGCTGCGTGGGACCGCGCTACGAGCCGGGCTGGAGCGAGAGCCCGCTGCTGCGGCTGATGGTGGATGAGGGCTACCGGCTGCTCGTGCACGGCGATCAGCGGGCGTATCTGCTTGCCCACGAGGGCAAGCAGATCGAGCAGAACTCGATCTGGGTCTACCGGTTCTACGATGAGGCGGCGACGACGTTCGGCGCGCCCGCCCATGGCTCACTGCTTGGTCGGCTGGTGCACGGCATGGAGGACCACGTTGCCGCGCCGACTGGGAGGACACACTCATCGTTGATGTCGGCCGCGGCGACAACGATCCCGCCGATGTCATGCGCGCCTGGGTCGCGTGGAATTCAGCCGTCGCGGGGCCAGCCGACCGCCACAATCCAATCACCGGCGGTTCTGCCGGATGTGGCGGACCGCAAACCGTGCGACTTCACCCGGATGGTGATGCCCTCTATTGCGACGTCGGACTACCCAGCATCAGCAGTCACATTCCCATCCTTGGTACCGGTGCACACCTCCGCCTGACCGTGTCCCGGCGCGACTGAAAGTTCTCCCGCAGCAGGTCCGACTTGGGAGGCCACGGAAGGCGGGGTGTCAGGGGAAGCGCACCTCGATGTCGAGGCCACCTTCCGGCCGGGCACGTGCGGTGAGCGTGGCGTCGTGGGCGCTGGCGATGGCATGGACAATGGCCAGGCCAAGCCCGTGTCCGCCGGCGTGGCGGATTCGCTCGCTGCCGAGTTGCTGGAACGGCTGGAACAGGCGGTCCACCTTGTCGGGCGGGATCACTGTTCCGGTGTTCCTGACCGAGATGCTCGCCTGTCCGGCGGTCGTTGCCGTCGAGATCTCGACCCGGCCTCCGGCCACGTTGTGGCGGAGAGCGTTGTCCACCAGGTTGGCCACCAGGCTTTCTGCCAGATGTAATGCAGCCCCGTCCCGGCGAGGTGCGTGAAGTTCGCCCCGGAGTTCTGCCCGGCATCGAACACCACCGTCATGTCCGCGGCGTCCGCTGACAGCCCGGCCGCCGCGCACACCGCCTCATACCTGCTCTTCAGCGCATCGATCATGCCCGGGAACTGGGTGACGTCCGGCCGGTCGCCGGGGTAGGCGTGCCAGGTCAGCGGCAGCCCGCCGTCCCTGGTGACCACCAGGCCCAGCCCCACCAGGCGCAGGTCGGCGCGCTTCTGCTTGGCCTTGCCCCGCTGCGCGATCGGCGCCCTGCCGTTGGCGGTGGCGATGAAAGTGGCGAAGTTCGTCATGTCCAGCGCCACGCTCGACACGTCCGCGCCCGACAGCCGCACGATCGCCGCAGCGATCCGCTCCGAGGCCTGCTCCAGCTGCTCCAGGGTGACGGCGTGCATCGCGTCCCAGAACCGGCGGTGATCCAGCGCCGAGGCGGGGATCCTGGTGAACCGGTCCGCGGCGGTGGTCCGCCACCAGTCCGCGAACGCCGCCTTCGAGCACGGGGCGACCAGCCGGTTCAGCGCCGCCAGCGCCAGGTATGTCCCGGTGGAAAGCGGCTGCCCCGCCGGGCGCGGCCCGCCCACAGCATCGATCAGCCCGGTCACGCCAAGCTCGCCGAGCAGACCCCAGGCGGCGGCAACATCGCCGAAGGCCAGGTGCCGGGTCCGTTCCGGCAGCACCGCGGCCTCCCGGGCATCCAGCAGCGCCTCGATATCCGCCGCCGTGCCAAGGTACCGCTCCGAGACCATCTTCGGCTTGCCCTCCACCCTGGCCATCTCCCGCAGGTACCAGTACGGCTTGCCGTTGATCGTCTTCTTGTACAGACTGGCCATAGCTTTAGGTCATACACTATCCATTGCCCGCACTCAAGCACCAACCCGGCGTGTCACCTGCGGAAACCTGGGAAGCTGGCTACCCGTCCGACGTCAGAAACCCATGATCACCGGAAACCCGGGCTAGCGCAGTGCGGCGGGAGTCAACGATCAGGCTGCCATCGGCCTCGCCGGCAGGCTCTACCGTGGCGGAGGCAACTCCTCCTGGATGCTGCCGGAGTCATCCCGCGCCATCTTCCCGCCCCGCTGCTGCCTGTGTACCTGCTTCTAGGGAGACCTAACGCCACACCACTAGCTAGGAGACGTCCACCTGACCGTCTGGCACGCCTCATGGGTTGACCACACACAACCGCAGAACCTCCAAGCCGAGCGAAGA
>WNGG01009390.1_pt1 | contig 10695 bp, 11 predicted proteins | sample 5400661 | NCBI WGS metagenome assembly WNGG01 (sample SAMN13153372, study PRJNA577476) | soil metagenome | isolation source: 100 cm soil or saprolite under Garry oak tree replicate 1 | place: USA:California | collected 2016-06-15
GGTCTGCCCGTACAAGGGCGACGCCTCCTACTGGTCGCTGCGCGTGGGCGACCGCGTCGCGGCCGACGCCGCCTGGGCCTACATGGATCCGCTGCCCGAGTGCCCGCGCATCAAGGGACACCTGGCGTTCTATCCGGAGAAGGTCGATCGGCTCGAAGTGGAAGGCGAATAGCGAGTGGCGAATAGCGAATGGTAAATGGGGAATCGAGAGCGAATAACTATTCGCTATTCGCTATTTGCCTCGCTAATTTCCACAGCCTTCCGCCGCCGTCCCCACGACCCGTGGCCATCCTCGAACACGCCGGGGCAGGGCGCGCCGCATTCGCCGCAGCGGCCGTCGGCGGTCAGGTTCCAGGCCGTGAGGTCGTACCAGTCGCGCCCGATCAGCAGCGCGTCGCAGGCGTGGCAATAGGTGCCCTGGCCGGCCGGATCGTGGATGTTGCCGGTGAACACGTAGCGCAGGCCGATCTCGCGCGCGATGCGCCGCGCGGTGCGCAAGGTGTGCGGCGGCGTCGCCGGCGTATCGAGCATCTTCCAGTCGGGATGGAACGCGGTGAAGTGCAGCGGCACGTCCGGGCCGAGCCGGTCCATTACCCAGCGGCCCAGCGCCTCGATCTCGGCCGGCGCGTCGTTCTCGCCCGGGATCAGCAGGGTGGTGATCTCGAACCACACGTCGGTCTCGTGCTTGAGATATTCGAGCGTCTCCAGCACCGGCGCGAGCCTGGCCGAGCACAGGTTCTTGTAGAAGCCCTCGGTAAAGCCTTTGAGGTCGATGTTGGCGGCGTCCATGTGGCGGAAGAACTCGCGCCGCGGCTCCGGAGAGATGTAGCCGGCGCTCACCGCCACCGTCCTGATGCCGCGCGCGCGGCACGCCTGCGCCACGTCGACCGCGTATTCGAGGAAGATCACCGGGTCGTTGTAGGTGAAGGCGACCGAGCGGCATTTGCTGCGCACCGCGGCCTGCGCGATCGCCTCGGGCGAAGCCTCGGCCTGCAGCCGGGCGAGCGCGCGGGCCTTCGAGATGTCCCAATTCTGGCAGAACTTGCAGGTGAGGTTGCAGCCGGCGGTGCCGAACGACAGCACCGGCGTGCCGGGCAGGAAGTGGTTGAGCGGCTTCTTCTCGATCGGGTCGATGCAGAAGCCGGAGGAGCGGCCGTAGGTGGTCAGCACCATCTGGCTGCCCTCGCGCGCGCGCACAAAACACAGGCCGCGTTGGCCCTCGTGCAGCCGGCAATAGCGCGGGCACAGGTCGCACTGGATGCGCCCGTCGTCCAGCCGGTGCCAATAGCGGCCCGGCGCGCCCGAGATGAGCTGTTGATCCATCACGCAACCAGCATAACTTATGCGCACCGTATTTTATCCGGCGATGTGGTCGCAGGAGGGCAAAAGGTGAGCGCTCGCGGCGAAAAAATCCGGCCACCGGCGGTGGCGGGCGGGTTCTACCCGGCCGATCCGCGCCGGCTGCAAGCCGAGGTGGCGCGGCTGCTGGTGGCCGTCCCGGCCTCGGCCGGGCCCGCCCCCAAGGCGCTGATCGCGCCGCACGCCGGCTACGTCTATTCGGGCGCGGTCGCGGCGGCGGCGTTCGCCGAGCTGCGCGGTCGCGCGGTCCCCCGCGTCGTCGTGATCGGACCGGCGCATTTCGTGGCGCTGCGCGGGATCGCGGTGCCGACGGCGCAGGCCTTTGCGACGCCCCTCGGCCGCGTGCCGGTCGACCGCGACGCGCTGGCGACAATCGCCGAGCTGCCGTGCGTAACCGAGATGGACGCCGCGCACGCGCCCGAGCACGCGATCGAGGTCGAGCTGCCGTTCCTGCAGGCATTGCTGCCGCGCTTCGCGCTCGTTCCGCTGCTGGTGGGCGGCGCGGCGCCGGATGAGGTGGCGCAGGTCCTGGCGCGCCTGTGGGGCGGTGATGACACGCTGATCGTGGTCAGCTCCGACCTGTCGCACTATCACGCCTACGAGACCGCGCGCCGGCTCGACGCGGCCACCGCGGCGCGGATCGAGCGCGGCGACTGGGCGGGTCTTGGCCCCGGCGACGCCTGCGGCCGCCTGCCGATTGCCGGCCTCCTTGCCGAGGGCGCGCGCCATGGCCTTGCGGCGCGCCGGCTCGCCCTGTGCAATTCCGGCGACACCACGGGCACGCGCGACGAGGTCGTCGGCTACGGCGCCTGGGCTTTCTCGTGACGCGTTCCCCGGGCGCGCCGCAGCGCGAAGCGGTGCGGTGCAGACCCGGGGTCCAGAATTTGGGAGATGGCCCCCGGATCAGCAGCGCACCGTTCCGCTTCGCTTCACGCTGCGCTGCATCCGGGGCACGCCCTGCATCGCCCCGCATCGCCCTCGCCTCTGATATGGCCCCACGATATAAGCCGAATGCACCAAACGGCGGGACGCCCATGAACGAACGACTGCTCAATCCGATCTCGACCCGCGAGCTCGAGCGCCGGTGGGCGGCGGTGCGCCGCGCGATGGCGGAGCGCGGCATCGACGCGCTGGTGATGCAGAACAGCAACGACTGGCTCGGCGGCTACGTCAAATGGTTCACCGACCTGCCGGCGGTCAACGGCTATCCGCGCACGGTCGTCTTCTACGCCGGCGATTTCATGAGCGTGGTCGAGATGGGATCGCACGGTGCCACGCGCGCGCTCGACGGCAGCGATGACGTCCATCGCGGGGTCGGCGAGCTGATGTTCACGCCGGCCTTCCCGTCGGTCGCCTATACGGACGCGTACCAGGCGGAGCTCACCGTGGCCGCGCTCGAGCGTCGCGGCTGCCGCACCATCGGCTTCCTCGCCAAGGGCGCCTTGCCGTACGAATTCGTCGCGTGCCTCGAGCAGGACCTCGCCGGGCGCGCGACGTTCGTCGACGCGACCGAGTTCGTCGACCGTCTCAAGGCGGTCAAGAGCGAGGAGGAGATCGCGCTGATCCGCCGCGCCGCGCACATGCAGGACGCGGTCTTCGCCCGCGTGCTCGCGCAAATCCGCCCCGGCATGCGCGATACCGACGTCACCGCGCTCGCCCAGTACGAAGGGCGGCTGCTCGGCAGCGAGCAGGGGCTCTTTCTCGGCACCTCGGCGCCGCTCGGGGAGCGCGCCGACTTCCTCGACCGCCATCAGCAGGGCCGCGTGCTGCAGGCCGGCGAGCACTATACTTTGCTGATCGAGAACAACGGGCCGGGCGGGCAATATGCCGAGATCGCCCGCACCATCGTGCTCGGCAAGGCCTCGAACGAGGTGATCGACGGTTTCGAGACGGTCAAGGAGGCGCAGGCGCATACGCTGAGCCTGATCAAGCCCGGCGCCTCGTGCCGCGACATCGCCGCCGCCCACGACGACTTCATGCGCGCCCGCGGCCTGCCGCCCGAACTTCGCCTCTACTGCCACGGCCAGGGCTACGATCTGGTCGAGCGGCCGCTGGTGCGCTTCGACGAAACCATGCCGCTCGAAGAGAACATGAACCTCGCGGTGCACCCCGGCTATCAGAGCAATTCGCTGTTCGCCGTGATCTGCGACAACTACCTGGTCGGCCGCGCCGGCCCCGGCGAATGCCTGCACCGGACCGAGAAGAAGGTGTTCGAAGTGTGAGCAACCTCTCCCCGCTTGCGGGGAGAGGACGACCGCGCGAAGCGCGGTCGGGTGAGGGGGAGCTTCAACAAGTTGCGCTTGTGGAAAATCCCCCTCACCCCGACCCTCTCCCCGCAAGCGGGGAGAGAGAGCCGTGAGAGTCGCGCATGAATCCCGGCGTCCTGAGCATCGGCTCGTTTCCCGCCGCCACCATGGCGGAGCTGGCCTCGCGCTTCGAGCTTTATCATCACGTCCACGTGCCGCCGGCGCTCGATCCCGATGTGGCCGGCCGCGTCCGCGGCCTTGCCACCGAAGCCAACCGCGGCGCGCCCGCCGCGCTGATCGCGCTGCTGCCCAAGCTCGAGATCATCGCGTGCTTCGGCGTCGGAGTTGATCTCATCGACCTCACGGCCGCGCGCGCAAGAAAAATTGCGGTGACCAACACGCCGGGCGTGCTGGGCGACGAGGTCGCCGACCTCGCCATCGGGCTGATGCTCGCCTCCGCCCGCCAGATCCTGTTCGCCGACCGCTTCGTGCGCGACGGCCGCTGGGCCCAGGGGCCGCTGCCGCTCGGCCGCAGCGTCGGCCGGAAGACCATGGGGGTGGTCGGGCTCGGCGGCATCGGCCGCGCCATCGCCGCGCGCGGCGCTGCGTTGCGCATGCAGGTCCTCTACACCGGCCCGCGGCAAAAGCCCGGCGCGCCGTTCGAGTACGTGCCCGACCTCGTCGAGCTGGCGCGCCGCAGCGATTATCTGATGGTGGCGTGCAAGGGCGGGCCGCAGACGCGCCACCTGATCTCGGCTGAGGTGATCGACGCGCTCGGCCCCAAGGGCACGCTCGTCAACGTCGCGCGCGGCTCGGTGGTCGACGAGGCGGCGCTGATCGCGGCGCTGTCCGACGGCCGGCTCGGCTTCGCCGCGCTCGACGTGTTCGAGAACAGCCCGCACATCGATCCGGCGTTCCTCACGCTTGCGAACGTCATCGTCCAGCCGCACCAGGGCAGCGCCACGGTCGAGACCCGCACGGCGATCGGCCAGCTGATGATCGACAATTTGGCCGCCTGGTTCGCCGGCCGACCGTTGCTCACGCCGGTCCCGTGAGATGGAAGGGACGTCGCCGATCGTCATCGAGGGCGTGAGCCACGTGTACCGCCCGCCGCGCGGCCGCGAGGTGCTTGCGCTGGAGGAGGTGTCGCTCGACGTGCGCCCGCGCGAGTTTTTGGCGCTGCTCGGGCCGTCCGGCTGCGGCAAGTCGACTTTGCTTTACCTGATCGGCGGCTTCCTGCCGGTCGAGCGCGGCCGCATTCTCGTCGACGGCACGCCGGTCGCGGCGCCGGGCCCCGACCGCGGCATCGTGTTCCAGCATTTCGCCCTGTTCCCGTGGAAGACCGTGCGCGCCAACGTGCTCTACGGGCTCGAGCGGCTCGGCCTTGCACGCGAGGAGCGCGCGCGGCGCGCGCAAAGTTTCATCGATCTCGTCGGCCTCGACGGTTTCGAGGACGCCTATCCCTCGCAGCTGTCCGGCGGCATGAAGCAGCGCGCGGCGATCGCCCGCACCCTCGCAGTCGATCCGAAACTCCTGCTGATGGACGAGCCGTTCGGCTCGCTCGACGCGCAGACCCGCAGCCTGATGCAGGCCGAGCTGCTCGCCATCTGGCAGCGCACGCCGAAGACCGTGATCTTCGTCACCCACGACGTGCAGGAAGCGGTCTATCTCGCCGACCGCGTCGCCGTGATGTCGGCGCGCCCCGGCCGCGTCAAGGCGATCGTCGACACGCGGTTCGACAAGAACGACCCCGAATGCTTCAAGACCCGCGCCTTCGTTGATAAGGTGGACGAGATCTGGAACCTGGTGCGCGTCGAGGCGATCAAGGCGCAACATGTTTCTTCAATCCCTCCCCCGCGAAGCGGGGGAGGGTAGGGTGGGGGCAATGAAACAAACAGCCCTCCGCTATCTCCCCCTCGTCCTCCTCGCTCTTGCGTGGGAGGCGGCGGCGCGGCTCGGGCTCGTGTCCTCGGCGCTGCCGCCGCTGTCGGGCGTGATCGCCGCCTTTGTCGATCTCGTGCGCGACGGCGAGCTTGTGGTGAACGGCGCCGCCTCGCTCTATCGCGCCGGCGCCGGGCTCCTGCTGGCGATCGTGGTCGGCGGCACGCTCGGCATCGTCATGGCGTGGTGGCGGCCGGTGCACGTCGCCGTCGGGCCGCTGGTCGAGATTTTCTATCCCATGCCGAAATCGGCGCTCATCCCGGTCACCGCGCTGTGGCTCGGCTTCGGCGACGGCTCGAAAATCCTGCTGATCTTTCTCGGCTGCATGCTGCCGGTGACGCTCGGCGCCTTCAACGGCGCGCGCGCCAGCGATCGCACCCTGGTGTGGTCGGCGCGCAGCATGGGAGCGAGCCGGCTGCGCATGCTGTGGGACGTGGTGGTGCCGAGCGCCCTGCCGGAATTGCTCAACGGCATCCGCACCGCGCTCGCGCTCGCGTTCATCCTGCTGGTGAGCAGCGAGCTGATCGTGGCGCAGAAGGGTTTCGGCTACCTCATCGGCTTCCTCGGCGACAACGGCTCCTACGATGCCATGTTCGCCGTGGTGCTCACCGTGGCGTTCCTCGGCTTCGCCGCCGACCGCGCCTATCAGGCGTTCACCGCACGGGTGCTGGCATGGCGCGAATGAACGTATCTTTGGGCGCCGCCGCCCGCGGCCTCGCGCGCTGGGCCGCGATCGTCCTGCTGCTGCTCGCCTGGGAAACGCTGGCGCGCAGCGGCGTGGTGACCCGCTTCATGCTGCCGCCGCTCAGCACCGTGCTCGAACGCATCTGGAGCGACGCGCTCGCCGGCGACCTGTTCGTGAGCATCGCGCTCACCCTCTACCGCGCGCTCGTCGGCTTCCTCATCGCTGCGGCGGCGGGCGTCGCGCTCGGGCTTGCCATGACGCGCAGCATATCCGTGCGCTGGTTCTTCGATCCGATCGTCTCGGTCGGCTTCCCGATGCCGAAGATATCCTTCCTGCCGATCTTCATCCTGTGGCTCGGCTTCTACGATCTGTCGAAAATCTCCATGGTGGTGTTCGACGCGATCTTTCCGGTCGTCACCGCGACCATCGCCGGCATCAAGGGGGTCGAGCGCGAGCTGCTGTGGTCCGCCCGCAACATGGGAGCGAAGGAGCGCGAGCTGCTGTGGCAGGTCATGCTGCCGGCCGCCTCGCCGCAGATCATGACCGGCCTGCAGGTCGCGCTGCCGCTCGCCCTCATCGTCGCCGTCGTCACCGAGATGATGATGGGCGGCTACGGCATCGGCGGCGCCATGATGACGGCCTCGCGCTTCGCCGATTCACGTGGCGTGTTCGCCGGCATCGTGGAGATCGCCGCGCTCGGCTACGCGCTCGTCGCCGCCATGGCCGTGCTGCGCCGCCGCCTGCTGCTGTGGCACCACGAGGCGCTGGAGCCGAGCACGGCGTAGCTTACCTCTCCCCGCTTGCGGGGAGAGGTCGGATCGCGAAGCGATCCGGGTGAGGGGGCCTCAACGAATCCGCACTTCCTCAGAGGCCCCCTCACCCCGACCCTCTCCCCGCAAGCGGGGAGAGGGAGATCGCGCGTCACTTCAGCCGCGCCGCGGCCTCCTGCACGATGCTCAAATCCGCGTGCTTCCTGATGTCGATGTCGGTGCGCAGGAAACCCAGCTCCTTCTGCGTGCGGATGTTCGCCTGCAGGGCGTCGAGATTGGGGACCATGTTGCGGTCGCGGTAGTAGTCCTTGGCGGTGTACAGCCAGTCGAACCGCTCCGGCGGCTGCTTCGCGAGGCGTCCGGCGATCTCCATCGCCGCCTGGTGGTTCGCCGGGTCGACGTACCAGCGCGCGATGCGCAGCACGTCCTCCATCAGATCGACCATGGCGGCGCGGTTCTTGTCGAGGAAGCCTTTGCGCGAGGCCCACACGATCATCTGCGTCGCCCCGATCGCCTCCTTCTGGGTGAACAGCACGCGGCCGATCTTGCGCAGCTCGGGATCGAACGAGAACGGCACGACCGCCGGGATCATCTCGACCTTCTTCTCCGCGAGCATGGCGCGCATGGTGGGGAACGCCGCCTCGACCACGGTATAGTCGCGCCGGTCCTCGAGGCCGTGCTTGCGCAGCATGACGCGCATGGCGATGTCGACCGCGCTGCCCTGCGCATTGGTCGCCAGCACCTTGCCCTTCAAATCTTCGACCTTGTGCACCGGGCTGTCGGCGAGGACGAAGAACTCGTTGGTGTGATAGCCGGCGACGCCGTCCTGGAACTCGTCGGCGATGACCCGGATGTCGTCCATGCCGGCGTTCTCGATGGCGAGCGCCAGCGACGAATAGGCGAGGTTGGCGATCTCGAGCTCGCCGTTCGCCATGGCGGTGATCATCGGCGGCGTGCCGTTGTAGCGCACCGTTTCCAGCACGTAGGACCGGCCGAGGTGCGTGGCGAGGTCCTTCTTCTCCAGGATGATGGAGGGCCAGTTCGCCACCGGGACCACCCAGGCGGAGCGGATTTTTACCGGCTCGGCCGCCGCGGCGGGGCCGGCCAACGGCGCAGATGCGAGGAGGGCGAAGACGAATTGGCGCCAGCGCATGGGTTTCCTCCGTGAAAAGATACAGGCGTACTCTATAGCATCAGGACGTAGCCCGGATGGAGCGCAGCGGAATGCGGGACTCCCGGATTGCGCTGCGCTCCATCCGGGCTACAGCCGCAGCACTCGCATCGCATTGGTGCGGCCGATCTTCATCCGGTCATGCTCGCTGATCGGCACCGCGTCGAACCACTCGGCGCCCTCATGCATCTCCTCGAACGGGTAATCGGCGGCGAACATGATGCGGTCGGTGCCGAGCTGGAGGATGGCGCCGACCAGGGACGGGGTGTGGTTGTTGCCGGCCGTCGTGATGTAGAAATTCTCCTGCAGATATTGCATCGGCCGCTTGGCGAGCTTGAGCGTCGGAATATGCTTGATGCGCTGGTCGAGCCGGTTGATGGCGAACGGCAGCAGCTCGCCCATGTGCCCGATGATGACCGTGAGCTTGGGGAAGCGGTCGAACAGGCCGCTGATGATCAGGCGCAGCGCGTGGGTCGCGGTCTCGACGGTGAACGCCCACACCGGCCCGAGCAGCTCGTTCCGCCCGGCGTAGATGCGGCGCTGGTTCGGCAGCGGGTTGCGCGGGTGCAGGTAGAACGGCACGTCGAGCGCGGCGAAGCGCTCCCAGAACGGCAGGTATTGCGGCTCGTCGTAATAGGCTGCGGTCTCCAGGTTGCCGACGCTGCTGTAGCCGTTGACGTGCGCGCCCTTGAACCCGAGCTGACGCATCGCGCGCTCGGCCTCGGCCGCGGCAGCGGCCGGGTCCTGCATCGCCAGCGCGGCAAATCCGGCGTAGCGCCGGGGATGCTTGGCGACGATCTTCGCCAGCGCGTCGTTCGCTGCGGCCGCGGCCGCGATCGCCCGCTTGGTGTCGGGCTCGTCCTGCACGCCGGCCGCGCCCAGCGACAGGACGGCCATCTCGATGCCGAGCCGGTCCATTTCCGCGAGCCGGAACCCGTCGGTATCCTCCAGCCGGTCCCGCACACGCCGCCACGCCGACGGGTCCCAGCCGATCGCCAGGAGCAGATGCTCGAGCGCAGGGGTGACGAAATGCTCTTCGAGGGCGATCTTTCCTTGCATGGCCTCCGGCCTTGGGTGTCCTTGGCGTCCTGCTGCTCGTTATGTATCGTCTATACTCTACGACAGGCGCGGGGAAGCGCCGGATCCGGGAGGCGATGGTGACCATCAAGATCCGCGGGGTGACGTTCGAGGAGAACACCCGCAACCGGATGGGGCTGCAGTTCTACAACCTGTCCCACCGCTTCGGCTACCAGTCGCCCAACTGGCCGTATTTCGAGGACGTCAAGATCGAGCGCATCCACTACATGGCGAAGTCGGGCGTGCTCTCCCAGCGCATCACCACCAGCATGCACAACACCACCCACATCGACGCGCCGGCGCACGTGGTGCAGGGCACGCCGTTCATCGACGAGGTGCCGCTGCCGCACTTCTTCGGCACCGGCATCGTGGTTCCGCTGGCGAAGAAGAAATGGGAATCGATCACCGGCGACGACCTGGAGAAAGCGTGCGGCAAGGCGGTGCGCCCCGGCGACGTGGTGATCGTCAACACCGGCTGGCACAAGTACTACGACGACAGCGAGGACTATTTCTGCTACGCGCCCGGCTTCGTGCCGTCGGCCGGCGAATGGTTCGTCAAGAAGAAGGTGAAGGTGATCGGCCACGACACCCAGGCGAACGACCATCCGCTCGCCACCGCCATCGGCCCGCAGCGCAACGGCCCGCTGCATCCGCATCTGGCGGAGGAATACAAGAAATGGTCGGGCGGCCGCGACTGGAAGGACGATTTTCCCGAGTGGGAACCAGTGCACCGCATTCTGTTCAAGAACGGCATTCTCGGCATTGAGAATGTCGGCGGCGAGCTCGACAAGGTGACCGGCAAGCGCTGCACCTTCGCGTTCTTCCCGTGGAATTGGGAGCGCGGCGACGGCTGCATCGTGCGGCTGGTCGCGATCGTCGATCCGAAGGGTGCGTTCCGGATCGAGAAGGGGGAGAGTTTCTGATGCAGGTCAAACGCTTCACTGAGGCCAAGCCCTACGAGGCGCCTAATCATCGTGGCTATTCGTCGCTGCGGCTGTTCGGCGCCGAGGCCGGCGGTACGCAGACGCTCATTGTTGGGCTGTCGCATTTTCTGCCCGGCGGCGGCGCCGGTCCCGACGCTTCGCCGCCTGAGAAGGTCTATATCGTGCTCGCGGGCGAATTGACCGTGATCGTCGGCGGCAAGGAGACCGTGCTGAAGAAGCACGATTCCTGTGTCATCGGACCGAACGAGTCGCGCGAGATCATCAACCGCGGCAACGATGTCTGCACGATCGCAGTCGCGGTCGCGCCGGTGAAATAGCCTATGATCCGTTATCCTGAATTGGTTTGAGTTTAGGGGATGGTCCGGTCTTGTAGAGTCGAGCCATCTTTCCACCGTTCGTCCCCGCGAAAGCGGGGACCCAGGGCTACAGACGAAGAGTCTGAGCAAGTGGCACCTGGGTTCCCGCTTGCGCGGGAACGAACGGAGATTGTAGCTCGATTCGG
>WNGG01027736.1_pt1 | contig 10695 bp, 11 predicted proteins | sample 5400661 | NCBI WGS metagenome assembly WNGG01 (sample SAMN13153372, study PRJNA577476) | soil metagenome | isolation source: 100 cm soil or saprolite under Garry oak tree replicate 1 | place: USA:California | collected 2016-06-15
GGCGTCGCGTTCAGTTTGCCGGTGCGAACTTCAAAGTAGCTTCCGGCGAGTGGCACGAACTGCGAGTCGAGTGTGTGGGCAACCACATCACCTGCTACTACGACCACGAAAAGAAAATCGACGCGACCGATGACACTTTCAAAGAAGCGGGCAAGGTCGGGTTGTGGACAAAAGCCGATTCCGTAACTTACTTCGACGACTTGCGGGTGACCGCAAAGTAACAAGCGAGGGAGTGAAGACTATGCAATTGGAGCAACAGGCAAACAATGCGCTGGCCTTTCGCGGCCAGCACGAACCGAAGCCGTTGCCGTTTGATCCAGCCAAACTCATCGGGCTGTCAGAGAGGCTGATCAAATCGCACTGGCAGAATAACTATGGCGGAGCAGTCAAGGCGCTTAACACCATCGAACAAAAGCTTGAGGGGATGCTCAAGGAGCGAGACGTGCCAGCTTACATTTATGGCGATCTCAAGCGCGAAGAACTGCTGCGCACTGGCTCAGTTGTTCTGCACGAACTCTACTTCCGGAATCTCGGCGGCGATGGTAAAGCGAGTGGTAGCGTGGTCGAATTACTCAAACAGTGGTTTGGGAGCTACGAGCAGTGGGAGGCGGAGTTCAAGAAGACGGCGAGTGCCTTGGCTGGCGGTTCTGGCTGGGTGATCCTCGCCTACAATCTGCACAGCGACGAAGTGCACAACTACTGGGCGTGGGATCACATGCACAATGCGCCGATGAGCCGTCCGCTGCTCGTGCTCGACATGTACGAACACTCGTATCACATGGACTACGGGACCGCGGCGGCCAGGTACGTTGACGCTTTCATGCAGAACGTCAACTGGGACGAAGTCAATCGCCGGACCGAGGGATCAGATTTACGCAAGTGAGGCTATGCAGTGAGTCCATTTTACCAGTTCACCGCTGTGAGATTGGTTATAACTAGCTCACAATGCGTAAGCCTACACACCAAGGGAAAGGAGAACTGTGATGAAGAGGAACATTTTGTCAGTTTGGATAACGGTTGGGCCTCTGATCCTCTGCGTGGTGGGCCCGCAGCTTGCGCGGGCTCAGGAGCATGACTCAGCGGCACTTCTCAAGGCTCTTCCTAACAGCAAGCACACACTGGCAGACGGCATACGCCAGGCCACGAAGGGCTCGGAAGTGCCTATATCCGCCAAGTTCGAACTCGATGATAATGGAAAGCTATCACTTTCGGTCTACACCGCTGAGAAGGGACTTACCACTGACGCCGAGCATAATGTCCTTAAAGAACTCAGCGGAAGTCTGGAGTCAGCCGAGTGGAGCCCTGAAGTCGAAGTTTTTAAGGATCCGGAACACCTCAAGCGTGCGGCGGAGCAGCAAGCGCTGATGGCGCTCTCGCGCTCCTCACTCCTCGGTATTATTGCGAACGCGCAGAAACAGCATCGTGGCAGGGTCTTTTCCGTCACCCCTGTCATTCGCGATCGCAAGCCTCAGTTCGTCGTGCTCCTAGCCGACCGGAATAGGGTGGTCGAATTGACGTACGACCTTATGACGGGAGCACCGCTCAAGACGCATGTGTCTAGCTCGACATCGAAACGAAAGCCTACAGCCAAATGACGCGCGAGGAGAAATGATCTGGTCTGTGACCTGGACGTGAGTGGGGGGGCGCTTGTTATCAAAGAAGAAAGGTGGAAGTGTTATGAAACATGGAGATCCAGAAAAGAAGCAAACGAAGCAAAGAATTGTTCGGTATGGTATGTGGAGGCTGCTGCCAAAAGCTTTGCCGCTACTAGCAGCAACGGTGTTTGCTGTGATGGCAGCCTGCGCCGGGCGCGAAAGCGCAGAGCAACCCTCACTCCCCCAACAGCAGCCAGCCACGCCCGCCGACTGGAAGCCGGTCGAACAAGCATTAGGCAAGTCGGGCTCGATGCAACCCGGCGATGTCTTCAAAGTGAGTCTGCCACGCAGCGACCTCAAAGTGACAGCAAGAGGTGTGCAGATCAAACCTGCGCTCGCGCTCGGCTCCTGGGTCGCATTCAAGAAGTCAGGCGGCACGGCGATGTTGATGGGGGACCTGGTGTTAGCGGAAGATGAAGTCACGCCCGTGATGACGAAACTCGAAGAAGGAGGAATCGACGTGACCGCTTTGCACAATCACGTGCTCGGCGAGTCCCCACGTGTAATGTACATGCACGTCAGCGGGCACGGAGATTCAGTGAAGATGGCGGAAGCAGTTCACGCCGCGCTTGCCTTGAGTAAGACGCCATTCGGTGAGTCGAGCGCCGCCGCAGCTTCGCAGGACCTGGGAATCGACACCAAGCAACTCGATCAAATCCTTGGTCAAAGCGGAAAGGTGAACGGAGGAGTCTACCAGTTCAGCATCCCACGCGCAGAAAACATTTCTGAAGGCCCAGCCGACACAATGGGATCGCCGGTGCCAGGTGCGATGGGCTTGGCGACGGCTCTGAATTTTCAGCCAACGGGCGGAGGCAAAGCGGCCATCAGCGGCGATTTCGTGTTGATAGGAAGTGAAGTTAATCCCGTGATCCGCGCGTTGCGTGACAATGGCATCGAGGTCACGGCTCTGCACAGCCATATGCTGACAGAGGACCCACGTCTATTCTTCATGCATTTTTGGGCAAACGACGACGCGGTAAAGCTGGCGCGTGGGCTTCGTGCTGCGCTCGACAAAACCAACTCGGCGAAGGGCCAGTCGAAGTAGCGGATTCTGGGACTGTAACTGCAATTAAATCTCGCTGGAACAGTGCAACCCGGCGCGCTCGAACAAGCTGCGCGCTATGAAAATCGAGATACGTCTCTCGCGGACCGAACGAGGTCTATCGCACTTCTCTCTTTCGGCACGCGCGAAACGAAGATGAGGTGATTCATGAAAGCGCTAGTAGCTCTAATACTGTTCCTATGCCTGTCCACGACAGCCAGTGCTCAGCACGCGAACTCTGAAGCGGTCCGAGCCTTCGTCACGAACTTTGGAGGCGACGGTATTTCGGTGATCGACCCTGAACGCGGGCGTTTGATTGCTAGCATCAAGACCGGCTCGCATCCGCACGGCGTGGCCATTGCTCCAGATGGCAAGACCGTCTATGTCTCCAACGAAGGCGACGGCACGCTGTCGATTGTCGATCCTGCCAGAAATGAGGTCGTGGCGACAATAAAAGTCGGCAAGAGCCCGAACCAACTTGAAGTGAGCGCGGATGGCAGATATGTCTTCGTGACGCTGAATGGCGCCGACAGTCTGGCGGTTGTTGACGCGGCTAGTCGGAAGATCGTCAAGTCCGTGCCTGTCGGACGCGCGCCGCACATCGCGTTGCGCAGTCGCGATGGCAAGTCGATCTATGTCACTCTCGAGGGCGACGACAAAGCAGTCTTAGTCGATGCTTCCACCTTTGACATTATCGGCAGCATTCCGCTTTTCGGCTGGCCGCGCATACCGGCGTTGAGTTTGGACGGCAAACGAATCTTTCAGACGGTACGGTGGCTCAATGGCGCACTCATCGTTGATCTCACTAAGAAACAAGTCGTCGATCGCATCGCTCTGGGCGAGCCCAAGTTTGCTGAAGAAGGAAAAGATGCACATGGGCTGGAGGTAACACCGGACGGGAAGCAGCTATGGTTGACAACGCAGATCACCAACGACGTCACCGTGATTGATGCGACTGACAACAAAATCATAGGTCGCGTCTTCGTAGGTCGCGACCCCAACTGGATCGCCTTCACACCGGACGGGAAGCTGGCAGTAGTAAGTAACACGGGATCGGGCGATGTGAGTGTGATAGATGTCTCACAGCGGAAAGTCGTCTCAACGGTAAAGGTCGGCGCTTCGCCAAAACGGCTGGCGGTCGGCAGGGTGGCGGTCAAGGAAGAGGGCAAGTAGACGCGGACTTTGAGGAAACAAATCTCTGATCCGACAAAGGCTTAATATTTCGCTTTAGTAAGCCGTATTTCACATAGCAGGCGCGCCGCGGATACACGTTAGCAATCAAGATGCGTTCCCGAAATCAATACCAGCGATAACAAGAAGGAGAGAGGTAATGAATCTAGGCTTAAACCGTTGGACATTTCTGTTGATCTCGTTTCTGGCCTTTGGATTCGCATTTGCAGGCGCAAAAGCTTTGACCCGAGACTATCGCGGATCAACGCAATCGAAGGAGGGTTCAATTACTGTCACCGGCTGCCTATTCGAAGCGGACGAGAACAGGCTCGCGATGACTGCCAAGGATGGCAGGATGTATCTACTGAAAAGTAACGATCCTGGATTGAGAGAGAATGTAGGGCGCCGACTTGTTGTAACTGGAACTATCAGCGATCTCGATCACGACGATGAAGACTCGAATCCCGAATATCGGGAAGACGACGTCGCGTTACTTCTCGTGAAGAGCTTCCAGCACACGCGCAGACCTTAAAGAAGATAGACGCTTTCGATTTGCCTGGACCGCCCGGCAAAAGGTTCGACTATCTTACAATTGATTACAAGCACGACTACTTGCTGTCCGCGCACTTGGCAGCCGACCTCCTCTACGTCATAGACCTCAGGACCAACAAACTGGTTAAAGCAATTCCCGATGTGCCTGGTGTAGAAGGAGTCGAATACGCTCCAGATGTGAACAAGGTCTACACGTCCAATTGGCGAGAAAACAAGATAGGAGTAATCGCCCTTGACCAGATGCAGATCATCAAGAAACTGCCTACCGAAGCTAAACCCGATGGCAGCACGTATGCGGAACCATTCCACAAACTCTACGTGTCTGATGAGCGCGGTCGCGCAGAAGCCGTCGTCGATGTGAGAGAAGACAAGATCATCAAGACACTGCATTTCGACAGTGAAACCGGCATGCCCCAATATGATCCCGTTGCTCGGATGGTCTACGTCAATCTTCAAGACCAAAATCTTTTCGCCGTGATTGATCCGTCAACGGATACGGTCGTTGCAAAGTACCCAGTCGGCAAGTGCGTGACCGTCTTCGATCTCGATGCTCACAAGGCAATAGCCCACTTGCCAACAGCCTCAGGAGGAGATGTTGTCAAATTCGATCCCGGGCTAAAGAGGATCTACGTCGCGTGTTCGAGCGGCGCCATATCGGTGTTTCAAGAAGATGACGCCAATCACTTCCGTAAACTTGAAGATTTTCCGGTTCAACGCAAAGTGCACAGCCTTGCTGTAGATGTGAAAACACATCGCGTGTACGCGCCTGAAGAGCAGGAAGATGGCCGTCCGGTTTCGAGGATGATTGTTTATGATGCAGTCGTGAAGCATTGAAATGGCAAGGTAACCGACCTGGACCGGACCTTCTATGGATGACCACAAGAAAACTGGCGAAAAACCCCGGGGCGTAGGGGACCAAATTCCCACATGGCGCGAAGTCTTTCTCTATTTTCTATTTCTTGGATTCGTGAACATCGGCGGCCCGGTCGCGCAGATCACTATGATGTTCAATCACATGGTCGAAAAGCGCAATTGGCTGTCGGAAGATCGCTTTGTCAAGATTATGGCGTTCTGTCACATGCTCCCAGGTCCGGAAGCGCTGCAGTTGGCGATCTACGTCGGGTACTTGAAACGGAAATTGTGGGGCGGAACACTCGCGGGACTGACCTTCATCATTCCTGGGGCGGCGGTGATGATTGTTCTAAGTTGGCTCTACGTTAGGTATGGTCAGTTGCCGCAGGTAACCAATGCCCTCTACGTTTTGAAGCCGGCTGTGCTTGGCATCATCGCCGCCGGAATCATTAAGCTAGGCAAGGCAGCTATTCGCAACTGGCTTCTTGGCGTGCTGCTGGTCGGCGCGTTTGTCGGAATGCGTTTCGGCGGTATCAACTTCCTGTTGATTCTCGTCATCGCAGGCGTCCTGAATCTACTCATCGAGGAAGGCTGGTCACGTCTGAGGAAAGCGGCGCCGAAGCTTCCTGTCACGATTGGAGTATTTGCGCTTCTCGTTGAGCTCGTTGATTCGCGTTTATTTCAGATTGCTTGGCTGTTTCTGAAAACGGGGTTACTGAGCTTTGGCGGAGCATATGCATCGCTGGTGTTCGTGCAGCGCGGAGCGGTGCAGCAATATCACTGGCTGACGGATGGCCAACTGCTGGACGGCGTCGCGCTGAGTGTAGCTACGCCTGGACCGTTCATGTTGTTCACCGCTTTCGTTGGGTACTTGGCAGGCGGAACCGGCGGGGCGCTGCTCGCCACGTTTTTTGTGTTTTTGCCGTCGTTTGTGTTTGTGATCGTCGGGACCCGTTACGTAGAGCAAGTTCGCAACCAGAACGCGGTCCAGGCTTTTCTGGCAGGCGTCAGTGCGGCGGTGGTTGGTGTAATCGCCGTGGTGTCTCTGGACTTAATTCCCGAAGCGCTTGTGGGTTGGCCCAGCATCGTTATCTCGCTCGTGGCTTTTCTATCGATCGTGTTACTGAAGCGTGATGTCGCTTTGGTGGCAGTTGGCGCGATGGTAGTCGGGATACTCTACTCGATCGGGCGAGCGTTCATTTAGTTCAAGAAAGAGATGCCAGCTCACAAGGAAGGAGGCTGTATTAAAATGAGATGGATTACACGAGAGCACGTCAAGGTGGATCGCGTCGCCTGTCCGTGGCTAATCAGAAAGTTTGTTGACCAGGAAGCGGAGTTTTTGTTCGTGCCAGCCGACAGAGTTTTTGAGGTCGCCGCGCGTGAGAAAGCAGTGCCGTTCGATGTCGCGGGAGTTGAGTTAGGGCACCACGAGGGCAAGAGCAGCTTCGAAGCGATCGTAGCCAAGTATCAGATTGAAGACCCAGCCATTCATTTGCTCGCTCAGATAGTGCATGGTGCTGACGTGGCCCAGGACCTCTACGGACGTCCCGAAGCTCCCGGGTTAAAGGCCATCGCCGAAGGTTTCCGTCATCTTGGACTGAGGGACGATTACGAGATTCTGGAAAAAGAATTGCCGGTCTACGACGCGCTCTATGCTTATTGCCAGAGAATGCTAACGAGCGAGGCGGACTTCGCTTCCGGGCGAACGATACGAGACTAGCCGGAAAGTTGCAATATACCTTTTCCGTTCTGAGGTATTAGACGATAGCTTCGAGCGGCAGCAGAGGTCCGAAATGAGTCGGGGAAGAAGTTCAGACAAAAAGGAAAAGAAGACTGATCACAATCATCATGGACGCGCGCACGAGCACACTCACGGCATCGTCGACCCAACTCTGCTCACCACTCGCCGCGGAATCTGGGCCGTGAAATGGTCGTTCATCGGTCTGTTTGTTACAGCATTATTCCAAGTCGTGATCGTCATTCTCTCGGGGAGTGTCGGTCTGCTTGCCGATACTATTCACAATTTTGGCGACGCCGCAACGGCGATCCCACTGTGGATTGCCTTTGTGCTAGTCAGGCGCAAACCGACAAAGCGATTCACATACGGTCTCGGGCGTGTGGAGGACCTCGCAGGCGTTGCGATCGTCTTTATGATCGTGCTGAGCGGCGCCCTCGCCTGTTACGAGTCGATAGACCGTCTGCTTCATCCGCGACAGATCGACTACCTTTGGGCAGTGATGGTTGCGTCAGTGGTTGGCTTTCTCGGAAACGAAGGCGTTGCGATCTTTCGCATAAGAGTCGGCGAAGAGATAGGCAGCGCGGCGTTGATAGCAGACGGTTACCACGCACGAGTCGATGGATTAACGAGCCTGGCCGTGCTGTTTGGCGCCATCGGAGTTTGGCTTGGCTATCCGCTAGCCGATCCGATTGTCGGATTGCTAATCACGGCGGCGATCCTTCGAATCGTGTGGGACTCGGCCAAATCGGTGTTCACGCGAATTCTCGACGGTGTCGACCCGGAGGTCATTGATGAAATCAAGGATACGACGAGTCACGTTCGAGGAGTCGAAGATGTCAGCGAGGTGAGGGTGAGATGGTTAGGTCATCGCCTCCACGCAGAAGTCAATGTGGCAGTGAGTTCAGAACTATCTGTCGAGCAAGGGCACGACATCGCTAGTGAAGTGCGGCACCAGCTCTTGCATCACTTGCAGTATCTTTTCAATGCCACAATACACGTTGATCCCGCTAACGCATCGGGCGAGGCGCATCATCACATCGCCGAACACGAGCACGACGGTTTGCCTGCTCACTCGCATTAGCCTATCGGTGAATTGGACCAGGGAGTAACGTCGAATATCAATGGGCCTCAGTTGATAATCTGTCTGCCTAAGTTGCCAGAACGTTAACCGCACGAGGTTGATGAACTGGTTCGAACGGAAGCCTTCAAACGAATAAAAAGTTTCGGATAGCGCATACCAACGCCACTCCGAAACCGACTCCGCGTGCTTTGTCAGTTGCAACGACAGCTTTCCTATCGGGCTCATATCCGAGGGCGAAGAATCACACAGTCACGCGCGGACACTTACCCATGCTCTAAGGTCAGTAGGAATTCTTTCCTGAATAAAATTTCATCGGCGGTTCATCTTGGTTTAATCCGTACCTGCTACTCTAATGTTTTTACACCGCATGGATTCTGATAACTCTCCGGCTGTCGAATACCCTGCTGATCGGCCTTTGACGCTTCGTAATTATGTGTGCAAACATTTCGATTACTCTTCCAGTTTGATTTGGCCGTTCGTTGATGATTTCTTGGTGTCAGTTACCGCGCGGTTATTCGTGGCTACAAAGGAGGTCCATTTGAGGAGAGCTTCCAGCCTGATTGTATTGATCTTGCTGCTTCAATACTGGAGTCCCACGTCATTCGCTCAACAAGTTCCAACCCAGCCATTAACCTTAAACCAGGCGGTTGACTTGGCTCTGAGCAATTACCCAAGCATACGCGCGGCTCAGGCACAGGCCGCAGCGGCGAGCGCGAATATTGATCTGGCGCGAACAGCTTACTTGCCGCGAACTGACTTGCTTTGGCAAGAGAACCGCGCCACAAGAAATAACGTCTTCGGACTCCTATTGCCACAAGCGGTGATACCGCCTATCTCAGGGCCAGTGCTTGGAACCAAAACCTTTGACAGCGCCTGGGGAAGCGCGGGCGGAATGCTTGTTTCGTGGGAGCCAATCGACTTCGGTCAGCGCAAAGCCAGCGTAGATGTCGCGCGCGCGTTGACTCAGCAGGCAAACGCAGGCGTGGAGCTTACACGTCTGGACGTCGCCACCACAGCGGGCGACGCGTTCCTGACAGTGCTTGCAGCAGACGAAACGGTTCGCGCGGCACAGGCTAATGTGACGCGCATGGAGACCTTCGCCAGAACGGTTCATGTTCTAGTGGACAACCAACTACGACCCGGCGCGGATGCGTCGCGCGCGGATGCGGAACTCGCGGCTGCGAGAATCCAGCTCATCCAGGCACAACAGACTGCGGAGGTGAATCGCGCGAGGCTCGCCGAGGCGCTGGGTGCTGCGGGCACTTCAGTCGCCATTGACGCCGGCCCGTTCCTGGAACTCCCGCCGGTGAGTTCGGTCCCGACTCCAAGCTTCGAGTCGCACCCGCAAGCCGTTGCGCAAGCCGCCGCCACCGAAACTGTGCGGGCGCGCGAGCGGATACTCGACCGCTCCTACTTCCCTAGGTTCAATTTCCAGGCTGGAATTTCGGCGCGGGGCACTGGCGCTCCATTCAACGGAGTGGTTGAGACCACGAACGGTTTACTTCCACAAACTCCGAACTGGGCTTCGGGAATGTCGATAAGCTTTCCGCTGTTCGATGTCTTTTCCATTCGCGCGCGCCGCCGAATTGAAGCGAGCAATGAGGCAACAGAGAAAGCGCGTTACGATCAAGTTATACAGAATCTGAAGGCACAAGATGCCCGGGCGCGAGCGCTTGTGGATGGCGCCTTGCGGGTTGCGGAAAACACGCCTATTCAGCTCAAGGCGGCGCAGGAGGCAGAGATTCGCGCACGCGCAAGATACAACGCGCAGCTCGCCAACGTTATCGAAGTCGCCGAAGCGCAGCGCTTGCTCGCTCAAGCTGAGATAGATGATGCAGTGGCTCGATTAGGGGTTTGGCGAGCACTGCTCGTCGCGGCAAGAGCTCAAGGCGATTTGAAACCTTTTCTTCAGCAAGCATCAACGACCCAACGGAGAAAGTAGTATGTGGCTTATTAACGCTGCGATGCGACGGCCTATCACCATTTTGGTTATCGTCATTGGCATCGCTCTATCTTCGATACTCGCGCTGGCGCGAATGCCGGTGGACATCTTCCCGGACCTCAATCTACCGGTGATTTATGTTGCTCAGCCCTATGGCGGGATGGATCCCGCTCAGATGGAAGGCTATCTCGTCTCTTACTACGAGTATCATTTTCTCTACATAACCGGCATCGAGCACGTTGAATCCAAGTCCATCCAGAGCGTCGGCCTGGTGAAGCTGTACTTTCATCCAGGGACTGACATGAGCCAGGCTCTCGCGCAGACCGTATCCTACGTCGAGCGCTCGCGCGCCTTCATGCCGCCCGGAACTGTCGCGCCTTTTGTCGTTCGCTACGATGCCGGAAGCGTGCCGGTTGGTCAACTCGTCTTTTCAAGTGAGACCCGCGGTGTCGGCGAAATTCAGGACCTCGCGCTCTTCCGCGTGCGGCCAATGTTCGCAACGCTGCCCGGAGTGTCCGCCCCGCCGCCGTTCGGGGGCAATCAGAGGACAGTGGTGATTCATGTCGATCCCGACCGGCTTCGTCAGTATGAGTTGTCGCCCGAGCAGGTGATTCGTGCAGTGGCGTCGGGCAACACCATCTTGCCTGCGGGCAATGTGAGAAC
>WNGG01040105.1_pt1 | contig 10694 bp, 9 predicted proteins | sample 5400661 | NCBI WGS metagenome assembly WNGG01 (sample SAMN13153372, study PRJNA577476) | soil metagenome | isolation source: 100 cm soil or saprolite under Garry oak tree replicate 1 | place: USA:California | collected 2016-06-15
CATCAGGCGCTGGACGTGTTTGCGTTGACCTGAAAGCCTTCGCGTTGCAATTGGGCGGTCAAGCGCCGCGATCCGTATCTGGGCCACTCCCCAGCCACTCGGGGCCTCGCGGTGCGCAGCTCGTGCTCAGCTGATGCCTGAGATCGGTAGTAGGAGGTGCTGCGTGGCATCTCCCACACCCGGCAAATGACCTGCACCGGATAACTTTCTGCCAACTGCTGCATCACTTTCCGCCTTTCGAGAAATGGGCCTGCAAGAGACTAGAGGCTTTTTTTGACACCTCCAACTGACATCGGTCAACCGCCCGACTAACCGCTCCAATTCAGCCACACGCGCCAGCGCCGGATCGTTCTGGGCTTCCCTACAGAAGACCGTGGCCGCTCCTTCCAGAAACTGGGCCTTCCATCGAGAGACGAGATCTGGCTTCAGTTGATAGTGCTGACACGCGAGGCTTTCGCTCCTGACTCCCGTTAAGACCTCTAAGACGACCTGGGCTTTGAACTCTGGCGTAAAACTGCGATGGGTTGTCATGCTCGGGTTCCCTCCTCTTGTACACAGTATATCTTCTCATGTTGGTTTCCTCTGTGTCCAAGATTTCGGTTCCACTACAGTCCTGAATTGCTATAAACAGCAGAGAGAACGACAAAGAACCAGTCTATTTACGCCAGTTCTGCCTGTACTTCTTTCGGAGCATCTGCTATAGTTGCTAAAAATCCGGACAAATAGGACATTTGCCCAAACTTCCAGCCTTGACCTACGCCCGTTGACGAACAAACTGGGCGGGCGGTTGGACTACGGCCAACCGTTTTGCGTCTTCCATTCCTGATGCCTCTGCATCAGCAAAGCTTTGACCGCTTTCCTGTCCTTGCAGGCGCGCAACTCGTCGTCTCCCCAGCGATGCTCGATATTGATCGACGCATTGAGATCGGCATGTATGCTGTAGCCACAGACCTGACAGCAAAACGTTTGCTGGTTGAGCCGGTTGGCTCTGTCCGGATAGTGGCACACGCTGCACTCCTGGGAGGTATAGGCGCTCTTGACTCTGATTGCGGCTACTCCTCGCTTGGCCGCATTCCAGGCGATCTGCTTGGGGATGTGCGCGAGATTGGAGGCGTACAAGTAGGCGTTCATAGCACGCGCTTTGTACTTCATGGTCGCAACCGAAAGCTGTTCGTAGGCAAACTGCGCGTCAGGATGCTTAGCAAAGCACTGGTTGACCGCGCGGTTGATCTCTTGGCGCACATGGCGGGCGAGACGTTGCCCGCTCTTGCTGCTGGTCGATGGAAGCTTCTTGACCCCTTTCTTTTCCAGGCACTTGCGCAACTTCGCCTTGCGCCGCCTTTTCTCGCGGTCGCGCTTCTGCCGCTCTCTGAGTTTGCCGTGAAAGGTGCCGTAGTGCTCGCCCGTACTGGTCGTGACGAAGTTGGCGATGCCCACATCCACGCCGACCACCGGGGCAGACGGCTCAGTCTGTACCGGGACCACCTCATCATAGCTGAGGGTCAACCACCAGCCATCACCGCGCTTGTTGAGGGTCACACTGGTATTGATGGTCTTTCCCTCAAGCACCTTGTGATGGTAGTCAGCCAGCTTGACCGACACAAGCAACTGTTTGCGGAATGCGAGCGTGCTGATCTTGAGCCAGTAGTCAAAGGTGGAGTCTTGCGCGGGTTCGAGCACAACGACATTGACATTGGCCTGAATGCAGGTCTGGTGGAGCGTGGGAACGTTCCATTCCTTCCAGGTTGGTTCTTCGGTCTGTGCGTCCAGCGTGCCATCAACCCGTTGCTCCTGGTGCTCCAAGAGGTCGTCGAGATATTCCTGATAGGCGTTGGCACGATTGGTTCTCCACGACTGCGCAATGCCTGCGGCTTGCTGGATAGCCACGCGATGCCAACGTTCTGATAAGGGGGTAGAAAATACAGGTGCATGGAACTTATCTGGTTGCTCACCGGTACAGAACAAGGTGACATACTGCTGACACAGCGCCAGATAGACCGGGGCCAGGGCATCGAGGGCAGCCAGCTTGCCTGGATTAGCTTCGATCAAGCGGATATGCGCCACAGCTTTGGTGATTCGTTGAGCTGTGTTCTGTCTCTGGTAACGCCGGCGCCGCTTCATCCTCTCTCTCCTTGGAAGGGAGGGAACTGGCAAGGTTCTTGTAGGCCGATGCTCACAGTTCCTTATCCCTGCATATGGGAGGAATACCAAGAGGTGCTCAGTATCCCTCACACCCTATGACTAGTCCATTCCCTGCTTGAAGACCTCTTGTAGGCAGATCATGAGGCGATATGCCTCGCTGGTATCTAGACTGAGCACATTATCCGCCACACATGGCGTGTCCTCGTCTGCCATCAAGTCGATACTCTGATCACTCATAATGAAGAGATAATGTGCTCCCAGGTTGATCTCGCGCAGGACGGTAGTAGAAGTATGCTGGGGCGTCGTGTTTACCATGCGACAGGCTCTCTTTCTTTCTGGCAAGCTCTACGCCCTTTGCAAGATTGCTCTTCGCGATGGTTGTTCCTGAGCAACATTGTGTCGCATGCGAGCTTCCTCTACCCGTTGTCGTTGCGGGAGATACACCTTCCGCTCTTGCTCATTCATGGGAAAAAGATGCCCGCTCAATTCACCAAGTAAGCACCCAACCGAAAAGAACCAGGTGGCATCAGCGTCCTTCCAGGAGGCCATCTCAGTGACGCTCTCGTGAAGCCGTTCAATCAGGTCGCTCTCAGTCATCCTGCGCTCATGAGGTTCAGCATCGACAAAGAAGAACTCTCTGCCTGCACGGTAGCCGCGCTTGGCATCCCGATGGTCCAGGTGAGCAAGCGTTGTCACATCGGGGCAAAGTTGACCCGTTTGTGGCGATAAGATACCACCGTGATACATGCCGAGAAAGAAACCGAGGGGATGCAGATGGTACGGGTCGTTCTTGCCGAAGTAATCACACTCAGCGTACTGTTTGAGGTTGGTCACGAGGTAGCTCGCGGGAATGGGCCCCTTGCCTTGCTCGTCACCGTACATACACCAAGAGACGCCGCGCTCGTACTGCTCTGCAAATGCCGCACTCTGAATGTCAATCAAAGGGGTCAACGATTGCTGCTTGGTTGCCATTGTACAAGCTCTCCTTCTGCTTGACGAACGGCCCTCCCGCCGCTATGATGCAGCGGGGAGAACCTAGGCTGGACTTAACACACTAGTCTCTCTTGGCCTACGTAACAGCGTAGGCCCTTTTGTTACTCGCTCCAGAGTCTGACTACAAAAACACACCACTACTGTTTTCTACTGTATTTTAGTGCATGAAACATACCATACATGAATTATACACGATAATAATGTCGGATAGCAATACCTTTATACGGTTAATTGACGAACCATGCTGAACGCGTTATAATCGTCCTATCTCCTTGTATCATACGACGCAAGGAGACAGCAGTATTTAGGAGGGAGTGCGATGCCAGAAGAGGTGTTGACGGCTGAACAGGTCGCCGACGAATTGAAGGTCAATATCAGACGAGTCTATAAATGGATACAAGACGGGGAACTCTTGGCAACCGATTTAGGGTCTCCGGCGCGACCGAATTATCGGATTAGTCGTTCCGATCTTGAAGACTTCAAACGACGAAGACGCACTAATCAGAGACTTCAGGATGACAAGGACTCATAGCCAGTTGAGCTTCATCCATCCTTATTTAGCCTGTGGCTATCTCTGTTTAAGCCACAGGCTCTTTATTTTGTCAAGGCGCATTCCTTGGTCGGTTTAGGCCTGTGAATAATTGCTAGTGAGCCACTTGTCACGCTCCTTGCGATTGTAGTGAAAGGTTGTGAGCCACTTTTAAGCGCTTGCCGCTCGCCGGATGCGTCGGCGGAGAGAACGGACGACCATGCCACCAAGAGCTACAAGGACCAGCGACAATGATAGCCCTACCAGAACTGCTGCTATACTCTGAGAAAGACAGGTGTGGGAGGATTGCAACGAGAAGAAGTTACAGGCTCTGGATGAATAGTTACTGTCATTGTTTGGTCGTTGCGAGGAGTGTTCACGCCAACCCTTTAGGAGATGATTGACCTGGTTGGAGTGGCTCCTCTCTCGGAAAGGACACACCATGCAGCTGCTGAGAGACGCTCACGGCGTTTTTGAAACGGCGCCTGTCCACTTTGGAGCGCTGCTCAGAATGCTCCGTGATCGGCATGGCATCTCACAAGCTGCCGTCGTTGCGCATCTGCCAGAAACGATCAGCCAGCGCAGGTATTCCAGTTTTGAACTGGATGGGCGGTCTCCCAGGTTTGATGAACTCACTACTTTGTACCGCGCCCTGTACCAGGCGGGTGTCCATTACACCATCCAGGATCGCCGGCTTTTTCTCGCTCTCGCGCAGCAGAAATTCGCGAGCAAGAAAACGCATAAGGCGCCGGCGTCTGAGGAAGAGTGGGAGCGCTTGCGATTGGAGCTGGCACAGATCGACCATCTGCCTGATGAGGCTTCTCTCCGCAGGCAGGCCGTTGTTGCACAGAACACCCCTCTTCCGAGGAGGGAGACGGGTCATCTTCTTGGGCGAGAGGGCTGGTTAAATCGGCTCTTTGGAGCGATCCAACAGCCATCTGTCATGAAGGTGATCATTGTACAGGGACCACCAGGCAGCGGCAAAACTTCAGCCCTCATCCATCGAACTGGATCGCCTTGGGCCGCTCCCTGCCGACTACCAGTCTGCAGGCGCGTGTGAAGTACGTCCTGGAGTGCCTTGCCAGGGCAGATCGGCCAGTGCTCATTCTCCTGGATAATGCCGAGCACACGTTGGACGAGCAGGGAGACCTCGTGCCAGTGTGGAGGCAGTTTTTGCAGAAATTCGTACACACTCGTCATTATGCCTGCCTTGTCCTTACTACCCAGGAGTGGCCCGGGGCGTTTCTGGAGGAGCCGCAACTGGTCATGCATACCATGATCCCCCCACTTTCGCAGGCAGAGGGAAGCGTGCTTCTCTGGCGCCTGGGCTTGCAGGGGTTCCCAAAGGAGCAGTTAGGCCCGCTGGTTGAGGCCGTCGGTGGCATCCCGCTGTGTTTGGAGTGGGTTGCCAAACTGGCGCAAGAGCCACTGTTCCGCGACGGTTGGGCTGACTTCGAGGACGAGGTTGATGTCAAGGCCACGTTGACCAGCCTGATTGCGGATCCCTCGCTCTTCAGTGGCCCTGTGGCCAGGAGGACGCAGCCCCTTCTGGAACGAGTGCTCAAGCGCCTTTCGACAGAAGCCTCCACTGCTCTGCAGGAGCTGTCCATCGCGCCGGTTCCCTTAGGCGGCCCCGCGCTCAAGGCACTCTTTCGCGATCCGGCTCCGCTCAAGGAGTTGCGCCAGGCTTCCTTGCTTGTTGCCTACCCCAAGCGCGTGCAGCTCCTACCCTCGGTGGCGGCGCTGGTGCGACAAAATCTTTCTGACGACCAGATACGCACTGCGGAGGAACACTTGATTGGAGCGCTCACACACTGGCTGGATAGAGGGATCGCCGATCTCCGCGAGCAGGGTGGCGTTTTCACTGGACTGGCAAGCTTATTGCTGCGACGCCATCGTCTCTTAGCTGCCGCCGAGCTGATCCTCTACCATGGCTGGCTAACCAGCCAGGTGGGACAGATCCTGCGTCTGGCCCAACTCTTCCAACAGGTGCTTAAGGAGCGCCCGTGGGATGCTCCTCCCGAAAGCGAGGCAGAGACCGAAAGTGGCAGGATCTTGCTCCATTATTACCTGGACTCCTACCTCGGTGTCAGCATCGACGCACGGGAGCGCGCAGAAGCCTATGAGCAGATCCACACCTCTGTTGCCGCTGGCCAGGTGACGGTCGAACCATTGATGGAAGTCCACCTGGTGGAGCAGATCATGCTCTTTCACTTGAACGAGGACTGCTTTGAGGACGCGCAACGCCTTCTCGAGGATTGTTTCCGCCGCCTGGAGCCACTGTTCCCGGACGATGCTGAACTGCAAGCAACATTGCTCTCCAAACAGGCCACCCTGTACAACCGGCGGAGTGCCAACTCCCAGGCACAAGGACACAGTGATGAGGCGAGGCAGTGGCGCGAACAAGCGATTGCGGTCTACGAAGTGTGCCTTCGTCTCTTAGAGGAAGCAGAGCAAGGCGTTGCAGAAGCCACATTGCGCAAGAGTACTCTCAAGAAGAAACGGGCAACGTTTTTGAACAATCTCGCCTACCAGCTGAATACGCTAGGACGCTTTGAGGAGGCCCTCAAAGCGGTGAACCGCTGCCTCGAGCTCAAAGAGCAGGGGTTCGCGGAGCGGGATTCGCTTGCCGCGGCCGTCGGTGAGAAATCACAGATACTGGCGGCGCTCGGAAAGTTTCAGGAGGCGTTGCGGCTCGACGTGTTGGCGCGGGAGGAAGTCCTGCGTCTGGCGGCAGCGGGGGACACGATGTCCCTGGAGGAGCAGTGGATCTACCAGGTCAACCAGGGCCGCCTCTATCTCCTCCTGGGGAGAGTTGATCAGGCTGAGCGTCTCTTGCGGGAGGCCGAGCCGCGCGTACACTCTCGGAGGAAGGCCTATAAGGTGCTGGCCAACGCACTGTTGAAAGAGATCGACCAGTGGCGAACGGCGTCTCGAACTCCGCACTACCAGCTTGATTGGCGCTGGGTGGAGCGGTACCGAAACCTGAGCGCCTACGACTCCTATTGGTGGTTAGCCCACGCCGGTCCCTTCAGCGAAGAGGAGCAGCGGCAGTGGGATCAGCAGTTCTTCCCCAGTGTAGATGATGCCGCAAAAGACCCCTTGAGAGGCTTGCTGCTCCAGTCGCGAGACCGGGAGCTAGCGGCGACCCTTGCTGATGGTCGAGAGCCGCGCCTGTGCTATCCGGCGATTGAGATCGAAGCCGTACGCGAGCGGATCGCTGCCTTCCTCCAATTGGGGGCAGAGGTCAACCGGGAAGAGCCGAATGCCATTGTGCGCCGTCTCTACCACGGGGCGATAGAAGAGGAGGTCTGCTTTCTGCGCATGATCGAAGCGACCGCCGAGGGCAATCGCGGGCGATATTGGGAGCTCACGCAACAACTTTACCCCGCGCCAACGCGCGAGGAAATGCACTATGCGCTCGCTCGCGTCAGGCAGGTCGTCCTACAGGGCCTGATCCGCGAAGATACTGTGCAGGTGAGTCAGCGCGTTATCAGGGTGCTGTGTGAGCGCTTTGACCTCGAGCTCGACCTTTCACCCGAAACAGAGGCGGCTCAAGACGCGCAGAAGGAACGCACAGGGGAGTCTCCTCGGCCACCACGTATGGTAGCTGTCCAGGCGGCCAGGCGCTTCTTCGAGGCGATCCTGCGGGAGAGCGGGTATGAGGGATGGCAGGTGGTGCTCGACCCGAACGCCAGCGGCCCGCGCGTTGAGTCAGGGCTACGGCACCTCTTCCTGCCAGACAGCCCGATCTCCCTGGAAGAAATTCGGGAGTACGTTTCGCACGAACTCCTGGCCTGGGAATAGGGACGAAAGGGTATATGCCGACGGAGGAGGGACTTGCCGACTTTCATGAGCGCCATGTCGCGGCACTGCATGGGCAACCCTTTGATGATTCGGGAACGTGGTTGGGGACGCTGGCAGTAGGGCTGGCCAGCGGGGTGGTGACCCCACCTCAAACGTTCTCTTTGCTCTTCTCCTTCTTCGAGCCATTTCTTCTCCTGTATCGCTTACTCTGGCGCGACGATGAAGACCGGCCAACGGCGGAGCAACGGGCGCGCAGGAATGCGTTCGCCCGCTGTCTGCGTACATTCCGGGGGGTTCCCAATCTGGAGAGGCCGGGAGTGTGTTTTACCAAAGACGTGGTGTACTTACGTGGGCTCCGGTCGATTGGCGATTGAAAGCTCTTGCGAAAGGGAGGGAGTGACAAGATAGAAAAGCCGTTCTCTCGTAGAGTATAGTTGAGTAGGTTGTCCGGTATGTCTGTTTTCGCAGTTCTGCAGAAAGGAGCGTTCGTGAGAGGCATAAGATACATGACTGATAGTAGACCTCCCGATGAAGACGGCGGTAAAGGTGGCAAGTGAGGCCTCTAGACGCCGTCAAGAATGGTCCCTGGTCATCAGGGGCCATTCTCATTTGAACGGAAACTGGTACCCAGATCAGGCTGATGAGCGGCGGGATAATCGTGAAGCCAGCTTTTTATCTCCTTTGCAGCCTCAGCTTATCCGAAACCTCAGACAACAACTCGTTCACTTTTGCAATCGTCTCATCCGGCAGCTGTGACGCTGGCCCAAGCTCCACGCGCAGGTGGAACTGCAGGTACCGCACAGGGCTATCGCTCTCCGCTGGGCCAGGTCGTTTTACCCAGCACTGTTACCGGGCTACGACTGGTCAAGTTCAGGCTTGTTCACACCAGCCTCATGCTTTAGCCGGGGGTTCCTGACATCCATCAAATCATGTGCTGCTATCTTTGACCACTTTTGCCCCCTTTTTTATCTTATCCTGCCACATTGCGCAATTCGTGTCGCCACACCGGCGCATCAGCCCAATCCATACCATGATCAAACTCTGGAAAAAACTGCACCGCCTCAGCATCACGACCGGCACGCAGTTGCCAGCGCAGTACTCTCCCTTGTGCATTGGCGAGGATATGCCAGAAAGAAGCCAGATCCAGCCACAGCCTGATCTCCGGTCCGCTAAGGATACACTCTGTCCCCGTCACTGGTATAATCAAAGGCGCTTCAATTGGCCCAAAGGATAGCTGAAGAGCAGATACCGGACCGGGTGTGCCAAAAGTTAGCTCTACCGTTTCAGAAGTGGCTGAATCCCTTATTCCCCAATTCTGCTTAAGCTCCATCAATTTGGCAAAGAATAGTTCTTGTTCAATCACGATCTGTGAGAGCGGAGGACGCAAAACAGGAAAGTTGCCGGGAATTACTGCTGGCATACAAGTAACGACAAGAGGGACACTACTTTCCACGTTCGCCTGTCTGACGAGAAAACGGGATGGGGAAGACTGCCACCTCAAAAACAATTCTGATCGTGTTTGATCACCCGATGTGATGACACCAGGGATGTGCTGCAAAAACTCAGAAAGTTGCGAGATGGCACTGCTCCCCATCGTGATCGTCCACGACTGCGGCTCTAGAGCATATGCCTGGATTGTCGCTTGAGAAAAGCGTTTGCCATCGGCCCAAATGCATTGCACCACTTGCTTTCCCGATGAAGCTGGCTTCGTCGTGATCTTCAAAAGTGCGCTCATCGTGGCATCTGGCTGTGGTTCAGTATTGACTAGAGGCGTTGTCCAGCACAGCGCCTGCCAAAGATGCGAGGCTGGCACCTGTATCTCGATGGGCGGTGTTGCGCTGTGAACTTGTTCCACGACCTCAATGTCAGGAGCAGTATAAGGAATGTAAAATTTCTCCTGGGTAGTATGTCTCGCCTGTCGCTCGTTCGGAGCAAGGATCACCCGTTTGCCAATACGAGGCGTGACCCCGATCCGGCGCTCAGCGGCCTGACGTTTTTCTTGTGCCATCTTTTCCGCGCGGCGAATCTCTTCATCGTTGGCAATCGCATTCAGCCATTGTCCCACCTTCTCCAGCATCTCCCCATCGATAGGCGTTGCTTGCTCCCACCAGACCTGCCAATCACGCAAAATGTGCTCGACCAGCTGCGGTTCCGCGACGACCAGCCCATATTCCAGGTTGCCTTCCAGCCCTGACATTGTGGCATTGCCTGATCCCACGATTGCCAGGTCAGCGTCGAACACCCAGACTTTCGCGTGAAGGTTGTTGATCACACGCATTTCCAGGCTTGCTCCTGCGAATTCAGCAGGCCAGAGGAGCATATGTTGCAGCGCGGCGATATCGGATGCACCGCTCAGGAAATCGTCCGGCAATATGCGTGTAATGACGCGCACCGTCAAGGGCTGTGGGTCCAGGCGCGCCGCCAGCGCATGCTTGACCAGGGTCATAACATTGTCTTTGATATACGGGCCGACGAGGAGGAGATCATGGTGCACATGGGCCAGTGCGTCAAGCAGGCGCTCTCGCCAGGGTGGGCTCAACGGCTCTACCGGTGGAAGGCTATCGTCTGCCATGCGCTTGTCCCCCTTCTACCTGCTCAGGCTCGCGCTGGGAGCGTAATCGGTGATATTCCGCAGTGTTTCCATCACCAAACGTTTGTCGAGCAATTTATGTTCGGCCTGGTTGTAGTAGCTGCGGAGGCAGCGATAGCAGGAATCAAGGCATGAGCATTGCTCCAGGCGTTCCAGGGCGGCCGCCGCCGCTTGCGGCAAGCGCCGGGAGAGGCTCTCGACGTATCCAGCGCCGCCAGGGACATCATCATACAGCACGATCTGCGGCTGCAACACATCACCACGCAACACCTCGCGTTCAAAGCCGCCGATCTCGGTCTCCTCTGTTTGCAGCGCGAGATTGGCCCCAAATACCAGAGCGTTGCGCAGCGTGACCTGGAACTTTTCGAGGTCAGACGATACGCTCGGAAGATCAATTTCTAACACGTCGGTTTCCAGCCGGTACGAGAGGTGGAACGGGCGCAGTGTGCCGGAACAGCTTTTGCGGTGGCGCTGCTCCCAGCCTTCCTGGTGCGGGTCTTTCCAGCGCCCACAGGTTGTACAGATCGTAAATCCTGGCGGCACTTTGCCCAATACATCGCGAATGAAGCCGGTGTTGGCGACAAAGATAGTCGTATTGCGGTGATGGGTCAGGTCAAAGCCAGCCGGACCGAT
>WNGG01009396.1_pt1 | contig 10693 bp, 9 predicted proteins | sample 5400661 | NCBI WGS metagenome assembly WNGG01 (sample SAMN13153372, study PRJNA577476) | soil metagenome | isolation source: 100 cm soil or saprolite under Garry oak tree replicate 1 | place: USA:California | collected 2016-06-15
CCAGATCAGGTTCAACCGGTCGGTGGCGATAGAATAGGCCACCCTCTCAGCCTGGCTTTCCCAAGCTCCCCTGGCGAACAAGATAAACGCTACATAATGACGATCAAAGTACTACTAAGGCTACTATGAAATATAACACACAACACGGCCCCTGTGCAAAACGGTCTCGAATGACTTCGCCAGGGTATTGTTTGCTGTCACTTTCTTTCCTGATGGAATGAATAACGGCACGTTTTGATTTTTCCAAACTATCAGCAAGCTTTGCCTGTGTCAGATTATGTTTAGCACGAAAGGCCAGGGAGTAAAGGCAGGATCAAAAAGTATATAGAACCGCCTGGGGAACTGATTATCGAGACACTAAGGAGGAAGAGGGAAAATAGGGTCAGCCCAAAAGGGGTAATTTCTTTGTTTGGCACTAGAACATAAGTTATACTTAATGACCACTCACTATCTGAACATCGCCGCTATCATATTCTGTATTGCCGGTATAAGTCTGCTCACCTGGTTTGTCTTTTTGAACTTTCCACAATTACCAGTACCGCACACGAAATGAGGTTTTATGAACAACGACACACAGCAGGATCAAACAGCAGAGCAAAAACTTTTCAGACTAGCCGAGGGTATGGTGCCTCCACCCATCGTCTTGCCCGATGAGCAAAAGGGTATGGTGCCAGTTACATTTATACCCCCCATTATTCAGCAAACAACACAAACAGATGCAGGTCAGGCATCCCAACAAACGACCAGCATTCAACAATCAACGATCACTCAACAAACTCAATCATCTGAGCAATCACAATCAAATGAGAATAAGTGAGCGCCGTATAGTACCGGGCAGCCAAAACCTATAAGGCCGTGTCCCTGTCACGCGAGAGGCAAAAGAGAGAAGCTGGCTATGCAGCAAACCTGTATATCCTCTTCTCTCTTTCATCCCTCGCTGTTTGTGAAAGGCCGCCTGCACTCCATTCTCGGTCTGGCAAGGTGTGATCCGAATCTGAGGGCGATGGTGCATGAAGAAAACCAGGAAAACATGGTTCACGATATTCCGAGCGGGCCGTCAACCGACTCGCAGGCACGGTGAATGGCAGTGTTATCGACAAATGGTTCAATGAACACGCTGTTAATGCTGCTTTGTTAGTTTCTCAGAAGCAGATTTTGCTCAAGGCAGCCGACAAGCGCATGACTCTTGCACTGACTACTAAAGATCGACTTCTGCCAGTTGGCTTGTAGAGCCGACCGAATCGAAACTAACAAAGTAGTATTAACTAAGTGGGGCGGCAATACTACTGAGAAAAAGTAATACGCTGCCAATATCCGCAAGAGACTGCTGCCGCGCATTCTAGCCAGACATCCTCGCAAAAACATGACGCCCACCTTTACTATTGATAAGGTTAAAATATGTGTTCCAGACCTTGACAACAAAGGTTTTGTGAGCTAATATTTTATCGTAAACCTATAAATAATGTAAGCGCAGCCATAAATAATAGATAAGCTTAATAGGGTACTGTCTTGGTACTCCCCGTAAGTGTATGCTCTTCCCCGTAGGAGGAAAATTACAGAACAGTAGTATAATAGGAAGAGACTGCACTGGTGCATGATACGGATATTCGAGCGCCCTTATGCACCTTATAGGGTCCTTCCTTTTACACCTCGCATGTAGGTCTTACCTCTTTGACAATGGTATGCTGTACAATTTGTGCGATCTTTGTATTGTCTGCTGCAGTATAGCTTTATGAAGGACTGACGTAAGTTTTGGCTGTTGTGGAACACGTTGGTCTACAAACACACTTTGACTTTCGAGTCGTCTACAAGCGCATAGGAAACTTTAGGAGGAGGTGAAGCCTATGGCGAACAGAATGGAGTTGTCCGGGTGGGTGAGCGCGCTGGGGTTGGACAGGCAAAACAAGGGGACGCTAGGTCGACTGGTCACCCTCGGAGGCCTCGGGCACGCCGAGGAGGGAGCCGACGGCCGCCTGCACGCCCGAGTCCGCATCCCGCCCGATGAGCTGATCTGGGAGCCCTCGGTCATCGTCATGCCCTATGGGGGCGAGCTCGAGCTCGAGCTCGTCAACGATGACCAGAACACTCACTGTGCACTCTTGCCGAGCAATGGTGACCTGCAATGGATTTGGTTGCCGGTCTATTCACGAGGAACAGCCACCCTCAACCTCGACGGACCGGGCTACTACTGGTACGGTTCCAATATAGGCAACGATGAAGGCCGAGGCCTGCTCGGGATGATCGCCGTACTGGGGGACGTTCCGCAGGAGGCTCGCCTCGACCGCCCACCGCAGCCACGACCATAGAAAGGAGCAGTTGATGGAATACGTGCAGGCAGGGCATGCCGTCGACCTTGGAACGTTGAGTGGCGTGAAGGGGAGTGCGCCGCCGGTGGCCCAGAACGTCACCTACGAACGCATTCTCAAGGCCCGTGCGGAACCGCAGAACTGGCTCACCTACTACGGCGCCTACGACGGGCAGCGGTACAGCCCGCTGGACCAGATCAACACGGAGAACGTCAAGCGCCTCACTCCCGCGTGGGTGTTCCAGCGCGGCCCGATCGGCCTTCATGCGGGCCAGTCGACGTACTCGTTCGAGGCCGCCCCGATCGTCGTGGACGGAGTCATGTACGTCTCGGGTTGGGATGGCTGGGTCTGGGCCATCGACGCCCGGACGGGGCAGGAACTGTGGGCATACCACCATGAGATCCCGTTCGATACGTCGCTCTGCTGCGGCAACGTGAACCGCGGGGTCGCCGTGGCTGACGGGAAGGTCTTCGTCGTCACCCTGAACGCCCATGTGCTCGCGCTCGACGGCGTCACCGGCAAGCCTGTCTGGAACAAAACGTACGGTGATGTGCGGGCCGGTGAGAGCGCTACGCTCGCCCCCCTCGTCGTGAAGAACCTGGTCATCGTAGGGAGCTCCGGCGGGGAATTCGGGGTGCGCGGCCACCTCGACGCCTTCGATGTCGACACCGGACAGCGCGCCTGGCGGACGTACACCGTGCCGAAGCCTGGGGAGCCCGGGTCCGACACCTGGCCCAAAGACGGTCAGGCCTGGGCGCGGGGTGGTGCAAACTGCTGGGTCACGGGCACCTACGACCCGGAGCTGAATCTCCTGTACTGGGGGACCGGCAACCCGTGTCCCGACTTCGACGGAAGCGTCCGTGAGGGCGACAACCTCTACACCGACTCCGTTGTCGCCGTGGACCCGGACAACGGCCAGATACGGTGGCACTACCAGTACACCCCGCACGACTTGTGGGACTACGACAGCGTGATGGAGAATATCCTCTTCGACCTGGACGGTCGCAAGGTGCTGGCCCACTTCGACAAGAACGGCTACTTCTTCGTCCTGGATCGGACGAACGGGCAGCTGGTCCGGGTAACCCCCTTCGGCGAACGGATCAACTGGGGTGAGATCAGCGCCGACGGGAAGGTCACGCCCAAGGTGTACCCCGAGAACGAGGGGGAGCCGGTCCACGTGTGGCCGGGACCGGCCGGGGCCAAGGAATGGACGCACGCGGCCTACAGCCCGAAGACGCAGATGTTCTACGTCCCGGTACAGGATGTCGGTGCGGAGATCACGTTGCGGCGCAGGGAGTTCAAGGAGAGCATTCCTTACTGGGGAGCGAGCGTCAACGTCGACATCAAGGACGTACAGGGGTTCGTGAAGGCCTTCGATGCGGCCACGGGCCAGGAGCGGTGGCGGTATCGCGACGACAAGCCGATCAGCGCGTCGGTGCTGGCCACAGGCGGCGACCTCGTGTTCGTCGGCGAAGCGACGGGGGAGTTCGACGCCTTCAATGCGCAGACCGGCGAGCTGTTGTGGCAGTTCCAGACGGGAAGCGGCCACCACAACAACCCAACAACCTACAGCATCGACGGCAGGCAGTACATCGCCGTGCCGACCGGGTGGGGCGCTTGGGTCGAAGGGTTCGCACCCGACATGTTCGGGGCGCCACGGGGAGACGCTCTCTTTGTCTTCGCGCTGCCGGAATAAGCACAGATGTAAGGAGGTGAGAGCCATGCAGGAGTGGGAGACCCCAGAGTTCGAGGAAATCGGGACCCAAGCTGAGGTGACGGCGTATGCCGGTCACTGGGAATAGGCGGACCAGGGCGCCAGGCCATTCGCCTGGTGCCCGCACGATCCCCATCTTACCGCCGGGCGATTTGGATGGAGGATAGGTATGTGGGTGCGTGTGCTCGGAGCCGCAGCGGGAGGAGGGTTTCCACAGTGGAACTGCAACTGCCCTCGGTGTCGGGCCGTGCGCGACGGCTCGCGGCCCTGCCGGCCGCGCACCCAGTCGTCGGTCGCGGTGAGCGCCGACTACCGGCGATGGTTCCTGCTCAACGCTTCACCCGACCTGCGTGCTCAGATCGAGTCCTTCCCGGCCCTGCACCCACACGGGCTCAGGGATTCTCCGCTGCAGGCCGTGCTGCTCACTGACGCCGAGCTCGATCACACCCTCGGTCTGCTGCTGCTGCGAGAGGCTGGTCGCCTCGAGGTACATGCCACCGCGGCAGTTCACGAGATCCTCTACACAGGCACAGCACTGCTCCACACGCTCGGCGCCTACACTCACGTCGAGTGGCGGCCGGTCGCTCCAGGGAGAGAGGTATCGCTGGCGGATGGTTTGTCCTACCGGGCCTTCCCCGTTCCCACGACTAAGCGGGCGCGTTTCGGGACCGGGGAGGGGGAAGAGGGGGGGGTGGGGTACCGCATCACCAACGGACACACCGGCCCGGCCCTGGTGTACCTCCCGAACGCACAGCAGTTAACGGCATCGGTGCGTGCTCACCTGGAAGGCTGTACATGCCTGCTCTTTGACGGGACCTGCTGGCAGGACGACGAACTGATCCGGCTCGGCATCGCCGGGAAGACGTCGCGCGAGATGGGACACCTACCGATCGCCGGCGCCGAGGGTAGCCTGGAGCAGTTGGCCCCGCTCCCCATTGAGCGCAAAATCTATATCCATATCAACAATACCAACCCGATCCTGCTTGAGGACGCGCCCGAGCGGCGCATCGTCGAGGAGCACGGCTTGGAAGTGGCCGCGGATGGGCTAGAACTGGAGTTCTGAAGTAGATGGTGTCCGATACTGAGGGTTTCATCGGAGCCCTGCGCGCTCAGTCGCAGCGCTACCACAGTCGGCATCCGTTCCAGGTGATGATGAACGAGGGACGCCTGAGCCGCCGGCAGATCCAGGGCTGGGTGGCCAACCGCTTCTACTACCAGAAGAACATCCCACGGAAGGACGCCGCTATCCTCGCCAACTGCCCTAACCGTGAGGTACGCCGACGCTGGATCCGGCGCATCCTCGACCAGGATGGAACAGCGGACGGGGAGGGGGGCATCGAGGCCTGGCTGTGCCTGGGCGAGGCTGTGGGACTGACGCGGGAGGAGGTATGGGACGAGCGGCACGTCGTGCCCGGGGTACGGTTCGCCGTCGATGCCTACATCACCTTCGCCCGCACCCGCCCGTGGGTCGAGGCGGTGGCCGCCTCGCTGACCGAGCTGTTTGCGCCGGATCTGATGGCAGAGCGCCTGGCCGCGTTCGAGCGCTTCTACACCTGGATCGAGCCTGCGGGGCTGGCCTATTTCCGCGCCCGCCTGATGCAGGCGCCGCGCGACGCGGAGCACGCTCTGGAGGTGGTGACGGAGCACTGCCGGACGGCGGATGAGCAGGCGCGGGCTGTGGCGGCGCTCTCCTTCAAATGCGACGTGCTGTGGAGCATGTTGGACGCTATCGCCTGGGCCTATTCGGGCAGCACGTGACAGGGGGATGCTTGATTGCATCCACTGGACCATCGTCTACCAGGCAGGAGATTTGCCGCTCACCTTCCGCTTGTAGTGAGCGGTATCGAGCGTGCGCCAGGTGTGGCGCACGTGGGGCGCACAATGGCAACACAATGGCATAGGAGGTGACATGAGCATGGCCCTACTAGCTACGAATCGACCTCATCTGGCGCGACAGGTCCGACTGGAGTGGGACCCCGTGCGGCAACGGCACGTGCTGCTGGCACCGGAGGGAGTGCTGCTCCTGAATCACACCGGCGCAACCATCCTCGGCCTGTGCGATGGGGAGCGGACGGTGGTCGAGATCGTGGAGGAGCTGCGCGGACAGTATAACCGTGTGGCCGACGACGAGGTGCGGGATTTCCTCGCTCGACTCGTTGCGAAGCGATGGGTGGAGCTTGACGATGAATAGGCCGTTCGGCATGCTGGCCGAGCTCACCTACGCCTGCCCGCTCCACTGCCCGTACTGCTCCAACCCGCTCAACCTCGCGGACTACCGCGAGGAGCTGACGACGGCAGAGTGGCAACGGGTGCTGACGGAGGCACGGGCCCTCGGCGTGCTGCAGCTTCACCTCTCAGGCGGTGAGCCGCTCCAGCGCCGCGACCTTGTCGAGCTTGTAGCCAGCGCCCGCGAGCTGGGTCTGTATACCAACCTCATTACGAGCGCCCTCGGCCTCTCGCCCCGGCGGGCGGAACAGCTAAAGACCGCGGGCCTCGACCACGTACAGATCAGCATCCAGGCCGACGAGCCAGCCCTCTCTGACCGGATCGCCGGCACTCCTTCCTATGGACGCAAGATCGCGGCAGTTCGTCTGGTCAAGGAGCTGGGTTGGCCGCTCACGTTGAATGTGGTCCTCCACCGCCACAACATCGATAGGATCGGCCGCATTCTCGATCTAGCCGAGGAGTTAGGAGCTGATCGGATCGAGCTGGCCAATACCCAGTACTATGGCTGGGCTTGGCACAACCGCGCAGCGCTCCTGCCTAGTCGGGCTCAGCTCGATCAGGCCGAGGCGGTAGTACGCGCTGCACGCCAGCGCCTGGAGAGGAAGATGCAGATCATCTACGTCATCCCTGATTACTACAGCCAGTACCCCAAGCCCTGTATGGGCGGCTGGGGCCGGCAGCAGCTCACGGTGACACCCAACGGGGATGTCCTCCCCTGCCCCGCGGCGCACACCCTCAAGCTTCCCAGAGCCACCGTGCGCGAGCACTCGCTGGCATGGATCTGGGAGGAGTCGCCCCTCTTCCAACGCTTCCGGGGAACGGAGTGGATGCCGGAGCCTTGCCGGAGTTGTGAGCGCCGCGAGGTCGATTTCGGCGGTTGCCGCTGCCAGGCGTTTTTACTCACCGGCGATGCCGCGCGCACCGATCCGGTCTGCCACCTCTCACCCGACCATCGGGTTGTGGCCGAGGCGGTAGAGGCTGCGAATGCGGGCGCGGAGCCGATTGCGCCAGGAAGGCTTGTCCCCCGTGCCTCTACGGCTCGCCGAGTAGAGACTATGGCGGTGTACCCGCCGGCGCGTAAGTCCCGCCGGTTCTCACACCGATATGATGCATGCCAGGATGACAAGAACAGCGACTACTACTCACCGACCGGCAGCTTAGAATCTCCAGGCGATGTGCCATGATACCGCTTCTCATACTCGGTTTTGTCCTCAGCCTGGATAATTTCCGGGTGTCGATTGCGCTCGGGGCTTTTCAGTTCAGCTGGCGCCGTGCACTCCGGATAGCGGTGGTGTTCGGGCTCTGGGATGGCGTCTCGCCCCTGGTAGGTGCGCTGATCGGGCGCTACTTGGGGCAGGCGATCGGTCCAGCGGCGGACACTCTGGGACCGATCGTGCTAGCTGTGTATGGCCTATACCTGGTCGTTCGGAGTCTGAAGACCCAAGCATCGGAGGAGCCGGATGATCGTTGGGTGCTCTTCGGTATGCCTCTATCTCTAAGCCTGGACAATATGGTCGCGGGCACCGGCTTGGGGTTGCTTGGCTTTCCCCCCGTGTTCTCGGCAGTGGTCTTTGGCACTATCACGGCCCTGATGTCATTCGTTGGACTGCAACTCGGGAGAGTCGCCGCCCGCTTCATACCCATCCGCTCCGATTTCCTCACCGGTATAGGACTCTTGATCGTGGCGGTCGTGCTGGCACTGGGATACTAAGAGCCAGCCGAGATCGGGAGGAAAGCGTGATCTCAGAGCCTTCTTCTTCTATGAGAAGGCCAAGATTGTCAAGGGCCGACGTGGTGGCGGCCGCGACCGTCCTCGAAGAACCGCGACGACTGCGCCCTTACTCGTGCTTCTACTCGCACTGTCGAAGGATCGACTCTCTGGCGACCCGGTGCATGATGAAGTCCGTCCGGACGTAGATGCTGCAATCTGTTTTTCGGTCTCCCTCCGAAGAGGGGCCATTTCTCTAGACGCAGTCACCGAAGACCGGGGGTTTCGGACGCTCGTCGTCGGTGCTTGTTGGTTGGTTCTGGCTCACTGCTCTCCGGCGACTCGCATCAGCGCCTCACGGTTGAGGCGCTGATGCGAGTCGCCGGACAAAAGCTCAAGCGATTACTGAAGAAACGCGGGTGCCGAAGACGTCCTTCTCCAGCAGAGATGCTCCATGCCCCTCTTTTTGGCTTCTTGGTGGTGGTCGACTCGTTCTGCTTTGCGGAAGTGCTCTCTTTCCTTGGGAATCAGTTCACTTGACCTCATGAGCAAGAAGCTAGGCTTTTCTCATGCTGACGAGCTTTGTAGACGCCTGGTTCAACCCTCTGGACGATGGCCGGACTGGTCACTGCCCACACACAGGGACAAATGGGCGGCAGGAAGCACTAGCTGACCAATCCGCACAGGGCCGCTCTAGCCGATAACGTTCTATCCGTCAGAAAAACCGGCGCGCACATGGCACGGCTCTACCAGGTAAGCCAACCCACGATCTCACGCATCGTACCGGAATAGAGAGGAGTCGGAACCAACGATGTATCACAGGACAAACTGAGCAGCTACGAAGCGGCTTAACTCCTCATGCACCTTTTCGGGGCGGTGGACCAAACCACCCGGGATGAACGGGTCAAGTGGAGAGTACCTGAGGCACAAAAGTTGAGGTGAAAGCCGGGGAAGAGGTCACAATGCGGGCAGCAGAACTCTACAATAAGAAACAAGGATAGAAGCCGTTTTATAGCGTTTCCCCCCCAGTGGCAATAGCCAGTTCAGGTTCATAGGGACAGTAGCATGCCTGTTACAGTTACGGTTGCGGCGGCTACATCTCAGCCAAGATCAGCGCCCCTAGCAGCGATTTGATGCTCTTATTTTGATCAGTCAAGGTACATTATGTTACTTCACTTATTATAGCGGATGTGTGAAGATTTTGTGAAGGGTGAAAGGGATATGTGAAGTCTCTGTGAAGACTAGAAACTTTGTTTCAAATATCCAGGGAAAATTTTATATTGAACCGAAAAATCCGTCATTGATTGTATAAGCTACTGAGGAATACCTGAACAGACTTCAAATTTTAAAAATAAAGATTGAAAGGCAGACATTTTTACCATGAATATATCTGACATCTACAGCCGCAAGGGTCTGATCTTCCCTTCCTTTGCGTTTATGAGCCGGCATGGTCAGGGCATAGATAGAGATAAAGACTCAGATGTGGATCACTATATTGTCCATCTCCCCCCTGGTTCTCCACCGCAACCGCCCCAAAAATCGAGATGGTTTCCAATATTGTTGCGCATTTGCGCAATTATATTGCTGTTAGCAGGCCTTTTACAAGGAACTCTTTCTTTTCTATTGCTGCCACGCTTCCCAATTCAAGATTACATAGGAGTCACCAGTGATATCAAGGTGGCTGAGGTGCGTGCCGAGCCAATAAAGGAGCTACCAAATGATATAACTATCTATCTGACTCTCTTGCACAATGATGGTTACCAGAAGAGCATTTGTAATGGTTGTACCAAGCAAGGTGATCAAGTCATATTGCAAGGTAATTTGATCAAAGACTCGCCCTGGTTAGGCTTGTTAGGTTGGCCTTTAGGTTTCAAGTTAACTCGCTTCGAGTGGCACTCCCAGAAGTCCAATTTTACGAGTCACACATCTAATTTTACTACTCTCAACGGCGGTGATGATAGTTTGTTTACTCGGATGCAAGGTCAAGGCTGGCTTTTCGTAACAGCTACTCAGAGCAATCGCGTCGTCATACCAGATGATGGTAAGACCTATATCGTATTCATTTCTCAAACCGGGATCCTTTATATCCAGCCAGGGAAATAGAAATGGATAGTTCAAATCGTCTTTCTCAATAATTTATCTGGAACTGCATGTATTAACCTGAAGGTACGGACTCTTTACAATTAGCCTCCAAATTGAACCTTGCCTTAAAAAGGAAACTTCACCGTTTTACAGTTGAGAAGGCGTTCCCTCCTTTTCTCAAAGCTCATTTTCAATTTGCGAATTTTAGATAAGCAAGCGGATTTTTAACGCCAATGACTTATACTGGGGTTTCACAAACCTATTGTATATGTTATACTACTTATGGTTTTCTTCATCTTGTGTTCAAGTTGCTCTTTGCTTACTTCTCGTCAACGAGGTAGAAAAGATGCTTCAGGAAGGTCTGCTATTTAACCAATACCGCATCGTTCGTCGACTTAAAAGTGGAGGTATGGGTGAAGTATACCTTGCGGACGATATACACCTCCAGCGGCAAGTAGCGATCAAAGTTATCCGAACCGATACGTCTCGTTACTCTGATGACGATTCATTGAGAGAAGCCGCCCGTCTCTTTCTGCGTGAGGCCCGGGCCATTGCTCAACTTAACCATAGCCGCATCTTGCATATCTATAGAGTAGGTGAGGAAAGTATCGATGGCATACCACACATGTACATGGTCATGCCATTTAGTCGCGAAGG
>WNGG01011087.1_pt1 | contig 10693 bp, 9 predicted proteins | sample 5400661 | NCBI WGS metagenome assembly WNGG01 (sample SAMN13153372, study PRJNA577476) | soil metagenome | isolation source: 100 cm soil or saprolite under Garry oak tree replicate 1 | place: USA:California | collected 2016-06-15
ACTTGAAGAAAGCGCGCGGGGCGCTGCGGCTGGTGCGCAAGGAGATCGGACGAGGTCTCTTCCGGAAACAAGACCGTGGCCTGCGCGATGTCGGGCGGCTGACTTCGGAAATCCGCGATGCCGAAGTGCGCTTGCAAACCGTGAGGCAACTTCAAGAAGTCACCCAGCGCCATCGCCGCAACGCTTACGGAAAACTCGAAGCGATGCTGACCTTGGAACTGGAAAATTTCATGGCCGCGTTTGCGGAGTGGCAAACACAAGCGGTCCCTCTGTTGGAGCACGCAGGCTCATCCCTCGATCACTGGACCCTCGACCAATTTAACAGTAAACAGCTCCGCCGCGCCGTGCAGGTAAGTTACAAGCAGGCCAGGAAAGCGCTCGCTAAAGCTACAGCAAATCCGACCGCCGAAAATTTTCACGCGTTCAGGACCAAAGCGAAAACACTTTGGTATCAATTACGTATCCTCCGGCCAATCAATCCGGTCGTGTTAAAGACCCTGAGCGACGACCTGCGTTCGTTAGGTGATCTGCTTGGTCGTGCGCACGATCTGAGTTTCCTCGGCGAGAGATTGCGGAGCGAACATGGAAAATCGGAATGGCAACGCGAAGGTCACAAGCTGCTCGCCGTGATTGAAGTCAGCCAGAGCGATCTGCAACGGGGCGCAGCGGAGCTGGCAGAACACTTCTTCGCCGAGCGCCCGCGCGATTTCGCCGCTCGCGTCACGAGTTGGCTTGAGGGCTGGGAAGGCAAATCATCGCACTCGCTTGCGAAAGCGCTCGTCACTTAGACTTTCGAGAAAATTTTGGCGGGAAAAGCCAGAGAAGTTTTCCTTCTTCGGACTCCGGATCAACATCGAGCAGCGCGACGCCGGCTTTGGAAAGCTTGAGCGAAGCGCCGGTCAATCCCGAAATGACAGTCGTGAAGTCCGGTTCATGGCCGACCAGCATCAAGACTTTTGCGCGATGCCGTTTCAGCACCGTTCGCAGTTCGCTCATCCCAAATCCGGGCGCGAGCAATTCGTCCTTTCGAACTTTCGCTTTCAAATAATCGGCTGCGATCTCAGCTGTTTGCGATGCCCGCGGCAGCGGACTCGTGACGATCAAGTCGGGCCGCACTTTCAGGCGGCCGAGAAATTTCGCCACTTCCTGCATTTCTTTCTTGCCGCGTTTGGTCAGCGGACGTTCATCGTCGGATTTGTTCCAGTCCGGCCAATCGGCCTCACCATGTCTCAGAAGATAAAGTTCCATCGTTCAAGCGTTGAAGGGTTAGGCGTCGAATCGTAAAGTGTTTAAAGGATTTGCCACTTCGGCCGACGCGTCCGCAGGTCAATTTGCCACAAGCGTGTTCCGCCCAAAAATGCATTGCGATTGTGGCCGCGTTCGATTCCTTCCGGCAGTTCATCGATTTTTTTAGCGTTGCCGCCGCCGAGGACCACGTAATCGGCAATGAGTGCTTTTTTCAATTGAATGAGGGCGTGCTCGACGTCGCGCCGCCAAGTCTTTTCGCCAAGCCGCGCCAAACCTGGTTTCCCGAGATAATCTTCGATGATGCTGCCGTTGCGATACGGCAGATCACCCAATTCCAGCGGGAGGACATAATTGGTCCACACCAGAGCCGAGCCGAGGCCTGTGCCGAGCCCGAGAAAAAGCATTCGGCCGCCATGATAACTGCCGAGCGCCTGCATGGATGCGTCGTTGATTATGCGAACCGGTTTGCTGAATGCTTTTTCGAAATCGAATCCAACCCAGCCTTTTCCGAGATGTTTCGGCTCGCTTACGATTCGCCCGTCGCGCACGGGTGATGGGAATCCCATCGAGATCGCGTCGAATTTCCAATCACTGACTAACGGTTCGATCTGCGCTACCATCGCGCGCGGCGTCAAGTGCGGCCCGGACTTGAATTTCCGTTTTCCCGAGCGCGAAATCATCAGCTTCACATTCGAGCCGCCGATGTCGATGACCAGGATTTTTCTCCGCATCACGACTGTTTCGTCGTTTTGGCCGAGGGCGTTGACGTCGGCTGCTGATCAGTTCCGGATTCCGCTGGAGCCGCAGATTTGTCACTGGCTACGGTGATCGGAATTAATTTGTCGGCACGCAATTTCTTCTTTGAGCCGGTCATTTTTTTTGCGCGCTCGCGCGAGACTTCACGAAAATGCCATTGCGCCTGCGCGCTCGGCTCCGAACCTTCGGGTTTCAAGCGCCGATAGCTTCGGTCCGACTGAAGCTCGCGGGCTTTCACCCGATCATTTAAAAAACTTGGAAGCACCTCGTTAATGATTTGGTCGCGCAACATTGGGTTTTCGACCGGGAACGCCAATTCGATTCGCCGGTAGAAATTTCGCGGCATCCAATCCGCGCTCGAGAGGAAGACCTTGGGCTGTCCGCCATTTTCGAAATGAAAAATCCGGCTGTGCTCGAGAAACCGGCCAACGATACTGATGACGCGAATGTTTTCGCTGAGATCGGGAATTTTGGGACGCAAACAACAGATACCGCGGACGATGAGATCGATGCTCACGTCTGCGCAGGAGGCTTCATAGAGTTTCTCAATGATCTCCTGATCCACCAGCGCGTTCAGCTTCGCAACGATACGCGCCGGTTTGCCTGCCTGTGCGTTGTCGCGTTCGCGCTCGATCAATGCAATCAACCGGCTGTGCATGTCGAAGGGCGCAACCATCAATTTTTTCAGGCCCGGATAGCCAGCAAGGCCAGTGAGAGTATTGAAAACAGTCGCCACCTCCTCGCTCAATTGCGGCTCGCTGGTGAGCAAACTGAAGTCCGTATAAATGCGTGCAGTCCGTGAATGATAGTTGCCAGTTCCCAGGTGGACGTAGCGCCGGAGCTGGTCGGCATCGCGGCGAACGATGAGCAGCGCTTTGCAATGCGTCTTCAGACCGACTACGCCATAGATCACGTGAGCTCCGGCTTCTTCCAGGCGACGCGCCCATTGAATGTTGCTCGCCTCATCGAAGCGCGCTCGCAGCTCGACAATAGCGGTAACTTGTTTTCCGGCGTTCGCTGCGTCGATGAGCGCTTCGACAATCGGTGAATCGCCGCTGGTGCGGTACAGCGTGATTTTGATTGCCAGCACTTGGGGGTCGCGAGCGGCAGCTTCGATCCATTCCACGATTTGATCGAAGCTGTCGTAGGGATGATGGAGCAGCACGTCCTGGCGCCGCAAAACTTCAAAAAAATCGACATGCGGCGGCAGGGCTGGATCGCGCGCCGGCTGAAATGGCAGATCCTTCAGCTTGGCAAACGCATCGTTAGTCACGAGAGGCATGAGATGCGTCATGGAAAGCGGGCCATCGAGCTTGTAGGCATCGGCCTCCGTGAGATCGAAGAATCTCAGCAGCAATTCGAGAAAATCTTTCGGACAATCGGCTTCCACTTCGAGACGGACGGCGTTGCCGCGCCTTGAGCGTCGCAGTTCCTGCTCGATGGTGCGCAAAAGATTTTCCGCTTCCTCTTCGTCGATGTAGAGGTCGCTGTTGCGAGTCACGCGAAACGCGTGTGCGCCATCGAGGATCAAGCCGGGAAACAATTCGGCGATGTGCTGTTTGATGAGCGACGCCAGGTAAATGTATTCCCACGGCTCGTTCGCGCCAGTGCCCCGAGGCATCAAGATCAGTCGCGGAACAACCCGCGGCACCTGTACGATGGCGTGCAGCGGTTCGCCGCGACGGCGCGTCTTTGCTCGCACCAGCAGATTGTGACTGCGGTTGAGGAGGTGCGGGAACGGATGACTGGCATCCACAGCCAGCGGCGTCAGCATTGGAAAGACTTCCTGTTGAAAATAACGGTGCGCCCAAGCCGCGCGTTTCGCCGGCAACTCCGCGATCTCGCGCACATAAATCCCGTTCTTTGCCAGTTCCGGCAGCAATTCATTTTTCCAGAGCGCATATTGCGTCGCCACGAGTTCGCGCACCGTTTTCTGGATGCGGTCGAATGTCTCCGTTGGGCTTAAACCGTCCGGACCGATCTCGCTGGTCTCGCTCTCGATCTGTTGTTTGATTCCGGCGACGCGAATCTCGAAAAACTCGTCCAGATTCGAGCTGACGATGGTTAGAAACTTGACCCGCTCAATGAGCGGTTGCCTCGGGTCCTGCGCTTCTTCGAGCACGCGCCGGTCGAACTCGAGCCAGCTTAGCTCGCGGTTAATGAAATTTTTTGGGTTACCAAAGCGCTCATGCGCGGTTTGCACGACCTCCGGAGTCGCAAACGCGGTGCTTTGCTCTTCGGTCCGGGCAGTGGCCTGAGCTTCCGGCATCTCCCAACATCGACAATTAGGTGCGCATATGCAACGCGCACCATCTCAGACGGAGGCCGCGGCAGTTTGGTGCCTGATGTCCTCCGCGGCCGCAGCGTAAACGGCGTCCTCGGCGATATTCGTGGCGTGATCGCCCACGCGCTCGAGGCAGCGGCCAACAAAAATCAGATTCAGGTAACCGCGCAATTGCTCCGGGTCTTGCGCCATGCGCTCGACCAGTTTGTGGCTGGCCGCGCGATTCAACTGATCCAGCTTTTCATCGCGCGGAACGATTGCGCGACCAAGATCGACATCCTCACGCACAAAGGCGTCCACGCTGTCTTTGAACATCGACATCGCGTGCTCGTACATCGGTCTGATCAATTCGACTTCGGGCAACGGCGGATGCCGGTTCAACTTGCGTGCGCGTCGCGCGATCGTTGTCGCCATATCGGCCATGCGCTCGAGGTTTGATGAAAGTTTCATTGCCGCTACTACGCGGCGCAGATCGGACGCAACCGGCTGAAAGCGCAGCAAAATATCCACGCCGTCCTTATCGATCTGCTTCTCCAACTGGTCGATCTCTTCGTCGTCGGCGATTGCAGTTGCGCAAATATTGTCGTCGCGGTTCACCAAACCCTTCATCGCCCGCTCCAGACTGCGCTCAGTCAGCCCAGCCATCATGAGCACGTTGTTACGCAGCGCCGCGAGCGATTCATCGAATGTTCCTAAGATGTGTTTATGCGCGATCATTTCATCAATTTCTTAGCCAAATCGGCCAGTAATGTAATCCTCTGTCTGTTTTTCGCTTGGGTTTGTGAAAATTTTCGTGGTCGGCCCGAACTCGATTAGCCGTCCGATATAAAGGAAAGCGGTATAATCGGAAATCCGGCCAGCTTGTTGCATGTTGTGCGTAACGGTCACGATCGTGTACTGCGCTTTGAGTTCGTAGATCAATTCCTCAATCTTTGCCGTGGCGATGGGATCAAGCGCCGAACACGGCTCGTCCATCAAGATCACTTCCGGTTCAACTGCGAGCGCCCGTGCGATGCACAGCCTCTGCTGTTGGCCGCCCGAAAGGCTTGTGCCCGGTTTGTGCAAATCATCTTTGACCTCATCCCACAGGGCAGCCATACGAAGCGATTTTTCCAAGCGTTCATCGAGAAACCGTTGGTTGCGCACTCCGTTTAATCGCAAGCCAATGACGACATTTTCGCCGATCGTCATAGTCGGAAACGGATTCGATTTTTGAAAAACCATGCCGACGCGACGCCGAACGATCGCCGGATCGACCGTGCTCGAATAGAGGTTTTCGCCGTGTAGCAGAACCGTTCCTTCCATCCGCGTTTTTGGCACCAGCTCGTGCATGCGATTTAGAGCCCGTAGAAATGTCGATTTACCGCAGCCGCTCGGCCCAATGATTGCGGTTACGGCATTTGAGGCGACGCCCAGCGTAACATTATCGATGGCACGCTTTTCGCCGTACCAAATTGAGAGATTTTTTACTTGAAACGTGCATGCCATCGGAGCCTCCACCTCGGGCGGCGGCGCGGACCGTTGTTCGGCGCGCTCGATAACGCTTCGTTCAGTTGTTTCCATAACCAGATTCTCCATCTGCGAAAGCCCTAGACGACCGACGCCGTACGGCCTCGAGTCAGAATTCTGACTGTTACATTAACGCAAAAAACACCCGTGACGAGGACGAGCGCGCCAGCCCAGGCTTGTCGATGCCAATCATCATAGGGAGAAATCGCATAGGTAAAAATCTGCAACGGCAATGCGGCGATGGGCTGGCTGAGGCTGTGATTCCAAAAACGATTACCGAAAGCCGTGAAAAGAAGCGGGGCCGTTTCGCCGCCCACGCGAGCGAGAGCGAGCAAAATCCCGGTGATGATCCCCTTTGACGCGGTCTTCATCACAATGTGGACGATTGTCTTCCAGCGGCTGACGCCAAGCGCGAGCGCCGCTTCACGGTATCCATTCGGCACGAGCAGAATAACTTCCTCGGTCGTGCGCAGGATCAGTGGAATCATGATGAGGCCCAATGCGAGACCGCCGGCGTATGCTGAGAACCCTTTGAAACGCAACACCACCAGTCCGTAAACCACGACGCCCCAGGTGATCGACGGAATGCCGTTGAGGACGTCCGCTAGAAACCGCAGGAAAGAATTGATCCGAGCCGAGCCATACTCGGCAAGGTACACTCCCCCGAGCACGCCGATGGGAATTCCAATCACGCCCGCAAACGCGAGCAGCTCGAGCGTACCGACGATGGCGTTTGCCATGCCGCCGCCGACCGCTCCAACTGGCGCAGGCAATTTCGTGAAGAAATCCCAGTTCACCGAACCGGCGCCATTGACGAGGAGATAAAAAAACACCAGGCCCAAGGGCGAGATCACAAGAACCGCGGATACAAAAGCAATTCCGCACGCCAACCCGCTTTTGATTTTGCGCCAGGTCTGATTGTGTGTTCGTTCAAATTGCATGGCTATTGCACCGCTCGCGTTGCAGATTTTACGGCGATGGTCCGTAGAAGGAGTTGCGCGAGAAGGTTCACCAGGATGGTTGTGCCAAAGAGAACCAGGCCAATTTCGAATAGCGCCTGCAGATACATGTCAGTCGTCGCTTCCGTGAACTCATTGGCTATCACGCTGGCGAGCGTGTATCCGGGCTTGAAGAGAGACGCGGCGATCTGCGGTGTGTTGCCGATCACCATCGTAACGGCCATCGTTTCGCCAAGAGCGCGCCCCAAACCGAGAATCACCGCGCCGAACAACCCTTTCTTCGCATAGCTTAATACTGCGATGCGCGTTGCCTCCCAGCGAGTCGCGCCCAGCGCGTAGGCGGCTTCCCGTTGCAAATCCGGGACACTGCGCAAGATCTCGCGCGAAACCGAAGTGATAATCGGCAGAATCATTATGGCAATGATGATTCCGCCAGCAAACATGCACGGCCCGTAGATCGGTCCACTGAAGAGCGGTATCCAGCCGAAGAACCGCTTGAGGAATGGAAATGGATAATCGCGCAGCCACGGGATCATGACGAAAATTCCCCACAAGCCAAGGATCACGCTCGGAATTGCCGCCAGCATTTCGATCAGTGAAACCAGTGCCTGCCGAATCCACAATGGCGCAAGCTCTGTCAGATACGCTGCTGTGGCGATGCCCAGGGGAACTGCAATCAGGAGCGCGATGAGCGAAGAAACAAGTGTTCCGTAAATAAAGGGTAGCGCCCCGAACTGTTCGGCCACTGGGTCCCAGGTGGATGTGGTTAGGAAATGAAAACCAAATTTCTGGATCGCGAGCGTAGATCCGCGCCAGAGTTGCCACCCAATCAAAACGACCAGCACAACCACGGTCAACGCCATGGCCAGCGTGAGCCATTCAAACGCTTTGTCACCGAACCGGGACGGTCGCGCCATCCTCGCCTGTGCGGAGGACTCTTCCACCGCTATCGATGCGGTTATCGCCATAATCAGTTTAAATTGGACCGGCAGCGGAAACCCACTGCCGTGCACTTAGCTACGATTTAATCTCGTCAATTCGCTTCAAAACCCGTTGTTGCAGATCGCCTGGCAGCGGCGCGTAGTTTAAGTCCTTGGCCATTCCTTCTCCCTTGGTTAGCGCCCATTTGAGAAATTCGACCAGCTTTTTGCCCTTCGCTGCATCCTTCTGCTGCTCGTAAACCAGCAACCAGGTCGCGCCAGCAATTGGATACGCATCGTTACCCGGCGCGTTGGTCATCGAAAAACGAAAGTCATCCGGAATGTTGGCCGTCCCAAACGCTGCGGTCACCGATTCGATTGTCGGCTTTACAAATTGTCCTGCGGCGTTCTTAACGTCGGCATACGGCATTTTGTTCTGGATAGCGTAAATCAATTCGACGTATCCGAGCGCGCCCGGGGTCTGCTTCACCTGTCCCGAGACGCCTTCATTGCCTTTCCCGCCAATTCCTGCAGGCCAGTTAACAGAGGTATTCGTCCCAACCTTGCTCTTCCATTCCGGACTGATCTTGCTCAGGTAATCGGTGAAAATGAACGTCGTTCCGCTGCCATCAGAGCGATGCACGACCACGATTTCCTTGTCCGGCAAGTTTGCGCCGGAGTTTGACGCCGCGATTTTCGGGTCATTCCATTTCTTGATTTTTCCCAGGAAGACGTCGGCGATCGTTTCGCCATCGAGTTTGAGCGCCGGATTACCGTCGAGATTGTAACTGATCACCACTGCGCCTGCGACTGTCGGGATATGCAGGATCTTCCCGGGCGCTTTGCTCAAATTTTCGTCGCTCATTGGCCCGTCCGACGCACCGAAATCGACCGTCTGTGCGAGAATTTGTTTCTGTCCGCCGCCGGAACCGATCGATTGATAATTGAACCGGACGGAAGGATCGACCTTCGCGTATTCGTCGAACCACTTCGAGTAAATCGGATACGGAAAGGTCGCGCCTGCTCCGTTGATCATCATTTGCGCCGAAGCGCTCGCGCTTAATCCCAGCGCAACAACGAGCGCAAGAATTTTCGGCAGTTGAAGTTTTGTCATACCACGAAACTGCCGCATCCGATTTCGTGCGGTCAAAACCTTTACTGTTACGTTTGTGTGACAGCGACCGAACGAGGCCGCATCCCGCTTCTCGCTACTGCAGATGCAGGCGGGCCAGTTTCTTTGGATACGATTTCCGAGCCGTGGAAAAGCTCGCCTGGTCAATCGGTGAAACGCCAAGCTCTCGGCTCGAGCGCGCAATGCTCTTCGCAGAAGTTTTCAATCTTCGCGCGAATTTGCTCCAGCACTTCGCGTGTCCTGGCCATCTTCTCTTCATGCGTTCCAGTGAACTGCGACGGATCGGGAAATGGCCAGTGCAGCCGTTTGGTTACACCCGCGAATACCGGGCAACCTTTCGATTCGGATTCACTGCAAACTGTAATTACGTACGCAAAGAGCTGCCCCGACTTGAAGACATCGAAAACCGATTGCGTCCTGGCGCGAGAGATGTCTATCCCGATTTCTTGAAGCGCTTCGACCGCCAGCGGGTTGAGTGTTCCCGGTTCGAGTCCGGCGCTCTGTGCGTGAAAAAACTCGCCGCAAATCCGGTTGAGAAGCTCTGCGGCCATCTGGCTGCGCGCGCTGTTATGGACGCAAATGAAAAGGACGTTTTTGTTCACAAGCAAATGCTAAATCAAAGGGAAGACCAGTCCAAACGCCGATTCCGGGTGTCACAAGAACGTCACATTCTGACCGGCAGAACCACCCGAATCGTCGTGCCTTTCTCGATTTCGCTCTCGGCTTCGACGTGGCCGCCGTGGAGTTGCGTGATGTGTTTGACGATCGCGAGGCCGAGACCGGTGCCGCGAATGCTTTCGGTGCTGCGCGCTTTGTCAACGCGGTAGAAACGCTCGAAAATGCGCGGCAAGTCTTCTTTGCTGATGCCGATGCCATCGTCGCTTACGCTCAGAACAATTTCTTCGTCGCGCTGCCGAGCCATCAGCCTGATCTCCGAGTTTCGTTTCCCAATCGCGAATGACTTCTCCGAAGAAGCTCGACAGATCGACGGGGCTCAATTGCAAATTGGGATTGGCTGATTCCAATTGCGCAAGCGTAAGCAGATCCTCGGCTAGCAAATCCAAGCGTTTCGAATGGCGTTCCATGACTCCGAGAATTCGAGAAAATTCCTCGCGCGAGATTTCCGGGCTGTCGAGCAAGGTCTCGATGTAGCCGCGCAAGATCGACAACGGCGTGCGCAATTCGTGCGAGACATTAGCGACAAAATCCCGCCTGACCTGATCCATCTTCCTCAGTTCGGTAATGTCATGGAACAGAACGAGCACACCGGTGATCTCGCCTGCTTGGTTCCTTGTCGCGACGGCGTCGAGTTCGACCTGCGAACCATCCAGAGCCAACTCGCTGCGAACTGGGCCACCATGATCGAAAGCATCATTAATTACCCGGTCGAGCGTCGCGTCGCGCACAATCTCCAGCAGAGGTGTCCCTTCTGAAATTTCCGGGAGCGCGAAAAGTTTTCGAAACGTCTCGTTGGCCAAAATCACGTACCGCTTGGAATCGACTACCAGCAATGCGTCATGCATCGCAGCGAAAATGGTCTGCAGTCCGGATTCGCGTTTTGCGATTTGCTTACTGAGCTGTTTCAAATCGTTGAAAATCTTTTCCAGGCGTAACCCGATACGTTGAGTCTCGGCGCCGCCGTGAATCAGAAATGTCCGCGGCTGCTCGCCGCGCCCGATTTCTGTGACGAGTTCCTCCACTTGCCGCCACGGCGCGATCCATTTGCGCCACGCGATCAAGGCAAGGGCGATTGTGGCTGCAACAATCGCGCAAAGCAGGAGCCAGATCATTCTCGATAATTTTCCCGCAGCCGATAACCGAAACCGCGAACGGTTTCAATCGCGTCGCCGGCTTTGCCGAGTTTTTCGCGCAAGCGGCGCACGTG
>WNGG01021977.1_pt1 | contig 10692 bp, 9 predicted proteins | sample 5400661 | NCBI WGS metagenome assembly WNGG01 (sample SAMN13153372, study PRJNA577476) | soil metagenome | isolation source: 100 cm soil or saprolite under Garry oak tree replicate 1 | place: USA:California | collected 2016-06-15
CGGGCGCCGTCGCTGCTGACGAGGTTCGGTTTCTGAGGGTCTAAGTCGGATCAGGAGCCGCTGTAGTTCCGCACGAAGTCACATTCCGTGACCCGTGATGGCCGTCTCCGGGCAGCTCCTGATGGCTGCCAGCGGGCAGAATCAATGATCGTCGACCGTCCGGGTCGTCACCCTCGCCTTCGCTTCGGGCGCTCCACCCCGACCGCAGCTCTGGGTCGGCCAGGATCTTAGCCACGACGGAGAGCGGTAAGAAAGAGCATGACCGTTGATCATGATTTGTTGTCCAGATAAACGTGCCGTCAACAACGGTGAGGGCCTGGTTGTCGTCGAAGGAGTAATCACGCCAGTCGAACCTGTCCCCGACGCCATGCAGAGCAGCGCAGACGCGGCGGGCGTACTGGCGGGCGAACCCGGTCGAGGGCCACAGCAGGTGCTCGCTGGGCCACGGCGACAAATAGAGATAGGGACCCTCGACCACGCCCGGGAGGTCGGCCAGATCTTCCAGGCGGCGGCCGGGGCCGCCGGTTGCCTGGTAGGCGGCGGTCACCGCGTTGACGTCGGGGACCGGGATCAGGTGCAGGTGGGCGTGGCTGCAGCAGCCCGCGCCCAGCTCGCAGCCGCGTGGCCCGTGCTCGGCGATGATCACCGGCCCGAACACGCCGCTAATCAGCGCACGCATCTCCTCTGCCGCCGCGCTTATGCTGAGGAATTCGCGGGGTGCCGCGTCCGCTGCTGCGTCGATATGGGCGAGTGGCATGAACAGGCAGTAGCCGGGGGTGAAGCAGCCGACCGTGGGCAGCAGCACCCACCCGGACATCTCGCAGATGATCCGCGTTCCCTCACCCGGGCGGGGAAGGGCGGCGAACTCGGTGCAGAACGCGCAGTCCACGGCGATCACACCCTCGTGCCGTTCGCGGTGAGCTGGCTGCCGAACTCGGCGGCGTAGCGGCTGCTGAGGTGCCCGGGCCGGCCGTAGCAGCCGTGCGGGACTGGTTCGCGGGTGGCGCCGTCCATGCGCCAGATGACGGCGCGGGCGACCGGCATGTCCGGGTGCAGCCTGAGGACGGCGGGGCCGGTGTTGAGGAGTTCGAGGGTCAGGTGCCCGTCCCAGCCGGGCATCACCCACGGGCTGGTGACGTGGATAGCCAGGCCGACCCGGGCCAGGTGAGACAGGCTGGCGACGGCCGAGGCGAAGGCGGCTCCCAGCCGCAGCGGATGCCCGGCAGCGCACAGCGTCATGCGGCCCGGCGGCAGCTCGAATTCGTCCCAGTCATGCAGCGGCTCAGCGTAGAGGGTGTTGATGCTGTCCTGGCTGGCCAGGTCGATGACCTGGCCAGGGTCAGCGAGCGGCTGCAGCGGCGACCCGAGCCGCAGCAGCAACCCGTCGCCCCGCAGCTCGCCCGGCCAGGCGATTTCTCCCCGCTCTATCTGCACCACGATCTCACTAGCTGTCAGCATGTTCCGTCTCCGTGTGACGACTGTCGTACCTTGATGTTCTGCTGGACAGCAATTAATGTCGAGATGTAAGAGCGAACATTCTGGATTAGTTCAGCGGGACCTGCGATCGGGTGCAATTCAGATGCACCACAGGACAAAAACCCGCCCCGACCGGACGGCAGGTGCCCCGTGAGCGATAGCGCGCCAGCTGCCATGCCGATGAACCCGCAGAACGCGGGAGTTCGCGTGCCGGGCACCGATTCGCTGAACGGGCTGCTGGCGTGTCCGCCGATGCTGCTGGAGTTCACCTTCGATCAGCTCCGCACTCTCGTCGTCGTGCAGGAGGCGGGGTCGGCGAACGGCGCCGCGCGCATCCTGGGCCGGGAGCAGTCCAGCGTGCAAAAGCAGATCGATACCCTCAGCCGCAGCTTCCAGCGGATGTGCGGGGAACTGCTGGCGATCAGGCAGGGCCGGGGTCAGCCGTTCCTGTTCACCCCGACCGGGACCGCCGTCGCAGAACAGGCCCGCGCAGTGCTGGCGGACTGGCAGGCGCGCGTGAATGACGCCCGCCGCCGGATCGGGAAGACGGTTGCGATCGGCACCACCGAGTTCACCTTGCCGTTCGTCGGCAGGGTGTGGCAGCGGGTCTGCGAGGAGTTCGCGGGCCGGGAGATCGAGCTGAACGTGCTGCACGTGCGCACCAAGGATTCCTTCGCCCGCCTGGACGCGAAGGAGATCGACCTGCTGTGCGGGGGATTCGCCTCAGTGGCCGGAGCCGACGACATTCCCGGCGACTATGAGTTCCTGCAATGGCGGCGTGAGGGCCTGGTCCTGCTCACCAACCTGCCGAAACGCGAGCTGCCGGTCCCGGCAGTAAGCGTGGGCCGCCTTCCCGGCGTACCACTCATCGTGCCGGCGGTGGGCGGGGTCATCGTGGACTTCATGCGCCGCTGGTATGGCAGCGATTTCCGCAGCCGCCTGACCATCGTGGCGACGATCGATGACATCTATTACGGGCTGGCGCTGATGCGCTCGAAGATGGCCTATGGATGCATGCTGACCTCTGTCAGCATTGCCCAGGCTGCGGTCGAGGGCCGCTTGCCCGGCGGGCCCGGCCTGCGGCTTGTCGATCTCGGCCCCGATTTCGATCCCATGATGGAACTGGTCACCGGCACCTTTGCCCGGCGGGCCGAACGCGGCGTCTTCGGCCAGTCCCACCCGCTCAACCTGCTGTGGCAGGCCTTCGCCGACGAAGTCGCCTCCGGCGTCCCCTACTCGCTATAGAGCAGTGGCAGACCAGGTTCATGCCCGCCAGCGGCAGGCCGGTTGCCGGACCAGATGATCCGGTCGTCGAACCCGCCGCGCTCCTCCGCCTTGGCCGCCCGCAGCTTTTCCAGCTGCTGCTGGTCGGTGCCTGCCTGCCCGGCGAGGGCATACAGCACCTCAAGGATGTCGGCGAGTTCCTCATGGTCGTCATCGGAGGCGATGAATTCCTCCACCTCTTCGCGGAGCTTGTCCCGCAGCCGGGTGGCATACTCCTCGGTGCTGGCAGTGTAGATGACGGGTTCCAGGCCCTTGGACCTGATGATCTGCGGGATCTTGTCGCGCACTAGCTTGCCCTGGCTCATCGCAGCCCTCCCGGCCGTCTGCGGTTCGTGCGACCCGGCAATTAGTACCGATTCAGGGATCGTAGACGCCCGGGACCTGTGGATACCGGAGAACACGCCGTGGTCCGGATGCTTCAGGTATCTCGTGGCTCAGCGCTGCGACGGCGACGTGGTGACGGTGGAAGAACGGCGCTTATCCAGCGCCGTGGCCGGTACTGGATCGACGTCGCCCGCGCCTACCACCAGTGGGGCAAACCCGGGCCCTGCTACCGCGCGCTGCTGTCCGCAGAGCAGGCCGCCCCCGCCGAAGTCCGCTACCGGCCCCCCGTGGAGTCACCCACGCGCTTCCAGCAGCGCGGACAAGCTGGGCTGGAGCCCGCCGCCTCGGCCGGGGGCGGGCTCCCGGCGCCCTCGGCCGCTCAGCTCGCGCTTTTGCGGGCGGCGTCGAAGGGGGCCCGGTCGAAGATGAACCGGCTGTAGGTGATCTTGCCATTCTTGACGGTGACGCATTCAGCGCCGGGAGCGCTCTTCACCGGCACCGTTTCGGTGTCGTACATGATGAGCGCGGTCTCGTCGTCACCGTAGGCGGCGATCATCTTCGACCCGGTGAGGATCTGCACGAACGGGGCCATGAAGCCCCGGTACTCCCCGGTGCCGCGCAGGCGGCCGGCCGGCGCGTCGCAGACGATGTCGTCGGCGATGTAGCTCATGGCTTTGTCCAGGTCATGACTGGTCCAGGCCTGGTAATAGGCCAGCGCGATCCGCAGCGCGGGGCTGGTGGCGTCGGTCATAGTGGCTCCTTGATGTGATGGGGCCCTGCAGGTGGCTCCGCTTCAGGTGCTCCTCGTTGCGTTCCTGGCTGTACCGCATCGCGACCATGATCATCCGTGGCCGGCCGCCGGGACGGCGCGGTGGTGGCCGTGGCGGTCGCCGGTCAGCCGGGCGAGCCAGCGGGGCTGATACCAGTTGCGGTCGCCGAGCAGGGCCATGGCTGCGGGCATCAGCACCCCGCGCACCACAGTGGCGTCGATCAGGATTGCCGACGCCATGCCGACGCCGAACATCACGCCTGCGCTGGCGCTGATCCCGCCGGTGATCGCTGCCGGCGTGGACGCTCCCCGGGACCTGAGCTCGCAGATGCGGCTGAGGATGAACACGTGGTAGTCCATGCTCAGCCCGAACAAGATCACGAACATGAACAGCGGCAGCCACGGCACGACCGCTCCGTAGGGGGTGAATCCCAGCAGGCCGTGCAGGTAGCCGTGCTGGAAGACCAGCGTCAGCACCCCGTAGGCCGCGCCGATCGAGAGCAGGTTCAGCGCGATCGACATCAGCGGGATCGTGACCGACCGGAACGTGACCATCAGCAGCAGGAAGGCCAGGCCGAGGACGAACACGAAGACCACCGGCGCACTGCCGTCAAGCTGGGCGGAAAAGTCATGGTTACTCGCCGTGAGGCCGGCCACCGCGTAGTCGATGCCGCTTACCCGGCCCAGCGTGGCTGGCAGCACCTGGTCGCGCAGCGTGGCCAGCGCCCGGTTCGAGGTGGGGCCGGTGCCGATCCCGGTAAGCGGCACGGAGACCACCAGGACGTGGCCATGGCCGAGCAACGTGGCGGTAACCGGCTCGCGCAGCGCCGCGCTCGTCGCCGCCCGCTCCCGCAGGGCCGCGACCGCGTCCCGGACCGCCGGGCCGGACAGGTCCCGGCCGGTGACGACTACCTCGGCAGGCGCCGGGCCGCCGGGGAACGCCCGCTGGGTGGCGAGCAGGTTCTGCACCACGGGGATGTTCGCCGGCAGGTCGTGGAAGCCAGCGTCGGCCAGGCGCATGCCCAGCGCGGGAACGGCGAGGGCAGCGAGCGCCAGGGCGGCGGCGCCGCCCGCCAGGACTGGCCTGGCCACGACCCGGCGCGCGAGCGCCTCCCACAGCCGCGACCGGCGCGCCGCGGTGCGGCGGCGGCCGAGGAACGGGATCTTGCCGCGGTCCACCCACGTGCCCAGCAAGGAAAGCGCCGCGGGCAGCGCGGTCAGCGACCCGAGGACCGTCACGCCGACCACCAGGATCGTTCCGACGGCCAGCCCGGAGAAGACATCGATGCCGGTCAGGAACAGCCCGGCCAGCGAGATCATGACCGTGAGGCCGGACACCACGATGGCGCGCCCCGAGGTGGCCGCCGCGATCCGCACCGCCTCGTCCTTGCCCCGGCCTGCCGCCCGTTCCTCCCGCTCCCTGCGCAGGTAGAACAGCGAGTAGTCAATGCCTACGGCCATGCCGACAAGCAGGACGACCGAGGAGGTGGCGCTGCCGACCGGCAGCCAGCGGCTGGGAATGGCGAGCAGGGAGATGGCTGTCGCGACCGCGGTCCCGGCGAGCAGCAACGGGATGCCCGCCGCGATCAGCGCTCCGAACACTCCCAGCAGCAGCACCAGCGTGATCGGCACAGAGGTCACCTCGGCCCGGCGGAAGTCCGCGCTCACGACGGTGTTGGTAGCCCGGTCGACGCTGGCCTGGCCGGCCTCCGCCACCAGCAGGTCCGGGTGACGGGCCTGGACCGCCGCCACCGCGCGTTCCGCGGCCGCAACCGTCTGGTCCGCCTTGTCCGGGTCGCCGGCCACGGTGAACGTGACCAGCGCGGAGCGGCCGTCGCGCGAGATCAGCCCGTGGCTTCCCGGTGTCCCTGGCGACCGCACGTCGATGGCGGTTTTCGGCAGGCCGGTCAGCGCAGCGGCGACCTGCCCGGCGGCCTGCCGCAGCTCCGGGTCGCCGGCCACGGTGCGCCCGCCGGCCCGCGCCTGGACCAGGACGGTCTCGGTCGGCTGTTGGACCACGCCGGGCCTGCTCAGCACCCGCTCGGCCTGACCGGCCTGGCCGGGGTCGTAGCTGGTGAGGTTCTTGGTCCCGAGCATGCTGCCGATGGCCACGGCGCCGGCGACGAGGAGCAGCCAGCCAAGCAGCGCGGTCTTGCGGTGCCGGGCGCTCCAGCCGGCGATGCGTTCCACCGCCGGGCGGCGGGCACGCGCGCGAGGCGGCTCGGCACCGCCCTGGTGGACCTGGAGCGATGCGGTCGGGCTTTTCATGGGGGCCTCACTGGTTCGTAGCCGCGGTTCGGGGGTGCGCTGCCAGCGTCGGTCACCCAGCCCCCGCGGCGGCATCCTGCTGGCTGCCGGAATCTGGGTAGGGCTAGCCCCCGCCAGCCCCCGGAGGACAGCGGGATGGCTGCCGGGCTGCGGTGCCCTTAGGGTCAAAACGCACGGCCTGCGCTGCCGCCTGGCCATCCGCGTCGAGGGCGGCGGGCAGGCCAGCGACCAAGGAGGAACCCGTGGCCGGAGCCGGATCTCCGATCGCCGGGAGCCGTGCCGCGAGCGCCGCCTCCGGGCGCCTGGCCAGCCTGGTCACCGCCTTGCGGGCAGTCGTTTCCCCGGCGACCTGGCTGGCGGTCATCCACCTCCTCGCCGGACCGTTCATCGGCGTCGCGTCCTTCGTGACGGCGGTGGTCGGCATCGTGCTCGGCGTCGCCCTGCTCCCTCTCCTCGGCATCGGCCTGCCCGTCCTCGCCCTGGTCTTGTGGCTTTGCCGGCTGTTCGCCCGCGCCGAGCGGGCGAGGTTCGCGTTCCTGCTGGGGCGGGACATCCCCGCCCCCGCAACGCCCGCGGGCCGGAAACCGCGGCACCGGATGCGGCGGTTCCTCCGGTCCGCCGCGGCGTGGCGCAATGTCGTCTACGCCGTGGTCCGGCTCCCGCTCGGCCTGGCGGAGGCGGCGGTGGTCGCGAACGTGTGGTCGCTGGGCCTGGCCCTGCTCACCGTTCCCGCCTACAACGCGGCGCTCCCCGGGGGCGCTGCCCACCTGAGCGGGTTCAGGCTCAGCGGTCCCGGTCCGCTCACCCTGGCGGCGCTGGCCGGCCTGGCGCTGCTGCTGGTGGCGCCGCCCCTCACCCGGGTGCTGGCCACGGCCGACGCGGCGGTCACGCGATGGCTCATCGGGTCCGGCAACCGGGCCGAGCTGGCCGCCAGGATCGGCGAGCTGGAGACAAGCCGGGCCCGGGTCGTTGACGCCGCCGAGGCGGAGCGCATGCGCATCGAGCGGGACCTGCATGACGGGGCGCAGCAGCGCCTGGTATCGCTGGCCATGGAGCTTGGCCGGGCCAAGGCGAAATTCCCCACTGACCCGGAAGCAGCCGCCGCCATCGTCGGCCAGACCCACGAGCAGGCCAAGGAGGCGCTCACGGAGCTGCGCAACCTGGTACGGGGCGTGCACCCGCCGGTGCTCACCGACCGCGGCCTCGACGCCGCCCTGTCCGGCCTGGCCGCTCTTTGCCCGGTGCCGGTCACCGTCCGCGTCGACCTGCCCGTCAGGCCGTCCGCGTCGGTGGAGGCGATCGCCTACTTCGTGGTCGCCGAGGCGCTCACCAACGTCGCCAAGCACGCCAGGGCGAGCCACGCCGAGGTCACGGTGAGCCGGTCCGGCGACCTGCTGAAGATGACGGTCTGTGACGACGGGATCGGCGGCGCGGACCCGGCCGGCCAGGGCCTGTCCGGGCTGGCGGCCAGGGTCGCGGGCGTGGACGGGCGGCTCGTGCTCACCAGCCCGGCCGGAGGGCCCACGTTGATCGAGGCGGTGCTGCCATGCGGGTGGTGATCGCGGAAGACTCCGTCCTGCTGCGCGAGGGATTGAGCAGGCTCCTCGCCGAAGGGGGGCACGACGTGGTGGCCGCGGCCGGAGATGCCGAGGAGTTCCTGCGCGCGGTGGCCGCCTGCCAGCCCGACGTCGTGGTGGTCGATGTGCGCATGCCGCCGACGTTCACCGACGAGGGACTGCGCGCCGCGCTTGTGGTGCGCAGCACCTGGCCCGACGTCGGCGTGCTCGTGCTGTCGCAGTACGTGGAGGAGCGTTACGCCACCGAACTGCTTTCCGGCCGGCCGCACGGCGTCGGCTACCTGCTCAAGGACCGGGTCGCCGACGTAACCGAGTTCCTTGACGCGCTGGACCGGGTGGCCGCCCAGGGCAGCGCGCTCGACCCTGAGGTCGTCGCGCAGCTACTTGCCCGCAGCCGCCATCCGCTGGCCAGCCTCACCGGCCGCGAGCGTGACGTGCTCGCGGTCATGGCCGAGGGCAGGTCCAACGCCGCGATCACGGCGGAGCTCGTGGTCAGCGAGGGCGCCGTGGAGAAACACATCAACAGCATCTTCGCCAAGCTCGGCCTGCCGCCCGCAGACCGCGATCACCGGCGGGTCCTCGCGGTGCTGCACTACCTGGAAGCTGACGGGACGTGAGCTCGCCGCTGCCGATGACACCAGGCCGCATCGTCGCCCTCGGCATCGGGATCCCGCTGGCAATGATCATCATCGGGTCGATCGCGGTCAACGAGATCGCCCTGGCTGCGCAGGCAAGCTACCCGGTGCGGCTGGACCTTCCGGTGCACGGGCCGACGGTCACCATCGCGGTCGGTTCGGGCCGGCTCCGTGTCGGGCCGGCGGCCGGCGACCGGCTGCAGCTGACCGGCACGGCTCATTACTCCATCGCCCGCTCGCGCGTGACCTGGAGTTCCACGGCCTCCGGCGTGTCGGTGAACTCGCAATGCCGGTTCCCGATCGGACCGTGCTCGTTCGACTACCTGATCGCCGTGCCGACGGGCCGGCGAGCGGTCATTTCCGACGACGAGGGCGACATGACGCTGCGTGGCCTGGCCGGCCCCGTCCACGCCGACCTTGACTCCGGCAATGTCCGGGCCTCGGGCCTGTCCGGCGCGGTCACGATCGAGGACAACTCCGGCGACATCACCGTCACCGGGCTGACCAGCCGGCAAGTGACTGCCGCTGACGACTCCGGTGACATCACCCTCACCTTCACCGGCGTTCCTGACCGGGTCCTCGTCAGCGACCAGTCCGGCGACGTCCGCCTGGTGCTCCCGCGCGGCAGCACGTTCTACCGGGTGAGCGCACGCACTTCCTCCGGCCGCACCACTGTTAGCGTTCCGCACAGCCTGTCGGCCGTGCACGTGATCACCGTGACCGACGAGTCCGGCGATATTTCCATCAGCCAGTGAGAGCGCGCGCCCGGCCGGCCAGGTACCGGCGGAGCCTCACTGGGTTGTCGCCCGCGCTCGCAGGACATCGCGGACCTTTTTGAGCAGGGATGCTTCGGTGAAAGGCTTCTCGATGAGGCTGACCCCCGGTTCGAGGACTCTTTGCGCGCTCAGGAGTCCTTCGGTGTAGCCGGACATGTAGAGGACCGCGATGCCTGGCTGGAGTCCGCGGACTCGTTCGGCGACTTCCTTTCCCTGCATGCCGGGCATCACTATATCGGTGACGAGCGCGTCGATGCGATCGGAGCAGGTGGTTGCGGTTTTGATGGCCTCCTGGCCGTTGGCCGCCACTATCACCTGGTAGCCGTTTCGCGCGAGGATGCGCCGGGTCACCTCCCGCAGCGCCGCCTCGTCCTCGACCACGAGCACGACCTCGTTGCCGCCGCCTTCGGATTCGTCCGGTGCGTGCTCCGCGGCGAACGGAGACTGGTCCGTCACGGGCAGCAGTACGGTGATGGCAGTGCCGAGCCGCGGTTCGGAGTAGATCCGCACGTTCCCCCCGGCCTGGGTGACGATTCCGTAGATGGTGGCCAGGCCCAGGCCGGATCCTTCGCCTTTGGGCTTGGTGGTGAAAAATGGCTCGAATGCCCGGTCGACGACCCCGGCGGGCATCCCGCTGCCGTTGTCGCTGACTTTCAGCGCCGCGTACCGGCCCAGGGCCAGGTTGGCATGGCCGCCCGCGTACGCCTCGTCCACATCGACGTTGCCGGTCTGAATAGTGAGATTCCCGCCGCCGGGCATCGCGTCGCGGGCATTGACGGCCAGGTTGACCAGGATCTGCTCAATATGACCCGGGTCGGCCAGCACGAGATCCAGGCCGACGTCAAGATCGGTGACCAGCTCGACATGCTCGCCGAGCGTCCGCTGCAGCAGCTGCAGGACGCTGGTGATGACCTCGTTGAGGCTCAGCACGCGCGGCTGTACCACCTCGCGGCGGGCGAAGGCCAGCAGCTGGTGCGTCAGCCGGGTGGCCCGCTCGGCGGCGAGCTGGATCTGCTCGATATCGGACAGGACAGACTCGCCGGGCTCGTGCCCCGGCGGCTTCTTCAGCTCGTCGGCGACGAAGGCGGCGTAATTGGAAATGACGCCGAGCAGGTTGTTGAAGTCGTGCGCCACCCCTCCGGCGAGCTGGCCGAGGCTCTCCAGCCGCTGCGACTGCTGCAGCTGCCGCTCCAGCCGGTCCCGCTCGGCCCGGGTCTTCAGCCGCTCCCGCTCGGCCTGGACCTCGATCCGCTCGGTGACGTCGCGGACGGCGGCGGTGACCAGGATTCCCTCGTCGGTGTCGATGGCCGACAGGGAGATCTCGGCCGGGAAGGTGCTGCCGTCCCGGCGGCGCCCGGCCAGCTCCTTGCCCGCGCCCATCGGCCGGGGCTGCGGATCGGCGACATACCCGGCCCGGTGCCCGGGGTGCACCGGGCGCACCGCGTCGGGTACCAGCATCTCCACCGGCTGGCCGACCAGCTCGTCCCTGCCATACCCGAACAGCCGCTCGGCCTGGGCGTTGACCAGCGCGATCCGCCCGTCGCTGTCCACGCACACCATCGCATCCGGCGCCGCCTCCAGCA
>WNGG01013572.1_pt1 | contig 10691 bp, 8 predicted proteins | sample 5400661 | NCBI WGS metagenome assembly WNGG01 (sample SAMN13153372, study PRJNA577476) | soil metagenome | isolation source: 100 cm soil or saprolite under Garry oak tree replicate 1 | place: USA:California | collected 2016-06-15
CGACTTTCTCAACCTGTCTTGGCCTTGGCGAAGCCCTCGACGATGGCGATCAGGTCGGCGAGGCGGAACGGCTTGCTCAGCACGTCGTCGGCGCCGGCAGCGAGGAACCGGTCACGGTCGCTCGACATCGAGTGCGCGCTCGCGATCACGATCGGCATGGTCGGAACCTGGGCCTTGATCCGGCGCATGGCCTCGAGGCCGTCGATGCCGGGCATGGCGACGTCCATGAGGATCATCGCCGGGTGCTGGTTGAGCGCGATGTCCACCGCCTGCAGTCCGTCGGCCGCGATCAAGACCGGGTACCCCGCCTTCTCGAGCACGCGCCTGCACAGGCGCTGCGCCACCTCGTTGTCGTCGGCCACGAGCACCGTAAATTGGGTGGTCGGCCCCGCGATGTTCCGCGCGCCTTCGCGGCCTAGGCGGCCGGGCGCCTCCGGCGCTGAAGCCTGCGTCATGGGTCCCGGCGCTTCCTCGTTACGCATCTTGAGATGCACTCCTCGGCGCGCCACCCATTCCTTGGCTCCGGCCGCCGATGCCGCGAATTCGCTGCGTAACCCACGTGGCCGACCACCTATCAGGCATGGCGGAGCTGCAGAGCATTCGCGCTCTCGGGTGCGAGCGGGATCGTGAAGTGGAACGATGAGCCGTGTCCGAGCGCGCTCTCCACCCAGATCTTGCCCCCGTGCATCTCCACGATCTGCTTAACGATCGTGAGGCCGAGGCCAGTCCCGGGAATTGACGACGCGGCGCCGCTGCGAACTCGGCGGAAGCGTTCGAAGACGTGGCCGATCTCGTCCTGCGGGATGCCGATGCCCGTGTCGGTGACGCTGACCAGCGCGAAGCGGCCGTCGACCCGGCTCGCGAGCGTGACGGTGCCACCCTCGGGCGAGTACTTGACCGCGTTGTTGACGAGGTTGCTCAAGACCTGGATCAGGCGGTCGCGATCGCCGGCGACGATCGGCAGCCGGGGATCGAGGTCGGACTTGAACTCGACTGTCGCCGCCGACGGCACGGCGCGCGAGATCGCCTCCATGACGATGTCGTTGATATCGACGTCCCCCGTCCGCATAGTCATGCGGCCCGACTCCATGCGGTCGAGGTCGAGCATGTCGCCGATCAGGCGGTTGACCCTGTCGGCGTCGTTGAAGATGTAGCCGCCGTAGGCGCGCACCTCGTCGGGCTCGAGCCCGCCGTCGCGGATCAGCTCGCTGAAGCCCTGGATGCCGGTCAGCGCGGTGCGGAACTCGTGGCTGACGATGCTCAAGAACTCGCTCTTCGTCTGGTCGAGCTTCTCGAGGTTGGTGTTCGCGTCCCGCTGCGCATCGAGAGCCTCGGCCAGCCGGTCTGACGTCTCGCGCAGCGCCGTCACGTCCTCGACCATGACCAGGACGTGCTCGGGGGCACCGCTCGAATCGGGGATCGAGGTGGCGGTGAGCTGCAGCCAGAGCCAGGTCCCCGCTCCGGTGGCAGCCCGGATCTGCAGGCTGCCACCGTCGGAGATCCCCGCGAGGAACGGGGCCTTGTGCTGCCGCAAGGCCACCAGGTCGTACGCCCGCATGAGCTCGGGCCACGAGCTTTCGCGCATCGTCTCTGCGTCGTGCTCGAGCATGTGGAGCAATGAGGCGTTGGCCTCGACGAGATCACCGCCGTTGCTGATGCGAGCGATACCGATCGGCGAGCGCTCGAAGATGGCCCGGTGATCGGCCTCGCTGCGGCGCAAGGCATTCGCCGTGTCCGCGCGGCGGATGAACTGGCCGATCTCGACGCCGGCGGTCGCGAGCACGGTGACCTCTTCGTCTTCGGGAACGCGGGTCTCACGGCTGACGAGCTCGATGACGCCAGTCACCTCGCCACCCTCGACGACGGGAACGGCGAGCGCTGAGCGCAGCTCGGCGATGCGGGCGGCTGTGATCGGCTCGTAGCCGGTCGCGTGCTGGATGTCCTCCTCCGCAGTGAGAATGCCCGCCTGCCACACCCGGCCGACGAGGCCGTTGCCTTCGGTGGGGCGTCCGCCGCGTTCCACGACTGGCGCACACGCATCGTCTTGCGCTCCCTATCAAGCGACCAGAACTGGCCGGCGCTCCACCCGAGGCGCTCGCAGAACGCGCGCAGCACCTGCGGCACCGCCTGGTCGATGCCGGACGACGCGACGATCACCTCGCGCACCGCCGCGAGGCAGTCGCTGAGCGTCTGGGCGCGGCGCCGGGCGCCGATGTCGGTTGCCTGCACGAGCAGGTGGGGGTCAGCCGGAAGCCGGACAAGGAACAAGGCGACGTCGCTCAGCTCCGCCGACCAGCGGGCGACGTCGCCGTTGCGCAGCATCGTCAATCCCTCGGTGACGGCGGGCCTGTCCTCCGCGGCGACGAGCTCTGCGAGCGAAGCCTGCGCCAGCTCATCGCGCCCCCGTCCGAGGATCGCGGCCAGCCGGTCGCTGACCTGCACGAGCTTGCCGTCCAGGTCCACGAGTCCGAGGCCGACCTCGGCCGACTCGACGGTGCTGCGCAGGCGGCGCTCGCTCTGAGTCAGGTCCTGGACGTGCTCCTGAGCTTCGGCGACGACCAGGCGCGACTGCCTGAACAGCTCGCTCGTGGCCACCGCCACCCCGGCCAGGACCGCGGCGAAGACGACCACTGCGATGAAGAGCGGAAAGGCGAATACGGGTTGCGTCGCCGCGGCGTCGAGGACTCCGAGGATCGCCGCGAGCACGGCGGCGGCAAACGCGAAGGGCATGGCCCGACGCACCCCGACGCGGGCCCACGAGGCAAGCTGCGGTCCGCTCCCTTGCAGTGCCCCCAAACCCTCGCCCCCCCGGGCGGGATTGAACGTGCGCAAGGGGTCAAAGTCTAGGGGCGGACCGGTGGGGTTCAGCCCCCCTTAAGAGACCGTTTTGGCATCTCCCTCTCCCCCCAGGGGAGAGGGTTTGGGGTGAGGGGCGATCAAAGAGGTATTCGCCTGAGCGCGACCACCGTCACATCGTCCATGAGCTCCCGGTCCCGCGCCCCCCGGGCCAGGATTTCGACCATCTCCTGCGCCGAGGGCGCTTGCCGGGCCTCGAACGGAAGCTGCACGTCGCGGATCGCAAGGTCCGGTCTGAGGTCGAGCAGCCCGTCGGAGTACACGACCAGCGAATCCCCAGGCCCGAGGTTCACCTCGCCGGTCACGAACTCGGTGTCGGGGAACATCCCGATCGGCGCGCTCCGCTCCCGCAGCAGCTCCTGCCCCGACTCGCCGCGCAGCACCCTCGCGTGGCCGTGGCCCGCGTCGACGTAAGCAAGGTCGCCGGACCTCGAGTCGAAGGTGCAATGAAACAGCGTCACATACGCCTGGTTGACCTCCAGCGCGGCCGACATCACGCCCGCCGCCTGCTTCACCCCGCTGTCGAGCGGCGACACTCCCGCGACGCCGCGCAGCGCTGCGCGCGCGGTGGCCATCATCAGGGAGGCGGTGAGGCCCTTGCCCATGACGTCGCCGAGCGAGAGGGTGAGATGCGCGTCGTCGGAGCGATACCAGTCGTAGAAGTCGCCGCTGATCTCCCGTGCGGCGGTGAAGTGCGCCGCGATCTCGAAGCCCCCTTCCTTGAGAGGCGACGCGGGCAGCATCCCCGACTGCAGCTCGGCGGCCTTGCGCATCTGCTCCGCGCGTCGGGCGACCACGTCCTCGAGGCGGTCGACGCTCTCCCGCTGCTTGATCTCGAGGCTGCGGCGGCGGATGTTGGCGACAGCGAGGAGGTAGAGCTGCGTGGCGCCGACAGGCTTGACGAAATACCCGTTGGCCCCGTGCTCGAGCGCGGCCCTGCCGAGCTCCGCGTCGTCGACGCCCGAGATCATGACGATGGCGGTGTCCGGCCGCGCCGCCTTGACGTGCTCGATAAGCCCATACCCAGACTCGTCCGGAAGACGGACGTCGAGCAGCGCGAGGGCGTAGTCCTGTGCCTTCAGCAGCTTGCGCGCCTCGGCCCCACTGAGGGCCACGTCGCAATCGAATCCCCGGCCGCGCAGGGTGCGCGCCATGACCCGCGCCAGGGGCTCGTCATCGTCGACGACGAGCACCCGGGAGGAGCCTGCGGAGGCGTTCACGGGCATGCAGTCTAGGCGCCCGGCGCTGGGGCGCCGAAGCATATGCGCGGGCCGGCCACGCAGGCTTCAACGCCGAAGGCGTCCGGCCGCCTGAGCCAGCGCGGGTGCGAGGAGCCTCGGCAACGAGCGCCGGGGTGTCAAGTGAGGCTGAAGTCGCCCTTCGCTGCCATATGCTCTTCCGGCCATGGCGCTGGAGGTCGAGACCCGCCCCGCCGACAACGGAGTGACCGTGCTCGCGCCGACCGGACGGCTCGACGTCGCCGGCGCGTCCGCCCTCAAGGAAGCCATCGGCGAGGCAGTCAAGAACAGCCCGCCGAAGGTCGTGATCGACCTGGAAGGCGTGAGCTTTGTCGACTCGACCGGGCTCGGGTCGGTGATCGCCGCCTTGAAGCAGATCCGCAACAGCCAGGGCGAGCTGCGCCTGGCCGCGCCCAACCAGCAGGTGCGCGTCGTCCTCGAACTGACCACCCTCGATCGGGTTTTTCCCTACTACGCGACAGTCGAGGAAGCCCTCACCGGCCTCTGAGCCGATGGGGAGCCACCGCTTTGAATTTCGGGCCTCGCTCTCCGATCTCGGTGAAGGACTCGACGTACTGCATCAGTCCGTCGAGCGGCTTCGGCGCGCCACGGGACGCCACGCCGACGACCTCGCGGTCATCCTCTTCGAGACCGCCCTCGCCGAGATCGGCGGCAACGTGCTCACGCATGGCCGCCCTCGTGGCACCACGCGCCCAGTCGAGTACTCCCTTCGCCTCGACGACGACGAAATCGTGGCGTCGCTCACGGATTCCGGGCCGCCGGTCCACGAGCATCTCGGCCGCGAGATGCCGAGCCTCGAGCGCGAGGACGGACGCGGCCTGGCGATCGCACGCTCGCTCCTCGACGAGCTCGGCTACGAGCGCGACGGAGACCTCAACCGTTGGAGGCTCGTGAAAAGGCTGTGACCACCGAGCCATTGCAGGAAGACCCGAGCCGTGTCCTGGTCCACGACCTTCGCAACCTGATCGCGGTGATCGTCCAGTACTGCGAGCTGATCCCCGACGAGACAGGTGACCCCGATGCCGTGAAGGCGGACATCCAGGAGATCCGCACCGCGGCGGAACGCGCCCTCGTGTTGATCGAGAAGATTCCCCGGCCGGCGAAGCAACCGTCGTGACGGTGACGCGAGATCCAGGCACCGCCTCGGACCGCCCCCACTCGGCGTTCACGCATCGCGACATCGCGCTGGTCGTGGACGATGACGACCAGGTCCTCCGCCTGGTCAAGCGGGTGCTCGAGCGAGCCGGCTTCGAATGCGTGACCGTGAGCGACGGCCGCCGGGCGCACGAGGCGGCGGTCAAGTGGCGGCCCGACATCATCCTCCTCGACCTGATGCTCGGCGAGACGACCGGCGACCAGATCATGGCCGAGCTGCGCGAGGACTTCCGCACGCGGCTCATCCCGGTGGTGTTCCTCACCGTGCGCGATTCACTGAAGGACAAGGTCGAGCACCTTCTCTCCGGCGCGGACGACTACGTGACCAAGCCGTTCATCCCTGAAGAGCTGGTCGCGCGGCTCCGCGCGGTGATGACCCGCTCGACGACCACCCGCGGCCTGAACCCGCTGACGGGCATGAGCGGCAACGCGGACATCCTGCGCGAGATCAGCCGTCGCCTCGCCAACAACCAGCGCTTCGCCGTGCTCTACCCCGACATCGACGCCTTCAAGAGCTACAACGACCACTACGGATTTCTTCGCGGCGACGACGTGATCAAGACGCTGGCCACGATCATCCTCGAGGTCCTGGAGGCGAACCACTCCGGCCATCATTTCGCCGGCCATGTCGGCGGCGACGACTTCGTGATCCTGACCGAGCCGAGCATGGCGGAGAACATCGCGGAGGAGATCACCAAGCGGTTCGACCAGGCCATCCCGGCGCTTTACGACCCCCTCGACCGCGAGCGCGGTTGGATCGAGTCCGAGGAGCGCAGCGGCAACATTCTGCGCACACCGCTCGTGTCGGTGTCGATCGGGATCGTGATCGCCGAGGCGGGCAGCTACGGCAGCCCGGCCGCGGTGGCCGCCCGCGCGTCCGAGGTAAAAGGAGTCGCAAAGCGAATGCCGGGCTCAAAATGGGTGCTCGATCGGCGGCGACCGCCCGAGAGATTCAGCTGATGGCCGATATCACCCTCGAAACACCCACCCAGTTGCCCGACGAAGCCCCCTCGCGGCGGATCAAGGTCGTGGTCCATCGCCTCGACGGTGGGCTCGAAGACGGCGAGTCCGACGCGCGCGTAGTCACGTCCAACGGTTTCCCGGTCTACTCGACCAACGATCCGACACGGTCTCACCTCGTCCCCACCCGGGATATCAAGTACATCGTCTTCGGAGTTGTGGACGACCCCTCGCTCGAGCACGACCCCGGTGACCTCAGCACCGGACGCAAGGCAATCCTCAGGTTCAAAGACGGAGAGTGGATCGCCGCCTACATCGACCCCGCCGTGCAGCCTTACAGCGAAGGCGTGTCGATCAAGATCCGGCTCCCCGAGGTCCAGAAGGTCATCCCCGCGATCGCGGTGGCCGCGTCCTTGCTTGACACTCAGTTCGTCGACACGTGGAGCGTGTCCGCGCCGACACCTCTACCGCCACCCGGCACGCCCAGGCGCCGCCGCACCGACATCCTCGAGGCCGCCGCACGCCAGGGACGCGATCTCAACAAGCTCGCCAATGACTTCCGCGACCGGCTGGCCCTGATCCGCGACGTCGGCCTGACCACGGGCGACACGATCGCCTTCTCGCGCGCGGTACGCACCCACCTCGACCGCTTCCTCCTCGAGGACAACATCGTCCTGAACACGCAGGAGAAGTCGGCGCTGGCCGACATCATCCTGCGAGCCGCGGTCGGCTACGGCCCGCTCGACAGCCTCCTCCACGACCGGTCGGTGAGCGAGATCATGGTCAACGGACCGGACCAGATCTTCATCGAGCGGCGCGGCGTGCTGACCAAGGCAGAGGTCCGTTTCGAGGATGAGAACCAGCTGCTCGAGACGATCCGGCGCATGGTCGCGACCACAGGCCGGCACATCGACGGCCTGAACCCGATGGTCGACGCCCGCCTGCCCGACGGGAGCCGCGTCAACGCGATCATCCGGCCGGCCGCGATCCACGGGCCGGCGCTCACGATCCGCAAGTTCAAGGACGCTGTCCTGGGCATCGAGGACCTGAAGCACGAGGGAAGCCTGAGCCCCGCCATGGCCGAGTTCCTGCAGGCCGCCGTCCTTGGGCGCATGAACATCCTGGTCTCGGGAGGCACCGGCTCGGGCAAGACGACAACCCTGAACGTGATCGCCCGGTTCATCCCGCACAACCAGCGCGTGATCACGATCGAGGACGCCGCCGAGCTGCAGATCGACCACCCGCACGTCATCGCCCTCGAGCACCGCCCACCCAACGTCGAGGGCAAGGGCGAGCTGACCATCCGCCAGCTCCTCCGCAACAGCCTTCGAATGCGTCCCGACCGCATCCTCGTCGGTGAGGTCCGCGGCGCCGAGGCCCTGGACATGCTCCAGGCCATGAACACCGGCCACGACGGTTCGATGTCCACCATCCACTCGAACTCGGCCCGGGACGCGCTGTCCCGCCTGGAGACGATGGTGATGATGGCCTCGATCGACATCCCGTTCGAGGCTGTGCGCGCCCAGATCGCCTCCGCCGTGAACCTGATCGTCCACCAGGCGCGCATGCCCGACGGACGGCGCAAGGTGGCGCAGATCGCCGAGGTCGTCGGTTACGACCAGAACGGCGCGATCCTCCGCGACATCTTCCTGCTTGGCATGGGCTCGGACCTCCGGCTCGAGTACAACTCGACCGGATACGTGCCCACCGCGCTGGACAAGGCGGCTTTCTATGGCGTCCAGGTCAACCAGGACCTCTTCGACCCGGCCAAGTCGCGCTACGTCCCGGCCGGGTCGGACAGCATGATGCCTGTGGTCAAGGATCCCCTGATCACCGGTCAAGGCAGGGCCGAGAACATCGAGCGCCGGACCGTGGTAGTCGTGCCGTTCAGCTCGGAGCGACCCGCGTCCCGCCCCACGAGCGGCGGTCCCGCACAGGCCGAAGCATCACCGCAGGCGCAGACGCCGGAGATGCAGGAGGAGATGCGCAAGCTCATCGACGCCGCGCGCTCGGCCGTGGCCGACCTGCAAGCGGCCGCGCCGACGCCGGCTCCGGCCCAGGCGGCTCCGCCGGCTCCGCCAGCACAGTACGCACAGCCGGCAGCTCTCCCCGTCGCGACCCCTGTCGTCTATCCCGCCGGAACGCCTCCGGCACCGTATGAGCCCACGACCCCGGTGCCGACGCAGTATGTCCCGAGCGACGGAGGCCACGCCCAGCAGGCGCTGGAGGCGGCCACGGCGATGGCCCGCGCGACCACAGCCCTCGGGCAGCTCGCGGCGGCGTCCAGCGGCTTCAGCGGCCTGCTGCCGACGGTCACGGCCAGGGAAGGCGCCGCGGGCCCGACCGGCGCCTCGCGCCGGATCCAGGCCGTGATCGAGAGCATCATCACCCGGCGCGGCCTCAGCCTTCGCCTCGCGCCTGCGCTCACGGAGGCGTTCGAGGGCGCAGAGCTCAAGGCCAGCGACTACTACAGGGAAGCCAGGATCAGCAAAGACTCTGCCGGCCGGGAGCTCCGGCTCGCCGCCGAGGCGGGCCTGCTGCAGGCGGTCCGCTACCCGCAGGGCGAGGCGGGTTTCCGCGCCTCCCAGGGCTTGCTGCGCGAGATCGCCGAGGGCTTCGGCCAGCCCATCAACGCGGCCGCGCCGCTGACCGCCGAAACGATCATCGGCAGCCTCGCGGTGGGCCAGACCGAGGGCACGGTGACGATCATGTTCACCGACGTCGAGGAGTCGACGCGCCTGCTCTCGACCCGGGGTTTCACGGCGTCGCACGAGATCATGCGCTCTTACGAGACGATCATCGACGAGAAGGTCAGCCAGCACGCCGGCCGAAGGATCAAGGGCCTCGGCGACGGTTTCATGATCAGCTTCGGGTCAGCGCGGCATGGCGTCGAGTGCGCGCTCGACATCCAGCAGGCAATCGCCGAGTACAGCAAGCAGAACCCAGAGCGCAAGCTGAGGATCCGCATCGGCCTGAACACCGGTGAGGTGGTCGAGGAGGGCGGCGACATCTTCGGTGCCGCGGTCAACGTGGCGGCCCGCGTGGCCGGCAAGGCGAAGGGTGGCGAGGTCCTGGTCTCCGAGATCGTGCGCCAGCTCGTCGGTCCCATCGCGGAGATGACGTTCGAGTTTCGAGGCCGCTACAAGCTCAAGGGCTTTCCCGACCGGTGGCGCCTGCACGAGGTGACGCCGGGCGAGGTGAAGGAGACGCCGCGCGTGCTGGCGTCTGGCGACGGCTTCGTCGACCGCGAGCAGGAGCGCCTCGACATCCGCATGGCGCTCGACCGCGCCGCCTCAGGCAATGGTTCGTTCGTTTTCCTGACCGGCGCACCCGGAATCGGAGCGACCCGGCTCGCGACCGAGGTCGCGGGCGAGGCTGCCGCCAAGGGCTGGCTCGTCCTCAGCGGGCGATGCCTCGAGAACGATGGCGCGCCCTACGGCCCCATCCGCGAGGTCCTGTCCACCGCGGTTGCCACGACCACGGCGCGCGCCCTGCAGGAGGCGGCGGGCCACCATGGTCCGCTCCTCGCCACGCTCGTGCCGAGCCTCCGCCAGAAAGTCCGTGGCATTGTCGCCGGACACGAGGTCTCCGCCGACAAGATTCGCGAGCAGCTGTTCAAGTCCATCTACGAATTCCTGTCCGGGGTGCAGGGTGCGAAGCCACTGCTGGTCCTGCTCGACGACCTTCAGTGGGCCGACGAGGCGACTGTCCTGTTTCTCCGCGACCTCGCGCAGCGGATCAACGGCAGCCGCATGGTCGTGATCGGCACTTACTGGGACTCGGAGCTGGACTCGGGGCGTCCGTTTGTCAACGCCCTCTCGCGGTTGCTGAAACGCCGCCGTGCGCAGCGCATAACGCTGGGCCGGCTGAGCGACCACGACGTGGAACGCGTTGTCGCGGGCTTGAGCGAAACGCCGCTCACGCCGGTGCAGATGATCGGCGTCCAGGCGGCCACGGAAGGCAACCCTCTGTTCGTCGAGCAGTCGCTGTTCTACCTGGCGGAATCGGAGAGCCTGCTGGGCGGGGGCGGTCACGCGCAGGCGAGTTACACGGAGGAAGACCTCGAGCTCGCGCAGAGTGTGCGAGGCCTCATCGGCAGGCGCGTACAGCGGTTGAGCGAGCCGGCGCAGCGCATGCTGGTCGCCGCCGCGGTGATCGGCCGTGACTTCAACGTCCCGCTGCTCGAAGCGTTCGGTGAGCTCTCCGGCCACGAGCTGCGCGACGCGCTGGACGAGGCCACACGAGGACACTTCGTCGTCGCCGCGGGCAAGGAGACGTTCCGCTTCGCGCATGACCTGGTGCGCCAACGGGTCCTTGCGGCGCTGGCTCTGCCGCGGCTGCAGGCCTACCACCTCGCGGTGGCCGATACGCTCGAGCGTGTCTACGGCAAGACGGCCAAAGACCACGCCGGTGAGATCGGGTACCACCTGTACCAGTCCGGCACGGCTGCCGATGCCGCCC
>WNGG01027410.1_pt1 | contig 10691 bp, 10 predicted proteins | sample 5400661 | NCBI WGS metagenome assembly WNGG01 (sample SAMN13153372, study PRJNA577476) | soil metagenome | isolation source: 100 cm soil or saprolite under Garry oak tree replicate 1 | place: USA:California | collected 2016-06-15
CGCGCCAGTTCCTCGGGCACGTCCGTGAAGACGCCGATCCGCACGCCGGCCGCGTGCAGCCGCCGCAGCGCCTCGGTCGCGTCTGCGTCGCGGCGCAGGTAGACCGGAGCGCGTTCCTCTGCATAGCGTTCGAGCAGCTGACGCCAGTTCGGCAGCTGGTCGTCGAGCGCGGAGACGTCGACGCGAAAGCGGCGCCCGGCGTCCGCGAGCCAGTCGTGCCAGAGCGGGCCCGTGTCCCCGAGCGCACCGAGCTCGACGGCGACCGCTTTCACCGCTGCCGCACTCGCAGCCAGAGCAGCATCCCGAATGCGACGCCGACCGCGTCGATGCCCACGTCGACCGGCGACGCGTGCCGCCCGCGCACGAAATGCTGATGCAGCTCGTCGGTCGCCGCGTAGGCGATCCCTGCGGCCAGCGCAGGCACCTCCCGCTCGAAGGCGCGGTACAGCAGCGCCCCGAGGATTGCGTACTCCGTTACGTGCGCGCCTTTGCGCAGCACGGTGTCCCAGACGCCGAGCCCGCTCGAGAGGCTCGGGATCGAGGAGAAGGCGAAGATCACCGCCGCCCACGCGAGCACGGGTAGCCAGACGGTGAGCGCGCGCGACCGGGCCATCGGCGCCCGATGCTAGTCTCCGGCCGACAACCGGCGAGCGGCAAGGGAATCCGGTGCAAATCCGGAACGGTCCCGCCGCTGTGAGGGGAGACGCTCCCGCGCCATGTGCCACTGGCCTCCGGGCTGGGAAGGCGGCGAGGGAGGGAGCCCCGAGTCAGAAGACCTCCGCCGCCGCCAAACCCGAACCCCTCGCGGAAGGAGGATTCGTGTTTCGCCGACTCATCCCCTTGGTCGCGGCCCTCGCCGCGATCCTGTTCGTCCAGCCCGCGACGGCGCGGCCGCCGCAGCGCATCATCTCGCTCTCGCCGACGGCAACGGAATCGCTGTTCGCGATCGGCGCCGGCAAGCAGGTCGTCGCCGTCGACGATCAGTCCGACTATCCGAAAAGGGCCCCTCGCACGTCGCTCTCCGGGGTCACCCCGAACGTGGAAGCCATTGCCTCCTATCGGCCCGACCTGGTCGTCGTGCAATACGACGCCGGAGGCGTCGTCGAGGGGCTGCGCAAACTGAGCATCCGGGTGTTGGTGCAGCCAAGCGCGCAGAACCTCGCGGTTGCATATGCGGAGATCGTGCAGCTTGGGAGCGTCACCGGGCACAAGCGGGCCGCCGCCGCACTGATCGCCCGAATGAAGCGCACGATCAAGAGGGCGATCGCCTCGGCGCCGAAGCAGCGGCTGTCTGTCTACCACGAGCTTTCGCCAGACTTCTACAGCGCCACGTCGAAGACGTTCATCGGCGGGATCTACAAGCTGTTCGGGCTTCGCAACATCGCCGATGCGGCAGATTCGAGCGGCTCGGGCTATCCGCAACTGTCTGCCGAATACATCCTCGGTGCCAATCCGAGCCTGGTCGTGCTCGCCGACACACGCTGCTGCGGTCAGACCGTCGCGGTCGTCGCCAAGCGTCCCGGCTGGAGCGGTCTCGCAGCGGTTCGCACCGGCGCGGTGGTTGCAATCGACGACTCGATTGCATCGCGGTGGGGACCACGAATCGTTCAGTTCGTGCAGTCGGTCGCCAAGACGCTGCGCAAGCGCGGCCGCTAGATGCGTCTGGCAACGCCGCGGTTATGGATCCCGGCCTCGGTCGTCTTCCTGGCCGCGGCGTTGCTCACCGGCGCGCTCGTCGGTCCAGTCCACCTCGGCGCGCTCAACGTCGTGCGCGCGACCTTCGCGCACGTCTTCGGGTTGCATTCCCCGCTCTCCGGTACGAACGACGCGATCCTCTGGCAATTGCGCCTGCCACGCGTCGTCCTCGGCGCGCTCGTGGGTGGGACGCTCGCCGCGGCCGGAGCTGCGTACCAGGGCGTATTCCGCAACCCGCTCGCCGACCCGTACCTGCTCGGCGCGGCCGCGGGCGCCGGGCTCGGTGCGACGCTCGTGGCGTCGTACGCACCGGGGAGCGGCCTCTCCGGGGACCTCCTCCCGATTTCCGCGTTCGTGGGCGCGGCAGTCGCGGTGGTTGCGGCCTACACGCTCGGGCGCTCGGCCGGTGCAGCGGCAGGGCCCGCCGCGCTCGTGCTGGCCGGCGTCACGATCGCGTCGTTCTTCACGGCGTTGCAGACGTTCGTCCAGCAGCAGCACGTGGAGACGGTGCAGGAGGTGTACTCGTGGCTGCTCGGCCGGCTCGCGACCTCGGGCTGGCGCGAGGTCGGGATCATCGCGCCGTACGCCGCGGCCGCCTGGTTGATCCTGCTCGGGCACCGGCGCCTGCTGGACGTCCTGGCCGTCGGCGACGAGGAAGCGGCTGCACTCGGCGTCAACGTCGGGCGTGTCCGTCTCTTCGTCGTCGTGGCTGCGACGATTGCAACCGCCGCCGCCGTCGCCGTCAGCGGGCTGATCGCATTCGTCGGGATCATTGTCCCGCACACGATCCGCCTCGTCGCCGGCGGGAGCTACCGCCTCCTCTTGCCGCTCTCCGTCGTGGTGGGCGCGGGCTTCCTCGTCTTCGCCGACGTGATCGCGCGCACCGTGATGTCACCGGCGGAGCTCCCGATCGGAGTCGTGACTGCCTTCTTCGGGGCACCGTTCTTCGCCGTCGTGCTGCACACGAGCAAGCGGCGCGTATGACGGCACTTGCACTCGAGGGTCTCTCGGTCGTGCTCGGCGGCGAGCGCGTCGTCGACGGCCTCGCCGCCGGCGTTGAAGAAGGGGAATGGGTTGCGCTGATCGGCCCGAACGGCGCAGGCAAGACGACAGCGTTGCGTGCCGTTGCCGGCCTCGTGGGCCACGAAGGGCGCGTTCAGCTTTTCGGGGACGATGCCCAGGGAATGACCCGTCGGCAGCTAGCACGGCTCGTCGCGCTCGTGCCGCAAGTGCCACTGATTCCCGGTCACATCACCGTCCGCGAGTACGTCCTGCTCGGTCGCACGCCGCACCTCGGCTACTTCGGCGGAGAGAGCCGCGGTGACCATGCGGCCGTCGACGAGGCGCTCGTCCAGCTCGATCTGACGCAGCTGGCACGACGCCGGCTCGACACGCTCTCCGGCGGCGAGCGGCAGCGTGCGACGTTGGCCCGCGCTCTTGCCCAGGACGCCCCCATCCTGCTCCTCGACGAGCCGACGGCGGCGCTGGACGTCGGTCGTCAGCAGCAGGTGCTCGAGCTCGTCGATTCGCTGCGCGCGACCCGTGGGCTGACGGTGTTCTCGACGATGCACGACCTCACCCTGGCGGGTCAGTACGCCGACCGCCTGCTCTTGCTCGATCGTGGGAAGCTCGTCGCCGCCGGCTCCGCCGCGGACGTCCTGACGCGTGCGCTGATCACCGAGCACTATGGAGCGGAGGTGACGGTCGTCGCTGCGCCGGGGTCGGGCTTCGTGGTCGTGCCGGTGCGCGGTACGATCCGAGACGGCGCATAGCGCCGTCTATGAGGGCCTAGGCAGAACACACCCGTTTCCCGTTCCGCCTCGACGGAGGTCCTCTCTTGCTTGCCGCTGCGAACATCACGAAGTACCACGCCGCGCAACTCGTCCTCGACGACGTGACGCTCGTCGTGCCACCGAATGGCCGCACCGGCCTGGTCGGCCCGAACGGCTCGGGCAAGTCGACGCTGCTGCACATCCTCGCGGGGCTCGAAGAGCCCGACACGGGAACGGTGCGCCGCACGCCGCCTGCGCTGGCGGTCGGCTACCTCCCACAGGAGGCCTCGCCCGCCGGTCGCTCGGGCGGGCAGGCGGCTCGCCTGCGTCTCGCGGAGTTCCTGCGTCGCCCGCTCGGAGTGTTCCTGCTTGACGAGCCGACGAACGACCTCGATTTCGCCGGGCTCGAATGGCTCGAACGCACGCTCGCCGGCCTGTCCGGCGCGGTCGTCCTCGTCTCGCACGACCGCGACTTCCTCGACCGGACGGTCGAGCGCGTCGTCGAGCTCGACGAGTGGACGCACCGACTGACCGAGTACTCCGGCGGGTGGAACGCGTACGAACGAGCGCGGACGAGCGCGCTGCGCCGGCAGCGCGAGGCGTACGAGCGGTACGAGGGCGAGAAGGCGCGACTCGAAGCGCAACAGCGCCGCATGCAGGAATGGGAGCAGCGCGGCTACGGCCAAGGGCGGAAGAAGAAGAAGTCGAAGGACGTCAAGAAGACCTACGCCGGACGGATCGAGCGGCTGCAGCATGTCGACAAGCCCTACGAGCCGTGGGAGCTGCGGCTCGATCTCTCACCGCCGAGGCGGAGCGGTGACGTTGTCGTGCGGCTCGAGCGCGCCGTCGTCGAGCGCGGTTCGTTCAGGCTCGGCCCGACCGACCTCGAGCTGGCGTGGGCGGAGCGCCTGGCCGTGCTCGGCCCGAACGGCAGCGGCAAGACCACCTTGCTCGACGCCGTGCTCGGCCGCATCCCCCTGAGCGCAGGGCGACGCTGGGTGGGGCCGGGGGCCGTCTTCGGCGAGTTGTCGCAGCAGCGCGCCGAGCTCGCGGAGGGCGTCCTCCTCGATGCCTTCACGTCGGCGTCGGCCTGGGCGGCGGAAGCTGCGCGCACGCTGCTCGCGAAGTTCGGTCTCGGCGCCGACCACGTTCTGCGCGACGCGCGTTCGCTCTCCCCCGGCGAGCGCACTCGCGCCCTTGTGGCGCTGTTCGCCGCGCGCGGAGTGAACTGCCTGGTGCTGGACGAGCCGACGAATCATCTGGACGTCGCCGCGATCGAGGAGCTCGAACGTGCGCTCGACACGTTCGGCGGCACGATCGTGCTCGTCACGCACGATCGCCGCTTCCTGACGCGGTTTCGGGCTACACGGACTCTGGCGCTGCGACCCAGCCGGACGCCGGCCGCTCCAGCCGTCCCTCGCTGACGAGCCGTTCCACCAGGTCGTCCGGGAAGAGCCACTTCCAGCTGAACCACTTGCGGGCGAGCTCGCGCTCAGGCGCGACCACAGCGGCTACGGCTGACGACCGCGCCGCACAGCTCGAGCGGGTAGCGGAGGAGCTTGAGCTCCTTCGGCTTGAGGGCGAGCTCGGTCTGCAGGTCGTCGAGCGTGGAGGGGCCGGCGTCCGCGAGATGGCGCAACAGGCGGGCCCACTCCTCGTGCTGTTCCATGCGGGTTAGCTCGGAGCGGCAGATCCAGTCGACGAGCGGCAGCGTCGCGTCCGTGAACAGGATCGACTTCCCCTTGTGCACGCGCAGCTCGTGGACGTCCGGACGCTCGGCGAGCTGGAAGTACCACGGATACTTGGTCGCAGGCCACGAGCCGAAGCCGCGGCTTCCAGGGGCGTACGGCTCCTCGTGGCACGCGCCGAAGAGACTCGGCAGCGCGGAGTCGGGCGTCCTCGTCAGCAGGCCGCGATCGCGCAGGAAGTCGTGGGCATCGTCGAGGGATTCGAGGGCGCGATCCGGCGTCAGCCGGCAGAGGTACGCCCGCCGCTCTTCGAGCTCCAGCACGGCCGTATCTAAACACCCGGCTTCGGCGTTTTCCCTGCAAAACCGGAAGGAGCCACGGAAAATGGGTATGGGAGTCAGTCTGGTTCTTGTCGCCGCCGGCGCGATCCTGATCTGGGCCGTGAACCTGACGGTGCGCGGCATCGAGCTGCACACCATCGGTTGGATCCTGCTCGCCGTCGGGGCGGCAGGCGCCCTGCTCTCGCTGATGTTCTGGTCGAGCTGGGGCGGGTTCGGCGGACCGGCCGAGGGTCGCCGCCGCGTCGTCCGCGAGGACTATTAAAGGCAACTGCTGGGGTCTGACCCCGAGGGGTCAGACCCCGACCTTCTTTAAGGGACGCCGATACGCCCGATCGGCCAGTAGGTGAAGAAGACCTTGCCGATGATGCTCTTCCGCGGGACGAGCCCCCACACGCGCGAGTCGCACGAATGGGCGCGGTTGTCGCCTTCCATCAGGTACATCCCCTTCGGGATCCGACGCATCGTGCCGGTGGGTGGGATGTCGAACAGCGTCTTCGAGTCTGTGTCGCGGCGCCCGGGCTCGACGTATGGCTCCGCGAGTCGCTTCCCGTTGATGTACGTGTAGCCGTTTCGTTCGGCCCACACCTCGCCGGGCAGGCCGATGATGCGCTTGACGAAGATGCCGCCGACGCACGCGGCCGCCGCCGCCTTCGGTGCGTGGAAGACGACGATCTCGCTGCGCTTCGGATCGCGGAAGTGGTAGATGAAGCGGTTCGCGAGCACGCGGTCGGAGCGGCCGGCCTCGCAAAACGGCTCGGGCCGGGCGCAGTGGAGCGTCGGCTCCATCGACGGGGACGGAATGCGGTATGGGTTGACCACCCACGCCTTGATCGCGAGGACGATCGCGGCGGCGAAGACGATCGTGACGATCCAGTCGAGCACGACGCGCCGGCCGTGCGACAGGTTCGGAAAGAAGCGGTCGATCGGGCCGCGCACGGCGTCTACGCGACCGCGGGCGCGAGCTCGCGGCCGATGAGCGCGACCGTGTCGAGATCCTGGTGCGCGAGGTGCTGCAGCATCACGCGCTCGTAGCCGACCTCCTCGATCTGCTTCAGGCGCTCGACCACCTGCTCGACGGTTCCGACCGGGCCGTATTCCCCGTAGCGGTCGAGGACGTCCTGCGGCTCCCGGCCGAACCGCGCACCCACGCGCCGCGCCGACTCGAGCAGCTCACGCTCGTCCCGGCCGACCACGAACGGCGCCATCAGCGAGTAGCGGAGGGTGGCCGGGTCGCGTCCCGCGCGCTCGCACGCCTCGTCGAGCGTCCGCCTGCGCGCGCGGATCTCGTCGAGCGTCGCGAAGAAGGTGTTGTACTCGTCGGCGAAGCGGACGGCCGGGCCGGCGGTCCCCGGCTTCGCGCTCCCTCCGACGAGGATCGGCAGCTGCGGGCAGGCGAGGCCTGGAGCCCCGTGGAGCTCGTAGTAGGAGCCGTCGAAGTCGACGTTGTCCGCGCGCAAGAGCCGGTGCACGATCTCGAGCTGCTCGCCGAACCGTGCGACCCGCTCACGCGCGTTCGCGAAGTCGAATCCGTACGCCTCGTGTTCCCGCTCCATCCAGCCCGCGCCGAGGCCGAGCGTGACGCGCCCGCCCGAGATCTCGTCGGCAGTCGCCGCCATGCGCGCGAGCACGGACGGATGCCGGAACGTCCCCGGTGAGACGAGCGTGCCGAGCTCGAGCTTGGTCGTCCGTGCCGCGAGCCCGGCGATCGTCGTCCAGGCGTCGAGCGCCGGACGTGTCTCGTCGAAGCCCGAGATGTAGTGGTCGGAACGGAACAGGGCTTCGACGCCGTGCTCCTCGCAAGCCTCCGCGAGCGCGACCCAGTCGTCCCAGGTCACGCCCTCCTGCCCCTCGATCATGAGCGCCAGACGCACGAAGCGGAAGCCTAGTGGCGTCCCCTGCGTCCATGTGTGGAAGCAAAGACACACTTTCGGCACGAACTCCAGGTCCGAACCCGACACCCCGGCCACGTCCCTGCGGGACGTGGCCGGGGACAGTCCCCAGAGGCGGCCGCGGGAGACACGACCGTTCAGGAGTGGGCTGGCCGGCCGGCCCGCTCGAAATACGGCCGCTAGCATCGGCGCATGGCCGTCGCCTCGCCGGAGCAGTACCTCGCCGACCTCAATCCGCCCCAGCGCGAGGCCGTCCTCGCGACCGAGGGGCCGCTGCTCGTGATCGCCGGCGCGGGCTCCGGCAAGACGCGCGTCCTGACGTACCGCGTCGCGCACCTGATCAATGCGGTCGGCGCCAAGCCGAACGAGATCCTCGCCATCACCTTCACGAACAAGGCGGCGGGGGAGATGAGGGAGCGGTTGCAGCGGCTGCTCGGGCAGAGCGGGCGAGGCCTGTGGATCCTCACGTTCCACGCGGCCTGTGGACGCATCCTCCGCCGCGAGGCGCAGCGGCTTGGCTACCGCTCCAACTTCACGATCTACGACCAGGCCGACCAGATCCGCTTGGTGAAACAGTGCCTCGAGGAGCTCGAGCGCGACCCCAAGCGTTTCACGCCGCGTGGGATCCACAACCAGATCTCTCAGGCGAAGAACCAGCTCATCCAGCCGGACGAGTACGCGTCACGCGTCCAGTCGTTCTACGACCAGACCGTCGCGGATGTGTACCAGCTCTACCAGCGGCGCCTGTTCGCGTCGAACGCGGTCGACTTCGACGACCTGCTGATGCTGACGGTCGACGTGCTCGAACGCTTCCCCGAAGCGCGCGAGAAGTGGCAACAGGCGTTCCGCTACATCCTCGTCGACGAGTACCAGGACACGAACCACGCGCAGTACCGGTTGCTGCAACTCCTGGCCGAGAAGCATCGCAACGTCTGTGCTGTCGGCGATCCTGATCAGTGCGTGGTCGCTGGGACACTGATCACGATGGCCGATGGCTCGACGAAACCGATCGAAGCCGTGCGCAAGGGCGACACGGTCCTGTCGTGCTACGGCAGCGGTGAGTTTCGCGCAGCTCGTGTCACGCGTGTGCACCGCTCATCTCGCCGGCAAGGCGTGGCGATCACGACGGAGAGTGGGCGCCGCATCGTGTCCACACCGGAGCACACGCACTTCGCCGGCTTCAAGGCAGGACGGACGCCGCTTCGCGACCACGGCCTGAGCTTCGACCATCCTCAGTTCAGTGCGGCCACGACCACGAAGGGGCGTCGCGTTCGGCGGCGGCTCACCGTTTCACTCTGCGGGGACAAGCGTGGTGCAAGGACGCTGCACCGGCTCGCCCTCTTCGGATACGACGAGGAAGGTCGGCAGGCGCTGGAGCGGAGCGGATTATCGGTGCGCCCGGCACACAGTGGCTCTGTCGGCTGGCGCCTGGAGGCGGCCTCTTCGAGCTTCTCCACGCTGATGGAGAAGGTCGAGGACATCGAGGATGCAATCGAGGTCTCCGTCCGATTCACCGCGCGCTTGGCGGCGCAAAACGCTCTTGGCAGCAAGGATCGAACGTCGCTGCCGTTCATGCCTGCTTCCGCCGTGCGGCGCGGGATGCTGATGGTCAATGCCGATGGCGCATTCGAGACGGTTCAGCGTGTCGAGGAGGTCGAGCTCGACGCCGCGGTTTACGACCTCGACGTCGCTCAGACGCACAACTTCATCGCAAATGGGCTTGTTACACACAATTCGATCTACGCCTTCCGCGGGGCCGACATCAACAACATCCTCGACTTCGAGCGCGACTTCCCGGGCACCCGCACGATCGCGCTGGAGCAGAACTACCGCTCGACCAACTCCATCCTCGATGCGGCCAACCACGTCATCACCAACAACCGCGAGCGCAAGCCGAAAGAGCTGTGGTCCGAGCTCGGCGACGGCGAGGCGGTGCGCGTGGTCGAGGTCGAGGACGAGCACGCGGAAGCGCGTTTCGTCGCGGCGGGCATCGCGGCGCTCGTCGAGGAAGGTTTCTCCGGCGACGAGATCGCGGTCTTCTACCGGACGAACGCGCAGTCCCGTGTGCTGGAGGACGTGCTCGTGCGGCAGGGCGTCGCATACCAGGTGATCGGCGGCCCGCGCTTCTACGAGCGGGCGGAGATCAAGGACGCGATCGCGTACCTGCAGGCGATCGACAACCCGTACGACGCCGTCTCGCTGACGCGCATCGCGAACCGTCCCCGTCGCGGGATCGGCGACACGAGCCTCGCCCGACTGCAGGCGTGGGCGGACGCCCAGGGCCGCTCGCTCTGGGAGGCGATGGAGTTCGCCGAGGAGGCGGGAGTGGGCGCGGCTCCGCTCAGGGCGGTCCAGCACTTCCACACGCTGATGCAGTCGCTGCAATCGGGTGCGCTCGAGCTCCCCGTCGCGGAGCTCGTCGAGCGCACGCTCGAGCGCAGCGGCTACCTCGAAGCGCTCGAGGCCGAGCGCACGATCGAGGCGCAGGGCCGCGTCGAGAACCTGCAGGAGCTCGTCGGCGTCGCGCGCGAGTACCAGGAGAATGCGGACGAGCCGTCGCTCTCACACTTCCTGCAGGAGATCTCTCTCTACTCGGACCAGGACGCGATCCGCGAACAGGAGAGCCTCGTCACGCTGATGACATTGCACAACGCCAAGGGCCTCGAGTTCCGCGCCGTGTACCTGATCGGGATGGAGGAGGGAATCTTCCCGCACGCCCGCTCGATCGAGGAACAGGGAATCGAAGAGGAGCGTCGGCTCTGCTACGTAGGCATGACGCGGGCGAAGGAACAGCTGACCCTGACGCACGCCTCGTCGCGCTCGCTGTGGGGCTCACGCGGCTACAACCTGCCGTCGCGCTTTCTCGACGAGCTGCCGAACAACGTCGAGCGCGACAGGCTGCGGCCGGCTTCGTGGTCCTCGTACGGCGCGCAAGGTGTTGCGCCGCGCGAGGACGTGCCGTCCTTGTCGACGGGCGACTCGGTGCGTCACGGCACGCTCGGAGAGGGTGTCGTGACGCAGATCGAGGCCGGCGGAGTCGTCACCGTCCGCTTCGCAGATGGCAGCGAACGCCGCTTGATGCTGGACTACGCGCCCCTCGAGCGCATCTCGTAGGGTCGCCGCGGTGGCGATCGAGATCCGACATCCCTCGGAGGACGAACTGCGCCCGGCAATGTCCGCCGCTCAGATCGCGTTTGCCGAGGCCCCGAACGAGGACGACTACGCGCGCCACGGCAAAATGCTGTCGCTCGAGCGCTTCTACGTAGCTTACGACGGCGATGCACCCGTCGGGACCGCGGCGGACTT
>WNGG01013313.1_pt1 | contig 10690 bp, 11 predicted proteins | sample 5400661 | NCBI WGS metagenome assembly WNGG01 (sample SAMN13153372, study PRJNA577476) | soil metagenome | isolation source: 100 cm soil or saprolite under Garry oak tree replicate 1 | place: USA:California | collected 2016-06-15
CCCGCGAGGCCGACGACGACATGGTCGCGATCCTGCGGTCGCTCGCGCCCGCTCAGCCGGTCGTCGTACTCCACAGCTTTTCTTCCGGCGATGCGGTCTGGGATGCCGGGATGGACGTCGGTGCCTATTTCGCGTTCAGCGGCATGATCACCTTCAAGAATTGGACTCGGACCGACCGGCTCACTGCCTGCCCGCCCGACCGTCTGCTCCTCGAGACGGACGCACCCTATCTCGCTCCGGTGCCCCATCGCGGCAAACGCAACGAACCGGGCTTCGTACGCGACGTGGCCGTGCGCGCGGCAGCGCTGCGGGGCGAGAGCTTCGACGACCTGACGCGGCGGACCACGGAAAATGCCCGCCGCTGTTTCGGTTCCCGGATCGACTCCTCGCTATGACTGCTACCGCCGCCACCAAAGTCCCTTCCGACATCGCCATCGCCCAGGCCGCGAAACTCCGGCCGATTCGCGACGTGGCGGCCGAGCTCGGCTTGTCCGACGATGAGCTCGAGCTGTACGGGAAACACAAGGCGAAGATCTCGCTGCGCGCGCTGCGGCAGCGGACACCCAAGGGACGGCTCGTCCTCGTCACCGGGATCAATCCCACGTCGGCCGGCGAAGGCAAGTCCACCGTCACCGTGGGCGTCACCCAGGCGCTGCGGCGCCTCGGCAAGAATGCAATTCTGGCCATGCGCGAGCCGTCGCTCGGTCCCGTGTTCGGTGTGAAGGGCGGCGCGGCCGGCGGCGGGTATTCGCAGGTCGTCCCGATGGAAGACATCAACCTGCATTTCACCGGCGACTTCCACGCGATTGCGAGCGCGCACAACCTGCTGTCGGCGATGCTCGACGCGCATTTGCATCACGGCAACGCCCTCGGCATGGACACGCGCCGCGTAATCTGGCCGCGCACGATCGACATGAACGATCGCGCCCTGCGCAGCATCATCGTGGGGCTGGGCGGCGTGACCGGCGGTCCGATGCGCGAAGAGCGCTTCGTCATCATCCCCGGCTCGGAAATCATGGCAATTCTGGCCCTGGCGACAGGGATCGAGGACCTCGAAGCGCGGCTGTCACGCGTCATCGTGGGATTGCGGGGCGACAAGACTGCCGTGCGAGCCAGCGATCTCAAAGCGCAGGGCGCGATGACGCTACTGCTCAAGGACGCGATCAATCCGAATCTCGTCCAGACGCTCGAGGGTGGTCCTGCGCTCATCCACTGCGGCCCGTTCGGCAACATCGCGCACGGCTGCAATTCGGTCGTGGCGACGCAGCTCGGGCTCGCGCTCTCGGACATCGTGTTGACGGAAGCCGGCTTCGGCGCCGACCTCGGCGCCGAAAAGTTTTTCGACATCAAGTGCCGGTTCGTGGGGCTCAAGCCGGAAGCGGCGATCATCGTCGCTACGGTTCGGGCGCTGAAGATGCACGGAGGGGTCAAGAAGGATCGGTTGGCCACGGCGGACCCCGCCGCGGTGCAGCGGGGCTCCGAGAACCTGCGCCGTCACATCCGCAACGTGAAGAAGTTCGGCATCCCCGTCATGGTCGCGCTCAACCGTTTCATCACCGATGCCGATGAAGAAGTCGAAGCCATCCGTGCGGTTGGCACGGCCGAGGGCGTCGACGTAGTGCGCTGCGACGTCTGGGAGAAGGGCGGGGAGGGCGGGATTGCGGTGGCGGAGTCGTTGCTCGGTCTGCTCAAGACGAGTAAGGCCACATTCAAACCGCTGTACGATGAGCGCCGCCCGATCCGCGAAAAGATCGAGACGATTGCGCGCGAGATCTACGGCGCGTCCGGCGTCGGGTTCGCGCCGGTTGCCGAGCGCGCGCTCGAGCTGTTGCCGAAGCTCGGGCTGGGCGAGACGCCCGTGTGCATGGCAAAGACGCAGTACTCCTTCTCCGACGACGCCACGCAGCTGGGTGCCCCGGCGGGATTCACGCTGCACGTGCGCGACATCCTCCCCTCCGCCGGTGCCGGGTTCGTCGTGGCGCTGGCGGGGGACATCATGACCATGCCGGGCCTTGGCAAAAGCCCGGCGGCCGAGCGGATTCGGCTTCTCCCTGACGGCACGATCGAGGGACTGTTCTGATGCGTATCATCGCCACCGACGCCGCCCCCAAGGCCATTGGCCCTTACAGTCAGGCGATTGCGACCGACCGCCTCGTGTTCACCGCGGGACAGGTCGCGCTCGATCCCACAAGCGGCGAGCTCATCGGCCGGACGACGGCGGAGCAGACGGAACAGGTGCTCGCGAATCTCACGGCCGTGCTGTCCGCGGCTGGAACGTCGCTCGCACAGGTCGTGAAGACGACCGTGTACCTGGCGGACATGGCCGATTTCGTGCAGATGAATGAGGTGTACGCGAAGCATTTCGGCGCCCACAAGCCCGCACGCTCGACGGTGCAGGCGTCGGGACTTCCCAAGGGCGCGCGCGTCGAGATCGACGTGATCGCGCTCACACAATAAGGCGCGGCACTCGCGGGAGCGGATTGGGTCTGGTGGCCTGACCAGTCTTCAAAACTGTTTGGGGCTCTAACGGGCCTCGGTAGGTTCGATTCCTACACGCTCCCGCCACCGCGCCTGGGTTGACTTTTTCCCTCGCCATTCACAATCGTAGAATATGACCGGCATGCAGTGGGCTCGTATCCGTCCTGCGGAAGCCAGCCACCTGCGGCGCGGCGCGTGGTATCGCGTCGTGAAGCTCACGCCGCAGGAAGCCGTGCTCGACGTCAACGGAACCTTGACCGCCTTCCCACGGCCGTCGCTCGAAATCCTCCCCACACGGCCTACGCGGTGGACCGTTGTGCCACGCCCTCCCCGCTCCGCCCGCTTGCCGGTTACCTGGGGCGCGCGCTACGGCGTCTGTCCCAACTGCCGCGAGCGCGCCCGCCTCGAGGAGCGCGCGACCGCCATGCGCTGTCCCAAGTGCAACGGGTATTTTGACATCGGCTGGGACAATTCCTGATGTCATAGCGCTTGCGCTGATCACTATATTGTGCCCGCGCCCATCGTCGTCTCCCTTCACCAGGAGCCGTGATGGCGATCTTATTTGCCCGCCTGCAGGCTGATGTCCCTCTCAAGATGCGCCGCGGTGCATGGTACCGCGTGATCCAACTCACGGATCTCCAGGCAGTTATCGAAGTCAATCACCGCAAGGTCGGTGTGCTCCGCGCCTGGCTCGAGATTCAGCCGCGGCCGCCGCAACGCTGGAGCGTCGTGCACGGGTCCGCAGAGAATCGGAAAGCGCCGCCGCATCTTCGGGGAACCTACGGCGTGTGTCCGAACTGTCGCGCACGGGCGCCGCTGCCGAAGAAAACCACCGTTCGCACGCTGGAGTGTGCTCGCTGCCGGCAGGAGTTTGAGATCAATTGGGAGGAAGGGAACGGCGTCAAACATGCCGGGTGACAGCGGTCACTTCCAAGTCGGTCGGTACACGTTACTCTTGTCGTCCCTCGACGCCCGAGCGTGAATGATGGTGTGGGCTCGTCTTCAAGCCGATGTGAACTGCAGCTTGCGCCGCGGCGCCTGGTACCGGCTTATCAAAGCGCAGGGCCTCGCCGCCGTAGTCGATGTGAAAGGGACACCCGTCGCGGTTGTCCGTGCCTTCCTGCAGATGTCGAATTCACCGCCTCGTAAATGGACCGTCGTGCCGCGCCCTCGGAACGTTCCGCGTTCGATCGAGATGGGTGAACACTATGCGGTCTGCCCCTCGTGCCGGGATCGCGTCCCGCTGCGCGGCCGGCCCAGCCGCATGATGTGCGGCCGGTGCAGCGTCGAATTCGCGGTCGACTGGGAAGAGCGCTATCTGATCCAGTAACTCCGCCGTCCGACTCGGCAGGTCCTTGCGCGGCAGACGAGACTGTATCTTGTCTGCCGCGTGCTTCATGCCCACGTCATCCTCAATCCCGCTGCGGGACGCGGTGCCGCACGGCGCGCCGAGTCCGTGGTCGCGCGCGCGTTCCGGGCGCAGGGCTGGGCGGTGGATGTCGTGCGCACCGAAAGGCCCGGTCACGCTCAGGAGTTGGCGTCGGCGGCCGTGCGCCAGGGCGCGAAGCACGTGGTGGCGGTGGGCGGAGATGGCACCGTCCATGAAGTGGCGAACGGGCTGCTGCGCACCGACAGCGATGCCGCCCTCGGCGTCGTGCCGATCGGTTCCGGCAATGACTTCGCGAAAATCGTCGGGCAGTACGGCCACGATCCGGCCCGCGCGGTGGCGCGGCTGGTCACGGCCCGGTCTCACCGGTTCGACGCGGGGCGGGTCCTCGACGAGTGGTTCGTGAACAGCGTCGGGTTCGGGTTCGGCCCCGCGGTGGTGAAGACACGGAACACGATGCACCACCTGCGCGGCTTCCTCTCGTATCTCGTGCCGATCGTGAAGACATTTTTCCAGTTCGAGCCCCCAGTCTTCGACGTGGCCGCGCCCGGATTTCGGGAGCGGGGGTACATGATGATGGTCGAGGTCTGCAACGGCACGACGGCGGGCGGGAGCTATCGGTTTGCCCCCGACGCCGATCCGGCGGACGGCAAACTGGATGTGTGTTTGATCCGGCGCGTGTCGCTGCCGCGGTTTCTCCTCGCGATTCCGCGCGTGATGCGCGGCACCCACATCACGATGCGCGAGGTGGCGCTCATCAAGACCGCAAAGCTCGTGATTTGCTCGCCGGAGGAGCCGCTGATGCTGCACACCGACGGAGAGCTGCGCGAACCGGGAGTCAACGAATGCACGGTGGAGCTGGAGCGGGGACGGTTGAACGTGTTGGTGGCGCGCTGATGGCGGCCCGACGGCCGGACGGCCGGACGGCCGCACTCGTTGCCTTCGTCATGTTGTTGGCCGTCGGGCCGTCGGGCCGTCTGGCCGGTCAGGACACGGTCCACATCATCCTCCCCGCCGACACGATGCACCGCGGCGTGCGGCCCATGGGTGCCTTTCTCCGCTCCTTCCTTCTTCCCGGCTGGGGCCAGGCGGCGACCGACCGGCCCATGACCGGGGCGGCCTTCGTGGCGTGGGAAGGCGTGACCGCGATGATGACCCTCAAGGCGCAGCAGGAAGCGAACTACTTCAAGGCGATTCATTCCGCGAACCTCCGCCACAAGCGGCAGGAAGTGCAGGACTGGCTCGTGCTGTGGGTCTTCAATCATCTCTTTTCGGGCGCCGAGGCGTACGTCTCTGCGCACCTGCGCGACTTTCCACCGGATCTCAAGGTCCGTGCGTTTCCGGGCGGCATCGGCGTCAGCATTCCGATCCATGAATAACGCGCCGCTCGGGGTGTTCGATTCGGGAATCGGGGGACTGACCGTCGCGCGCGCCTTGTTCGAGCGCCTGCCGCAGGAGTCGGTCATCTATTTCGGCGACACCGCCCGCGTGCCCTACGGACCGAAATCTCCCGATACGGTGCGGCGCTACAGCGGCGAGATCCTCGCCTATCTGTTGCAGCGTGGCGTCAAAGCGGTGGTCGTCGCATGCAACACGAGCACCGCGCACGCCCTCGGCTTTCTGCAGCAGCGCTCGCCGGTGCCGGTGGTCGGCGTGATCGAGCCGGGGGCGCGCGCGGCCGTGGCGGCGACGCGAACCGGGACGATCGGTGTCATCGGTACGGCGGGCACGATTGCGAGCGGCGCCTACGAGCGCGCGATCACGGCGCTGCGCGCCGACGCGCGCGTCCACAGTCAGCCCTGTCCGCTCTTCGTCCCGCTGGTCGAGGAGGGATGGTTCGAGCACCCCGCCGCCGAGCTCATCGCGCGCGAGTACCTGGAGCCGCTGCGGCGTGCGCAGGTAGACGTGCTCGTACTCGGCTGCACGCACTATCCCTTGCTCAAGCCGCTCATCGCGCGCGTCATGGGCCCGGAGGTGAAGCTGGTCGATTCGGCCGAAGAAACGGCGACCGTGGTGTCGCGAGAGCTGGAGCGGCTGGGTCTATTGTCGAACGGCGGGAGTCACGAGCATCGCTTCGTCGTGTCGGACGACGAGCCGCACTTTCGGAAGGTGGGTGCGTTGTTCTTAGGTGAGAAGCTCAAGCAGGTGGAAGTCGCTCCACTGTGAACTGCTGGAGCTCCACGGCATCGGGCGTGATCACGGCATAGCGCCCGCCATCCAGAAATGCTCCCGGATTCAAATAGGCACGGCCGTCCGGCAGTCGGTCCACGACCGGGCGATGCGTGTGGGCCATGATTACGAGCTCCACGTCGGGACGGCGGCCCAGGAAGTCGGCGGCCCAGCGCCGCTGCGCCGCCGCGGCACGATCGAGCACCGCTCTATCCTTTGTATTGTCGGCGAGATGTCGCGAAAACAGGTCGGCGATCCAGAATCCGATCGTGGGATGGAGCACGCGAAACACGGCGACGGTCACGGGGTGACGGAGGACGCGATGCATCAGCGCCCCACTCCAGTGCTGCTCGGTGAGGCCGTCGCCGTGCGTGACGAAGGCGCGCCGCCCACCCAACTCGAGCTCCGCCTCGCCGCCAAAGAATTCGATGCCCAGATCCTGCGTGAAGAACGACCCGCCCCAGCGATCATGGTTACCCCCCACGAACGTGATGGGGACGCCGCGCGCGCGGACCTCCTGCAGCTTGGCGACGGTGGCAAAATGTTTGCGGGGGATGACGCTCGGATACTCGAACCAAAAATCGAAGAGATCGCCCGTGAGAATGAGGTGATCCCCGGGCCGGGGGATCTCCTCGAGAAACGCGTGGAACGCTTTGGCGACGGCGGGCGGCACCTGACCCAGGTGCGCGTCCGCGACGACGATCACGCGAGAGGGTGTATTCTGAGGGGGGGGCGGGGGGGGCGAGGGGGGCGACACGGCCCAAGCTTAGGAAGCTGGAACCACGCACGCAAGCACATTACTGTTCTGCCATGACGCAAACGCAAAAGGTCTTGATCGCCCTCGGCATCGTCGCGGTCACCGGCATCGCCGCGAACCGCTTCGCCCCGGCGTGGTCGGGTGGTCCGGGCGACGCGTGCCGGCGTTTCGTCGCCGAGGCGCGTCGCACGTGCTACTCGCAGTTCCTTTCGGAGCGTCTCAATAAGCACGGCGTCGCCGACGCGGTCGCGACCCTCGATGCCCTGGCCGCGGCCGACCCCGATGTCGCCGAGCACGCGCACGAGTTCGCGCACGGCCTCGGGATCGAAGCGTACGGCACGTCCACCGATATCCTCGGCACGTTTGCCGCCTGCGGGGACGGCTTCTCGTCAGGCTGCCGCCACGGCGTGATCCAGGCGTATTTCGAATCGCGCGAACAGGTGACGCAGCCCGAGGTCGAAGCCCTGTGTCAACCGTTCAAGAGTCCGGGCGCGAGCCGCTGGGTGCTGTTTCAATGCGTGCACGGCATGGGTCATGGCCTGACGATGCTGTACGCGCACGACCTGCCGCGCGCGCTCACCGATTGCGACATGCTCAGCGACGGTTGGGATCGCGAGTCATGCTATGGCGGCGCGTTCATGGAGAGCGTGATCAACGCAACCGCCCCCCATCATCCAGCGACGATGCTCGCCGCGCACAGCCATCATCACATGGCGGCGACGACGTTCAAGGCGCTCGATCCGGCAGATCCACTCTATCCCTGTTCGATCATGGCGGACCGCTACCTGCACGCGTGCTATCAGATGCAGACCTCCGTCATGCTGAATCTCAATCACGGCGACATGGGCGACGCCGCGAAGTCGTGCGCGCGCGCGCCCGCCCAGGTGCGACCGGTCTGCTTCCAGAGCCTTGGCCGCGACATCACGTCGTACACGGCTCGCGACCCTCAGAAGACGGCGGACCTGTGCAACAAGGCGAGCGAGCCCTACCGTCCCTCATGCTACTTCGGGGCGGCCAAAGCCCTCGTGGACTGGACGGCGACCACTGAAGCAGCGTTCTCGTTCTGCCACATCGTCGGGCACGAGGCGGGCGGGCCGACCTGCTACCAGGCGCTGGGCGAGGAAATCGCGACACTGCTCGCGAGCGGACCCGAGCGGGAGGAGCAGTGCCTGCACGCGCAGGAGCCGCAGGCGGTCACTGCATGCCGGTTGGGCGCGGGAGTCCCCGCGTCGCGTTGACTTTTACAGCGGCGGTTCGCATTCTCCCGCCAGCATGAAGGCTCTCTCGGAACGGCTGCGGGGTGTGCCGGCTCGTCCGGTACTCCAGGACGATCGCAATCCCGGCATGCCGCTCGATCTCGATGTCATCCGCGCGCTGCGCGTCAATCGCAGCGCCGTCGAACGCCGCGCCGCCACCATCCCCACCCGCCGCACAGTCAAGAAGGAATGGCAGGCCGCCTGGCTGCTGCGGGCGATCACCTGCATGGATCTCACGACGCTGCAGGGCGACGACACCCCCGGGAACGTGCTGCGGCTCTGCGCCAAGGCGCGTCGCCCCCTGCGCCAGGACCTCATCGACGCGCTCGGCGTCGGCCATCTCGGCATCAAGGTCGGAGCCGTCTGCGTCTACCACGCGCTCGTCCCGACCGCGGTCGCGGCGCTCGAAGGCTCGGGGATTCCCGTGGCCGCCGTCTCGACCGGCTTTCCCGCCGGGCTGAGTCCCTTCGCGCAGCGACTGGAGGAGGTTCAGGCATCCGTCGCCGCCGGCGCGCAGGAGATCGACATCGTCATCACCCGCGCGCACGTGCTGACTGGCGACTGGCCGGCGCTCTACGCCGAAGTCCGGGCGTTCCGCGACGCTTGTGGGCGCGCCCACATGAAGGCGATCCTCGGCACCGGCGATCTCGCGACCCTCACGAATGTCGCGCGCGCCAGCATGGTGGCGATGATGGCGGGCGCCGACTTCATCAAGACCTCCACGGGGAAGGAGCCGGTCAACGCGGTCCTGCCGGTGGGCGTCGTCGGACGCTACGCGGCTGCCCACCGGCATCCGATGGTTTAATGACAACCGTCGCCAAGCTGTTCGAGACGATGGAGTACGGGCCGGCGCCGGAAGGCGACGCGCCCGCGCTCGAGTGGCTCAAGCAGCACGACAACGCACGCTTCGGGCACTTCATCAACGGCCGCTGGGTCGCTCCCGCCGAGGGGCAGTATTTCGAGACGATCAATCCCGCGACGAAGGCGGTCCTGGCGCGCGTCGCGCAGGGGAGCAAGACCGATGTGGATGCGGCCGTTGCGGCCGCCAACGCCGCGGCGCCGATTTGGGCCGGCTTGACCCCGCACGCGCGCGCCCGCTTCCTGTACGCGCTCGCGCGCGAGGTGCAGCGGCACTCCCGGCTCCTCGCGGTGCTCGAGAGCATGGACAACGGGAAACCGATTCGCGAGACGCGCGATCTCGACATCCCGCTCGTCGCCCGACACTTCTATCATCACGCCGGCTGGGCCCAGCTGCGCGACAGTGAATTCCCCGGCGCTGTGCCCGTCGGTGTCGTCGGGCAGATCATCCCGTGGAATTTCCCGCTCCTGATGGTCGCCTGGAAAGTCGCGCCCGCGCTCGCGGCGGGAAACACCGTGATCCTGAAGCCCGCCGAGTTCACGCCGCTCACCGCGCTCTGGTTCGCGGAGATCGCGCTGGCCGCGGGCCTGCCGGCCGGCGTGTTCAACGTGGTCACGGGCGATGGTGCGACGGGGAAAGCCCTCGTCGAACACCCGGATGTCCAGAAGATCGCGTTCACCGGCTCGACCGAAGTCGGGCGCATCATCCGCAAGGCGACCGCCGGCAGCGGCAAGAAGCTGACGCTCGAGCTAGGCGGCAAGAGCCCGTTTATCGTGTTCGAGGACGCCGATCTCGACAGCGTCGTCGAAGGCGTGGTGGATGCGATCTGGTTCAATCAGGGCCAGGTGTGCTGCGCCGGCTCCCGGCTGCTCGTGCAGGAAGGCGTCGCCGACCGGTTGACGCAGAAGCTGCGGGCGCGGATGGAGAAGCTGCGCGTCGGGTCGCCGCTCGACAAAGCGGTGGACATGGGCGCCATCGTCGCACCGGTGCAGCTCGAGCGCATCCGCGGACTCGTGGAGCAGGGCGTCGAGGAAGGCGCCAAGATGTGGCAGCCGTCCTGGGCGTGCCCGACCGAAGGCTACTTCTATCCGCCGACGCTGTTCACCGACGTCTCTCCGGCCGCCACCATTGCGCAGGTCGAGATCTTCGGTCCGGTGCTCGTGAGCATGACGTTCCGCACGCCGAAAGAAGCGGTCGAGCTGGCCAACAACACGCCGTACGGACTCGCGGCGAGCGTGTGGACCGAGAACATCAACCTCGCGCTCGACGTCGCCCCCAAGCTCAAGGCCGGCGTCGTGTGGATCAACTCGACGAACTTGTTCGACGCCGCGGCGGGGTTCGGGGGCTACCGGGAGTCAGGATTCGGGCGCGAGGGCGGACGGGAAGGGATGTATGAGTACTTGAAGGCGGAGTGGGAAACGCGGAACGCGGAAGTTGGAACGCGGAACGAACCTACCCCGGCCGTTCCGCGTTCCGCGTTCCCCGTTCCGACTTCCGCCACCCTCCCCCCGATTGATCGGACCTACAAACTTTTCATCGGAGGGAAGCAAGTTCGGCCAGACCAAGGCTACTCCCGCAAGATCGTCGGGCCGGACGGCCGGGTGCTCGGCGAAGTCGCCGAGGGCAATCGCAAGGACGTGCGCAATGCCGTCGAGGCGGCGCACGCCGCCGAAGCGTGGGGACGCGCCAGCGGCCACTTGCGCGCCCAGATCCTCTATTTCATCGCCGAAAATCTCGCGACGCGCGCCGACGAATTCGCCGCCAAGGTGGGACGCGTGGAAGTC
>WNGG01009407.1_pt1 | contig 10685 bp, 8 predicted proteins | sample 5400661 | NCBI WGS metagenome assembly WNGG01 (sample SAMN13153372, study PRJNA577476) | soil metagenome | isolation source: 100 cm soil or saprolite under Garry oak tree replicate 1 | place: USA:California | collected 2016-06-15
CTGTTGGATATGTTCAAGGCGTGCTCCCTTAGACCGTCGGGATTCCGGCACATAAATCAGTGCCAGAGGAATGAGCGTCGCGTTGCGATTCTTCGCCAGCAGCACAGCATACTCAAGTACATCCAGATCTACCCCATGGGTGAAGGGAAGGAGCAAACGTGTTGTCTTCATCGGAACCTCCAACTATGCGGGACAGCTTTTGCAGGAGTTCACAGGGGGCGGTCGCCCCCTGTGCAGGGGCACGGGGGTGTCCCCCGAAAACTCCACTCTTTTCACAGGATTTGATATAACCCAATTATATGTGCGATTTAGGGTATCATACCAGTGCATTTGGCGCAAGATAGATACAACAGAGATAGCTCTCCCGATACAGCCTCATCAGCTATATCGGAAGAGCTATCTGGCAAATATGGGCGTACCGTCGCCCGCACTATTCCCTTACTACCTGACCCTACCTCTGTTCATTCCCTACCAACCACCTCTCCCTATCTCAACTTCACCACACCACGTATCCACTTACTTAGATTACCCCTCATCCATACATACACATGCCGCCACTTATCCCATCAATCCAACACAACCCTACCACGTATCCCTATGAACTCCACCACACTTGCTACCTATCCACCCCCATCAGTTCACTACCTACATTGCATAGTATACGGGAAAGTACTAAACGTTGCATGAACATCTCATACATTTTATGAGAGTATTTTCATATATCGCTCATTTTATGTCAAATTCGGGAATGTAGAAGATGACAGTTCTTTCAGGCGTCATAAAAATTTTGTAGAGGTTTCTCTTACTGAAGAGCCAGAACTTTTCGAAAGTCGATAGAAAGCAGGGTTCATAGGGGCGGCAGCCTCTATGCGGGGTGTGGGGTGTCCCCACCTCCCCTTTTTCTCCTTTCAGGATGGAGACTCAAGCAGGGTTCTTAGGGGCGCAGCCCCTATGCAGGGTGTGGGGTGTCCCCACCTCCCTTTTCCCCTCCAAGGATGGAGAATCAAGAGTCGATTCTAGTTGGCTGGCAGTACAAGTTATGGTATACTAATAACACAAAATCTTCTTTGCAAAGTTGAGGTCAGCAACCCCACGGCGCAAGCTGGCGGTTTGTTATGAGCAAGCCTCACGCTGAGCAGCCTCAGCCAGAGCTTTTCGCAAGAAAGGCCATCAGGTTATATTAGGAGAGATATAGTGGCGAAAGAGCAGTCTCTAGACAATCTCTGGTTGGCGCAAACACTGTTCGACCTTGGGGCAGTACAGTTCGGAAACTTCACGGTGAGCGAGTCTGCAGTTAGCTCACCCGTTTTTGTGAATCCCAAGGTGCTTATCAGCAACCCAACCGCATTACGTGTGGCAAGTAAACTGATGCAACAGGAAATCAACCTTGCCCAATCATTGCGCCGTGCGCGAGTTCATCCCTTTGGAGTGGTCGCCGGAGTACCCGTAGGCGGCTTACTGCTGGCATCAGCCTATTCGCTGGAGACCAACATTCCCCTTATTTATGCACGCATTCGACCGGAGGGTACAGGCAAACGCGGCATCGAGGGCCATTTCACTGCTGGCGACACCGCACTCATCATTGATGATCTCATTACTAGAGGCAGCAACATCCTGGAGACAGCAGCAATGCTCGAAGAGGGTGGATTGAAGGTGAAGGATGTCATCGTACTCATCGATCGTGAACATGGGGCCGCCAAGCGATTGCAACGTCGCGGCTACAACCTGATGAGTATTTTGAAACTGGACGTCATGCTCAACCACTATATGTCCAGGGGCCTCATCTCGGAGGAAATCTACCGCTCCTGTGCTGAGTATCTACGCAGCAAGCAGGTAGAAAACTCATCTTTATAGAGGAAGCATCAAAGTTTGATGCGTGGCCTGAGAGGAGAATTATCATGTCCGAGCGTAGTCCCTGTTAACTTCTTAACCTTCTACAACATCTAAGGCTCTCCTTTCCAAAAGAGCCTCTCCTCCCCTGGTCAGGACTTCCTGGTACAGTTCGTTGTGCCCGTGCGCCCCCTCATCCTCTCTGAAATCTGGGTCTCCATCCCTAAAGGGAAAAGGGAAAGTGGGGACACCCCACGCGGGTATCCGCAAGGGATACCCCTACGGGCTGCCGTCCCTAAGAACCCTGCTCATTCCAGAGAGGAAGTTATTCTCCATGGCACGTCGTTTCATTTTCTCGCGTCCTCGGCGGGCAGCACTTTTGCGCCCGACGTTACTGAGCACCGTTTTGTTGGACGAATTAGTCACCGGATTTCCAGTGGTGGGTCTTCCGCTGCTGCGTGATTACTTAGGGCTCAGCTATGAGCAAGTAGGGTTGCTCTTCACGGTAGAAGCGCTCTCTGCGATGATCCTCTATCCAATCATCAACCTCCTAAGCGATCGCAAATCGAAGCGCTGGTGTGTGATAGGAGGCTTGATGGGCATGGCGTTCGCCTTTGCGCTGATGGGCAGCGTACGCAACTTCGGTTTTTTGCTCCTGGCATTCGCGCTGTACGCTCCCGCCGGTGGCGCGGCAGTGGGTTTGTCGGAGGCGACTCTCATCGATGCCGCTCCACAGGAGGGCACGCGAACTATGACGCGCTGGACATTGGTGAGCAGTGTAGGTGATCTACTTTCGCCTCTCACCGTTGCTGCTATGGCGGCGCTGCACTTTGGCTGGTCTGTGCTCTGCTGGCTGGCGGTAGCCCTCTGGCTGGGGACTGCATTAATTCTTTGGTTTCAACGCTTTCCGCATCCGGCCGTCGCGGCAGGCGCTACTGACAGTGCTCCGGCACCCAGTATATGGACGAGTCTTCGTGAGGCCCTGCGCGATCCCGTCTTGCTGCGCTGGGCCGCGCTCACAACTATACCAGCGATGGTCGATGAGGTGTTCCTTGGCTTCGCGGCTCTCTATCTGCGCGATGTGTTGCATGTGAGCCAGGCGATGATAGGTCTGATACTTGCTCTCCAGATGATGGGCGTTTTGTTGGGTCTCTTCGCTCTTGATCTGCTCATCAAAAGAAGGACTGTCGCTCCTCAGCGGCTGCTGCGCTGGTTGGCGTTGCTGGCTCTGGTTGGGATGATTGGCCTTCTGACTATCCGCTCGACCTGGCTTGCAGCGCTTGCGCTCTTCGTCATTGGCCTGGGAGTTGCTGGCTGGTATCCCATCGCCAAGGCAGAGGCCTATGCCAGGCTACCGGGACGCTCTGGCATGGTGCGAGCAGTGACTGACCTTGGTAGGCCATTTGAGGTGGCCCTCCCAGGTATCGTGGGATTGGTTGCAGGACGCTTCGGTGTGCTGGCGGGTGTAGGCCTGTTGGGGCTGGCACCTGTACTTATTCTTCTGTTAGTGCCGTGGCGCACGAAGCGGTAAATGGAGGTAGCTAAGTTGGCTCAGTTGGAGAGACTGGAGAGGATGGCAGCTTTATGCTAAATATGCTGCCCTTTCCGGGAATACCTTCGCTTTTTATTGAGAGAGAGCCGCCATGCTTGGCTACCAGCGCATTAACAAGATAAAGTCCCACGCCTAGCCCCTGTGTGCTACTACCCTGAGCATTGGCAGCGCGGTAAAAGCGTTCTGTCAGCCGCGCCTGCTCTTGAACAGGGATGCCGATACCTCGATCTTCTACAATAAGTTCGACATGTCGATCATCCGAGTATCGGAGCGATACAGTAATGGAGCCACCTTCAGGGCTGTACTTAATAGCATTGCTGATCAGATTCATTAACACCTGTTCCAGTCGTTGCTCGTCTCCTTGCACTCTGATGGAAGCGTTTATAGGGGTGTCCTCAAGGACTGGCTCTCCATTGACAAAAAGATGTAGTTCGTGGTTGGGAGCCAGGGGGAGATACTCTTGAAATATGCTCCTGGCCATTTGGGTCAGATCGACTTCTTGCAGGTCAAGTTCCAAGCGGTCTAACTCTACTCGACTGACCTCCAATAATGTGTTTATCAAGCGTTCGATTCTACGGGTCTGGTGGTCGATGCTCTCCAAGCCTTTCAGCAGATCGTGTGCATTCTGAGAAATGTCTGCCTGCGAATGCATGAATTGACTGATACGGCGGCGCAAGACTTGTGCCTGACCACGAATGGCAGTGAGAGGATTTTTAAGTTCGTGGGCGGTGAGTAAGAGAAACTCCTCCTTCTGGTTAAGCAGGGTATGTGCTGTAGCTACCTGGTCTTGCAAGTGCTCTACAGAGGTGAGTAGTGCGGCTTTTTCAATCGACATACTGGCAAGTCGCGCCAATGCCGCCAGCAGGTCAATGCTCCACTGTGGGAAATAGATAGCAGTATCTTCAAGTGGGCGTTGCCGTTCTGCTCCCAGCATGCCTATAACGCGCCCATGCAGTAAGACAGGTGCATAGATGGCAGCGCGAAGGCTGCGCGGATTGCTATGTGAGGTTGCCGAGGAAAAATCAAACACGAGTGGGCGTGCCAGGCGCAGAGCTTGCATATATGCTGGTGATGAACTCTTGAGGACACTCTCAGCGCTCAGTTCCAGCTGCGCGAGTTCGCTATGCCATTCTTCGTAACTCTGTGAACTTGAGCCAAAGTGGGCTACGGGTATAAGGCGTCCTGTAGTGTCATCCAAGCGAAAGGCGATGCTATTATCGACGGAGTCCAGTTGGGGAATAAGTGCGGCAACGCGCCGTAGGGCTTCATCAATATCCTCAATGCCGTTCGTGTCAATTACTGCTTGTAACAGCATATTTAATGCTACATGTGCCTGTTGTTCCAATAGCACATGTTCACTAACATTTTGGGAAATAATCACTACGCCTGTGACTGCATTTGCTGCTGCATGCAAGGGTATGGCGCTGACCAGCAGGGTACGCTGTTCATCCAAACGCACCAATTCGTGATAAGCTTGTTCGCCGGCCAAGGCCCGTTCTACCGGTGGTTGTGAGGTGAGTTTGTTGGTAGGGAGCAGGTCCCCTTCCCAATGTGTCTGCGCCATCTTGTTGTAGTAGAGCAATTCACCCTGTGCATTAAGATAGCACACCCCTTCATTAAACGTGTTTATCAACGGATTGAGGTCGTGTTCGGAAATCTCTACCATATAGCATCCCTTCAAACAGAATATGTAAATCAATGCCCACTAATTATACACTATTTACACAAAAGAACGGAAGCTAGAAAACTTTCATATGGTCATGCTATACTTTGTGCAGATGTTCCGGGTGCAGACAAGGATAGTACTATGCTCGTCGCTTATGGCCCTGACGGTCAAACCGTCGTTGCTGAGGAGACACCACTAGAGCAGTTACAACGCTGGTCGCACGAACGCGCTCTGTATTGTCCCAATTGTCGCGGCATTGTCCATGTGCGTGGTGGTCCAGCGAAGCGTACTCAACTCCATTTTGCTCACCAGCAGGGCGAGTGCGCGTGGAGCACGGAAGCTGAGTCGGTACGGCACGCACGGGGGAAAGTGGTGCTTGCCCACTGGCTTCGTGCGCAATTTCCTCAAGCGGTGATCACGCTCGAGGAGCGCTTACCTGAACCCAACCGCATCGCAGATATCTTTGTGACGCATACTGATGGTCAGCGTTGGGCGATTGAGTTCCAGTGCGCTCCGCTCGACCTGGAAGAGTGGCAGCATCGCCATGGGACCTATCGTAAGGCGGGTATCATCGATATCTGGATTATTGGCAACAACCGACGCGAGAAACAGGAAGCATTCCTCGAAGCTATCGTTACCACAGCGCATGAGGTGCTGTTTCTTGATCCCCTGGTCACCCCTGCGCGTGTGTGGTTACGCTGGCCAATTTCGCATGATACTGTACGAGAATTACAACGTGGGGCAAGATGGACGTTATCTCTTGAAGGATGGGTTGGACGTTTGGGCTATGGTGCCACACTTGTAGGCCAATTGCCCGATGTGTCCTTTGGAGAACAAGGTACACTTATCCATCCTGCACGCTTAGCATTGGAGGTACGCACGCGCCTCTTGCATACAATGAGTATTGCCACGACTATCGATGAAGCGATGCTGGCAGCATATCTTCGCCAGAGCGTTGGTGAGGTGGCTGTGTCAGTGGTAATGATTCCTCTCATGCGCGCTTATCTACGTGATCCTGACCTGCTGCGCCGCTACAACTATGGGCGTGGGCAGTTGGATCAGTCGCTCGGCGAGGAAGATAAGCTGCGCGTGCAGAAGGCGCGAAACTGGCTTGCGAGATTGGCGCAACGGGGATTTTCCTCTCCGCGATTGCAGGAAATGGCGAAGGAGATTCCATTTGTTGGCCCGTATGCAGCCTTTGCAGGGTATATGGAAATGTTGGTTGCCCTACTGTGATAATATATATACTGAAACCAATAGTTTGGGTTATACGTGTCGTTAAGGGAGTACCTACATGTAGGTGCGACAAAAGTTGAGCGCACTCATTCTCTTAAGTGAGAAGACATGTATTATAATAGAGATGTGTGACGCCACACTAATTAACCGAGGAAAGGAAGTTGAGGATGAACCGTTTTATAAGAGGCCTACTCATCGGAGTCGGTATCGGCATGCTGGTAGCGCCGATGAGAGGTGACGAGATGCGCCGTTTGTTGCGCGAACGTTTCCAGGAACTACGTGGCTATCTGCCTGAGAACGAACAGCTTAGTCAGTATACGCAGCAAGTTTCTGGTCGGGTCGCACAGACAGCCAGCGATTTGAAGGACTATGCCCAACAGGCCGCATCGAAGGTAAAGGAGACCGGCGGTACCTTGGGTGACCTGGCGCAGCAGGCTGCCACAAAGGTGAAACAAACGGGGCAGGATGTTGCCGAGACCACGAAACAGACAGCAACATCAGTGAAGCAGGGCACGTAGTTGCTACATTTTCTGGGCACGCAAGCCCAGGAAAAGCGGTATCTCCTGGTTCGCCAGGTTTTCCGCTTTGGCACGTGGTCCAGAGGTACTGACTTTGTAGGTCGGTACCTCTCTGATTCGATCGATCAGTAGACCAGAGTCTGCCAGGCCGTTAATATACTCTTCCAAAGGGCGATGGAAACTTAATGTTACGCCACCCTTTGCTCCTGGATAAGCCTTCATAGGTACGGGCAGTGGTGTCAAATAGCGATCCACACGCCTGTATTGCAATTTGCGTCCTTCGTCCCAACCCCAGCCACTTTGTCTTGGAACGCGGAAGCAGGGATGGGTCATAAGAAGGACGGCGCGGCCCCCAGGTCTAAGTGCCCATTGGGTAGATGCCAGGACAGCGTGAAGTGGATCCATGTCCTGTATACTCAGTAGAAAAACTACTGCATCGAACTCTCCCTGATGCAGTTCAGGCAATTCAGGAAGTCGGCGGGCATCACCTATGATAAATTTTCCCAGCTTCCCATGGTGCTTGCGGGCAAATTGTAGCAACTTCTCACTTGCGTCCAGGCCTGTATAGGCAGCCTGTGCCTTAGCAATGAACGGTGCCAGCACGCCTTGACCAGCGCCTATATCTAAGATTTTTTCTCCAGGTTGAGGATCCAGCAATTCAAGCACCGTGGGAATTGCAAGTTCGCGATGGTGCTTGCTCCCCTCTTCACCTACCCATCCGTTATACCAATTCGCCACCGGGTCCCAACTCGTGCGTGGGACAGAGCGCCTGGATAGCCCTTTCTTTGTTGGCATGAGACCCTGTTCCCTTCGGAAAAGTGCAAAGCTAAAGTTATGTATTATATGGTGATGCGCTCGATTTTGAGGTTCATCGCCGCAAGCCTGGAAACGATATTGCCATACCCGCGTTCCAGAAGGTGAATGCCTGTGATAATAGATGTGCCACGAGCGATAGCGGCTGCTATAACGTAAGCGAGGCCTGCCCGCAGGTCTGGGATCGTGATGTAATCGGCTGCTGCGAGGGGCGTCGGTCCAATAATGATGGCGCTATGTTCAAAATTCCTGTCGCGGTATCGACAGGATGTACCTCCGAGACAGTGCGTTGTCAACTGTGTCCTCGCCCCTAACTTATCCAGTGCCCGAAGATAGCCAAAGCGATTTTCGTGTACGGTCTCATGAATGATTGAGATACCATCAGCTTGAGTCAGCAGAATGGCGAAAGGCTGCTGCCAGTCAGTTGAGAACCCTGGATAAACGTCTGTCTCGATGATAGCTGGTCGCAGGGCTCCTTTGCGAAAGAATCTCATACTGTCAGCGCCGGTCAACTCAACTCCTCCTCCTACTTGTTGGAAATAGGAGAGAAAATTGCCCAGGGTCTCTGGACGAATCCCGCGAACGGTAACATCACCATTTGACGCGCAGGCTAAAGAGGCCCATGAAGCAGCTTCGATACGATCCCCTAAAACCTCCATCTGCGTCCCTGTGAGCTGTTTCACCCCCTCAATGCGGATCTCACGGCCCGAGGAGGTGAAAATGATCGCTCCCATAGAGCGCAACATGGTGATGAGTTCAAAAATTTCTGGCTCTATCGCTGCATTGGAGATCACCGTACGCCCTTCTGCTAAGACACTAAGGTAGAGGCATGTCTCTGTGGCTCCTACACTCGGGTAAGGCAACTGAATGTGATCGCCTTTTAGGGGTTTTACCCGGTGAGCCACGAAACCATCGTTTGTTTCTTCGACAACTCCCCCAAACTGTCGGATAGCTGCCAGGTGAAAGTCAACCAACCTCGCCCCTATCTGATCTCCCCCGACAATAGGAACCGAAACTTTCTCGAAGCGATGAATTAAGGCGCTGAGCAGGAGAATGGGTGCGCGATTGCTCCCCGAGTGAGGAAGAGATACAGTAGATGAGTTCATCAGAGAGGCGTCAATCTTTATGGCTGCGTTCTCGCTACGTTCGATCTTCACACCAACCGACGTGAGCATCTCCGCGGTGATTTCCACGTCACCAATGGCCGGTACGTTGGTCAATACACTGGGCGTGTCTCCGAGTAAGGCAGCGACCATTGCTTTGGTGACGAAATTCTTAGCACCCAGGCAGGTGATTTCACCAACAACGGGATATCCACCTTCTATACGGTATGCGTGGTTATTTTGAGTTGACATCGTGTGCTTGCCTTTGTGGGGGTGAGGTGCCCCCATCCCAGGGCGACCGCAAGGGTCGCCTCTACTATGATACGGCCTGGCGCTTCGCTGTTTAGTCCACTAGTACTTGTAGAAGTGCTGGTAAGCCTCTTCCTCTGCTGTCTTCTCCTTGAAGAAGGTAGACTCGTTGCGCTTGACAGCGATATAGGAGCTGGCCAGCAAGGGACCGAGGGCTTCCGTCAAAACCGAGTCACGCTCCAGCTCGTCCAGCGCTTCATCGAGTGAAGTGGGAAGACGACGAATTCCACGTTGCTCGCGCTCCTCATCGCTGTAGTTGCCCGGATCAATCTCCTCCGGTGCGCCTGGATCAATGCGGTTCTTGACACCATCCAAACCTGCTGCAAGCAATACACCCATGGCCAGGTAGGGGTTGCCACTATGATCTGAGCATTTTAGCTCCAGGTTCATTGACTCGGCCTCACGACCCCAGAAGACCGAAGGGATGCGAATTGCGCCCTCACGATTATCGAAGCCATAAGCTACATAGGCCGAACTCCAGAAGTGTGGCAGCAGGCGGCGATAGGAATTAGGGCTACCGCAGGTGATAGCTACGAGTCCGCGGAGATGCCGCAGGATGCCACCGATAAAATACTTGCCAAATTGGCTCAGCCCGCCACGCTCATTAGCATCGTAGAGCAGATTTTTGCCCGGATGCTCGCTGTTCTCGGTGCCCCATAGGCTGAAATGAATGTGGGCACCACTCCCAGCCTGATCAAGGAAGGGCTTGGGAGCAAAGGTCGCGAGCAAACTGAAGGTACGCGCAACGCCGCGTACTGTCTCGCGCACCAGGCAAACATTGTCGGCAGCACGTAGCACATCGGCGTGGTGAATCGACAGTTCCTGCTGGCCTGGGCCAAGTTCAGTGTGGAAGAGTTCGATGGAGAGCCCTACATCTTCCAGGGCCTCCAGGATAGCATCTATAACCTCGGACTGATCGTCAAGGCCAACGCTGCTGTAACAGAGGCTGTAGTCTGCGGGAACGTATTTGCCGTCCTCTTTGCGAGCAAGATAAAATTCATGCTCGCCAGCAGCCTCGGCCTGTATCGCCTGTTCAGCTAAGCGAGCAACCATACGTTTGAGGAAGGTGCGCGGACAGGCTTCCCAGGGAATGCCATCTGTGCGGATCATATCGCACAACATCATGCCAGTATTCGGCACGTAGGGCAAAATGACAAACGTCTGCGGATCGGGAATGAGGCGAAACTCTCCAACCGGTCCCATGCCCTCGACCGAGGCCAGTGACTCGACGCCCGTGAACGCCTGCATGGCGAGGGTCTGCCCGATCCCTTCACGCATACGCGAGGCCAGTTTAGCGGCATGTGTAGCTTTGCCACGAATAATGCCACCGTTGTCGCAATACAAAAATCGCACGAGTCGCAGGTCTGCTGTGCGTGCCTGCTGCACGACATCTTGAATATTCATAACTATGTAGTTCTCCTATCTAACCCGATGTACAAGTTGTGCTGAAAGCAGGGTTCCAAGGGGCGGCCAGCCCCTTGGTGGGGGCGCGGGGGTGTCCCCTTTGGCGTCAACTTAGCGAAACCAAAGCGGGGTTCAAAGGGGCAGCTGCCCCTTTGCGGGGTTCGGGGTGTCCCCGAAAAACCTCTTTTTCTTCTTTTGTTCGCCGCCGCAGGTGGCGCTAAAAACTTGCTCATGGCGTTATCTACATAAAAATA
>WNGG01023301.1_pt1 | contig 10685 bp, 6 predicted proteins | sample 5400661 | NCBI WGS metagenome assembly WNGG01 (sample SAMN13153372, study PRJNA577476) | soil metagenome | isolation source: 100 cm soil or saprolite under Garry oak tree replicate 1 | place: USA:California | collected 2016-06-15
GCTTTCACCTGCGCGCGGATCGACTCCAGCGTCGCCTTCCCGGCCGGCGTCCGGATCTTTCCCGCCGCCTCGTCGAGCTTGTGGTTCGCCTCGGGCAATGCTGCGTTGACCGTGTCGCAATCCATATTGTTGCGGATGACGGCGTTCGCCGCGGACGACGCCTCTTCGAGGACGGCCGTGTCGGAGGTGATGTTGGCCACCGCCTCCTGGCGCTTGTTGCGCTCCTCGCCGCCGCAGCCCGCGACGACCAGGGCGAGCGGCAGAGCGACCAGCAGGCCGCCCACGGCTCCGGGTCTCGTCACTTGATCGGCTCCCCCTTCTCTACCCGATCGAGATAGCCGAGCAAGGTCGGGTCCTTCTGGCCCAGCGTCCTCGCCTTGCGGGCGTGGTCCGTGAAGTTCTTCGAGTCCTTCAGGCCGAAGTAGGACCAGGCCAGGAACGTCTCGATCTGCGCGTTGTTCGGCGCGAGCGTGCCGGCCTTGTCCAGGGCCGCGATCGCGTCCTTGTACTTCTTGCCGACGAGGTTCGCCTGCCCCAGGTAGATCCACGCGTCGGCCTTGTTGTAGCCGGGCGACGCGGTGACCTTTCCCAGCTCCTCGACCGCCTTGTCCGACTGGTTCGCGGCCGCCAGCGCCGCGCCGAGCTGCGTGCGGTACTCGAGGTTGCCGGGGTCCGCGGCCACCGCCTTCTGGTAGGCCGGGATCGCGGCCGCCGCGTCACGCTTGAGCATGTGCTGCACGTAGCCGAGCAGGTACTGCACCTCGACGTTCGTGGGCTCGAGCTCCAGGGCTTTCTGCAGCTCGGCGATGGCCGGATCGGCCTGGCGCTTGGCCACGTAGGCGCGGGCGAGCCCCACGCGCACCGGCGCGGAGTCGTGCTGGTCGCGGAGCTTGGTCAGGTCCTGGATGGCGAGGTCGGGCTGGTTGCTGGCGAGGTAGGAGAGCGCCTGGGCGACGCCCACCTCCTGCACCAGCTTCTGCGCCTCGGCGTCTCCTTCAGCGAGGGCGGCCGCGGTCGCGGCATCGCCCACCGCCTCGGAGGCGCGCCCGAGGGCGATCTTCACGCGGGCCGACTCCTTGTACGCCTCCACCGCGCCGGGCGCGTCTTCGATGGCCTTCCTCAGGATCGGCTCCGCTTCCCCCGCCCGTCCGGTCTTGCGCAGGACCCGGGCGAGCCCGATGCTGGCGATCGCCTTCTGCTCGGGGTCGCCCGTCGCCGCGCGATAGGACGCCTCGGCGCCGGTGAGGTCTCCCTTCGCCTCCTGCGCGTAGCCGAGCGCGCTCGACGCCGCGGCGCCGCCGGTGGAGGCGACCTTCTGGGCCATCGCGATCGCCTCGTCACCCTTGCCTTCGCGGGCGAGCTGGCGCGCCTCGGCGATCGTCGGCCAGACTCCCTGAGGGTCGGCGGCCACGGCCGCCTGGGTGGTGGCCGCGGCTTCGGGCATCCCGCGGAGCTGCTGCAGGGTGGCCATCCGGCCGAGCGCTTCGCCCTTGGCCGCGCCGGTGAGCTTCTCCCCCGCCACCTTGTAGGCGTCGATGGCGGCGTCGAACTCGTACTTGCCCTCGAGCAGCCGCCCGAGCCGCATCGAAGGCTCGCCCGTCGCGGCGGGCATGGCGACCGCCCGGCGCAGCAGCTCGGCGGCGCCGTCCTTGTCGCCGGCGGCGGCCTTCTGCTCGGCCTCGCGCATCAACTGGTCCGGGGACGCGGGGGCGGGCGGGGCCTGCTTCTTCTCGTCCTTCTTCTCGTCCTTCTTCTTATCCTGGGCGGCGACGGGCACGGCCAGGGCCAGCACCACAACGCCGATCAGCGCCTTCATGGAACCCTCCCGCGCACGCGCGCGCCGTAAATTGGAAAAGGGCTCCTCGATGCTAGGCCGTGGCGGGGGCATCGTCAAATCAAACCTCCTCTCGCGCTGGCCTGGGACTTGCATGTCAGGTCGCGGGCTGCTTACGGGCGGCTTCCGGATCTGCCCTCGGTGTCAGGCGAGGAACAAGGCTAGCGTCGGAGTAATCGCGCGAGCTCTTCCAGATCGACGGCCGCGACGTCGGAAACGGCCCAGAAGCGCATCCCTTCATGATTCCAGGAGACCCACTGGTAGCCGCGCGCCGAGCCCGACCACGTCCAGCCGCCCGCCCAGCAGCGGGAAGCCGTCGGACGCGAGATCCATGACGGGGGGAGCGAAATCCAGCTTCCCGTCGAACCAGGGCTTCACCGTGTGCTGGTCGGTGGAGGCGACGTCGGTGAGATGGGAGGGCTGAAGGGAGCGAAGGTGCGCGTCGAGCACCTGCGCGACGATGACACGCTGCGCGTCGTCGCGTCGGACCGGGAAGAATCGCCCGACGCCCAGGACGATCATCGCCGCGGCGGCCAGCCCCGCGGCACGCCAGACCCATCGGCGTCCGGACGGGACAGCGCCCTCCAACCCGAGGCCGGTCCCGACGCGAGATCTCAGCGAGGACGGCGCCTTCGCGTACAGGCCGGCGGCCTCGATCGCGTCGCGCAGCGCCTGACGGCGGGCCAGCGCGGCCACGCATGCGGCGCAGCCTGGCAGGTGGGCCTCGAACTCCGCCGCCCGCGCGGCGTCCAGCTCGCCGTCGAAGTAGCCGTCGAGCCATCCGGTCTGGCTACAGCTCATGGGAGCGCCTTCACTTTCGTCCCCGCCGCTCCGAGGGCTTGCGCGAGACGCTGGCGAGCGCGGGAGAGGCTCGACATCACGGTCCCGATCGGGACGCCGGTGATGTCGGCGATTTCCTTGTACGAGCAGCCCTCCAGCTCGCGCAGGACGAGCACTTCCCGGAACCGCGCCGGCAGCTCCTCGAGCGCGCGGGCCAGCCGCGCGCGCTCCGCTCCTGCGATCGCCAGCGACTCGGGCGTGACGTCTCCCACGCCGTGCTCCTCCTCGTCGAACTCCGTACCGGCCTCCGTTTGCCGAGAGGAATGGAGCCACGAGTAGGAGACATTCCTCACTATCTTCAGCAGCCAGGCGCGGGCGTCGCCTCCGCGGAAGCCTCCGAAGAAGCGGTAGGCGCGCAGCATCGCCTCCTGCGCAAGGTCCTCCGCTTCGGCGTCCCGCCGTACCAGCCAGCGCGCGAGGTTGTAGGCGGCGTCGAGGTGCGGCATCACCAGCGCCTCGAACCGCGCCCGCTCCTGCGGATCCGCCAAAGCGCTCCGTTCCCGCGAATCGGTAGGCCCCATCGCTCAGACCGCCGTCGCCGCCATCTTATTCCCGGGGAATAGCGACGACTGCATCGGGACGACCGCGTTCGAGCGAGCCGTCGACGTCGTCAACGGCCTCGCGACGCCGCCGGACCTGCACAAGGGCGTCCACTTCATCGCGCTGGACAACGTGTCGAGGGCCCGGCCGGATCTCGCACGCTTTCCCCGCACCGCCCCGATCGTGGTCTTCACCCACCGGCCGCTCTTCGACCTGCGGCCCGACTGGGAGTGGTTCACGAGCGACGGCGACCAGGTGATAGGCCTGCTGGCGCCGTTCGAGAACGTCACCGTGCTCTACGGGCACATCCACCGCGAGCACGAGCACCGGATCGGCCAGGCCAGGCTGTACGCGGCGCGCTCTGCTTCGCGTTCCCCGATCCCGAGACGGCCCCGGAGAAGAAGGCCATCGCCGTCACCACGAGGCGGTACGAGTTCAATCCCCGGGAGATCACCCTCAAGCAGGGCGAGACCGTGAAGCTGCAACTGAGAACGGAGGACGTCACCCACGGCTTCTTCCTGAGACCCCTGGGCATCGACGCGGAGATCGTGCCCGGCCAGACGACCGAGGTCGTCGTCACCCCGCGGGCCACCGGATGCTACACGACCATCTGCGACCACTTCTGCGGCGCCGGGCACGGGGGCATGAAGATGACCATCGTCGTCGAGTAGCGACGCGGCTTGACCGCGGGGTGGTCCATGGCCTAGAAGTCTGGCCCCATGCACAGCCTGCTGCCGCCGACCGTGTTCCTGGCCGCGCTGCTCCTCATCGCCGCCGCCCCGGTGCCCCCCGATCGCGCCGACCTCGTCATCGTCAACGCCCACGTGTGGACCGTGGACGACACCCGTCCCGAGGCGGAAGCGGTGGCCGTGCGCGGGGAGCGAATCGTGCTCGTGGGCACGAGCGACGAGGTGCGGCGGCTCGCCGGGCCCGGCACGCGGGTCATCGATGGCGGCGGCCGGCTGCTCATCCCCGGATTCCAGGACGGCCACACGCACTTCGTCTCGAGCGGGATGGAGGTCGGCCAGCTCGACCTGAAGGACGCCGCCAGCCCCGAGGAGTTCGGCCGCCTCATCGCGGAGTACGCGAAGCGCAAGCCGGCCGGCCACGGCCGAGATGATCGACCGCTACGTCTCCGACCATCCCGTGTTCGTCAGCCGCTACGACGGCCACATGGTCGTGGCCAACACGGCCGCGCTCAGGGCGGGCGGGGTCACCGCGGACACGCCCGATCCCGAGGGCGGGACGATCGTCCGCAGGCCGGGCAGCCGCGAGCCGGAGGGAGGGCTGAAGGACGCGGCGATGGCCCTGGTCGAGAGGGCCATGCCGGAGCCGTCCGCGGCGGATCTGGCCGAGGGCGCGCGCAAGGCGTTCGCGGAAGCGCGCCGGCTCGGCGTCACGACGGTTCAGGACATGCTCGTCGGGCACGACCACCTGCGCGCCTACGAAACGGTGCGTGCCGAAGGCGGCATGACGGCCCGCGTGTATGGCCGCTGGCCGGTGGCGGACTGGAAGTGGCTGGCCGACCGCGTGCGGACGCAGGGGATGGGCGACGACCTCTTCATGCTGCGCAGCCTGAAGGGATTCGCCGACGGCTCCGTCGGCTCGTCGACCGCGCTTTTCTACGAGCCGTACGTCGGCGACCCGAAGAACTTCGGCCTGCCCTCCGACCAGTGGTCGCACCTGGCGGAGTGGTCCGTGGCCGCCGACGCCGCCGGGCTGCAGGTCAGCATCCACGCGATCGGCGACCGCGCCATCCACGAGACGCTGGACATCTTCGACCGCATGCAGCGGACCAACGGCGCCCGCGACCGCCGTCCACGCGTCGAGCACGACCAGCACACGCACCCGCGCGACTTCGCGCGCCACCTCGAGGTGGGTGCGATCGCGTCGGTCCAGCCGTACCACGCGATCGACGACGGACGCTTCGTCGAGAAGCGCATCGGCCGTCGGCGGTGCATGACGACCTACGCCTTCCGGACCTTCCTCGACCACGGGATCCACATGAACTTCGGCTCCGACTGGTCGGTGGCGCCGCTGGACCCGATCCTCGGCGTCGACGCCGCCGTGAATCGGGCCACGCTCGACGGCAAGAACCCCGACGGCTGGTTCCCGGAGCAGAAGATCACGGTCGCGGAGGCGGTCCGCGCCTACACGCTGGAGAACGCGTACGCCGCGTTCATGGAGGCCAAGACCGGCTCCATCACCCCCGGCAAGTACGCCGACCTGGTGTTGCTGGACCACGACCTGTTCCGCATCCCGCCCGCGCGCATCAAGGACACCAAGGTCGACCTCACCGTCCTGGGCGGCAAGGTCGTGTACGAGCGATCAGCAGCCAGGCGCTAGCTTCGCTACCGCCTCGGGCCGCTCGGGCACGCCTGATCGCCAAGCTCTGCAGCGGGTGCGAGGCGTCCTCGCTCTTCGGCGCGCTCATCTGCGATGGCAGTAGCCCAGTAGTGCGATGGCAGTAGCCAAGAAAACGCTTGACACGCCCGCGTAATATATCATATACACTCACCATATATCATATCTGATGGGCTGGAGAGCCCACGAAATACCGTCATAGCAGGCACATGAAAGGGGCTCGCGACGACCGGCGGTTCGCACCGCGCTCCGGGGGACCTGAAGGCAATCTGAGGAGGCGAAGCTATGCCGACTGGCAGGAGACTTGCGCTCTCGTTGGGGCTGCTGACGGCCATGACCCTCAGCGGCAGCCGGGCCTGGGCACAGTTCACGAGTTCGATTGAAGGGACGGTCACCGACCCGTCCGGCGCCCTCGTGCCCGCGGCGACGGTCACCGCCACCAACGAAGACACCGGCGTCGCCCAGACCGTTCAGACCTCCAGCGCCGGGTACTTCCGGTTCCCCTCGCTGTCGGCGGCGCCGTACAGCCTGAAGGTAGCGATCTCCGGCTTCAAGACGAAGGTGCTCGAGCACATCCGGCTCCAGGCGGCGCAGACCAGGACGGTCAACGTCGCGCTGGAGCTGGGCGCCGCGGGCGCCGAGGAGGTGACGGTCATCGCGGAGGCGCCTCTCGTCGAGACGGCGGAGGCGCGCGTCTCGGGCCTCATCGAGGAGAACCAGGTCAAGGACATCCCGCTCATCGGCCGGAACTTCTTCAACCTCGTCGTGCTCACGCCCGGCGTGACCGGCCTGGCCTCCGGCGGCGGCAACGCCTACGCCCAGGCCTCCGGCGACATCTACAACAACGAGTTCGGCGTCAACATGCACGCCAACGGGGCGCGCACCGAGTCCAACAGCTTCCTGGTGGACTCGGAGTCGGTCACCTCGAGCCAGCGCAACGGTGTCGCCAACGTGAACCCCAACACCGAGAACGTCCAGGAAGTGCGCGTCTCGGTCAACAACTTCTCCGCGGAGTACGGCCGCAACGCGGGTGCCCTCGTCAACATCATCACCAAGAGCGGGACGAACGACTGGCACGGCAGCTTCGGCACGTACTTCTCGAACGACTCGCTCCAGGAGAAGAACGTGTTCCAGAGCGCGATCCCCGACTTCAAGCGCACGGAGTACGCCTGGGGACTCGGGGGCCCGATCCGCAAGGACCACACCTTCTTCTTCCTCTCGGGCGACGTTCTGCGCTCGAACGTGGCCTTCAGCAAGGCGGCCTCGGTGCTGACGCCGCAGTTCATCCAGTTCATGCAGCAGGCGCGGCCCAGCGGCGTCGCGACCTACGTCGTCAAGACGTTCCCGTCCATCGTGACGCCCGACCGTAACTTCCAGACCGGGGGTCAGATCCTCAACGCCGGCTGCTCCGGCTCCACGCCGATCAGCTCCCCGATCGGGCCCATCGCCTGCAACTTCCCGGTGACCGGCGTCGGCAACTACTCGAACACGCTCCCCCGCAACGGCTTCCAGTGGACGGCTCGCATCGACCACCACTTCAACCAGGGCAAGGACCGCATTTACGCGTCGTTCAACCGGATGACGCTCAGCCAGGTGCTGTTCGGCTCGCCCTTCGTGTACCCCGACTTCGACACGATCTCGCCCACCAACAGCCTGCAGTTCAACGCCAACTACACCAAGGTGGTCTCGTCGAGTGTCGTCAACGAGTTCGGGTTCTCCTGGGTCCGGCCGTACGGGCAGGCCGACGTCAACCGCCCGGACGTGCCGGGCATCAGCGTGACCGGCATCGAGGCCTACCAGACGGGCTGGGGCCCGAACACTTTCGTCCAGAACAATTTCCAGTGGCGGGACGTGGTCACGATGACCCGCGGCGCCCACGGCCTGAAGCTGGGCGTCCAGTTCACCCGCGAGCACGCCGACCACGAGTCGTCGCGCGTGTTCAACCGTCCCCAGTACACCTTCTCGAACGTGTTCGACTTCGCCGCCGACAAGCCGTTCTCGCAGACCAACCTCGGCATCGACCCGCGGACCGGGCTGTCCGTGAGCGAGCTGGACAGCTTCCTGCGCTCGCAGTCGCTCTCCGCGTTCGTCCAGGACGACTGGAAGGTGAAGCCGAACATCACCGTGAACCTGGGCCTCCGCTTCGAGCTGTTCTCGAACGTCTGGGACTCGAAGCGCACCCAGGGTCTCAACGCCATCGACTTCCCCACCCGCACGGGGGACCTTCAGACCGACATCGCCAACTCGCAGGTCGTGAACCGCAAGTACCTCCTGAACGGCGGCCTCTGGGGTGGAGGCATGAAGACGCTCTCGCCCCGCCTCAGCTTCGCGTGGGACCCGACGAAGGAAGGAAAGATGTCGGTGCGCGCCGGAGTCGGACGCTTCTACGACCGGATGTCGAACCAGCTCTTCGACCCCGAGTTCCAGGACCCGCCCACCTTCGCCACCGCGTTCGCGTCGATCTTCACTGCGCCGATCCTGCCGGTGTTCGGCCTCGGGTCGAGCGCGGACCCGCCCTACAACTACCCGCGGCCCGCGGGCCTGTCGGCGGGCCTGCGGCCGAACGGCGGGCTGCTGAACGGGCGCGTGAACGCGGTCGGGCTGATCGATCCCGACATCGACGCGATGTATCTCGACAACTGGTTCGCGGGCGTCCAGCGCCAGGTCGGGAGGTTCGTGGTGGTCGAAGCGGACTACATCGGCTCGCGGACCCGCAACGGGTACGTCCGCTACAACGTGAACCGCTTCGCCGGCGACCTGCTCGACGGCACCTTCGACGGCGTCGTCCCCGGCTTCGGCGCCTACGAGTACGCGCAGGCCACGGACACGGCCTCCTATCAGGGCCTGGCGCTGTCGGTCCGCGTGAGCAGGAGCGACCTGTCCCTCGGCGCGGCCTACACGCTCGGCCGGGCGCGCGACACCGCGAGCGGCCAGGACAACTCGGGCACCCGCCAGGACGCCTACGCTCCGCCGTCGGTGGAAGAGGGCTACTCGGACTTCGACGTCCGCCACAAGCTGGCGGTGTCGCTCAACTACAAGCTGCCGAGCCCGGCTTCCGGCGCGGCCAAGACCATCCTCGGAGGCTGGCAGCTCGCGGGCGTCATGATCGCCCAGACCGGCGCTCCGTTCACGGTCTACTGCGGACAGCCGTTCGGCCCCGTGCGCGACGAGTCGGGACGCATCGTCGGCAACAGCGGGTGCGACTACAACGCCGACGGCACCAACAACGACCGGCCCAACACGCCGTCGTCCGGCGACTCGAAGAGCGGCCTCAGCAACGACGATTTCCTGAACGGCATCTTCAAGGCCTCCGACTTCCCCGCGCCCAGCCTGGGCCAGCGCGGCAACCTGGGCCGGAACACGTTCCGCGGCCCGCGCTACTTCAACGTGGACCTGTCGCTCATCAAGAGCTTCCGCATCCCGTGGTTCACGAGCACCGGCTCCAACGCGGGAGCGAACCTGCAACTGCGGCTCGAGGGGTTCAACGTCTTCAACACCCTCAACCTCACCAACCCGGTCAACGACATGAGCAGCCCGCTCTTCGGCAAGTCGGTCTCGGCCCTGCCCGCGCGCAGCTTCCAGCTCGCCGGTAGACTCTCCTTCTAGCGGCGTTCCTCCGGGGCGGCCGTCGCACCGGTCGCCCCGGGAGACCTTTTTGGCTACGATCAATCCGGCGATGCTCGCGGCCTTCATCCTTCTTTTCGCGGGAACGGCGGCCGGCGCGGACTGCGGGCCCACCGCCTATGAATGCGCGGTCGCGCAGGTGACGCGCCAGGACTTCACGGGCGCGATCCGGTCGCTGGACGAGGTGCTGCAAGCCACCCCGCGCGACCTGAAGGCGCTGAACCTCCTGGGCATCGCGCTCACCGGAGCCGGGCGCGTCGACGACGCCGACCAGCGTTTCGAGCAGGCGATCGCGATCGACGCCACGTTCTATCCCGCGCTGAAGAACCTCGCCGTCAACGAGTTCGCGCGCGGGCGGTACTCCGAATCGCAACGTCATTTCGAGCAGGTGCTGAAGCTCGCGCCCGGAGATGAGATCGCGCATGTGCATCTAGGCGAGATCTCGTTCCAGAAGAAGCAGCTCGCTGACGCCCTCGACCATTACGAGAAGGCGAGGACTCGGGTGGCGCAGGACCCGGCGTGGACGCTTCATCACGCCCGGTGCCTGATCGAGAACGCACGCGGCGTCGAAGCGGTCGCGGCGCTGGGCCGGTTGCCGGTGGCGGACGCCGAGGCGCAGTTCCAGGCGGGCGTGATGCTCGGCCAGGCGAATCGTCCCGTCGAGGCGGCGACGTTTTTCGGCCGCGCGCGCACCGGCTATCGTGATCGGTACGCCGCCGCATACAACCAGATGCTCATGCTCGTCCGCGGCGGACAGGCCGACGAGGCGTTGCGCGTCGGAGAAGGCCTCGTCGCCGCCGGCCCGCAGCCGGCGGAGCTGTACAGCCTGATGTCGGAGGCCTACCTGAAGAAGGGCCAGGTCAAGGAGGCCTACGACGCGCTGCGGACCGCGACCCGGCTCGAGCCGCAGAACGAGGAGCTGTACCTGGACCTGGCCGCGATCTGCCTCGATCACGACAACCCCGACCTCGGCCTGGAGATCGTGGACGTCGGCCTCGGCCAGCGGCCCGCATCACTGTCGCTGCGATTACAACGCGGCGTCCTGATGGCGATGAAGGGACAGGTCGCCCAGGCGGAGGTGGAGTTCGACCGCGCCCGCCAGACGGCGCCCCAGGCGGCGGCGCCGTACGTGGCCCTCGCCATGGCCTGGATGCAGACCGGCCGCACGGAAAAGGCGGTTGCGGCGCTGCGCGAGCGCGGCCGGGCGGGCGACAAGAGCGGGGCGATTCCGTACATGCTCGCCGTCGCCATCCTCCGCTCCGGGGCGGATCCACTCGGCAACGCGGGAGCCGAAGCGGTGTCCGCGCTGGAGGCATCGGTGCGGCTCGATCCGCGCTTCGCCGGCGCGCGCGCCGAGCTGGGCAAGCTGCTGCTCAAGCGCGGCTCGGTCGAGCCGGCCATCGCCCAGCTCGAGCAGGCGGTCTCGCTCGATCCCGAGAACCCCGCGCCCGCGTATGCGCTGGCCCAGGCGTATTTCAAGTTG
>WNGG01009409.1_pt1 | contig 10684 bp, 9 predicted proteins | sample 5400661 | NCBI WGS metagenome assembly WNGG01 (sample SAMN13153372, study PRJNA577476) | soil metagenome | isolation source: 100 cm soil or saprolite under Garry oak tree replicate 1 | place: USA:California | collected 2016-06-15
CCCCCACTTGCCTTCCACCGCGCCCGCTGACACTCACCTGCCGGCCGTTCCGCCCGGTGTCCGGCTGACGACCCTCGACAACGGCCTCACGCTCATCATTCGCGAAGACCACAGCGCGCCGGTCGTCTCGGCCCAGGTCTGGTGCCGGGCCGGCAGCATCGACGAGGGCAAATGGCTGGGCGCCGGCCTCTCGCACGTCCTCGAACACATGCTCTTCAAGGGCACCACCACCCGCGCCGCCGGCCGCATCGATCAGGAAGTCCAGGACGCCGGCGGTTACATGAACGCCTACACTTCCTTCGACCGCACCGTCTATTGGATCAACGTGCCGAACACCGGCGCCAGCGTCGCCATCGACATCCTGTGCGACATTGTCCAACACGCGACCCTGCCCGCCGCCGAGATGGACAAGGAAAAACAGGTCATTCTTCGCGAGATGGACATGAACCAGGACGATCCCGGCAGCAAGGCCGCCCGCCGCCTTTTCGAGGTCGCCTATACCAAAAGCCCTTACCGCTTCACTGTCATCGGTTATCCCGACATCTATAATGAGGTCCAACGCGAAGACGTCTTCGCTTACTACAAGGAAAAATACGCCCCGAACAATCTCTTCTTCGTGGTGGTCGGCGACATCAAAGCCAGCGCCGCGGAGGCGCAAATCCGGGCCGCCTTCGCCCAGGCCAAGGCCAGGTCGATGCCTCCCTGCGTCCTGCCTGAAGAACCCCGCCAGGTCGCCAGTCGCGAGGTCATCGAGGAAGCGCCAATCGAGATGGGCCATTTCCATTTGAGCTGGCACATCCCCGATTTGCGCCATCCCGATCTCCCCCTGCTCGACATTCTCGCCACTCTCCTCGGCGGCGGACGCAGCTCCCGCCTTTATCAGGAGGTCCGCCAAAAAAAGGGCCTGGTCAATTCCGTCGATGCCTGGACCTACACCCCGGGCAATCCCGGTTTGTTCGGCCTCAGCGCGGTCGTCGAGGCCAACAAGTTCGACCCCGCGCGCGAAGCGATGCTCGCCGAGTTGGAGCGGATGAAGGCCGAGCCGGTCAGCGCCGCCGAATTGAGCAAGGCCGTGCGCCAATTCACTTCCGGCACCCTCGCCAGCCGCAAGACCATGCAAGGGCAGGCGCAGGATTTGGGCGGCAGTTGGATGGCCGCCAACGACCTGAATTTCTCGGCCCGCTATCTCGAGGCCGTCAAACGCGCCGCTCCCGCCGACCTCCAAAGGGTCGCCCGCGCGTATTTGACCGCGGAAAACCGGACCCTCTACGCGCTCTTGCCAAAGGACGCTTCGCGCCGCCCGGTCGAAGGAACCGAAGTATTCACCCAATCTCCGATCCAAAAATTTGAATGGCCCAACGGCCTCCGCCTGCTCGTCAAGGAAGATCACCGGCTGCCGTTTGTGGAATTCCGCGCGGTCTTCCGCGGCGGCGTGCTGGCGGAGAGCCCGGCGAACAACGGCGCGACTTTGCTGCTCGCCAAAATGCTCCTGCAGGGCACAACGACGCGCACCGCCGAACAAATCGCCACCGAAATCGAATCGCTCGGCGGCCACATCGACAGCTACAGCGGCAACAACAGCCTCGGCGTCAACGTGGAAGTGTTAAGCGACGATTTTGCGGCGGGCTTGGGACTCCTCGCCGACGTGATTTTGCGCCCATCGCTTCCCCCCCAGCCGTTGGAGCGCGAGCGCCAGATTCAACTGGCCAACCTGCGGGCCTTGAAGGACGAATTATTGCCCACCGCCTTCCGCCTCATGCGCCGCGGCCTCTTCGGCGACGGCGGCTACGGCTTGCACGGCCAGGGCACCGAAACCAGTGTGCAACAAATCCAGACCGCCGATCTCGCCGGCCTTCACACCCGCCTGATGGTGCCGAACAATTGCGTGCTCGCCATCTTCGGCGACGTCCAAACCGACGCGCTGAAAACCGCCGTTGAACAGCATTTCGCTTCCTGGAAAAACGGCCCGCCGGCGCTGCCGAAGTTGCCCGCCGCGCCGGCGCTGCGCGAAATCAAGCGCATCGTCGAAACGCGCGAGAAAAAGCAGGCCGTCATGGCCATCGGCTTTCCGGGCGCGTCGCTCCGGGACGACGACCGCTTTGCCCTGGAGCTTGTGCAAGAGGCCTGCAGCGACCTCGGCTCGCGCCTTTTCCTGCGCATCCGCGAAAAGCTTGGCCTGGCCTATTACGTCGGCGCCCAGAATTTCGTGGGGCTGGCGCCGGGCTATTTTGCTTTTTACGTCGGCACCGCGCCCGAAAAGGCCGCGTTGGTCGAAAGCGAATTGTTGCAGGAAGCCGCGATCCTGCGCGCCGAAGGCTTGACCGCCGAGGAACTCAAGCGCGCCAAGGCCAAGTTGATCGGCCAAAAGAAAATCGCCCGCCAGGACCTGGGCAGCTACGCCGTGGCGAGCGCCTTGGACGAACTCTACGGATTGGGCTATCAATTCAGCGACACCGAAGACGCCAAATACGAATCGGTCACGCTCGAACAAGTCCAAGCCGCCGCCCAAAAATACCTCCGCCCCGAAGCCCTGGTCGTCGCCCTCGTCCAGCCCGGCAATCCGTGATCCGGAACGGTCCCCGTGGCGAAGGAGGCTGGGAAAAATTGAGCCAGTAAACTTGACGATCCCGTGGTGTGCGGTGCGAGGGCAAGTTCTTTGCGCGCAAGCTTGCCCACAAGTTCTCTGCGTTGTTTGCTTGCGTTCGCTGATCGGGGCCCTAACTCCGGCTGGATCGTCCCTTATGGCGTGGATCGACGAAAAAACCGTCGCACTCCTGAAGCATTTAATTGGCAACTTCATTGCCGCCGTGGTAGTCTTGGTAGCGGCAATTGGACTTGCCTTTGTGGAAAAATGGTGCGTGGCACACCAGATGCCAGATTATCTTCGCCTTGGGGCAAGAACCATTTCCTTCACACTTTTCACGCTGGATGGAATCGTGCTGTGCGGAACAGCTGCAATCGTGTCGGTTCGGTTGCTACGGAAAACTTGGGAAGATGAACATTGACACGCAAACATTCCCCAGCCGACAGATTTGGCTGGTCGCCGTGATCGTCGCAGCCTTGGTGGGAATCCCCTTGTCCGTTTTCGCTGACAAGACACCTTGGTTGATCGTGATTCCGATTCTGATTGGCGTCACGGTGATTTTAGCGCAAGAGATTTGGGCTTCGCTGAGCAGGAACGCTCAGCTTACGCTCGTCGGAATGCCGAAGGAGTACCTCGAACTTGCGCGTTATCGCGGCCACGTTGCATTGAGCATCCCCGTCGCAGAAGACGACACAAGGCAGGAATTCTTCGAGTTCATAAAAACGTCGAGGCGCAAGGTGACAAAGTCTGCCGAGGTCATCACAGATGACGCAGGCAACAAGGTCCATGTGATTGACAGTGAAAGATTTGTAACACTGCTGTTCAACCGCATCTTGCCGAGCACCGACCAGGTTGCAGAACTATCGCTTCTCCGCGCCTTGCGTCGTTATGAGAGAATGCACACCCTGTCTCCGCAGCTTGAGCAGTTTCTGAAGGATAAAACGGTTTTGACAGTGATAAAAGCAGATTTCAAGGGAAACACGGCGCAGGCCATCAACCGAGCCGGTGAAGCCGTAATCCGGGAGCTGGTAAGACAGGCGAGCGCATCAAAGCAAAACCAACTGAAAGCCGAGGCATCTTGATCGTGACACTGGGTTTAACTTGGCTCCGTCATAAAGGATGAGTGTTGCACGTCTGATGAGGGCACTGCCTGTGGCTGGAATCATGGTGCTTCTGGGTTTTTATGCTGGCTGGTTTTCAAAAGCACAACTTGCTCCACTGGGGAGCGCCAACCAGGCTAATATGCACTGGGTGTCATCACCTTTTGCCTGGATTGTGCTGGCCGGTGTGTTATTTCTTGGCATCCAAACATGGGCGAATTACCGCCGAGAATGGTACGATCCGGCACTTGCCCTACAGTTTCAGGAATTATTTGAAAGTGACGAGGTTCGACACGCCCGCAGTGCCGCGATGCAAGAGTTCAAAGCGACCGGCAAATGGAGCAGGAAGGTTGAACCGGTTTTAGACGTGTTTGAAGACATTGGGTTCTATGTGGAAAATGAGCAGATTAGCTGCGATGTTGCCCATCACCACTTTTACCACTGGATAAGGGGGTACGTTCAAATGTCAGACGAATACATAAAACTAATCAGGACGAAAGACCCGCTCGCGTACGAGTGCTGCCCAAAGCTCCTTGAGAGAGTATCGAGCCTTGAAGCAAAGAAGCTTAAAAAGCGCGTTTCTGAATTGCATTGGGACAGTAATGACATAAATGATTTCATTCAGGATGAGATCGAAGAATCCCTGCGAGCTAAAATTAATTCAACCGAGCAGAGTTGATTGGTTACGCCGGCGGCCCATCGCGGTTGTATGAAGTGCGAGGGGCGCCTTTCTCAGCCCCAGCGGGGCTGCATCTTTGTAGAAGGCGAACGGCAAAAAACAAAGCTCCGGAGCGACATCGAAGCCGCATGTGCCGCCCCGACGGGGCTTTTGGCTGCGTGTGGAGCGCGTATGCTACAAATAGGCCGCTCATACGGAGCTGCCTCATCACAGCCTGATTGCTGGCCAGGAAACACTTTAATTCAGTAGCCGAGGCCAGTGGCCTGCGGCTCGCCCGCCTGAAAACACGCCGATTTTTCCCGCTTGACATACGTAGCGCGGCCATGTATGGGTAGGAAAAAGGCATTATGCTCGCAAAAGAACTGGTGGCCGCTTCGACCGAGCCGTTGATCCTCTCCCTGCTCGCAAAGGGTGAAAGCTACGGTTACGCGCTCATTCAGGAAGTCAAGCGGCGCTCCGGGGACAAAATTGAGTGGACGGACGGGATGCTCTACCCCGTGTTGCATCGCATGGAGGACAACGGCTGGATCAAATCGCGCTGGGTGGAGGTCGAGAACGGGCGCAAGCGCAAATACTACTCGATCAAAAAGGACGGCCACCACGCGCTTAAGGAAAAGCGCGAACAATGGGCCGTGATCGCTGCGGTTCTCCGCGGTCTCTGGAAGGAAAAATATGTTTAACCTGAATGAAAAAATCGCGGACTGGCGGCGGCAGATGCTGGCCGCTGGCATCAAAACGCCCGTGCCGTTGGACGAACTGGAAGGCCATCTGCGCGACGACGTGGAGCAGCAGATGCGATCGGGATTGAGCGCGCAGCAAGCCTTCGAGGCGGCCGTCCAGGGAATCGGCCAGGCCGCCTTGTTGGAATCCGAATTCGACAAAGTTGGCAGAATGAAGCAAGCACAAACGCGAGCGAAGCACGCGATCCTTACCCTGGCCGGCATTCCGAATCATTACCTTAACACGCCTATGATTACGTCGCCCTCGAACATCGAACCTGGATGGGCAACCTACCTCAAAGCAACTGCTTCCCTCGTGCCCGCTGTTTTCCTCTGGGCCATTTCGGTTATGTTTGTCATGCCAAAGCTTCAACAAATTTGCAGCAGTGCAGCCGGTGTTGGCGATGCCTCATTTTGGAAAGTCACCCATTTCAATTTTGGGATCATGTCACTCTTTCAGGCCTACGGCATCTTAATTGCCGGCGCAATCATCCTTCTGCTCATCTTGTTGGAGTGGCGGTCCCGCAACTGGCCGCGCTACCGCCGGGCCGCTGTTGGTATCGGGGCCTTTCTTCTAAATTCCGTGATCCTCATCTCAATTTTCATGATGGTCGTCACCGCCATGGTCGTAGCGCCAGCTTTACTGCACCATCCCAAATGAGTCAACTCCGTCTGCCCTGGCAAGGTAAAGCCCGACATGGGCGGGCCAACGCGGAGCGCGACGTCACCCGGGCTGCCGAGACCGCCGTTTGGCTGGCGCTCGAGGCGCCGGCTTCGCTGCGCGGCAAGTTCGTGCGCGACCATAAAATTATTCCCTGGTGAAGTCTATGGCCGCGGATTCCGTGCGAGCGCAATTAATTCATCGATCATCAGGGAGAAGATTGGACATTTGTTTTTCACCGTGGTGGGATTCAGCGCGCGAAACAGCTTCGCACCGTCAGTCCGTGCCTGGTACCCCCGTTGAAGTCGGTGCTCATAGATGTCGTCCAATTTTCTTTTTGGCGGCTGTACGAAGTTGACTACTTCCGGGTTCGTAGTCAAAGCTTCGATATCGCTCCGCACCTCTTTCGGAAAGATACCCGACTGGCTGAGCAACCAGGCTTCCAACTCGTGGACCGCGAAATACTGGCGAAATCGCCCGTGATCGACCTCCTTTTCCACCTTGGCCTTGGCCCAGGTCAGGCGCTCCGGAGCCGTCTTGAGATGATCCGGGTAGATTGCCGGCCCATAAAGGTCCAAGAGGCTGATGACAGCAATGATGTCGGGGCTGCGGCCCGCGCCACGAAGGTAGAACTCCGCCTTCTGACGGACGTCACGCCAAAGGTTGGCCCAACCATGAAAGTTCACTGACTGTATGCCGACGCTTGGCTTTAGTTCAGGCTCCAAGCAGCGCTTCAGAAACCCCGGCAGCACGTCCTTCTCGGTGTCTCCTTCGACGAAGAGCACGAACTTCACTGCACATTCTCCAACTCACCAGAGGCGAAAAGCGCGCCGAGCGAATACGACTTGAGCCACTCTGCCAACTGATTGTCATCAAGTTTGGTCAGCGATGTCTCGCCCTGGTTCCACCTGACCACTGTCGTGGTCGGGCGGGTCTCGCCGAACGCATTGAGGAACGCCTCGGAGTGGGTCGATATGATGACCTGCGAATGACGAGAGGCCTCCACCGCAAACTCCGCCACAATGGAAAGCATGCTTGGGTGCAAGCCGATCTCAGGTTCATCCACCGCAATCAGCGGAGCGGCTTCGGAGCTTCCAAGGATCGTCAACAGGAACAGAAACCGCAGAGTGCCATCAGAGAGTCCAGCAGCGGCGGTGGGCTTATCCAAACCGGAAAACTGAACTGCCAACTGCACACGCTGGTCAGCCACGGTCTGGAACCGAAGCTTTTCATAGCAGTCAGGAAAGGCGGCGCTCATGGCATCGTCGATTCGCTCCGGAAAATCACGGCTCGAGTTGTAGAGCGTTTGCAACACCGACACTAAGTTGCCCCCATCCGGCGAGACCCGCTTTTCATGGCGCACGACCAGCGGACGGCGAATGATGGACTCCGGGTGGGAGCCGAATGCGTGATAGACCGACCACCCGGCCAAATGTCTTTGGTAGTCAGTCAACACGTGATTCTGGAGAAACGAGCCGACAATCGGATTGCCCGCAACCGAAAGAATGGTTTCGTCATCCTGCAAAGCGTCATCCGGCACGCGAACTAATCCCTTCGCCTTGCCATCTTCCTTTTTGGTTTCGTCGAAGACGTGGGCGGAGCCTCTCCGTCGATCCAGGAACTTGAACGGCGAAGGCAGCTTGCCTTGCTCGACTGCACGATAGTTCGCCAGTTGCTCAGTATTCACCCGGTAGTTCGCTCCTTCGCCCAGCCTGCTCAGCTCAACGTCGTAAGTAAGACGCTCCCTCTCTATATCCTCACCCGCCTTAACCGAAGAAGTCTTGAGACAGAACGAGACGGTTGCATTTTTTCGATCGTCCCAGCAGATGGCACCCATACCCCCCGCCTCTTGGACCAGTCCGCCAAGATTCCCCGTGGCAGCGGCCGAAACCAATTCCAGCGAACGCATCAGATTTGACTTCCCCGATGCGTTAGGACCGATGAGCACGTTGAGAGCGCCAGGCTCCCACTGGACCTGCTTCAGCGATCTGAATCCGTTAACGTCGAGTTTTAGAATCTTCATCGAGGGAAACTATAGCCCGCACACCAGCCAAAGTCGCTCCTTTTCGCTGGTGTCTCGGATGATTTGCCCCCGTCCGCCCAGCTTTGATAGGGAAGCGGTCCACGGCTTCGCAATCGAGACGCTCAGCGAATATCGTCCCGGCCAAGGCCCGTTCGACGTCGGCGTGCAGTCCCTGGCATGCACTTCACGCCCATCCCTCCTCGTCGAATTCCGCGCCCAATTCCTGCTTGAACCCCCGGCCCGCCTCCGGCTTAATTCCGCCGCCAGGGCCCATGGAATGCGGACTCACGAACCCCGCCAGGGCCGGAAGGCAGCAACGGCAGTCTGCTCCGCATCCGCCGTGGTCACCCTGGCATGGTCGATTTCGGTTGGGCCGCGGGCGGCGGGAATGAACGCAACGCCGCGCGGCGCCATCCAAATACTTGCGGTCAATATAACTCAGAGCCGAACATGTCCTACCAGGTCATAGCGCGGAAATACCGGCCCCGGCGATTCGCTGACGTCGTTGGCCAGGAACACGTCACCCAGACCCTCGCCAATGCCATCGAGCAAAAGCGCATCGCCCACGCCTACCTCTTTTGCGGCCCGCGCGGCACCGGCAAGACCACCATCGCCCGCATCTTCGCCAAGTGCCTCAACTGCACCGGCGGACCGAAGGTGGACTTCGCCGACGACGATCCGCGCTGCCAGGAAATCGCCGAGGGCCGCTCCCTCGACGTCATGGAAATCGACGGCGCGAGCAACAACGGCGTCGAGCAAATCCGGGATTTGCGCGAGACCGCCCGCTTCGCCCCGGCCAGTTCCAAGTTCAAGCTCTACATCATCGACGAAGTGCACATGCTTTCCACGGCCGCCTTCAACGCCCTGCTCAAGACCCTCGAAGAGCCGCCCGCGCACGTCAAATTCCTCTTCGCCACCACCGACCCGGAAAAGGTCCTGCCCACCATTCTCTCCCGCTGTCAGCGCTTCGATCTGCGCCGCATCCCGGTCTCGTTAATCGTCCGCCATTTGGCCCACGTCGCTAAATTGGAGAAAGTCAAAATCGATGACGCCGCCCTCCGCGCCATCGCCCGCGGCGTCGATGGCGCCATGCGCGACGCCGAATCCGCGCTCGATCAACTCATCAGTTTCTGCGGCGACAAGATCGTGGAGGAGGATGTCCTCTCCATGTTCGGGCTGACCGCGCAAGGCCAGATCCTCTCGCTCGCGGGCGCCATTTTCGGAGGCGAAGCGGCGGCCGTATTGCGCGAACTGAACGACCTGACCAAACACGGCAAGGACCTCGGCCGGCTGCTGGCGGACTTGCTGAATCATTTTCGGAACCTGCTCATCTACCAGGTGTCGCGCGGCGATCTGAAACTGCTCGAAGTCTCCGAGACCGAGGCCGCGAACCTCAAGGAACAGGCCGCGCTGGCCGGCACCGATGCGCTCACGCGCATGATGGAGGTCTTGAGCGAGGCGGAAGGCGGGTTGCGCGACGCCGCGTCCAAAAAGATTTTTCTCGAAGTGGCCCTGCTCAAAACCATGCAGGCCCGCAACGCCCTCGATATTGACGCGGTCTTGAAGCAATTGCAGCAGTTGCGCGAGGAGGGCGGCAGCGCCGCCGCCACCGGCGCCAAGGCTGTACCAGCCCTCGCCTCTCCGCCAGCCAGCCCGTCGAGGCTCGAAGCGAGAACCGATCGCCCGGCGGCGTCCGCCGCCGTCGCGGTCCCTCAACCTGCCGCTCCGGCTGCCGGCGCGGACGCCGAGCTCGATGAACTTTGGCAGAAGATTCTGGAGGCGGTGGGCCGGGCCAGCGCGTTCACTCGCAGTTATCTGCTCGAGGCGTTCCCGCTATCGCTGGATAAAAACGTTTTCACCATCGGCTTTGATCCGGAATTCGCCGACCAGCTCGAACTTGTCAACAACCAGCGCACCCATGCCCTCCTGCAGACCAAGCTCCAGGAACTGGGCCACCCAAACGTGCAAATCAAATTCGCCCAGGCCGAATCGCCGCCGCGCCCGCCCGCGCCGTCGGCCGAACCCGCGTCCGCGGCCCCGGGCAAGGCGGCGCCACGGGCCAGGTCCGAAAAATCGGGTTCGGCAAAGATCGACGCCGACGAATTCAAAAACGATCCCCTGATCCAAAAAGCGCTCGAGATTTTCAAAGGCCAGATCGTCGAAGTCCGCTCGTGACTCTCCATCCGCGCCTCATTATTCTCAACTCTCTATGTCGAGCATAGGCAAACTGATGAAACAGGCGGCGCGGATGCAGCAGGAGATGGAGCGGGTGCAGGCCGAGCTCGCCGCGCGCACCGTCGAGGCGACCAGCGGCGGCGGCGGCGTGAAAGTCAGCGCCCGCTGCGATGGCACCATCGCCGCCATCAAGATCGATCCGCAGGCCATCAGCCCGGCCGATCCGCAATTGCTGGAAGACATGATTTTGACCGCCGCCAATCAGGCGCTGGCCCAGGCCAAGGAGATCTCCAGCGCCGAGATGGGCAAGGTCACTTCCGGCTTCAACCTGCCAGGTATGGTTTAGCCGCGCCGGCGTGAACCTTCAGGCTGGAGCGCGGCCGCACCTTGCTCATGGCTCTCTTGCCCGAACCAATTAACGAATTGCTGGCCGCGCTCAACAAGCTGCCAGGCATCGGCCCGCGCTCCGCCGAGCGGCTGGCGCTGCACCTGGTGCAGAGCGAGCCGGGCGCCGCGCGCCAGCTCGCGCAAGCAATCGTCCAGGCCCGCGAACGCATCCGCAGTTGCCCTGTCTGCGGCGCGCTGACCGAACAGACCCCGTGCGCGATCTGCGCCGATCCGCGTCGCGACGAGTCGCTGGTCTGCGTCGTCGAGCGGCCGGTGGACATCCTCAGCATCGAAAAGGCCGCCAGTTTTCGCGGGAAATTCCATGTGCTCGGCGGCCGAATCTCCCCGCTCAACGG
>WNGG01020043.1_pt1 | contig 10684 bp, 13 predicted proteins | sample 5400661 | NCBI WGS metagenome assembly WNGG01 (sample SAMN13153372, study PRJNA577476) | soil metagenome | isolation source: 100 cm soil or saprolite under Garry oak tree replicate 1 | place: USA:California | collected 2016-06-15
GGGCCGTACCCACCGGGCCACCTACGTGCTGGGGCCCGATGCCGTCCACCTGGGGCGAGCCCTGCAGCTGCTGCGGATGGTGAAGGGGTGGCGGGCCACCACGGTGGAGGTCGACGGGGACCCCGAGGACCGGGCGGTTGCCCTCGCCATGCTCACGTGCTCCCGGGAGTGGCTGGGCAGGCAGGGCCGGTGCCGGGCCCCGTTCCCGGCCGGGGCCCCGCCCAAGTGCCGGATGTGCCCCCTGTACGAGCCGGAATGGGCCCTGGAGTCCTGGGTCAGGCCGGAGTGGGATCCGACCGAGCGGGACCTCGGGACCATTTGGGCGGTGCCCGATCACGTTCCCGAGGACTGGACGTGATGGCTCCCCCCGGAGACCTTGCTGGGCGGGCCCACCAGAGCTAGCATCCGCCGTCCCATGCTCCAGACGACTGAGGAGGACCCGGTCGGGCTCAGCACGGGGCAGTTCCTGCTGTCGTGGCTGGAGCACGCCAGGACCACCCTTCGCCCCACCACCCACGAGGGCTACGAGGCCCTGATCCGCCGCCACGCCCTGCCTCGGATCGGGGGGATCCCCCTGGGCGAGCTGAGGCCCCTTCAGATCCAGGCCCTGTACGCCGAGGTGCTGGCCGCCCCCGGGGCTCGGACCGCCTCCGGGTACCTGTCGGCCAAGACCGTGGCCAACCTGCACCGGGTCCTGCGCCGTTCCCTTCACCAGGCGCAGCGGTGGGGGCTCATCCCGGCCAACCCGGCCGCCTCGGCGGAGCCGCCCCGGGCCCGCCGCCCCGAGCTCGCGGTGGTGGACCGGGACCTGGCGACCGGGGTCCTGGAGCACGCCGACGGGACCAGGTTCGAGGCCCCCGTGGCCATCGCCTTGGCCACCGGGATGCGCCGGGGGGAGATCCTGGGCCTGAAGTGGGGGGACCTGGACGGGGGATGGGCCGTGGCCCGGATCGCCCGGAGCCTGGAGCCCACCGCCTCCGGCCTGGTGTTCGAGGAGCCCAAGACCGCCCGGAGCCGCCGCTCGGTGACCCTCCCCGCGTTCCTGGGCCCCTACCTGGCCCGCCAGCGCACCGACCAGCAGGTCCGCAGGGAGACCCTTCAGGAGGACTGGTCGGACCTGGACCTGGTGGTGGACTCCGGCGACGGCTCGCCGTGGCACCCGGACCGGTTCTCCTCGGCCTTCGCCTGGTTCCTTCACCGGGCGGGGCTTCCCCACATCCGGTTCCACGACCTCCGCCACGGCCACGCCACGTTGATGCTGCTGAAGGGGATCCACCCCAAGATCGTCTCCGAGCGATTGGGCCACTCCTCCATCGGGATCACCCTGGACACCTACTCCCACGTGCTTCCGTCCATGCAGACCGAGGCGGCCCGGGCCTTCGACGAGCTGTTCGCGCGGGCCTGAGGCCCTCCGGGGTCACCGCCCTGGCCCGATCCGGCGGGCCCTGCCCCCGGTGGCCTGCTCCCACCGGGCCACGGCCACGTCGGCGTAGCGGGGGTCGACGTCCATGCCGAAGCACCGCCGGCCCAGGGCCTCGCAGGCCATCAGGGTGGAGCCCGATCCCAGGAACGGGTCCAGGACGACCTCGCCCTCCCCCGAGCTGTTTCGAAGGTGGGCGGCCACGAGCTCCACCGGCTTCATGGTGGGGTGCTCCCGGGAGGCCCGGGGCCGGGGCACCGACAGGACCGAGGACTGGTCGTTCCCGCCGTGCCAGTTGGGCCCGCCCCGTCCCAGGCGGCCCGGGCCGGGCTTGTAGCCGTAGGCGATGGGCTCGTGGGCGAAGTGGTAGTCCGAGTGCCCGAGCACCGGGGAGCCCTTGTCCCACACCAGCCCCTGGTGAAGGCGCCACCCCACCTGAAGGAAGCAGGTCATGAACACCTGCGCCAGGTCCCCGTCGGGGTGGGCCACGTAGACGTGGGCCCCGGGGCGAAGGGCCGGGTCCATGGCGGAGAAGGCCTCCGACAGCAGGGCCCGCAGGTCCCCCCGGGCATCGCCTTGGATCCGAAGGCCCCGGGAGGTCTTGCCCCGGTAGGACACCCCGTAGGGGGGATCGGTCCACGCGCACGTCCCGAGCTCGGCCCCCATGAGCCGGGCCACGTCGCCGCACGAGCGGGCGTCTCCCACCAAGACCCGGTGCTCCCCCAGGGCGTAGAGCTCTCCGGGCCTGCTCTGGGGCTCGGCGGGTAGCGGTGGGACCGGATCCTCCCCGCCCGGGAGCATCCCGAGGCCGCTTCGGCGGGCCAGGCGCTCGGCCATCTCCCGGACCACCGCGCTGGAGGCTTCCACCCGTTCCAGGAGCTCCTTCAGGGGCCTGGGTCCATCTCGGCCAGCTCGGCGGTGGGATCGAGCATGAGGAGCGCATCCGATCCCTCCGCCTCGGTGAGGTCGGTCACCACCACCGGGATCATGGCCTCGGGGTGAAGGCTCGCCCGAAGGGCCCCGTCCACGATCACCAAAGACCCGTCGCCCCCCCGGCGCGCCACCACCGGGGAGATCCACCCCACCTCCTTCACGTAGGCCCCGACGATCCGGCGCTGTCGCTCCGGGTGGCGCCGGTAGGCCCGGGGGGTCGGCACCAGCTCGGAGGCCTTGACCACCCGGTAGGAGGTGATGCGGTTCCTGATTCCCCCGGCGCTCATGGCCCGTCCTCCTCGATCGGGGCCTCATAGGGATCGGGCCGAGGCTCGTGGGTGGCGTGCCCGTTCGGCCCCCACGACCGGGGCTCCCGCCGGGCGAGCCACACGTCACGCCTGTTCTCGAACAGCCAGTTCGAGGCCACCGCCATGGGCCGGGCCATGGCCTGGCGGACCTCCCCGGCCCACCGGGTGAGCTCCGGGGTGGGGGGACGCTCGTCCCTGCCCTCGCCCCGGGCCAGCCACTCGTACGCGGTGGCCTCCGGGACCCCGGCGGCCCAGGCGGCGTCTTTGAACAAGACCCCCGAGCCGATGAAGCTGGCGATGTGGGCCCCGACCTCTGCGGTGAACGAGAGCGGGCGGCCAGCCCCGCCAGGTTTGCGAGGTCGCCGCGCGCCTGGGCTCGCCGGGGACGCCTTGGGTCGGGACCCATCCGCTCGCTTGCGTTCGGGTCCTGTGGACTTCTCGGCCATGGCCGTACCTCCTCCGGGTACTCCCGGCGGTCGAAGGCACGGTGGGAAGGGTCTCGATCCGGCCCTTCCGAGCGTCCCAGCACTGCTGGTTCCGCCGTCCGCCGTGGCCCCCAGGGGGCGGGGGCGGGCGGCGCCTACCAGTTCCTGCGGCGAAGGTCCCGCTCGCAGGGAGCCACCCCCCTCCGGTGGACCCGGTTTTGAGGTGGCCTCATACATTCGGTGGATCTGCGCGAAAAATGAACCCGATGCCAAAGAAAACGAGCCTCCACATTTGCCGGATTTGCCGAGCCGTCCACCCCCCTAGCCCTCCCGGCGGGGGGCCAGGGTTCGCTCCAGGGCCTCCAGGCGAAGGGCCAGGTCCCGGGTCTCGAGCAGGCGAAGCCCCACCCCCACCAGGCGCCCGATCTCCCGGGCCTGGTCGATGTCCCTGGCCCGGGGGTCCCGCCGGATCCGGGCCACCGCCTCGGCCAGGAGCCCCTGCAGCCCCCCGGTCATCGACACCGAGCCCCCGGCCCGCTCGGCCAGGGCCAGCGCGGCGGCCTCGGCCCGGAGCCTTCGCTTACGCTCCCGGTCGTTGAGGCTGCGCTCCTCCGGATCCCGATAGGGCACCGCGATCACCACTCCGGGAGGGCCGGGACGGCCCTTCTCGCCTCGGCCCAGGCCTGCCGGAACAGCCTGGACCAGACGCCCCGCCGGCGGTCGGGGGGCCCCCGAATTTGCCGAGCCGTCCGTGCGGCAAATGAGCATTCCTACGGGGCCCTGCGGCGCTCCAGGACCCGCTCCAATGCCTCCAGGCGCAGGGCCAGGTCGCGGGTCTCCAGCAGCCGAAGGCCGATCCCCACCAGACGCCCGATCTCCCTGCCCTTGTCGATGTCTCTCGCCGCGGGGTCCCGGCGAACCCGCTCCACGGCCTCCGCCAGAAGGCCCTGGAGCCCCTGGCTGAGGCCCACCGAGCCCGCCGTTCGCTCGACCAGGGTCCGGGCGGCGGCCTCCGAGCGGAGGCGGCGCTTTCGTTCCCGGTCGTAGCGCCGGCGGGCCTCGGGGTCACGGTAGGGCACGTCTCCTCACCCCCCGCCCCAGCCCGCGGGAACGTCCGGGGGGGAGCCCGCACCGGCGCGCCAGGCCTCCCGGAGGGCGCGGGTGCAGGCCTGGAGCAGCTCCGGGTCCACGGTGGCGCCCTCGATCTCTGCCCGGTGCGGCGCCAGTACACGCTCGAGCGCCGGCAGGTCCGAGGCCAGGACCAGCTCGGCCTCCAGTCCCAGCTCCTCCTCGAGCACCTGGGCGAAGGCCCGGAGCATGGTCGCGAGGAAGCCGAGGGCCCAGTCGTGGGCGGCCCCCATGATGGTGAGCGGAAAGTCCTCACCGTGGTCCTCGGGCTCGAGGCCGAGGAGCGCGTCCACGGCCCGGTGGCAGGGCCCGCGAAGCAGCTCCAGCAGCTCGAGCCATCCCACCCACGGGCCGGCCCCGGTGAACAGGGCCTCGCACAGGGCCTCCGTGCCCCGGGCCAGGCGCAGGAACTCGGGCTCCGGCCCGGTCCAGGTCCACCGGGTCCGAGGGGCCGAGCGGATCAGCTCCTCGCGCTCGACCTCATCTCCCCTGGCGTCCGCCCGCACCATCAGGCAGAACCGCTCCCGAGCGCTCAGCTCGTCGTACAGCCTGCGGATCCGGCTCCCCTTCATCGCTCGGCCCCCTTCGAGGCGACGTTCATGGCCAACTCCTTTCGTCGATCGGCGTTGGGGTCGGCTCGAGAGGGGGCGGGGTCGCCCGATGAGGAGCTCGTGCGTGCCGGCCGCCTGGGGAACGGCCGGGAGGCGGGGTCGCCCACGGGGCGACCCGCTCACACCATAGCTCTGTTCGGGGCGATCGAGAACGGACGGGGCGGCGGGGGCGGAACCGGTCCGGTCCGACCCGGATCCGCCCCGAGGCCCCCGTGCTGGGGGTTCGCCCTCGGTCGGACCGGCGGTGGATGTCCCACCCCGGCGCCGAAAAGGGCCCCCGTCCGGCAGAGACGCGGGGTTCCAACGGTGGGTGGAATCCGACCCTGTCCGACCCGAGTGGGGGCCGTGTCAGAGACGAAGACGCAGGTCAGCGGGCTAAACAGGGGTTTTCGAGACCGCCGCCCTCGGCCAGCCTAGGCGACCCCACCGGGATCGATTCTACAAGCGCCCCGACCGGCTTCGAACGACGCGGGCGAGCTCGGCGTTCGTGAACGCGGTGGGGTGAGACCGAGGTGAGTACCGGCAAACGGTGTCCGACGTCGCGTAGCGCTTGGCCGTGCGCCGGTTCACCCCGAACTCCTCGGCGATCGCCTCGATCGACCATCCCTGCTTGGTGTCCAGCACGTACATCACGAGCCAGTCCTCCTCACACTGCATGCGTCCCTCCTGCTCGGTCTCGGCCTCAACTCCCGACCGTGGCAGGGGGGGCCTGCCGTTTCCACCACCACCACCAACGACGAAGGCCCCGGGTCTCCCCGAGGCCTCTGCACTTTTCGTGATCAGGCGGCTGCATTATCGGTGATCGCTAACAAGCCCCGCCACCGAGCCATGCTGTAACGGAAGCTGCAGACAGTCTCACCAGGGTCATTCACGACTCGGTGAGCTGGCGCGACCAGACGAAGAGAGCAAGAGATAACGAGAAAAAGACAGCACCGTCAAAGAGTGGACCTAGAAAAAAGGCACCTATTCCGACCGCCAATGCCGATACGAACCCCAACAAGAGCACGATCCGTCGCGTTCGCGCTCTGCCCGGGACGACGCGACGGCGTTGAGGGGTCCGGTCGAGCCGTCTGTGGAACGCACTGAGACCGGGAATGAGCAATGGGCCGGACAGTCCGATAGATGAGCCTTCGCTTCCGTGAGAGGAATCGTCTCGCTCATAACTGGTTAGAACTCTGACCGGCAGCCGCACGGCCGACAATCGGCTCTAACGTTCGGGGCAAGATCATTACGTCTAGGTCTGCGCTCCACCTGCCACTCGGGCATCATGGGAGGAAGAAGGACGACAATGACGAACAGGCGAAGGTTCCAGACAACCACCATCGGACTCGCCGCGCTCGCCGTCCTCTCGCTGGCGAGTTGTCGTTCGCTGCCGGGGATCAATGGGAACGGCCAGGCCTCTCAAGGGCCCGGGACCGAAACCCACACGTTGACGTCGGGGGGCATGTCCAGGACGTACATCGAACACATCCCGGCCAACCACCCCGACCACCCTGCCCTGGTGGTGATCCTCCACGGAGCCGACTCCACAGCGGCCGGCGTGGAAAGCAACACGAACTTCGACCACTGGTCCGACAAGGACGGCTTCATCGCCGTCTATCCCCAGGGCTTCGACAACGGGTGGGCGGACGGGCGGGGGGTTGACCCGTCTGACCGGGCCCACATCGACGACGTGGGCTTCCTGGCGAAGGTGGTCGGCGAGGTCGAGGGACGCGATCACGCGGACCCGAAGCGCGTCTTCTTCACGGGGATCTCCAACGGCGGGTTCATGGCGGAGCGATTCGCCTGCGATCGGGCCGACCTGGTCTCCGCCATCGCCCCCGTTGCATCGAGCATCGGGACGTCGGTGAACGCCGGCTGCCATCCGTCCATGCCAGTTTCGGTCATGGACATCCACGGCACGGCAGACCCGCTCGTGCCGTTCTCCGGCGGCGCCATGAGCGGCCGGGGCGGCATCTCCCACATCATCTCCGCCGATCAGGTCTTCGCCGACTGGAGCCGACGCGACGGATGCCATGGCTCGCCGCATTCGCACTCGGGGCCCCACCGGACGAACGACGGAACATCGGTCGAGATCACCGTCGCCACGGGATGCCCGAGCGGTGTGGCTGTGCAGGAATGGAAGATCATCGGCGGCGGCCACAGCTGGCCCGGCCTCCCGCAGAACCTGCCGGTCCGGTTCATCGACGATTCGTCGGTGAGCACGCCGGTGGAGACCTCGAGCCGGTGGTTCAGCCGCGGATCCCGAACGAGATCTCCCAGCGAGCCGGCGAACCCGGCCTTCGGATCGGCCGCCCCGAACACCAGCCGATCCAGCCTGGCCAGAACCATGGCCCCCGCGCACATCGCGCACGGCTCGAGCGTGACGTAGATGGTGCAGCCGTTCAGGCGCCACGACCCGAGCCGCTCCGACGCTTGACGCAGGGCCAGGATCTCTGCATGTGCGGTCGGATCCGAGCGGAGCTCCCGCTGGTTCCCGGCCGCGGCGATCACCTCGCCATCGCGGGTCACCACGGCCCCGATGGGCACGTCCCCCCACGACATCGCCTCTTCCGCCTGGTCCAGGGCGGTACGCATGCACCGGTCATCGGCGTCCACCGGCCGATTGTGCCGCACAGAGCCTCGGCCCAGCCGGCTTCTTACGAGGCGGAATGAGCTAGGGGCGTCGGGTGAGGGGCCCCTCACCGGGTAGAACAGTCCCGCCATGACAACGAACGCGCCGGCCGCAAGCCGTCCGGAGCCGGAAGCGTCGGCCCGAGAAGCCGGTCTCCGCTACGTCTCGGACGCCCGCCCGGGGATCCGCCGGAAGCGATCGGGCAGGGGCCTTGCGTATCTCGCTCCCGATGGTCGAAGGGTCGAAGACCCGGCCACACTGGCCCGCATCGGATCGCTGGCCGTTCCACCTGCATGGACGGACGTGTGGATCTGCCCGGACCCCCGGGGGCACCTGCAGGCGACGGGCCGGGACGCCCGAGGGCGCAAGCAGTATCGGTACCACCCGAAGTGGCGCGAGGTTCGTGACGAGAACAAGTACCATCGGCTCATCGCGTTCGGCCTGTCGCTGCCGACCATCAGGGAACGGGTGGACCGCGACCTGGCCAGGCCCGGGCTTCCACGGGAGAAGGTCCTGGCTGCCGTGGTTCGCCTGCTCGAATCCACGCTCATCAGGGTGGGGAACGAGGAATACGCCCGGGACAATCGGTCGTTCGGCCTGACCACGCTGCGCGATCGCCACGCCGAGGTGAACGGCGGGTCGATCGAGTTCCGGTTTCGGGGCAAGGGAGGGCGGCCCCATCGCGTCGGCGTCCACGACCCTCGGGTGGCCAGGGTGGTGAAGCGGTCGCAGGAGCTCCCCGGACAGCAGCTCCTGCAGTACGTCGACGACGATGGGGAGGTCCAAGACATCGACTCCGACGACGTGAACGAGTACCTCCGAGAGATCACCGGACAGGACTTCTCGGCCAAGGACTTCCGAACGTGGGCCGGAACGGTCGCCGCGGCGTGGGCCCTGCAGGAGTTCGAGCAGTTCGACTCGGAGGCCCAGGCCAAGCGCAACATCGTGCGAGCCATCGAACGGGTCGCCGAACGGCTGGGGAACACCCCGGCGGTGTGTCGCAAGTGCTACGTGCACCCGGGGATCCTGGAGGCGTACACCGACGGTTCCATGGTCCGGGCCCTGCGCCGCCGAAGCGCGGCGATGGCCGAAGAGCCGAACGGCTTGGACTCTGAAGAATCGGCGGTGCTCGCCTTGCTGCGACGCCGCCTGGCGCACGAGAACCATGAGGCCGGGACCACCGCGTAGGCCAGGAGCGCGTCAGGTTTCCCCCACTTCGAACCGGGCATAGGCAACCCGATGGGTGACCAGATAACGGCGAGATCGCAGGGCGAAGAAGACGCCTTCGAGAAGCGAGACGACGTCGACGAGGAGGTCTTGCTGGAGGTGCTCGGCGAGGCCGTGGAGGCCATCGAGGACGCCGGCATTCCCTACGCGTTCATCGGCGGCCTGGCCTCCATCCTGCTGGGGCCGCCGAGCAGCACGAACGACATCGATTTCTTCGTCCGGCCCGAGGACGCCGAGCGGGTCCTGGAGGTGCTGGAGCAGCGCGCGTTCGCCACGAAGGTCCACGACCCGACGTGGCTGATGAAGGCGTCCAAGAACGGCGTGCTGGTGGACATCATCTTTCGGTCCACCGGCGACATCTACCTGGACGACGAGATGATCAATCGCACCACCGTCGGGGAGTTCAAGCGGCAGCGCCTTCGGATCGTCTCGGCAGAGGACCTCATGGTGATGAAGGCCTTGGCGCACGCGAAAGAGACGCACTACTGGTACGACGCCCTCGACTTGCTGGCCCATTCGGACATGGACTGGACGTACGTGTTGCGGCGGGCCCGGCACGGACCGCGGCGCATGCTCAGCCTGCTGATCTACGCGCAGGCCGAGGATCTCCCGGTCCCGAACAGCGCCATCCAACAGCTCTACGAGACCGTGTACGGAGCGTGATGCAGATGGACGACTCCTCGACCAAGCACGCATCGTCAGCGAACGAGGAACCGCCGCACTATCAGGTGCAGCGGGCGCGGGAGGCGTTGGCGCACGATCCGCGGGTCGGTGAGCTAGAGCTCGAGGTGATCATCCGGGCAGGCAAGGTGTTGGTGTCCGGGACCGTGCCCACCGTCGAGGTCCAGCAAGCGGTGGGAGAGGTCATCGCGGAGGTGGTCCCCGATCTGGAGGTTCACAACCAGACCTCGGTTGGCTACTTCCCTGAGGCCGAGGAGGTGGAACGGCTCTGATCCGCATCGCCGCCGCGGGCGACATCCACTTCGGCACCGAATCGGGCGGGACCTTCCGGCGCCATCTGAAGCGGCTCCCGGACCGAGCGGACGTGTTCCTGCTCACCGGCGACCTGACCCGGCATGGCGACCCCGACGAGGCCGCCGTTCTGGCGGAGGAGCTTCGTGACTTCCCTATCCCGGTGGTGGCGGTACTGGGGAATCACGACTACCACGGGGACCGGCAGGACGACATCGGGCGGCTCCTCGAAGACGCCGGCATGAAGATCATCGAGGGCGAAGGAACGGTCATCGAGATCGAAGGTGAACGGCTGGGGGTCGCCGGGACCAAGGGGTTCGGCGGGGGGTTCATCGGGGCCAACGCCACCGACTTCGGCGAGCCGGAGATGAAGGCCTTCGTCCAGCTGACGAAATCGCTGGCGGGCCGGCTCCAGCAGACGCTGTCCGAGCTGGAGGTCGACTACCGGGTGGCCCTCATGCACTACGCGCCGATCAAGGAGACCCTGGTCGGAGAGCCGCCGGAGATCTGGGCCTTCCTGGGGAGCTATCTCCTGGGGGAGGCGGCCGACCGGGCCGGCGCCGACCTCATCCTGCACGGGCACGCCCACCGGGGGACGGAGAAAGGGATCACGCCGGGAGGGATCCATGTGCGAAACGTGGCCCAACCGGTGATCCAGCGGGCCTACCGGATCTATTGCCTGGGCGGGGAGCAGCGCGGCTGCGAGGCCGTGCCGACCGCCGAAACCGTCGCCCGCTGAAGCCCCGGCCACCGACCCTTGACGAGTCCTGATCGCACGGCCAGTATGAGTGGCCCGCCGGCTCGCCACACTCCCTCGGCGGGCCCCGCGAGACATGGATACGCCGATGCGACGGATCACGCTCTGGTTGGGCATCACGGCCCTCGCCGTGGCCGTGGCCGCGCCCCCGTCGCCCGCGGCAAGCCCGGGAAGGCCGAGCGCCGTCCAGTGGCGGCAGCGGATGCTTCGGATCCAGCGCCAATACGGCTACCTGCCGTTGCACGGGCCGAGCGCGGAAGCTCGAGCGGCGAAGGCGGCTCTGGATCGA
>WNGG01009414.1_pt1 | contig 10682 bp, 10 predicted proteins | sample 5400661 | NCBI WGS metagenome assembly WNGG01 (sample SAMN13153372, study PRJNA577476) | soil metagenome | isolation source: 100 cm soil or saprolite under Garry oak tree replicate 1 | place: USA:California | collected 2016-06-15
GATCTACAACTCACTGCTGCATTCCAGTGCCATTCCACACCAGTCATCACAATGTTTGGAATATCGTGTCTCCTAGGCCGAGGATGCAAGTCGAATTTGTTCGGCTGACATGTAAACGCCGGAGCGAAAATAGACCGCGTCACGCCGTGAGAGCGGGTGATGCGGCGGAGAAAAAGTAGACCGCCGGATCTTGGTTTCACGAACGGTTGTGGAGAGAGGCAGGTTCGTGGGACACCGGAGGGATGTACACCGTGGAGATCTATGGACGTGTTCGGCGGGCCGTGTTGGTGGAAGGCAAGAGCGAGCGTGTGGTGGCGCAGGAGTTTGGGATCGCACGCGAGACCGTACGCAAGATGCTGCGGTATTCGGTGCCGCCGGGCTACCGGCGGGAACGGCCGGTAAAGCGGCCCAAGCTGGGGCCGTGGATCGGCGTGATCGACGCCATTCTGAAAGAAGACAAGAGCAACCCAGTGAAGCAACGGCATACGGCGAAGCGGATCTTCGACCGGTTGCGGCAGGAGTACGCCTACACGGGCGGCTACACGATCGTGAAGGACTACGTGCGTTTGCAGCAGGTGCGGACACGGGAGATGTTCGTGCCACTGACCCACGCGCCTGGGAAAGCACAAGCGGATTTCGGAGAAGCCTGGGTGATGGTCGCCGGAGTGAAATGCAAGGCGCACTACTTCGCCATGGACTTGCCGCAGTCGGACGACTGCTTCGTGGCGGCGTTTCCGGCGGAGACGACGGAAGCGTTTCTGGAAGGACACGTGCGCGCCTTTGCTTATTTCGAGGGAGTGCCGCGGCAGATTCTCTACGACAACACGAAGCTGGCGGTGGCGAAGATTCTGGGTGGCGGAGAGCGGAAGAAGACGCGGGCATTCTCGGAACTGCAGAGCCACTATTTGTTTGAAGAGAAGTTCGGACGTCCGGGCAAGGGCAACGACAAGGGGAAGGTGGAAGGGCTGGTGGGTTACGCGCGGCGGAACTTCATGGTGCCGATTCCGCGGGTGGGGAGTTGGGAGGAGTTGAACTCGCATCTGCTGGAGCAGTGCCGGAAGCGACGAGAGCGGCGGTTGCGGGGGCAGGAAGAGACGATTGGGGAACGCTTCGAGCGCGATCGCACTGCACTGTTGCCGCTGCCGGAGGTGGCGTATGAGGCGTGCGAGAAGCGCACCGCGCGGGTGAGTTCCCTGTCACTGGTGCGATATCGCGGCAACGATTATTCGGTGCCAACCGAGTACGGACACCGCGAAGTATTGGTGAAGGGCTACGTGCAGGAAGTGGTGATCGCGTGCGGCAGTGAGATCCTTGTGCGGCACGCGAGAAGTTACGCCCGCGAAGAACTGGTCTTCGATCCGCGGCATTATCTGGCGCTGCTGGAGCAGAAGACTGGCGCATTGGACCAGGCGGCGCCGCTGGTGGGATGGGGATTGCCACCGTGTTTTGCCGAACTGCGGCGGTTGCTGGAAGCGCGGCTGAACAAGGGCGGCCGTCGGGAGTATGTGCAGGTGTTGCGGTTACTGGAGACCTTCCGGTTGGAAGAGGTCGCGCAAGCGATCCAGCAGGCTTTGCATCTGGGAACGATCTCCTTCGACGCGGTAAAACATCTGCTGTTGTGCCGGATTGAGCAGCGTCCGCCGCGGTTGGACTTGGAGAACTATCCGCACCTGCCGCCGGCGAGGGTGCGTACCACGCAGGCATCGGAGTACATGGCGCTGCTGGGCGGGGTGAACTCATGAGCGGCACGGCGAACACGGCAACGGCAGACACGCCGCAGGTGTTGCTGGAACATCACCTGAAGATGTTGCGGCTGCCCACTTTCCTGCGCGAGTACGACAAGGTGGCGAGGCAGTGCTCGGACGAGAGTGTGGATTATCCGCGTTACCTGCTGCGCATGACGGAGCTGGAACTGTTGGACCGAGAGCGGCGCGCCACCGAGCGCCGCATCCATCAGGCCCGCTTTCCAGTGGTCAAGAGCTTGGACACTTTCGAGTTCCTGAGCATCCCGTCCGTAAACAAGGCCATGGTGCTGGAGCTGGCGCGGTGCGAATTTCTCCAGCGGCACGAGAACGTACTGTTGCTGGGTAATTCCGGCACGGGCAAGACGCATCTGGCGCTGGCGCTCGGTCTCGCTGCATGTCAGAAGGGCCATCGTGTGCGCTTCACCACGGCCGCCGCGCTGGTGCACGAACTGATGGAGGCCCGGGATGAAAAGCGGCTGCTGCGCTTCCAGAAACAGATGGCCAGTTACGAACTGGTGCTCGTCGATGAGTTGGGATTCGTGCCGCTATCGAAGACTGGTGCGGAGTTGCTGTTCGAGGTTTTCAGCCTGCGCTACGAGCGTGGCTCGACGCTGGTGACCAGCAACCTGCCCTTTCAGGAGTGGACCGAAGTGCTGGGCTCGGAGCGGCTGACCGGCGCGCTGCTGGACCGACTCACCCACCACGTGCACATCCTGGAGATGAACGGCGAGAGCTACCGCCTCAAGCAGAGCAAGCACAAACGCAACCCTCAACCCGGCCGCTAAATCACCACTACATCTCTCGCGGAGGGTGGCGTCTTCCGCTCCGGCCTAACCGCGGTCCGCAAAGCGGACCGCAGGCCTCCGCTCCAGACGCCACCCTCCCTGCTAATCCCCATCTCCCGCAGACTCATCTGGTCTAGTTTTCCTCCGCCCCAGTGGTCTAGTTTCAATCCGCCCTTGACAGGCTTGCTTTAGCAGGGAAGCGCGCTCTGCGCCTGCAAATTTCCGCCGTATCGTAGCAGAAGCCCGCGATCTGGTTGCTGGCGCTCACCGCGAGGGGTCGGCCACCCGAAAATTCAACCGCAAAGGCTGCGCCACCCGCCCTACGGACAACGCAGCCTCGCCAGGTCCTGGTGAAAAGGAAGCACGCCATTAATTTCAAACAGTAGCAGATACGCCCGTTTCAAGTAACTTCGCGAACTGCTGTGCCACCACGGGCCGACTGAAAAAGTATCCTTGCCCCTCATCGCAGCCATGAGCCTGAAGAAATGCCAACTGGTCTATTGTTTCGACACCCTCAGCGATGACCCTGTGCTTGAGACTTTTGCCCATCGCGACGACCGCGCTAACGACAATAGCATCCTCTGAACCGATAATGACATCGAGCAGGAACGACTGGTCGAGCTTCAAGGCGTCAATGGGAAATCGAGTCAGGTAGCTCAAGCTGGAATAGCCGGTGCCAAAGTCATCGACGGCCAGTCGCACGCCTATGGCTTTGAGTTGTCTGAGTACGTAGGCAGTGGACTCAGCATGTCGCATGAGAACGGTTTCGGTTAATTCGAGTTCGAGAAAATTTGAATCCAGGCCGCTGTTCTTCAGGGCAACTTGAACGCCTTCCAGAAAGTGCTCGCTCCGAAATTCCAGCGACGAGATGTTGACTGCTACGGGGACGGCTCGGAGGCCCGCGTCCAGCCATTCCCGCGTTTGCCGGCATGCCTCGCCTAGTACCCATTGGCCGATTGCTACAATTATGCCCGTGTCTTCGGCGATGGTCAGGAATTGCCTCGGAAGAAGCAGCCCACGCTCTGGATGTTGCCAGCGTACGAGCGCCTCGACACTCGTGATGCCTCCTGTCTTGAGATTTACCTTCGGCTGGTAATACAGCAATAACTCCCGGCGTTCAAGAGCATATCGTAGCTGGCCCTCCAGGGATTGACGCTCGACGGCCTGGAGACTCATCTCTGGTCTAAAGAACTGGTAATTGTCGCGCCCAGATTGCTTGGCGTGATACATCGCCGTGTCGGCATTCTTGATCAGAATGTCTGCATCTTCCCCGTTGTCGGGGTAGGTGCTTATGCCAATGCTCACGGTAATGCGAAGACGAAGACGGTGTTCGTCGATGCTGTGTGTCTTCTTAATCTCGGTGATGATCTTTGCGGCACTAATGGCGGCATCTGCTGCGTGTGTGACTTCTGGAAGCAGGATCACAAATTCATCGCCACCCTGGCGGCTTACCGTGTCAGATTTGCGGACACAGGCCGATAAGCGTTCTGCTACGGAGCGGAGGAGTTGGTCGCCAACGGAGTGTCCGAGGGAATCGTTGATGTGTTTGAAGCCATCTAAATCGAGAAATAGCACTGCGAGTTGGTGATGATTGCGTCGCGCTAGCGAAATCGCCTGAGTAAGCCGGTCGTTTAGCGTCATGCGGTTGGGCAAATCGGTGAGTGCGTCATGTTGGGCCAAATAAGACATTTCCTGCACAACCGACCGAGCCATGCTCACATCATGAAAAACGATCACTGCCCCGGTGACCTGACCATCCCGGTCATGGATCGGAGCGGCGGAATCTTCGATTGCGCATTCATGTCCGTCCCGCCGAACCAGAATACAGTTCGCGCTCAGTCCCACGGTTTTGTTTTCCTTAATTGCTAACTCCATGGGATTTGGTGAGGGCTTATGCGTAGCGCCGTTAATGATTTCGAACACATCACGGAGAGGATGGCCCACAGCCTCCTCCCGGGGCCATCCAGTCATGTGTTCCGCAACAACATTCAGGTAGGTCACGTTGCCCGAGATATCGGTGCTCAGTACGGCGTCGCCGATTGAGTTTAGTGTGACCTGGGCACGCTCCTTTTCTATGAATAATTCCTGTCGTACAATTTCGCGCTCAATGATGTTGCGGATCGCTCGTGCAAACGAGTAGCTGTCCAAGTGACCCTCTAATAGGTAGTCCTGCGCTCCGCGTAGCATGGCTCCTTTACAAGTGTCTTCGTCATCCACGCCACCGAGAACAACGATCGGAATGGTGGAAGTAACCGACAGGAGCCTGTCTATAGTGTTGAGACCCCGGCTGTCGGGCAAGAAGAGATTGAGAAAGATTGCCCACACATCTTTGTGGGCCAGTCTTTCGAGGCCACTGGAGAGAGTTCTGACCCATTCGAAATTCGATGGACCGTCAGCTCGGGCAATCAAGGCTTCTTCAAATGCCTTGGCGTGACAGGGGTCATCGTCGATGAGAAGTATATCGTTGTATGTACGGCTCATCCTAAACCTCGCTTTGACGTATACGGGGCCCTGCGCCCTTGAGGTAAGCCACCCACAACCCGCGTTTGACGACCTCCGCCGCTCTGGACAACTCAGGCAAGGCATCTAGGACGTCGAACGCTCCGTCCTCCAGCGCTTCGGTCCGTTGGTTGAAGTCAAAGGTGCTGGCCACGAGGACAACCACAAACCCAAGATCATAGTGCCTCGCAATGTCAACCAGACGCCTCCACGATCCGTCACCTAGCACGGGTGTGCTGATAACCACCTGGAACAGGCCGGACTTTGCGAATGCACAACCTGCGGTAATGTTTTTTGCTGTTTGCGAGATAAACCTTGCTTGTCGGAAGACGCTCCCAAGCTGCCCCGTGATCCGATCGTCGGCACAGATGATCAGGATTCGAGCCCCATCCGGCGGTCGCACCGTCAAATCAGCACGGTCTTCGATCTCGTGAATCGGCTGTCGAGTTAGCGTCATAAGGCTGATCCCATTCGCCTTTCGTTTCTGTTTCCATTCTCGTTCAGACGCAGTTCCGCCACCATTTCCCCTGCTTTGATGACCTCTAACCGAAATTCGCAGCCCTCTTGCTTCAGCTCGGGGCTGATTCGCTGCTCCGCTCTAACTAGAGCATCCGCTTCGGACTGAGCGCTAACACTGAAAGAGCGAGCAATCATCTTGGCTGCTCGGACTCGGACGGTGTGGTCCAAGGCTTGCTCTCCTTTCCTTGCGACCCGCGCAAATAGAGTTCTTTGTCCGCTAGGTTATTTCAGATGACCGCGTGCAACTCTATGGCGAGAGCGTGGAGGCGTCTGTTCCATTCGGAACACCGTTTTACCATTACGACACATTCCGATTTGGGATCCCCTTGCACTCTGCAGACGCTAACGCACGCGCAACTATCCTGGGGGGTCTAATCGTGCAGGACGACATTTAGCAGGGAACTGTGGACTTGCAATCCGCCATTGTAGTGAATGAAACCCAGCTTCCTAAACTTATTCATGAAAGTACTGACCCGCGCCCGGGTTGTGCCGATCATTCCTGCCAGGGTTTCCTGACTGACGCTCGGGATTAAAGTCTCGGGCTTTCCCTGCTTGCCGTAGTGGGCCAGCAACAAAAGAGTCCGGGCCAACCGCTTCTCGCTTGAATTGAAAAGTTGATCGACCAAGTCCCCCTGGATCCGAATGCTGCGAGAAAGCACATGGCGTACGAAAAGGCCTGAAAACGCGTTGTTCACGCGGAGCATGCGAATCATTTCCGTCTTGCGAATTTTAAGGATAGAGCTGGGCGCCATCGCCGTAGCCGTTGCCATCCTAACCGGCTGACTTGCCAGGCACTCTTCACCCAGAAATTCATCCACGCCTAGAACTGCGATGACCGCCTCTCTGCCGCGCTCTGACAAGACCGTGACCTTCACTCCTCCCTTCTGAATGTAGAAAACAGCATTAGCGGAGTCCCCTGCGCAAAAATGATGTGTCCCTTTTGGCATTGCCTATGCGTTCTTGCGACGCCGCTTGATGCAAGGTAACTCAGGGGATTGAACGGGACCTTGCTGGGATTCATGATCACCTCCGTAGGAAAGTTTCACCGGGGGTCCCTTGCTTCCTCTCATACAACGGCCTAGGTGGGATCTGCCAACAGAAAGTGGGTAGCGATTGGAGTCTAAGGCTGAATCAGAGCCCGTACGCTAAGACGTTTGAACCAGAATTTCCGATTTGGACCTCTGACTCGCGCATCCTACGCTTCTCCTGCTCTCCACACAGCGAATTCGCTGCCAGAGCCGGCTCGTAGCGAGATTACCGGGGGTTCCGACGACTCGTTTGCTTCCTCAGACGAGCCCGGCTTCCCGCCGCACAAATGATTTCTCAGACTCTGCTCCGACCGACCCTCCTCCCTCCGCCCCAGATTTTGCAATCGCAATCGAAGTGCTACCCCGCTGGCACCGGCAGTGCCCATATCCGCCGGAGCATCTGGCCAAACAGGCGTCGGTGCAGATTTCACTCGGCTAGCAACAACAATAGTGTCGCATCTTGATAGTGCCATGAAGGCAAGTCAATACAGCATTTACTGTATTAACAATAAAAATGGCATTTAGGCACCGTAGGCGATATTGTGTTTGTCAATTGGCTTTGTCTGGCGGCGCGGATTCGACGCGGCGGGTGGCCGACCCTTTCGCGTTTGTGTGTGGACCAACGCTCACGACCGAATGATACCACTCCGCTACTTCAACACTGTGCGACTGGTTTTGCTTTTGAGGGTGGCCGACCCTTCCGGTTCTGAAGCTGTGAAAATACCCAATCTACTGTTTTGCCGGTGAAGCAAAATGTATCTTGGGGCCTCATAAATCGCGTGTAGAGCTTGTAATTGAGAGATTTTCGAAAGCCAAAGTAGCCGAAATCCATGAAGAGGGTTTTTTCACAGCTTCGTTCTTGGAAGGGTCGGGGGGTTGAGTTCTCTCTGTTCAATGACCAAGGGACTGATTCGCATCGGCCTGGTCCATCGAAGAGAAGAATTTCAATGACGCCCAAGAACTATGCGCTCCACGAAGACCGCGAGAGGAAGAGCATCTGAAAATTCAATCCGAAGTCTGGACCGCTGGTCCCGTTAGGTGAGCAAAAAACGAAAGGCGACCCGTTGAGAGGCGACCTTTCGCCAAAACTAGAGATTGTAAGGAGAGGCGGAGAGTCGGTCAGGACTTAGCCGGGGCTTCCATCTTCTTCTGTTTGATCTCTTTGGCTTTGTCGACCAATTCGTCGGCTTGCTTTAGCAGGGAAGCGCGCTCATCGGGGGTGGTGGCCTCGTCTGCTTTGCGGCGGAGGAGGAGATTGAGGTAGGCCATGGCGTCATCATAGTCGGGGCGAAGCTCAAGAGCCTTGTGGAGCTTATCGATGCCCTCCTCGACCAACTGGCCATTTTCTTTCGAGTAGTCATCACGAACCTGTGGCGGCATCGCATCGTCGTCTTTGAGAGTCTTGCTCAAGTTCGCCAGGCGCCACTTGCCGCGCATCTCCAGGTTCGAGCGATACGTTAGCGTCCAGTCGATTACGCCAATCCAGTAGTAGGGCTCCGGGTCTTCCGGCTTCAGGGCGATGTGCTTCATGTGATAGGTCTTCGATTCTTCAAACTTCGCCCGCGTGTACGGCGTCCCAGCCATGTTGTAGAGAATCGACCCGATCCCATCGATCGCCGAGATATTGCTCGCGTCGGCCGAGAGAACGTCCTGGAATTCCTTAATGGCCTCTTCGCCCATGCGGATATTCTCGTCCGAAGGCGCGCCCGGAATGTATTGAGTGGCGTAGGCCGTGGCGAGATACAGGCGCGCATTGGTCAGTGTGGGATCGAGATCCTTGGCCTGCTTGAAATCCTCAATGGATTGATCGAATTTGCCGTCTCGATAGGCAGCGACGCCCTTATTGAGCAGGTCGCGCGCTTTGAGCTTGTCGCAGCCACTGGCCCCGAAAGCGACGACTAAGGCGGCGGCAACCATCACCGCCACGGACTTGGTGTTTTTGAAATGCCGGAAATGCGCAAAAGGATTCATGGCAAACAATCCATCCCCGCGATTATTTTGTGTCCCCCCGAGAGGGCAGTGAAACATCCGATCATTACACTGGCATTCGCTGCAGCGCCAAGCCAGTTTTTCCCGCCGCGCAACCCATTCACTTACTAACGCGGGCCACAGCCGCACACTCTACACCAGCATCGCCCCGGAACAAAGCAACATTATCTTTAATAATGAGAGTGGAGACAGAACAACGCGCCCCTTGCAAACGGCCCACGCGGTAATCCGTACCGGACTTACTTCCCAGCTTCAAGATTGGCCGTGATCAACCCAACCTTATCGATGCCGGAGCCGCGCATGACGTCGATGGCCCTGGCGACATCGGCAAAGCGCACCGCGTCATCACCCTTGACGAAGGCGACTTTCTCGGCGCGCTCCTTGAAGACGTCCGAAAGGCGCGGGCCAAGCGATTCCCAGGTGGCATCTTCCTCATTGATCTTCAGTTTCCCCGTATCCAGAATCTGAACGACAATCGTCTTCTGCATCGTCTGCGGTTGCTGCTGCTGGTTTGGCGGCGCGGGTTGCGGGACCAGCGCGTCCAGACCCTTCGGCGTCAGGGGCGTGATCACCATGAAAATAATGATCAGGACCAGCAGAATATCAATCAGCGGCACGACGTTCATCGTCGCCATCTCGCCGCCGCTCTTTCCTCCAACGTCCATTCCCATTGTCGTCGCTCCGTATTTCGAATTTTCGCGCCGCGAACTGAACCGCCGTGGCGCGTGCGATGCAACTCGGTCACCGGGAAGCGCGGAGTTTCGAGCCGCCCTTCCCGGTGAAAATTTAATCTCCAGTCGGTGGCGGCGGAGCCATCCTGCGGTTTTGCTCGGCCTTGTCGGTCAGCAAACCGACGTTATCCACACCCGCGGCACGAATTTCATCCACCACTTTGACCACGACGCCGTACTTGGCGCGACCATCGCTCTTGACGAAAACGGTTTTGTCCAACTTGTTGGAGATACGGTCGCGCACCTGATCGGCAATTTGTGAAAGATCAGATTTGACGTTACCCAGGTAGACGTCTCCACTCGATGAAATGCCCACGATGACGGCATCATCCTTATCGGCATTGGGCATGTCACTCGGGTTGGTGACCTTCGCCAAATCCACGGATAAGCCCTTGGTGAGCATGGGCGTGACCACCATGAAGATGATCAACAACACCAGCATGATGTCGGCCATGGGGATGACATTGGGCGCCGACATCGTGGCGCCGACTTTTGGCTTGTAGGCCATGGCTTACTTCTTTCCGCCGGCCCGGCGCGTGATGAAGTAGTTGACCAGTTCCATCGAAGAGTTGTCCATTTCCACGTCAAACGCCTCGACCTTGTTGGTGAAGTAGTTGTAGGCCCACACGGCGGGCACAGCTACCAGCAACCCGAGAGCAGTCGTGACCAGCGCTTCGGAAATACCGCCGGCGACCGCCGATAACCCGGTAGCCTTGGTGGTCTCAATGCCCTTAAATGCGTTGATGATGCCGACCACCGTGCCGAACAATCCGACGAAAGGAGCGGTCGACCCGATGGTGGCGAGTCCGGAAAGGCCGCGCTTCATTTCCGCGTGCACGATGGCGACGGAGCGATCAAGGCCACGCTTGGCAGCTTCAATCACTTCCATATCGGCAACCTGGGAAGAGGCGGATTGGAACTCAGACAGGCCTGTGGCGACAACCTTGGCGATATGGCTCTTCTTGTTGCGCTCGGCGATAGAGATCGCTTCGTCGAGTTTGCCTTCGCGCAACGCACCAGCAACTTGCTGTACGAAAACGCGGGACTGTTTGCGAGCCGCGCTGTACATCAGCACGCGGTCGATCATCACACCGAGAGACCACGCGGAGAGAAGGAAGAGGATGCCTACTACAGTCTGCGCGATAATACTCATGTTGTGCCACATGGTCCTCAGGTCCCACTGGCCCTGCAGGACAATCAAGTTCATTGCTGCAACCGATAGATTCGCAAGCATGTGATTCGCTCCTTTTTATTTCGTTCGAGACTTATAGGCCGAGACCAACGATTCGTTGCCCCCGGCCGACTCCCTGATTGCGGCTTGGATGCTGGCGGGCCCCACGCCTCGCTTTCACTCCCAAGGGGTGAAGCGTTCAGCGTAAAAGTGGA
>WNGG01020048.1_pt1 | contig 10681 bp, 9 predicted proteins | sample 5400661 | NCBI WGS metagenome assembly WNGG01 (sample SAMN13153372, study PRJNA577476) | soil metagenome | isolation source: 100 cm soil or saprolite under Garry oak tree replicate 1 | place: USA:California | collected 2016-06-15
TAGGTGATGTCCACGAGCCCGTCGGCGCGCTCACCCGCGAGCGCCTTTCGAAGCGCCGCGTGATCCTTGCGGTCGCAGACGATCGTCCGAACGCCGGGCGGCAGGCGCGCCGGCTGCCGGCCTCGGTTCAGGACGGCGACCTCGTGCCCGTCACGCAGGAGCGCGCGGACGAGGTGCAGGCTGATGAACTCCGTGCCGCCGACGACGAGAACGCGCATCTCAGCACATGGGGAGCTCCGAGCGCCCCCCAAACCCCCCGACGCTCAGGGCGCCCCGGCGCGGCCGTGGCGCCCCTCGATGTCCCGTCTTGCCCACCACTCGTCAGCCGAGCGAGACGGCGACGCAGGTGGTCGTCCGCGTGACACCGTCGATCGCGCCGACCTGATCGGTGACGAACCCGCCGATCGCGTCGAGGGTCGCGCCCTCCACGACGGCGATGAAGTCGTAGGGACCGGTCACGGCGTCGAGGTGCGCGAGGCTCGGCCCCTTGCCGCGGAGATCCAGGAGCTCCTTCCTGACGCCCTTGGTCTTGCCCGGCGCGGTCTCGATCAGCACGTAAGCTCGGGTGCCGGCGTGGCTAGCAGAGCGGGCCTTCGAGGTCATCGGCTGCGTCCTCCCTCTCCCAGCAGATTCGCGAGCGTCGAGCGGAACCACGCGGCGCGCTCGACGAAGCGCCCGCCGTCCACGTCGACGCGCGTGCCCCGCTCGTCGGCGTGGTTCGCCGGATCGAAGCGCACGACGACGCGCGTGCGCGCGCGACCGAAACGGAGCGTCAGCGTCTCACCCGTGCTCTCGTCGGCCAGTCGCGCCGTGAGGACGTAGAGCCCGGCCGCGTCCGTGTCGGCGACGTAGGAGAAGCCGGTCCGGTCGCGGATCAGCTCGACCGTCTGGCCGGCGAGCGGCCGGCCGCGCGCGTCCTTGACGTAGCCGATCACGTTGTAGCGGAACTGGACCTCGTGCTCCGCGGCGGCCGCGGTCGCGACCACGAGGAGCGCGGCGAGCGCCAGGACTCCACGTCTCACGCCGTCGAGTCTAACAGATGGGTCTTCAAAAGCCCGCGATGGCAGCGCGCCTCGTCGGCGCAGCCGCAGAGGAGCGTGACCCGGCCGCGGGCGAGGCGCCGACGCACTTCGGCGAGAGCCTCGCGAGCCTCGGGCCGGCGCAGGCCGGCGCGGTAGCGGCGGCGGTATTCCGCCCAGCCGATCCGGCCGCCGCGGAAGCCGCGGAGCAGGGGCAGGATCGGGCCGAGCTCTTTGAGCCAGACGTCCACGCGCGAGCGACGGATTCCGCGCGGCCAGAGGCGCATGATCAGCACGCGCGCGCCGTCGTCGCGGCCCGCCGGATCGTAGACACGCTTCGTGACGAGCCGCGGGCGCCGCGTCGCCGCGCGCGTCACCCGAGGCTGCCCTCGCGCGTCGTCGCGGTCAGGCCACCGTCGATGGGCGCGACGGCGGCGCTCGCGCGCGTCGGCGCCGAGATTCTCGACCATCGGCGTCCATACCGCACCCGGCGCGAGCGCGTTCACGCGGATCTTCTTCGGGCCCAGCTGGACGGCGACGGAGGTGACGAACCCGATGGCCCCGGCCTTCGCCGCGGCATAGGCGGTACGACCGTACCCGCGGAGTCCGGCGATGGACGACACGCAGATGATCGAGCCGCCGCCGCGCCGCTCCATGGCCGGCACCGCCGCCTGGGTCGCGAGCAGCATCGATTTGAGATCGACGGCCATGACCCGGTCCCAGTCCTCTTCCGTCGTCTCGAGGACGGCGGCGCGCGACTCGATGCCGACGTTGTTGTGGAGCACGTCGACGCCGCCCCACCGCTCGACCGCCGCGCGCACCATCGACGCGCAGTCCGCGGCCCGCGTGACGTCGGCGGCGAAGCCGACGGCCTCGCCGCCCTCGGCGCGGGCAAGGCCGACCGTCTCCTCCGCGCGGTCCTTGACGAGATCCACGCAGAGCACGCGCGCGCCCTCGCGCGCGAACAGAACCGATGTCGCTTTGCCGTTGCCGAGACCCGGCCCGCGCGATCCGGCGCCGGTGACGATCGCGACCTTGCCCTTCAGTCGGTCGGCCATGGGCTCCTCCCGGTGGACGGAGAGTGCGCGCCGTGAGAAGAATACTCGATATGGGCGATTCGAGCTCGCGGTTACTCCCCGCGGAGCGTCGGGTCGAGCACGTCGCGGAGCCAGTCGCCGGTGCGGCTGACGACGAGCGACGTGAGCATCAGCACCAGCCCGGGAAAGGTCGAGATCCACCACGCCGAGTCGAGGTACTCGCGCCCCTCGTAGATCATCCCGCCCCACGAGGGTGTCGGCGGCTGTATACCGAGCCCGAGGAACGACAGCGTCGCTTCCAGCACGATCGCGCGCGCCAGCTCGAGCGTCGCAATGACGACGAGCGTGGAAAGCACGTTCGGCAGCACGTGCTTCAGGACGATTCGCGGGGTGGAGCCGCCGAGGGCGAGGATCGCATCGACGAACTCGCGCGAGCGCAGCACCAGCACCTGCGCCCTTAGGATTCGCGCGTACGACACCCAGCCGGAGAGTCCGACGACGACGATCAGCGTGGGAAACGACGGGCCGAGCACCGCGATGATGCCGATCGCGAGCAGGATGAAGGGGAAGGCGAGCTGCGCGTCGGCGAGGGTCATGATCAGGCTGTCGGTCCAGCCGCCCCGAAAGCCCGCGAGGATGCCGAGCGTGGCACCGACGATGCCGCCGATGACGACGGCCGCGAGCCCCACGACCAGCGACACGCGCGCGCCGTAGATCACGCGCGAGAGAATGTCGCGGCCGAGCGTGTCGGTGCCGAAGAGTCGCGCGCGGCCGTCCGGCGCTTCGAGCGTGGGCGGTGCGAGGCGGCCCCGCAGGGCCTGGCGGGTCGGGTCGTGAGGCGCGATCCAGGGCGCGGCCGCGGCGACGATCCCGAGCAGCACGACGAACGCCGCGCCCGCCATTGCGAGGCGCAGTGTGCGCCGTCCGCGCACGCCGGCGCGGGCGCCGGAGGCCGCCGGTATGTCAGCGAGGACGGGCGCGGGGATCGAGGAGGCCATAGAACAGGTCGATCGTGAAGTTGATGACGATGAACATGACCGCCGAGAGAAAGACCGCGCACTGCACGACAGGGTAGTCGCGGTTGTAGATGGACTGGATCGCGAGCCGCCCGATGCCCGGCCAGGCGAAGACGGTCTCCGTCACGACGGCCCCTCCGAGCAGCGTGCCGAACTGGAGCCCGGTGATGGTCACGATCGGCAGCGCCGCGTTCTTCAGCGTGTGCTTGACGATCACGACCCACTCCGACACCCCCTTCGCGCGCGCCGTCCGCACGTAATCGGCGCGGAGCACCTCGAGCACGGCCGAGCGCGTCAGCCGCGCGATCGAGGCCATCGCGAAGGCGCCGAGCGTCAGCGCCGGCAGGACGAGGTTCTTCCAGTCGCCGCGTCCACCCGTCGGGAAGAGGTCGGCCTTGAGGGACAGTAGGAGGATGAAGAGGATGCCGATGAAGAACGTCGGCGCCGCCTGGCCGATGAGCGCGATGCCCATGGCGACGTGGTCCACCGGCGAGTTGCGCTTGATCGCGGAGAAGAGGCCGATGGGCACGGCCGCGACCGCGGCGAGGACGAAGGCCGTGAGGCCGAGCTCGACCGTCGCGCCGAGGTAGCCCTTGACGACCGTGAACGCGGGCTCGCGGAAGTGGATCGAGCGGCCGAAGTCGCCGCGCAGAATGTTCACCACGAAGACACCGTATTGGACCGGCAACGGACGGTCGAGCCCGAGATCGCGGCGCACTTTCAGGATCTCGCTCGTCGGCGCGTCGGGGGGGGGACCGGGTCGCCGCTGAGCCGCATGACGACGAAGACCACGGTCGTCACGAGCCAGACGGCGATCAGCGCTCGCAGGAGCTTCGGGACGACGAAGACGAGGACGCCGCGCATCGGATAAGCCGGCCCGGAGCTCCCGCCGGAGCCCCGGGCCGCCGGCCCTAGGCGCGCTTGAGCCTGAGGTTGAAGCGACGGACCTCGAACTGCTGGTTCGGGTTCGGCGTCCAGTCGACGTATTTCTGAAGCCCGTAGTCCTCGTACGGCTGGATGACCGGGAGCCACGGGAAATTCTCGAGGAAGAGCTGGGTCATCTCCTTGTAGGCGCTGGCACGGAACTTCTCGTCCACGGAGAAGCGCGCGGCCGTACCGAGCTCGTCGAACTTCGGGTGGCGCCAGTAGTCGTTGATGCCGCCCGGGCCGAGCAGGCGCCACATCATACCGTCGGGATCGCCCAGCGTGGAGGTCGGATCGCCCCACCACACGCCCTTGAAAGTCTTCTCCCGGTTCTTCTGGGCGCGCACCGAGTACTCGATGACCTCGACCTTCACGTTGACGCCCACGTCCTTCCACATCCCCTGGATCGCCTCGGACATCTGCTTGTCGTTCGAGACGTAGGCGACGGTGGTTTCGATGAAGATCTCCTCGTTCGCGTACCCCGACTTCTTGAGTAAATCCCGCGCCCTGGCCGGGTTGTACGCGAGCGGGGGCAGCTTCGCGTCGTAGTGGTTGTCGCCCCTGGCGATCGGCCCGCTCGGCACGATCCCGCGCCCGCGCCACAGCTCCTTGGCGATCGCGTCGCGGTCGATCGCGAGCGACAACGCCTGTTTCACAAGTGGATTGTCGAGCGGCGGACGTTTGCTGTTGACCGCGAGCACGTAGAGGCCCGCGTAGAGCGCGCCCTTGACGGTCGTGTTGCCCGACGCAACGCGCTCGCCCTGGTCGGGCGGAAGCTGGGTGATGATGTCCACCTCACCCTTGAGGAGCGCGGCGATCCGCGGCGCCGCCTCGGGGATCGCGCGGACGCTGACGCGGTCCACGTTGATCTTGCCGCCCCAGTAGTCGGGGCTCGCGTCCATCACGAGCCTGTCGTCCTTCGTCCAGGAGACGAACCGGACGGGACCCGTGCCGACGGGCTTGGCGTTGAATTCGTCGTTGCCGACGGCCTGCACGTGCTTCGACGGCACGATCTGGCCGCCGTAGAAGGCCAGGCGCGCCGGCAGGAGCGGATCGGGTTTCTTGGTATGGATCACGAGTGTGCCGGCGTCGGGCGCCTCGATGCGGTCGATGGTCGTGAAGACCGTGGCGACCATCGTCTTCACGGCCGGGTCGTAGGTGCGCTCGAGGGACCACTTGGCGTCGGCCGAGGTGAACGGGTCGCCGTTGTGGAACTTCACGCCCGAGCGGAGCCTGAAGGTCCACGTGGTGGGCGCCGTGAGCTTCCATTCCGTGGCAAGGCCGGGGTACAGCTTCGCGTCCGGGTGACGGCTCGTCAGGTTGTCGAAGATGTTGAACGACACGCGAATGTCGTTCGAAGAGGTGCTGAAGTGCGGATCGAACTTGGACACGTCGCCGCCCTGCGCCCAGACGAGATCGCGCTTCTGCGTCGTCTGCGCCGCGGCCGGACTGCCCAGCGTATGGGCGGCGGCGCCGGCGACGCCGAACGCGGCCGCGCCCTTGAGCACTTGCCTCCTGGTCAGCTCGCTCATACAAGCCTCCGTGGGACGAGTGGAGCCTGGGTGCGTGGAGGCGGCCATTGTACAATCTGGGTCGCGATGCGCAAGATGCGCCGCGCGAGTCTCACGAGCGCCGACGTCGTCGTCGTCGGCGGGGGCCCGGCGGGCGCGACCGCCGCGCTGACCCTGGCCGGCCGCGGCGTCGACGTGCTCGTCCTCGACCGCCAGCGGTTCCCGCGTGACAAGCCGTGCGGCGGTGGGATCCGCTACTCCGTGCTGCGCCGTTTCCCCGCGCTGGCGGTCCACCTGCGCGCCCGCGTGAGCCTGCACGAGATCAGGCGCGTGAGGATGGAGTCGCCCTCCGGCGCGTCGGTCCTCGCCGGCGGCGACACGCCGTTCTATCTCACGCTGCGTCGCACCGAGTTCGACGCCGCGCTGCTCGACGCCGCCCGGGAGCGGGGCGCGCGCGTGATCGAGGGCGTGCGCGTCACCGACGTCGTGACGGACGGAGCGGGGGCGACGGTGCGTTGCCTCGACGGCCGGGAGTTCCAGGCGCGCATCGTCGTCGGCGCCGACGGGGTCAACAGCGTGGTGGCACGCGCGGCGGGGCTGACGACGCGATCCGCCGAGGACCGGCTCGCCATCGACACGATGGAAGAGACGCCTCTCGCTGAGCTCTCGACCGTCGACCCCGAGGAGATGTTCGTCGCCTACGGCTACCGCGGCTGGCAGGGGTACGGCTACGTGTTCCCGAAGCGCGATTGCGTCGACGCCGGCGTGGGCTTTCTCGTGTCGTTCTTCAAGCAACGGCTCGGCGGTGCGCCCGCGGAGCACCACCGACGGTTCCTCGAGGACGTGGCCGCCAAGGGCGTCGTCCGCGGCCGCTCGCATCCCGAGAACTTCAAGGCGTACCGGCTCCCACTCGGCGGGCCGCTGGCGCGGGCCCACGCCGGGCCCGTCGTCGTCTGCGGCGACGCCGGCGGCTTCGTCAACGCGTACACGGGCGAGGGGATCTACTACGCGATGGTGACCGGCGAGCACGCGGCGCTGGCCGCGGCGCGGGTTCTCGAGCGAGGCGACGGCGACGCCGCGGCGCTCGCCGACTACGACGCCCGCTGGCGCGCGGAGATCGGGCAGGAGCTCGAGGACTCCGTGCGGATCCAGCGGCGGCTCTTCGCCGATCCCCGGCTCGCCGACTGGGTCATCCGCGCGGCGAGCGGAGACCGGAAACTCTGCCGACTCTTCGCGCGCGTCGCCCTGGGCGAGGCCGACATCCGGCGCCACCGCTTCGAGCTGGCGTGGCGCTTCCTGTGGGCGGCGCTCCGGGGCCGCGTGCCGCTCGCCGCCGCGCTGGGCCGCTAGTACAATCGCCCTCGATGCGCATCGTCGCGATCGGCGGCGGCCCGGCGGGCCTCTACTTCGCGATTCTGATGAAGAAGGCCGACCCGGCCCACGAGGTCCTCGTCCTCGAGCGCAACCGCCCCGACGACACCTTCGGCTTCGGCGTCGTCTTCTCCGACGCGACGCTCGAGAACTTCGAGGCGGCCGATCCCGAGACGTACGGGGAGATCACCCGCGCCTTCGCCCACTGGGACGACATCGACATCCACTGCCACGGCCAGGTTCTGACCTCGACGGGCCACGGGTTCTCGGGACTCTCGCGCCAGACGTTGCTGGACATCCTCCAGAGGCGGTGCGCCGCGCTCGGCGTCGAGATGCGGTTCGAGGTGGAGGTGGACGACCTGGCTCGGTACCGCGACGCCGACCTGATCCTCGGGGCGGACGGCGTGAATTCCTGGGTACGGGCGCACCACGCCGCGCGCTTCGAGCCGTCGATCGACTGGCGCGCGAACAAGTTCGTCTGGCTCGGCACGACGTTTCCCTACCAGGCCTTCACGTTCATCTACAAGGAGGACGCGCACGGCCTGTGGGGCGTGCACGCCTACCGCTACGACCGCGAGCACTCGACCTTCATCCTCGAGTGCACCGCCGAGACGTGGCGGCGGGCCGGGCTCGAGACGGCGTCGGAGGACGACACGGTCGCGTTCACCGAGCGCCTCTTCGCGCGCGAGCTCCAGGGCCACCGAATCCTCAAAAACCGCTCGCTCTGGCGCTCCTTCCCGACGGTCAGGAACGCGCGCTGGCACGACGACAACCTCGTCCTCGTCGGCGACGCCGCGCATACGGCCCACTTCTCGATAGGCTCGGGAACCAAGCTCGCGATGGAGGACGCGATCGCGCTCGCGAAGGCGGTGCAGGGGCACCGAAGCGTGCCTCCGGCCCTCGCCGCCTACGAGGCCGATCGGCGTCCTCAAGTCGAGGCGCTCCAGCGCGCGGCGCACGCCTCGGTCGGCTGGTGGGAGGCGATGGAGCGCTACCATCGGCGCCAGGAGCCCGTCCAGTTCGCGTTCTGTCTCCTGACGCGGACCCTGCGCGTCACCCACGACAACCTCCGCGTGCGCGACCCGAAGTTCGTGGAAACGGTGGATCACTGGTTCGCCGCGAGGGCGGCGGACCAGAGCGACGTCGCGGTGTCCGCCCATCCGTCCTCGCCGCCCCCGCCCCCCATGTTCACGCCGTTCCGTCTGCGCAGCCTCGTGCTCGACAACCGCGTCGTCGTCTCGCCGATGTGCCAGTACTCCGCCGAGGACGGCACGCCCGGCGACTGGCATCTGGTGAACCTCGGCTCGCGCGCCATCGGCGGCGCGGGGCTCGTGATCGCCGAGATGACCGACGTCAGCCGCGAAGGGAGGATCAGCCCGGGCTGCACGGGCATGTACAAGGACGAGCACGTGGGAGCCTGGAAGCGGATCGTCGATTTCGTGCACGCCTCGAGCCGCGCGAAGGTCGCGCTCCAGCTCGCGCACGCCGGGCGCAAGGGCTCGACGCGGCGGATGTGGGAGGGCATCGACGAGCCGCTCCCGAGCGGAAACTGGCCGCTCATCTCAGCCTCGGCGATCCCGTACCATCCGCACAGCCAGATACCGAAAGCGATGGATCGCGGTGACATGGACCTGATCCGCGAGCAGTTCGTACGGGCGACGCGGATGGCCGGGACGGCGGGCTTCGACATGCTCGAGCTCCACATGGCCCACGGCTACCTCCTCGCGTCGTTCATCTCGCCGCTGACGAACACCCGCGACGACGAGTACGGCGGCCCGCTCGAGAACCTGATGCGCTACCCCTTGGAGGTCTTCGACGCCGTCCGCGCGGCGTGGCCGGCGGCCCGGCCCGTCTCGGTGAAGATGTCGGCGACCGACTGGGCGCCCGGCGGACTCACGCCCGAGGACGCCGTCGCGCTCGCGATGATGCTGCGCGAGCACGGCTGCGATCTCGTCACGGTCTCGACGGGGCAGACGGTGCCGGACCAGCAGCCCGTCTACGGGCGTCTCTACCAGACGCCGTTCAGCGACATGATCCGGAACGAAGCGGAGATTCCCACGATGACCGTCGGCAACGTCGCCGCGTACGCCGACGCCAACTCGATCGTGGCCGCCGGCCGCGCCGACCTCGTGGCGCTCGCGCGCGGCCACCTCTACGATCCCTACTGGACGCGTCACGCCGCGTGGGAACAGGGCTACGAGCTTCCGTGGCCCGATCAGTACGTGTCGGTGAAGACCTTCACGCCGCGCCCGCGCTGAGGCCCCGCCCGACCCGTGGCCGCGTCTCCGCTCGTCACATGGGGCTTCGTCGGGCTGCCGCTGCTCGTCGCGGCGGGGTTCGTTCTCGCATGCGAGTGGGCCGGCCGCAGGCTCGGCGAGAGCGGTGTCGCGCGACGGCGTCGCGCGATGCGCGTGTCCGCGGCCGTGGTCGGCTGGCTCCTCGTGACCGCGCTCGCAGCCGGCTCCGGCGTTCTCCGTCGCTTCGACGCGACACCGCCACCCTTCGCGGGGCTGGTCCTGGCGGTGGTCGCCCTCGGCATCGCCGTCCCGTGCTCGTCGCTCGGCACGCTGCTCGCGCGCGGCCTGCCGCTCTGGGCGCTCGTCGGCTCTCAAGTGTTCCGCTTCCCGCTGGAGCTGCTCATGCACCGGGCGTACGTCGAAGGCGTGATGCCCGTCCAGATGAGCTACTCGGGCTGGAATTACGACATCCTGACCGGGATCAGCGCCGGGCTGCTCGGATGGAGGCTCGCGCGGGGACGGGTGCCGCGCGTCGTCGTGGTCGCCTGGAACTTCGTCGGGGTCGCCCTCCTGGCGAACATCGTCACGATCGCGATCGTGTCCACGCCGGTGTTCCGGTGGTTCGGCGATGAGCGGCTGAACACGTTTGTGGCGTATCCGCCGTTCGTGTGGCTGCCCGCGGTCCTCGTCACCGCGGCGCTGATGGGGCACATTCTGGTGTGGCGGAAGCTAGCGCGCTATTGACAGACAGCCCAGCCGACGTGTCCATAAAGCTGGGCGGTGGACCTCCTTAGGCCCGATCGGTCTGCCCACCAGACAGCTCCCAGCGTTAGCTGGAAGTGTCTACTTTTTCGAGGGAGGTTCACCGGCGGCTGCATGCCGTGGTTACAGGGCTAGCGGAACATCTGCAGTAGGCGTTCGGCAAGCTCTCTGGGCTCCTTGCCGGGATTCAGGGCAAGTCCCGCCCTGAGAGACTGATTCGCCAGGTCCAGATACCTCTGTTCGTCTTGAGCACGCCCGGTGCGATTCGCCTGCTGAGATAGCTTGACGTAGACGTATCCGAGAAAGCAGCGAGCGTTCCCTTCAACCTCCTTGGCAGTAATCTTGGGGCTCTTGCTCGGAGATAGAGGCTGGTCTGGCTGTTTGAGCAATGTCAGCCCCCGCTCGAAGTATCTCAGGGCAGATGGCCAATCTTGCTCTTTCAATGCAAACTCGCCGCGGACGATGTTTGCATATGCCAAGTCAGGATCCAGGGCCAATGCTCGCTCGACGCCAGCCAGACCCTCCTTCTCTCGGCCGGCTCGGTACGCTTCATAGGCAGAGACAAGCGTCTTGAGAGCCTCCGTTCGTTTCTGACTCGGTTCAGAGAGAACCGGATACGCATTGGCCAATGACAACAGCACGAGGCCTGATGCGATTCGTCTCGTGTTAGCCCCAATCCGAAAATAGGACGGGAATCGAACGAGGCCTGAAATGCATCAGAGGGGCTTCCCCACGTATCAAAAGAGCGGACGTGCCCACGTCACTCTTCGATTCGCGGAGGCCCCTCTGATGCGCTTGAGCGTA
>WNGG01019741.1_pt1 | contig 10680 bp, 10 predicted proteins | sample 5400661 | NCBI WGS metagenome assembly WNGG01 (sample SAMN13153372, study PRJNA577476) | soil metagenome | isolation source: 100 cm soil or saprolite under Garry oak tree replicate 1 | place: USA:California | collected 2016-06-15
ATGGTGGATATCGGCGGCGGAACGACCGACATAGCCATTTTTGCCGACGGGGCGATCAAATATACTTCGGTTATCTCGCTGGGTGGAAATCAGCTCACGAACGACATCGCCGTAGGACTTCGCACTCCGTTCGCCGAAGCCGAGAAAATCAAGCAGAAGTACGGCTGCTGCCTGGCTTCGCTGGTAGGCAAGGAAGACAAGATTGAGGTGCCGAGCGTCGGTGGACGCAAGCCGCGCGAACTTTCACGCAACGTATTATGTGAAATCCTGGGGCCCCGCATGGAGGAAATCTTTTCGCTCGTCAACCGCGAGATCGTCAAATCCGGTCTGGAAGATTCTATCGCATCCGGAGTTGTCATTACCGGCGGTTCCAGCATCCTGGAAGGGATACCGGAACTGGCTGAACAAATCTTCAATCTGCCTGTGCGGCGCGGACTTCCGCAGAAGATAGGCGGGCTGACCGACGTCGTCAAATCCCCGGTATATGCCACAGGGGTCGGCCTGGTCGTATACGGAAGCCGCAACTCCGGTTCGCGCGAGTTCCCGACGGGCAAACCGGAAGCGAACTTGTTTGGATCCGTCTTCGGACGAATGAAAGGCTGGTTCAAAGAATTTTTTTAACTCCGGCCGCTCATCACTGTTATACAACTTCAGGCCGTTCACCTCACCGTGTGCAACGGCCTGTTTTTCGTTCAGCAGCCACATAGCAGCCCGCAGCGCCAGCATAACAACCCCGCTAACACCCTGTTTTTTAAAGACACCTCATCTTATAAAAAATATATTATTTTTTCTTTGATTCTTGGTCAATTTGAGGTTACATTTCCATGAATAATAATAGAATTTAAGCCTAATAAATATAGGGGGGATGCATGTTTGAATTTGATGAAACAATTGAACAGAGCGCCGTAATTAAAGTAATTGGAGTCGGCGGCGGGGGCGGTAACGCCGTCAACACCATGATATCCAGTTCCATACATAAAGTGGATTTTATCGTTGCCAACACCGATGCCCAGTCCCTGCGCACCTCGAAAGCGCCGGTCAAGCTGCAGCTCGGCCGGGAACTGACCAAGGGGCTCGGAGCCGGCTCCAAGCCTGAAGTTGGAACCGCTGCCGCTCTTGAAAACAAGGAGCAGCTGGCTGAAGCGATCAAAGGAGCCGATCTGGTTTTCATTGCTGCCGGTATGGGTGGCGGCACCGGTACCGGTGCGGCTCCCGTTATCGCCGAGGCTGCCCGCGAAACGGGTGTCCTGACCGTCGGAGTTGTCACCAAGCCGTTCACGTATGAAGGTAAGGCGCGTTCGATACTGGCCGATCAGGGCATCGCCGAGCTGAAAAAACATGTCGATTCGCTGATCATCATCCCCAATGATCGTCTTATCAGTCTGGCCAGCAAAAACATGTCGCTTTTCGACGCGTTCAAGCCTTCTGATGACGTGCTCCGCCAGGCGGTTCAGGGCATTTCCGAACTGATCACCTCCACCGGCCTCATGAACCTCGACTTCGCCGATGTCAAGACCGTCATGAGTGTTCGTGGTATGGCCATGATGGGCATCGGTATGGGGAGCGGCGACAATCGTGCCGCCGATGCGGTTAATAACGCCATCTCCAGCCCGCTCCTGGAAGACAATGACATCTCGGGAGCCAAGGGCGTTCTGGTCAACATAACCGGCTCTGAAGCCATGACCATGGACGATTATAATACCGTCAACCGCATCGTACACGAAAAAGTTCACGAAGATGCCAACATCAAGATAGGTGTCGTCCGCGATGACGAAATGGGCGACAACATCAAGGTCACCGTTATTGCGACCGGTTTCGGCGATCGTTTTGATGCCGAAAAAAGCCGCGACCTGCGCAAAAACAGCCTGTCGCTGGCAGACAAGCATATCATCAGTCCAGTATCTCTCGACCGCCCGACCTTCCAGCGCGATCGTGAAAAAAGCGAGAATGTTACACGAATCCGCCCGACAGTCTCTTTTATCGAAGAGGATGAAGACCAGTATGATATTCCGACTTTCCTGCGTAAATCAGTAGATTAGAGACCCGCTTCAAAGGGGGCATGCCAAACGGCTTGCCCCCTTTAACTTTTTAAACATGCACCTTTTCTCCCTTCCAGTACAATCCCACAGACGCTCGCGTTGGATGCAATCGAAGGCCCGGTGATTACGGCTTATAGTAACGTATACCTGTCGTAAGCAAAATATATCTGGACGAAGTAAGAACACTCCCGTATCCTAGCAGACCGTACCATATCACTTTGCAAAGCAATGAGAGGCAATCAAATGGCATTAGCAGAAAAAGGGAACACTGTAACAATCAACTTTACCGGAACGCTGGAAGATGGAACCGTATTCGACTCGACCCTCGAAGACATGGAGTGTAACGAAGACGAGTGTTGTGATGACGGTTGTGAAGATGACGAAGAATGCGGCTGCGGCGGGCACGAAAGCGGTCCTATGACCTTCGTCCTTGGAGAAGAAATTCTCTTTCCGCAAATTGACGCGGCTATTGTCGGCATGACTCCGGGCGAGAAAAAGACCGTCAAGATCGCGGCAGCGGACGCATTCGGGGAGTACGACAAGGAAAAGATCTTCACCGTACCGCGCAGCGAACTCCCGGAAGATCTTATCCCGGAAGTCGGCGACGAGCTGAGTCTCTCCAACGAAGATGACGAGGAGCTTGAAGTCGTAGTTCTCGAAATGACGGAAGACCAGGTCACCTTTGACGCCAACCATCCCCTGGCCGGTGAAGACGTCACCTTTGAGATCGAACTGGTAAGCATTCAGTAGGAAACCGACATATAGTCAGGCGTAAACTAAAAAACGGCCAAAAGGCCGTTTTTTAGTTTACGCGAAATGATCGGGCGGATCAGGCCAGATCGAAATTATTCTGATACGCCATCAAAGTATTAATCATGAGGGCAGCCACCGTCATCCTGCCGACACCGCCCGGCACCGGAGTTATCCATGAGCATTTTTTACTGACATTTTCAAAATCCACATCCCCCACCAGCTTGCCGCTTTCGAGTCGGTTGATGCCGACATCGATCATCACGACCCCTTCTTTGACCATATCCGCTGTAATAAATCCGGGAATGCCGACCGCCACGACAATGATATCCGCACGCCTTGTTTCATCCAGCAGCAGTTCACGGGGAGTTTCGATATGGGCAAGAGTGACCGTTGCATTGCCGATCTCGAAATCATTGGAAAGCATGATCGAAATCGGTTTGCCGACGATGTTCGACCGGCCGATAACGACACAATGCTTTCCTTTGACCGGTATTTCGTAAAATTGAAGCAGCTTGCAGATACCGTAAGCGGTTGCCGGCCGGAAAGCTTTCTGGCCCAGGGTCATGCGGCCGAAATTGGTCGGATGAAACCCGTCAATATCCTTATCAGGATCGATGGCGTTGATAATGTTCTGCGGGTTGATATGCTTCGGCACCGGCAACTGTACGATCAGGCCGTCAGTGGCCGGGTCGGCATTGATCCCGGCAATTTTTTCCAGCAGCTCAGGCTCGGTAACACTCTCCGGGAAACGGAGCAGTACGCTTTCAAAGCCGGCGCTTTGGCACGACTTGATCTTTGACTTTACGTATGATTCGCTGGGGGCATGCTCACCGACCAGAATCACGGTCATATGCGGCTTGCGCAAGCCTAAGTCTACATACCCGGCTACCCGCCTGGATATGTCCGCGACCAGGCTTTCAGCACATATTTTTCCATCCAGTAACTTCATGATTCTTGTTTCCTCAGTTTATGCAGTGCGCTTGGTGACTTCAATCAGATGATAGCCGAACTGGGTCTGAACAGGCCCGAGGACCTTTCCGACTTCGCCGGAGAACACAACGGTATCGAATTCCTTTACCATTTGTCCCGGGCTGAATTCGCCCAGATTGCCGCCATCCCTGCCGGACGGGCACTTGGAATTCTCGCGGGCACATGCCGCAAAATCTTCTCCCGCCTCGATCTTTACTTTCAGTGCTTCGCACTCTTCCTTGGTTGCCACCAGAATGTGACGGGCAGATGCTTTGGCCATTCTAAACTCCTTTGTTATGTGGTCTTGCAGGGCTTTGCCTTGCTGATGCGTTTCGTGCCCCTTTTTGACACTAATACGGCTATTAGTCAATTATTCCATGCAGTGCGCCACCAGCACGGTAACATCATCCGGGAGATGTTCCTGCGGTTTGGTGAGCGACATGAGCCTGTCAACCATTTCCTGGGCGCTCGCCGCGCCGGCAAGATGTTCGGCCAGTAGCTGATTGTTCAGCGACAATTCAGGCCTGGCGTCAATCAGGCCGTCACTGTAGAGCACCAGAGTATCCCCTTTTTCAAAATGGATAATTCCTTCCTGGTAGCTGCTCTCGCCCTGCACACCCAGCGGCAGGCCGCGTGGCAAGAGTTCCTCCACGATCCCGTTCCGGCGGCGCAGAAAGACATAGCCATGGCCGCAGTCAACATAGAGCAGGCTTCGCTCCTCAGCATTCAGCTGCCCAAGGAACAGCGTGACGAAACTCTCGGAATTTTCCAGGTCCGACAATACGGCGGATTCGGCCAGCCGCAAGGCCTCGGACGGGCGATTGTGGCCAACGGAGCGCATTGAAGCCCTGACCGTCGCCATGAGCATCGCCGCTGCCATCCCCTTGCCCATGACATCACCGAGGGTAAGTGCCCATACTCCGGTGCATACCTCTTGCCAGTCGAAAAAATCGCCGCCGACCTGCTTGGCGGGAAGGCATTGGGCCGCGATGTCGAATCCGGGGATGTGCGGATAATCGCGCGGCAGAAGCTTGGCCTGGATCTCGGCGGCGTATACCAGTTCGATCTGCAGCTGATAGCGGCGCATTTCGCTTTCCCTCAAGGCCTCCTCCGCCTTCTTCCTTTCGCTGATGTCCCTGATCATGCCGATATTACCGGTCGGGACCCCCTCCCGGTCAAGATGCTTCAGCGCATGCAGTTCTCCGATAAAAATCTCGCCGTTTTTCCTCCTGAAACGAACCTCCATGATCTTACTCTTGACCGTCCCCCTGATGCCGAATATCTCCCTCCCCGTTACAAGGTATTCTGCTTCATCGGCATAGATGATTTTGACGTTCTTCCCGATCACCTCTTCCAGTTCGTAGCCGAACGTCTCTCGCAGGGCCGGCTGGTTGGCGGTCAGAATTCTGCGGTCATGATCGCTCACCACGATGACGTCGCGTATGCTGGTGAAGAGGTTCTGATAGCTCTCCGCCCGCTCCTGTATCTCCAGATAGGCTTGCGCCAGCTCATCCTGCGTCCTTCTACTCTCAGCCCGCTCCTCGCACTCGCCCAGTGCCCGGGTGACCGCCGGCACCAGCCGGGAGAGCCGGTTTTTCAGGACATAATCCGTAGCTCCGTTCTTCAGGGACTCGATGGCCGATTCTTCCCCCAGTCGGCCTGAAACGAAGACGAACGGCAGGTCGGGATGCTTCTCCCGGACGATGGCCAGCGCCCCCATACCGTCGAAGGCAGGCAAGGAAAAATCGGCCAGCACCAGATCGATCCCCCCCCTCTCCAGCGCCGCGACAAAATCATCGCGCGTGGCGACGACCAGCACGTCGCAGCTGATACCTTCTGCGTCGAGGGTCGCCTGGACGAGTTCGGCGTCGCCCGGATCATCCTCCAGATGTAGTATTTGCAGGAGAGGTTTCATTCTCTGGTACTTTTCCTGCCGGGCGGAGGCGGAGGCTCATTTATGAGAGCCCAGAACACGCCCAGCTCCTTGACCGCATCCATAAATTCGTGAAAGTTGACCGGCTTTACCACGTACGCATTCACCCCCAAACGGTATGAATCGATCATGTCCCTCTCCTCGCGGGAAGAGGTGAGCACCACGACCGGGATAAGTTTCAACCGTTCGTCGGACTTTATGCTGCGCAGTACCTCGATACCGTCCACCTTGGGGAGTTTGAGATCGAGCAGTATCACGGACAGGCCGTTGCAGCCATGACCTTGATATTTTCCCCGGCAATAGAGGTAATCCAGGGCCTCTTCCCCGTCATGCACCCATTCGACACCATTGGCAAGATTGTGCTCTGCCAGCGCTTCCAGGGTGAGTTCCGCATCATTGGGATTGTCTTCCACCAGAAGGATCCGTTTCAATGTGACCATCATTCATACCCCCCTCTATTTCGGCAGCGAGAACCGGAAGGACGCGCCTTGGTCCACCGCGCCTTCGGCCCAGACCCTGCCGCCATGCCGGTGAATGATACGCTGGACGTTGGCCAGGCCGACGCCGGTCCCGGCAAACTCCTCCGCGTCATGGAGCCGCTGAAACAGGCCGAACAGCTTGTCCACGTATTTCATGTCGAAACCGACGCCGTTATCCTTGATGCAAAAGAGCGTCTCCGTCGGATCGTCGCTGATCGCTCCGATCTCGATCTTCGCCTGAGGCCGCGGGCGCGTGTATTTCAGGGCATTGGAAATGAGATTTGCCCATACCTGGCGGAGCATGGCGGCATCCCCTTCCACCACCGGCAACGGCGCGATCTCCCAGACAACTTCCCGCCCCTCGGTCTCTTCCTTCAACTCTTCGATGACCTCCGGCACCAGCAGGTTGAAATCTATGCGGGTTTTCATCACCTCGGCTCGCCCCGTGCGGGAAAATGCCAGGATGTCGTCGATCAGGATGCCCATCTTCTGGGCCGCTTCGGAGATCACCCGCAGGTAGTGGCGGCTCTTCTCGTCCAGTGCCCCCTGGTCATGTTTGTTCAGAAGTTCCACAAACCCGGTGACATGACGAAGCGGGGCGCGCAGATCGTGGGAAACGGAATAGCTGAAGGCTTCCAGTTCCTTGTTGGCGGCCTCGACCTGCCGGACATGCCGTTTCAGTTCCTCGTTCAGTTCGTTTATTTTTTTCTCCGCCCGGCGCCGGTTCAAGGTCTCGACAAACGCGACCGAGAGTTCCTCCACGTCGTGTTGATCATCCTTGGTGTACCCGGACTCCTTGTTGGCCAGGGCGATCATGCCGATGATTCCCCCCACGAATCGTAACGGCACCCCCATAAACGAGGTGAGTGGCGGATGGCCGACAGGTTTTTCGACAGCATCGGGCCCTGTTGGGCATGTTTTTCAGCATCGTGTAGGCCTCCGGCCGGGATACCTTGCAGGCATCCCACCCCGCCTGGCTAAGCGTGGTAGTGTCGAAAAGTCCCTCCGGATTCAGCTCGCCGATGAACCCAATCTTGCTCCCGGTCAGTTCTTCGGCGACTTTCAGGCAGATCTGCGCCACCTCCTCTTCGGTCTCGCATTCAGAGGTCTCTCTGAATATTCTGATAATCGCCGTCAAGAGGGCCATCCGCCGACGTGTCAGTTCATCCGGCCGCAGCTCGCTGAGTACTGCTTCAGTTTTTCGATTTTTGTCCATGCGTGTTCCATCCGCTCATGCAGCCGTATAGCCCCGTGTCGACGGGGGAAGTAGTTCATTTAACCATAGCATTTATTTGAGTTTTGACAACCGGGAACCACGCTGAGCACCATCAAGAACAGCCCTTCGTTCCCGGAGGGCTGTTCTTGATATCTGAACGACATTTCAAAGGGCTGTTTGCTCACTGCACCTCAAGAGCAGGCTCAGCCAGCGCGGCCAGCTGTTCGCGCAATTCCAGGATATGCTCACCCCAGTAACGGGTGGTGTTGAACCAGAAGAATGTATGCGGAAAGAGCGGGTCTCCCCAGCGCCTTGCCAGCCAGGCGCTGTAGTGCAGCATGCGCAAGGTGCGGAGAGGCTCGATCAGGCGCAATTCGCGGGGATCAAAATCATTGAATTCCCGGTACCCCTCCAGAAGCGCATCGAGTTGGGCCAGCTGCCGGGGACGCTCCCCGGAAAACATCATCCAGAGGTCCTGAACGGCCGGTGCCATGCGGGCGTCATCAAAATCGACAAAGTGGGGGGCATTGTCGCGCCAGAGGATATTTCCGGCATGACAGTCGCCATGCGTCCGGATGATGCGGACCGGTCCGACCTCGGCCAGAATGCTGTCGATCGCCTCCAGCAGCTGCCCGGTCACGGCGGTATAGCTGGCCCGGTACTCATCGGGGATGAAGCGCTCCTCGATCAGGCGCACGCTGTTGCTGCCGAAACTCTGCCGGTCCAGCGTCGGACGGTGATCGAACGTCTTGACCGCTCCGGTGCCATGAATCCTCCCGAGTAATCTGCCCAGTATTTTCAGATTGTCGAGGTTGTCGAATTCCGGGGCGTGCCCTCCCTGTCTCGGATACAGGGCGAAGTAAAACCCGTCATGCTGCAATAAGCTCTCGCCTTCAGAATTCCTGAGGGGCGCAACAATGGGGAGCTCATGCTCGACCAGCTCAAAGCAGAAGTCGTGCTCCTCCAGAATCTGCTCTTTGCTCCAGCGGTTCGGGCGATAAAATTTGGCGATCAGCGGCGGCGCCTCATCGATGCCGATCTGATAGACACGGTTCTCATAACTGTTAAGGGCAAATACGCGGCGATCACAGATGAAACCCCGGCTTTCTACGGCGTCCATGACCAGGTCCGGGGTAAGTCGCTGAAACGGATGTTCGCTTTGGCTCATGATTGACTTCCTGTTGTGCGGCAAGGTTCTTTCGGTTCAAGCAGCATTATGGCCTCATTCACCCGGCTGTGCTAGGTTATTGTCCGTTTGTATGTTAGATTATTGCAGGTTGTCAAGGTCACAACCTCCCGGTTTCCCTGCCAGGGATAAATCAATTTATAAAAACGGAAATCCAGCCAATGAGCAGTTTTACCCCTAACGGACTGATAGTTGCCCATCACGGTATCTCGGTCGAGGTTTTATTTGAGAACGGCCAGCGCAGAATGGTGCGGGTCAAGCGCAACTCCGGGCATGTGGTCGGGGACAACGTCGTGGTTACCGGCGAGGTGTTGAAACGTCTGCCGCGCCGGACGGAACTGCAGCGGCGTGATGCCAGGGGGGGAGTCCATCTGGTAGGCGCAAACCTGGATGTCCTCGGCATAGTCGTGGCACCACTGTCACCGGGCGGCTTTATTGACCGGGCGATTGTTGCCGCACAGTCGGCAAAGTTGCAGCCGTTTCTGGTCGTCAACAAATGTGATCTCGACGGCACGGCTGAACTGCTGATCGAGCTGAAGAGGGTGTATGGCGGCTCGGTGCCGATATTTCCGATCAGCGCCGCCAAGAGAAGCGGCCTTGCACCTCTGGAGGAATTTTTGAGCGAAGGACATCGCGGCGCCTTTGTCGGTACGACCGGGGTCGGCAAGAGCTCCCTGCTGAATGCTCTCTGCCCGGAAATAGATCTCAAAGTTGGAAGCCTCAGCGAGTACAAGGGGATGGGGCGGCATACCACGACCGTCTCCACGCTGCACGCCCTCGCGGGGGGAGGAGAGCTGGTGGACACCCCCGGTTTCCGTGATTTCGGCCTGGTTGACATAACAGTTGAAGAGCTGGCCGAATACTTCCCCGGCTTTGAAGCGCACCGGGACGTCGCCTGCAAATTCCGCAACTGCCGGCACCGGACCGAACCTGGATGTGCCGTACTGTCGCTGGTCGAACAGGGGCGTATCCCGGCAGAGCGGTATGCCACCTACATGGAAATACTTAAAGAGGTAGAGGGACTTCAGGAAGCCGCCCGCAGCAGAAACTGGAAAAACAGCTAAACATCTAACCCCCCTCAATCCCCCCCTTATCAGGGGGGAAGCTTTAAAAGCACTCCCCTGATAAGGGGAGCGGGGAGGGGTTGCCAACGCGAGAACAACCATGATCAAAACCACCTATGTTATCGGCCACCGCAACCCGGATACCGACTCCATCGCTTCAGCGATCGGCTACGCCGCCCTGAAACGACGGCTGGGAGACGGCAGCGTTGTCGCCGCGATGGCCGGCGCACCCAATCCCCAGACCCGTTATATCCTGGACCGCCTCGGAATTCCGGATCCGCTCTTCCTGGCGGATGTACATCCCAAGGTGCGCGACACCCTCAAGCGGCAGCCGATAACGATCCATCAGCACGCTTCGGCCTATGAGGCGCTGGAGCTGTTCAAAAAGAGCGGCGTCCGGGTGCTTCCGGTGGTCGATGGCGACAACAAGCCGTGCGGCATGCTCTCGCTTCTGCGACTTTCGGAAAGTTATCTGCTCCCGAGCCGGGACAAACTCCGCCAGGTTACCACCAGCCTGCCGAGCCTCGCCAGTACCCTCGAAGGCCGTTTTGAAACCGGCTCCAGCGACGACGCCCCGGTCACCCTGAACCTGTTCATCGGAGCGATGCTGGAGGAATCCTTCAGCAGCAGGATCGATGGCTTTGCCCCCCGCGAGCTCCTGATCATGACCGGCAATCGCCGCACGATACAGCTGGCCGCCATTGAACGCGGCGTAAAGGTACTCGTGGTGACTGGCGGGCACACTCTTGAGGATGGCCTGTGTGAGCTGGCGCGGGAGCAGGGGGTATCCGTGCTGCTGACACCGCACGACACCGCCACGGCAGCATGGCTGGCGCGACTCTCGACGCCGGTATCCCACCTCGCCGAACCGGAATTTGCCGACATCGGCGTCGACAATTCACTTGCCGCGCTGCGCCAGAAACTGCTGGGCGCCAACGTTTCCGCGGTGCTGGCACTGGAGGAGGATGGCACCCTGGCCGGCGTCGCAACCAAGTCGTCCCTCCTCGCGCCTCTCCCCTACAACCTGATTCTGGTGGATCA
>WNGG01022830.1_pt1 | contig 10680 bp, 10 predicted proteins | sample 5400661 | NCBI WGS metagenome assembly WNGG01 (sample SAMN13153372, study PRJNA577476) | soil metagenome | isolation source: 100 cm soil or saprolite under Garry oak tree replicate 1 | place: USA:California | collected 2016-06-15
CGCCAGGCCCATCCCGGAAGCTCTGTCCTGCCCCCGGTTCAATGCCGACGAAGACTTTTCGACACGTCAACAGCGGTTCGCTTACGCTCACCTTCCCGGTCCCCACCTGACACCTCACCGGGTGCCTTTTCCTCATCGCTCACCACGACGGTCGTCAACCAACCCAGCATGAGGCGGTTTGACGCCACCCCCCCGAAAGGCGACGCCGAAGGGCCACAACCTTCATCACCCCCACAGCACCGCATCAAGAAGGACTACCTACCCACGACGTCCCCCTCTCGCGCTCGTGGCGCACGACAGACCGTCCACAGTGGACAGTCGGACGCTCTGTCATCTTCGGCGCGGCGCTTGCGACGCGCGCCGGGTGGTGCGTCCAGGCGGGCGCTAAAAGTGCGCGCGCGCCCTCTTGCTTGAGTGCAGGCGACAAGGGCAGAGTGTGACCCAGACCACAGGCCGAGGGGTGGCTGTGCCGGCCGGTCCCGCCTGGTCCTGGCGTGTGGAGGACACGAAATGCCTAGACGTCTCGCTGCTCAGACCACAATCGGGTTCGTCGCGGCGGCCACCGTGTTCGGAGTCAGCGGAGCGACGGCGGTTGCTGCCACGGCACCGGCGCTTGCCTCGCAGAATCCCAGCCCGTATGCGACCGCGGGCTGTCTTGCTCTGGAGCCCCAGCCGGGGTCGTTGAGCTACCTCAATTCGGAGGTCGAGCCGCAGGTCGCTATTGATCCGACCAATCCATCGCACCTGGTCGGCGCCTGGCAGCAGGATCGCTGGTCCGACGGCGGGGCGCACGGCCTGGTTGCCGCGTACTCGAACGATGGGGGCGCCAGCTGGCACGTCAGCCCGCAGCCGTTCAGCGCCTGCTACCACGCCTCCGGCTTCCCGGGTGCGTATCTGAACTATCAGCGTGCGTCCGATCCGTGGGTCTCGATCGGCCCTGGCGCTCCGCCCGGGTCGCCGTCGAGCAGCACCGTCTACTCGGTCTCGCTGTCCTTCGACCAGACGCCGTTCCCGGGTGATCCGAACGCTTTGCACAACGCGGTCGGGGCGGCCACCTCCTATGACGGCGGCGCGACCTGGACGAACGTCCAGACGATCATCGACGACCCGTGCCTGGTGGGAACTCCGAGCGGGCCTGGCTACCAGTGCAACAACGCCAAGTCCTACGTGTTCAACGACAAGGAGTCGGTGACGGCCGACCCGGTGCACCCCGGCGTGGCCTACGCCGTCTGGGACCGGCTGGTGGCACCACCGGCTAACCCGATCGGGTTCCAGCACGAGCGGGCCTACTTCGGACCGGCGCTGATCTCGAAAACCACCGACTTCGGCAACACATGGAGCACGCCTCGGGTCATCGTCGGGCTGCCGTCCCAAGATCAGACGATCGGCAACCAGATCGTCGTCGATCGCCAGACCGGGGCGCTGTATGACTTCTTCAACCTGATCCAGGGCGCATCGAACGCCGGCGGGAACCGCAGGTACAACGTCGCCTTCGTCAAGTCCACCGACGGCGGCGCCACGTGGAGCGCGCCTTCGGTGGTGGCGGCACTGCAGACGGTCGGCCAGAACCGCGTGTCCGACCCCAACAACCTCAACCCCGCGACCAACGCGCCGCCGGCACGCTCGCGCACCGGCGACATCATCCCCGAGGCTGCGATCAACCCGAACAACGGCCAGCTCTACGTGGTCTGGCAGGACGCGCGATTCAACGCCTTCAGCAACGACGAGACCGTCATCTCCACCTCCAACAACGGCGGGGCCACCTGGAGCGCACCCGAGCTGGTGAACGCCCACACTGGGCAACCGGCCTACGACCCCAGCGTCTATGTCAATGCCGCGGGCGTAGTGGGCGTGACCTACTTCCAGTGGCCGAGCACCGTGTCCGGCAACGAACCCACCAACCTGCTGATCCGGCACTCCACGTCGCCGGGCAGCAGCGCGGCCGGCCCGGCATTCGACGGCCCGACCACGCTCGACGGCCCGTTCAACAACCTGGCCGCTCCGGTGTCACGCGCCTACTTCCTCGGTGACTACCAGGGCCTGGTCGCCAACGCGAACGGATTCATCCCCTTCTACGTCAAGACCAACTGCTCAGACGGCAACGCCACCACACAACCGTCCTGCCGAGCCATCCAATCGGCCCTCAACCCCACCAACCTGACACCGACGAAGAACAACTCCACCGACGTATACGCAGTGACCGGCGCGTAACCCCACAGCAAGCGCAGAGGCGGGGATGAGAACCTCTCTCATCCCGCCGATCTGTCGCTGCCGTCCACCCGACCTGCCCGAGGTCATGCGCTCACCAACCCGCAGCGGCAGCATCGACCACGGTGACGGTCTGGCTAGTCATGAGTACCTCGGGTTGGCGTCGCCAGACAGCCCGCCCATTCCCATTCGCTGCGCGGCTGGGTGTGTTCTGTCATCTCGCGAACCGACACGCCCGCGCGTGCGTTCGCTGGATACCCCGGTCACCGAGGACCCCCTCCCACACTTGGTGACCGGGGCCGTCCGGGATGTAGGGCAGCGCGACTGCCCGGCAGCGCCCGTGACCCATGCATTACGCCCGTGACCCACGCATTACGAATGCCCCACAGTCCGCTGTGGACAGCGCCTAGGTCCCCGAGCGGGCGCGGCCTGGCCTAGGTGCTGCGTGAGGCTAGGGCGGTCGGATTGTCGCGTCGATGAGGCAGCTGGCTCCCGCGCCGCGGGTGTTGATGTCGCTGCAGCGGGCCCGAATGGCGTCAAGTAGCGATGCGTCGCCGAGCGGGATGGTCGCTCGGATGCGGTGCCGGGCCTGTACCTCGGGCACGGCGAAGATCGCGTCGATGAGTTCCTCGCGCACGCCGACCGGAAGGTGACCGGCATCGATATGGCACGACAGGTCGATGCCATCGGCGTCGTCGAGCACGAGTGTGGCCGTGGCGACTGGCTTCCCGCTCAGTTGCACGTACACGGCCCGTTGCGGGGCTGCCGTGTCGATGGTCGAGATGCTGGTGCTCATGCCCATCGCCGCCGTTCGGCTTGCCGTGTGAGGAGCGCGTGGCGGGCCGCTGGTCGAAGCAGACCGTCACGCCGCGAGAGCGTTTGCGTCGTTCCTGGGTAGGCATGGGAAAGATCATCTAGCTTCCGCAGGCACGATCTTGCTTGTTTACGTTGTGCGTGTCAATGGTTACTACCTGTCACGAGAAGCCGGGCCGTCGGCGCCGTGTTGGGCGCCCGAAGCGCAGTGCGGCTACACACTGTGGCGTGCCGGCGGCCGTCCTCGGCGGGTCGGTTGCCTGGTCGCTTGGTCAAGCGTCGCCACGGCTTGCGCAGTCGTACCGCTCATCACGACCATCAGGTGGGCGAGGAGTTCAGTGGGTGCCCGTCGGCTTAGCTGGCGGGCATTGCGGCCAGGATGCCGCGGGCCTGCTCGGCGACGTTGTGTTCGACGAGCACTTCATACTTGGTGGCGACGACCTGGCTCACCGAGGCGAAGTCCCGGGTGCCGCCGCGGGTTGCTGCGGTGTATCCGAGTTGGCTCCACACCGTCATGAACAGTGCGCCCAGCGGTGGTGTGGTGATGAGGAAGCCGAGCTGGCCCTTGGTGCTGAACAGGGCGAACGCGATGCCGACGAACAGCCCGATCCACAACCCGGAGACGGCGCCGGCGGCCGCGACTTTCGACCACGCGCTGAGCCTGCGTGTACTGGTCGTAGATTCCCAGTGACATCGGATAGTCCAGATTCAGCCCCGGGCGCGGTATGTTGCGCGGAATCGTCATGGACCAAGCCTGCCACGCCACGACCAGCTTCGAGCCTGTGTTCGCCGCCGAGCGAATCACTCACGAACGCCCGACGGGGAGCGCACAATTTGGCCCGGACTGGCGACCGGCGGTCCCTCGTCGGAGCCGTAGCCGGGCAGCGGATCCTCGAGCGCCTCGCGAGTTAACCAGCGCGGCAAGCCGCGGCCGCGCGAGCCGCATCGCCATCTCCGGAAGCGCCTCGCAGTTGATCGAACCGCGAAGATCGGTCATCGCTTCACGAACGAAGCCGCGGATAGCTTCATCCGAAAGCACGCCGCGAAACTCGCCGTACAGCTCGGCGGAGATCTCGAAGTCAACCTGCAGGGACCGTGCGACCGTCACCGGGTCACGACCCCAGCCCGTGGCGCTGCTCGGTGACTGTCGCCGCACACGGCGGAGCGCAGTCGCAGCAGTGGCCGCTCGCGCCATTCCATGGACTCGGCCACGTCGAGCACAGCATGCCTGTCAGCGAAGAACCCGAGCTGACGCACGTCGGCATAGACAGGGCAGCGCGCGATGTGGCCGAGGATGACGTCGAACTCGCTGCGCGAAAACATCGCGACCGGAAGGTACGCGACGCCAGCCGGCCAGGCCACAACCAGCGCCTGCAGGCCACCCGCGCGGCACAGAGACCCAATCGCGTCGCGGGCCCGGTCAGTGACGACGATCCGCCCGCCGCGCCCGGCACCAGAATCCAACGTGCTGTCCAGATGCTCGATAACTGCCCACACCCCTGATTTCGATGACGCCACCCGCGGATGAAGCCCCGTGATCACGCCGCCAGCCCGACAGTCCCATTTGCCCGGGTTCAGCCAGCGCTGAGCGGATTCGGCTGAGTCGGTACCACGGCCGTTAACCCCCAGCCACGGCCGTGGCACCGCCTCAAGCGCGGTGGGTCCCCCCCGGGGGGATACAGGCGTGGGTTCTGCCCGACCGCTTACCCACCGTGCGCGATGGGTCGGCGCGTGGATCTGAGACCAGCCAGCGGCCTGTCGGGTCACACCCGCGGGGTGTGGCTCGGCTCTCGCTGGCTGCCGCTTCGGATCCGCCGTCAACACATCACGATCTTCGGCGAATCGCCGGGGTCCGGGGCAACACGGGCTGGCTGCCCGTTCACATAGCGCCCGCTTGGGCCGGACTGTACTCCCGTTTACCCCGTCCAGATGGCGTTCGGGCGGTGATCGGGTCAGGCTGTTGGGCGGGTGTTGGGCCGGTGGGAGGCTTGCAGCTGGTCGGTGCCCAGTTCGCCGGCGACCACGGCACGCGCGACGTCAGACAGTTGCTGATTGGTGCTGCGGGCGTGGCCGCGGAGCAGTGTGAAGGCGGTGGACATGTCGGTCTGTTGCCGTTCGGCGAGCACGCCTTTGGCTTGCTCGATGATGACCCTGCTGTTCAACGCGGTCTGTAGCTGCTGGCTGAGCTCCTCGCGCGCGTGCACCGCTCGCTGCTGAAGGATGGCGATGGTGGCCACGTCGGCGAGAGCTTGACCGATCCGCAGTGTTGTCTCGCTGATGGTGTCGGGGTCGCGGTGGAACAGGTTGAGCGCGCCGATGGTGTCTGACCGCAGTCGCATCGGCAGCGCGTAGACCGCCCGGAACCCGACCCGGATCGCCTCGTCGGCGAAGCTGGGCCAGCGGGCACGCTGCGCAGCCAGGTCCGCGACGAGCACCGGCTCGCCTTCGCGGTGACAGTCCAGGCACGGGCCCTCGTCGTTCTGGATCTCCATCAACTCCAGCAACCGGGACCGCTCGCTGGATGAGGACATCACCCGCAACCGCCCGCGGACATCGACGAGCATCAGCCCGGCCGCGGTGACCTCGAGCAGCTCGACGCAGGCCCCGGCGAGGTCGTGGAACAGGTCGGCGACATCGAAGTCGGTAACCAGTGTGTCGGTGAGCGCGACAAACGTCTCAGCCAGCCGGTGTTCCCGGCTGCGCGGTGACTCACTCATGGCCTCTCCTCCATGCCGGATTGTTGTTCGTCATTATCGTTGTCCAAGCGCAGAGTGCGCCCCACGATGTCGCGGGCCACGTCGATGAGGGGACGGTCGCTGGCGAAAGCGTAGCCATGCAGGCGCACGGTCGCCGCTTCGATGCTCACGCCCAGATGCGCCATCACCATGCCCGCGGCCTGATACACCTCCGCGCGGCCCAGCCCACCATTCTCGCCCATCCTGTACCCATCCAGATCGCCGTCCGGGCTGGTGGTCACCGATCCGCCGAGCAGGTCGAGCAGGGCAAGGAACGCCGCATCAGCCAGTCGCAGCGCCCGGGCGTGCTGTGCCGCATCCAACTTCGCCGCCCGATCGCAGTACAAGAGCAGCACCCCGAGCTCAGCCGCGCCGAGCTGCAACGGGAACGCGAACAGCGCCCGAGCACCGGCAGCCTGCGCCGCGGGCGCGAACGCCGGCCACCGCGCGCCCGCCCCCGCGCCGGGGTCGCCCAGATCGGGCACGAGCACCGGCGCCCGCCAGCGGAACGCGTCAAGGCCCGGACCTTCACCCAGATCGGAATCTAGGTCCGCGAGCTGCGCCACCACGCCGTCGCTGGCATGCACCGTCGCCCGATGCCCAGCGCCGGTCATCAGCGACACCGCCGCACCCGTCACAGGCACCGACCGCACGCACGCCGCACAGACCCGGCCCAGCAGCGAGGACCCCGAACCACCCCGATCCGACACGCCAGCCGGCCAGCCATCAAGCACGACAAGCCCCCTCCGAATCGCCCGTGGCCACTCGGTCCCGAGACTGGCGCGCGACCTCACGGCCACCCTAACCCGATCCGACGCCGGCTAAACCGACCGGCCAATCACCGCCCAGACACTGGGCCACCGTGCCAACCGCAGCCAGAGCGGTGGGAGGCCACGCCCCATCAGGACCGGCCCCCACCGCCGCCGTTTCGCGCAAGGCGGGGGGGTCCCCGCGCTGGCAGGCAACCCATTGTGCACTCATCCGCCCCGCGGGAGCCCGCTGCTTCGCTGGTCGCCGCGGCGGACAAGCTCGACGCCAGGAGCCAGCCAGCACGACGTGGCGCCCCGCTGTGGGCTTCCCCCCATAGCGTGGAGACATCGCCTATGAGGAGGTCGGGCGATGGCAGAGGCACGCCGGAAGTTCGATGAGGACTTCAAACAGGGTGCGGTACGCATCGTGCGGGAGTCTGGTAAGCCGATCGCGCAGGTGGCCCGGGAGCTCGGGATCAACGAGGGCACGCTCGGGAACTGGTGCGCCAGAGATCGCCGCGCTCGCGGTGAGGGCAGCGGGGCGCTCAGCGAGGACGAACGCGCGGAGCTGGAGCGGCTGCGGAAGGAGAACGCCGAGCTGACGATGCAGCGTGATGTGCTCAAGCGCTCGGTGGCCCTCTGGGTCCACGAGGCGATGGGCGGCCGGTGACGGTGGCCGGCTTCATCGCGGCCCAGAGGGCGGAGCATCGGGTGCCGTACGCGACCGCCTGTCGGGCGCTATCGGTGAGCCCGGCGTGGTTCTACAAGTGGCGCGATGGTGATCGGTCGCCGCAGCATGCGCGGCGCGCGCAGCTGGCGATCGCGATCCGGCAGATCTTCGCCGCGCACCAGGGCAAGTACGGCTCGCCGCGGATCACCGACGATCTGCGGGAGGCCGGCTGGCAGGTGAGCGGGAAGACCGTCGCGAAGATTATGCGCGAGCTGGGCTTGCGGGCCCGGGCGAAGAAGCGGCGCAAACACACCACCCGGCCCGGGAAGGGGCGGTGGCGGGCACCGGACCTGGTCGGCCGCGATTTCCCTGCGGCCACGGTGAATCAGAAGTGGTACGGCGACGGCACCGAGATCGTCACCGACGAGGGCAAGCTGTTCCTCGACTCGGTCCTGGACATGGGTTCGCGGCGCATCATCGGCTTCGCGATGGACGAGCACCACGACGCCGAACTGGCCCACGCGGCGCTGGCGATGGCCGTCGCGATCCGGGGCGGGAAGGAGGCCATCACCGGGGCGATCATGCACACCGATCAGGGCAGCGAGTACACCGCCAAGATCTTCCGCACCGCCTGCACCCGGCTCGGCATCACACAGTCGATGGGCAGGGTCGGGTCGGCCCTCGACAACGCCGTGATCGAATCCTGGCACTCGACGCTGGAGTTCGAGCTGCGTGGCATCGAGCGCTTCGCCACCAAAGCACAGGCCCAGGCCCGGGTCGCGGCCTGGATCGACGACTACAACCGCGACCGCAAGCACTCCGCCTGCGGAATGCGCAGCCCCATCGACTACGAGCACGCCCTCCGCGAACAACACCGCGAGGCCGCCGCATGACCAGCTCATACACGCCCGCTCCCGGCGCGAAGAGCATCGCGCCGTCCTCGCCGGCGTCAAGGCCAAGCCCTCCGGGTGGCCTGCGGCCAGCCTGGACACCGGCTGCGGGCGGCACCGGCCAGCACCCGGTCGGGAGCGGGCAGGAAGGAAGATCAAATAAGCAAGATCCGCCTAACTGAAGTCTCTACGGTTTGGGGGGATTGCCACTGTCGGCTCGTGGGTGTGGCGGGGCGCTGCGCGGTCTACAGTCCATAACCACCGAGGGGACACGTCATGGGCCTCATCTTCGGCAAGCGCATCCGGATCGGCGAGAACGAGACCGTCGACCTATCTACGCGCGGGACGTCGGTGGCGAAGCGGGCCGGCCGGTCACGGTCACCTCGCGCGGCCGAGGCTCGATCCGGATCCTGCCCGTCTCAGCGTCAGATTCAGGCTGCGGTGGTGACTTGCATGCGTGAGCAGCGAACCGACGACGTGGGTAGACCACTGTGCCGAAGCGTGACCAAAAGAGGCCAACCGTGCGGTGCCACCGCGCGCCCTAGTGGCTACTGCACCGAGCATGACGGCGGATCAACCGCGGATCTTGACCGGCGCGGTTTCAGTCGCTCTGAACTGAGGCGCATCGCGGAGGCCGAATCGATCAAACGACTGATCGCGGGTAGCACCGACGGGATGACGCTTGCCGAGATTCGGCTCCACTTAGACCTAGATGGATGGTCTGACAAGGCGGCGCGGCAGAAGCTTGAGCGCGATCTGCGACAAGACCCTGATCTTGTCGAATCGCGCGAAGTGCGAGCAGACGCCAAGGGGAGAAACAGGGCACAGGTCGTGTTCCGGTCCGGGCGGCGGCGGTGAGGGCCGCTCAGTCGCTATCCCTGGACGGGCCGCTCTGGACGTAGGTCGTCGTTGCTAACGGCATGCAGGCCTCGGTAGTCATCCTGTCGGTCCTGATCGCGATCGGGTCACGTCGATGGCTAGCTCGTGTTGGCGACACCAGGGACCAGAGGGCCACAGCCCGCAGCAGATCGAGCGTGACTGCACATTTGCCGGCGCCTGGTCCGGCTTTGCGCGGTCAGTTCGGCTGGGGAGCGAGCCAGTAGCGCATGGCTTCGTAGACGTCCGGATGGTTGAGCAGGTGAAGATGGTGCAGCCCGCCGAATTGTCTTCGGTGCTCGGCAGGGAACGGGATATGACGGCCGTCGGTGCTGACGCCGTGAGCACTGCCCGGCAGGACGAGAACGTCACCGACTGCGCGGCCGACTGGCTGCGAGGGGTCGCGAGTGACGGTGGCGGCGACGGCATAGTGGCTGGCTTTCGCCATCGAGCATTGCACGCGCGGCGGGTGACGCGCGGTACGTGGCACAGGCCTGCCACAGTCACCCGGACACACTTATGGACAGACCATCCACAGTGGACAGCCAGCGATTCGTGCCGCCTCGGACACGCACCGCGAGCGGCGACTCAGCGGGATGGGCGAGAAGCTTGCGAACGATCACCGCGCGGCCGCATGGGCGGCCGGTTCTGGTCAGCTCACCGGTCGCGGACGGCGGCCAGGACGTCGCGTCGGGCGGCCTGCTGGACTTTGAGCTTCTTGGCGGCTCGCTTCTGCTTGATGGTCTTGCTCGGTTTCTTCATGGTGGTGTCTCGTGGGGACTTGTCTGCCATGGCTCTCCCTGCTCGGCCCAGCGCGCGAGCGGTGCTGGCCGGCCGTTGGTGAGGTGGTGACCGTGATGGATCGAGCCCGAGTGCTGCCCCCGGCGTATTCCCGGTGTCCCGGACCGAGGTCGGGCTGCTTGGGGAACCGGACGGGTCTTCCAGCCACGGTGGACCGTGCGAGGCGAGCCGGCGTGGTTTCTGTCGTGGACCTCAGCGGACGCTGGAAGATCGTCGGCCGCGGTCGCCGAGTGCGGTGCCGCTGACCGAGGTCCAGGCGGTTGGCGCGAACGCGCTGAGCAGGTGGTCGCTGCCTTCAAAGCGGAGCACCAGGATGCCGGCTTCGGCGAACTCGAAGCCAGGTGTCTGGCCATCGGGTGTCGCCTAGCCGGTGAGTTCGCCGCGGTCAGCGTCCAGGTTCGTGATCGCGGTCTTGGCGGGTTTGGCTTTTTCGGCGACCGGGATGCGCAGCGTGAGCACACCGGCGATGTAGCTGGCCTGCACCCGGTCGGTGTCCGGGGTGTCGCCCAGAATCACCTGCCGCCTGAGCACCCCCCGCGGGCGTTCGGCGGCAATCATTTCGGTGTCCTCGCCAGTTGACGGGCGACGCTCGGCCCGCACGGTGAGCGCGTTGCGCGGCACGTCCAGGTCCACCGAGTACAGGTCCACCCCCGGCAGGTCGAACTGCACCACGATCTGCTCGCCGTCACGCCAGGCATCCATCGGCATCGCCGCCGGCCGCGCCCTCGTGCCCCAGCCGTGTTGGGCCGGCTGGTCGACGTCACGGAACGGATCGGCGCGTACCAGCATCGTCCTCACCTCGTCCTAGCTGCCTCCACCGCGGGGAAGGACGCGGGGAGCGATCGTGCCACCGGCCGGGGTGCGCGTGGTGTGTCGTACACCGCGCGTCCCAGCCGGAAGCACACTCTTCCGCCGGCGCCCGGGGGCCGTACCGGGGA
>WNGG01009421.1_pt1 | contig 10679 bp, 5 predicted proteins | sample 5400661 | NCBI WGS metagenome assembly WNGG01 (sample SAMN13153372, study PRJNA577476) | soil metagenome | isolation source: 100 cm soil or saprolite under Garry oak tree replicate 1 | place: USA:California | collected 2016-06-15
CTGCGGGCCAACTTGCGACGCTCCGTGGCGCCCAGCAACCGCTTGCGGAGTCGCAACGAGGTCGGCGTCACCTCGATCAGCTCGTCGTCCTCGATGTACTCCAGCGCCAGCTCCAAGGTCATATGGCGTGGCGGCTCCAAGATAATCATCTCGTCCGCTGCCGTTGTGCGCATGTTCGTGAGCTTCTTCTCCTTCGTGGCGTTCACGTCGAGATCACCCGGCCGTACGTGCTCCGCGATGATCATCCCCTCATAGACCGGATCCCCCGGCTCTACGAACATCGTCCCGCGCTCCTGAAGATTGAAGAGGGCGTACGCCACCACGACCCCCTCCCGGTCCGCCACCATGACACCCCGGTTCCGCCCTGAGAGCGGGCCGGCCCACAAATCGTACTCGAAAAAGCGGTGGTGGATGATCCCCGTCCCCCGCGTGTCCGTCAAGAACTCCGACCGGTAGCCCAGCAAGCCCCGCGCGGGGATCTTGAACCGCATCCGCACCATGCCAAGCCCGGGGTTCTTCATGTCCAGCATGGTCGCGCGCCGCGGGCCCAGCTTCTCCATCACCACCCCGACGTAGCCCTCGGGGCAGTCGATCATCAGCTCCTCGTACGGCTCGAGCCGCTCGCCGTTCGGACCCTCGCGCGGGATGATCCGCGGACGGCTCACCTGAAATTCGTATCCCTCGCGCCGCATCGTCTCCATCAGGATACCGAGGTGCAGCTCGCCGCGCCCCGACACCGTGAAGGCGTAGGGCGTATCGGTATCCTCGACCCGCAGCGCGACGTTCCGCTCGAGCTCGCGGTACAGACGCTCGCGCAGCTGCCGGCCGGTCACGAACTTCCCCTCGCGGCCCGCTAGCGGCGAGTTGTTGACCAGCATGTCCACCGAGATCGTCGGCTCTTCGACTGCAATGCCGGCCAGCCGGTCGAGGTGATCGGGCGCTGTCACCGTCTTCCCAATTTCGACACCGGCCAGACCCGCTACGGCCACGATCTCGCCCGCAGCCGCCGTCTCGAGCTCGGTGCGCTCCAGTCCCTCGAAGGCGAACAGCTTCACTATCTTGGCCTGCTCGAACGCCCCGTCACCCACAGGACCCGGCGCGCCGATCGGCAGTAACGCGACGGTATCGCCGACGTGCACCTGCCCTCGCTCGATGCGCCCGATCCCGATCCGCCCCAGGTAGGACGAGTAATCGAGCGTCGAGATCAACATCTGGAACGGGCCGGCCTCGGTCGCCTTCGGCGGCGGAATCGTTCCCAGAATCGTGTCGAACAGCGGCGTCAACGTCGTTCCCGGCTCGTCGAGCTCCAGCGTCGCCGTGCCCAGGCGACTCGACGTATAAAGGAAGGGACAGTTGAACTGCTCCGGCGTCGCCTCCAGGTCCATCAGGAGCTCCAGCACCTCGTCATGCACGCGCATCGGCTCTGCGTCCGGCCGATCGATCTTGTTGACCAGCACGATCGGCTTCAGGCCGAGCGCCAGCGCCTTGCCCGCAACGAACCGCGTCTGCGGCATAGGGCCCTCGGCGGCATCGACCAGGAGCAGGAAGCCATCCACCATACGCAGGATGCGCTCGACTTCGCCACCGAAATCGGCGTGCCCCGGCGTGTCCACGATATTGATTTTCGTGTCGCCCCAGCGAACCGAAGTATTCTTCGCCAGGATCGTAATTCCGCGCTCCCGCTCGAGCGGATTCGAATCCATGACGCGCTCCGCCACCTGCTGGTTGGCGCGGAACACGCCCGCCTGGCGGAGCATCTGATCCACGAGCGTCGTCTTGCCGTGATCGACGTGCGCGATGATGGCGATGTTGCGAATCTTCACCGGGTTACGTCCCCTGTGGTCCCATAATGAGGGCGGCAGTATAAATGGGTGGCTGGACCGAAACAAGAGACGGTAGGTAATGCGACGCTAAAGGACGGGAAGGGACGGTAAATGAGGTCGATGTACCCCTACCGTTCCCTACCGTCGTCTCACCTACCGTCCTTTACATCGGTGTAGTCACACGTCGGCTCCCGCTCCACCTGCACCGTCACGTGCGCAATCCCCAGCGCCCGCATCCGGTCCTGGACGGCTTCCAGCACGGGCTGATTGTCGGTCGGGTTCTTGACTACGAGGTGCCCGCTCATCGCAACGACCCCGCTCGTCACGGTCCACAGATGCAGGTCGTGGACCGACTCGACACCCGGCACCGACGCGATGCGCTCGTGCACGTCCGACAGCGCGATGTGTCTTGGCGTCGCCTCGAGCAGCACATCGGTGCTTTCCTTGACCAGTCGCCAGGCGCTGACCAGGACCAGCCCCCCGATCAGTACGGAGATGAGCGGGTCGGCCATCACCCAGCCTGACGTGAGCACGATGACGCCCGCGATGAGCGCGCCCACCGAACCGAGGAGATCGCCCAGCACGTGCAGGTACGCGCCCCGCTGGTTGAGCGAGTGCTCATGCCCGCGGTGCAGCACGACGACGGCAGCGAGATTCGCGACGAAGCCGATCGCCGCGACGCCCAGCAGCAAGGGTCCGTTCACGGGATGCGGCACACGCAGCCGGTCCCACGCTTCGACCCCGATGCCGATCGCGATGGCGAACAGCACCGCACCATTGATGAGCGCCGCGAGAATCTCCAGCCGCATGAACCCGAACGAGCGCTCCGCGGTGGCCGGCCGTTGCGCGATCCACGCGGCGATGAGCGCCAGGCTGAGCGCCGCGACGTCGGCGAGCATATGCGCGGCATCCGCCAGCAGGGCCAGGGAGCCGGCGAGCCACCCGCCGATCAGCTCGACCAGCAGGACGACCGCGGTGATGGCCAGCGCGAGTGTCAGGCGCCGTCGAGTCTCGACGTTGATGGGCGCGCGATAGGTACAGTGGGCTTCAGCGGGCAGCACGGATGTGTCCTCGGCGCAAATCTAATACTATTAGGCCGTGAACGGCCTCGGTCTGCGCCTGCTCGCGGTCGTCGTGCTCGTCGCGGCGAACGCCTTTTTCGTAGCGGCCGAGTTCGCCCTGGTGGCGTCCCGCCGCACGCGGATCGAGGCGATGATCCGGCGCGGGGACCGCAAGGCGCGCACGGTCAAGAAAGCGCTCGGCGACCTCTACCGGCTGCTTTCCGCGACACAGCTCGGCATCACCCTGACGTCCATCCTGCTCGGCTACGTCGCCGAGGATACCGTCGCGCACCTCTTTCACGACTGGTTTGCCTCGCTTCCTCCGAGTCTGAATTTTCTCACGCGCGGGGGTATCGCGTCCGTCGTCGCCGTCGCTGCGATCTCGTTCCTGCACGTCGTATTCGGCGAGCTGGTGCCGAAGACATGGGCGATCACGCGTCCTGAAACCACCAGCCGCTGGGTCGCCACGCCACTCATCGTCTTCTCCTGGATCACGCGCCCCTTCAATTTTCTGCTGAACGCAAGCGCCCGGCTCGTGCTGCGCCTGCTCGGCATCAAAAGCTCGAGCCCTGAGCTCGACCGCGTGCATTCGCCCGAAGAGATCCGCATGCTGGTCCAGCAGAGCCGTAAGACCGGCGGCCTGGACGCGGGCGACGCGCGTCTGCTGGAAGGTGTTTTCGAGTTCAGCGAGAAAAATGCGCGTGACGTCATGACGCCACGCACGCAAATGGTCGCACTGCCCGCCGAGGCGTCGCTCGCCGAGGCCGCCGACCGCGTCGCGGCCGCGGGCCGGTCGCGGTATCCGGTCACGGGCGAATCGCTCGACGACGTGGTCGGCATCGTACATGCCAAGGATATCCTGCGGGGGTTGCTGTCCGGCGCGGAAGCGCCCGTGCAGGATATCGCGCGCCCCGCCTTCTTCGTCCCCGGCACGCGGGAAGTGGAAGACGTCCTGGCGGACATGAAACGCCAAAAGGTGCATCTCGCCATCGTGCTCGATGAATTCGGCGGGACCGCCGGCCTGGTCACGATGGAGGATCTCCTCGAGGAAATCGTCGGCCCGATCTACGACGAGTACGACCAAGCCCCGGGCGCCGGGACGGGGACCGCCGCAAGTAGCGCAGGGAGCGGCGTGCCGATTCTGCCCGGCAGTGCCGAAGTTGATGACGTCAATCGCCTGCTCAAGCTTCACCTCGACGACGCGGACTACACCACGATCGGCGGGCTGTTGTTCGGGCGGCTCGGCCGGCTTCCGAAGGTTGGCGACCGCGTCAATCTGCAAGGCGCGACGTTCGAGATTCTGGAAATGGATGGCCGGCGTGTGGGGAAGGTGCGCGTCTGGCCGACGACCACGCACGTCCCGGAGCCTTCGAGCTAGTCTCCTCGCTGCTGGCGGGCTCCGACCAGCTGCACCGCCAGCTCCAGCGATGCACGCATCGAGCCAGCGTCCGCGATTCCCTTCCCCGCGATGTCGAACGCCGTCCCGTGATCGGGTGACGTGCGGATGAATGGCAACCCCAGCGTCACGTTCACCCCGGTGCCAAAGCCCGAGACCTTCACCGCCGTCATCCCCACGTCGTGATAAGGCGCGAGCACGGCGTCGAACTCGCCACGCAGCGCGCGCACGAACACGGTATCGGCGGGGAGCGGCCCGGCGGCCTCGAGCGCCGTCGCGGCGGGCCGCAGCAAGCGTTCGTCCTCGTCGCCGAAGAGTCCGCTTTCGCCGGCGTGCGGGTTGAGCGCGCACAACGCGAGGCGCGGCGTGGTGATGCCCCACCACTGCCGCAGCGCATCGGTCGCGATGCGTCCCGCCTGCACCACGCGCTCGGTCGTCACCGAGGCGATCGCGTCCCGCAGCGAGAGGTGCGTCGTCACCAGCACAACCCGCAGCCGCCCGGTCGTCAACATCATGGCCACCGGGACATCACCGGCGATATGGGCGAGGAATTCCGTCACTCCGGGAAAACGATAGCCGGCGGCGTGCAGTGCGAGCTTGTTCACGGGTCCGGTGACGATCGCGTCGGCTTCACCGGAGAGCGCGAGTCGCGCAGCGGTCTCGATGTTTTGGGCGGCCGCCCGACCCGCCTCCAGGTCGTTCGGCATCTTGGCTCCGTCGTCCCAGCCACCGACGATGCGGACATCCGCGTCGAGGGGCTGCCGCAGCGCTTTGCGCACCACTTCGGGGCCGATCCCTCGCGGATCGCCCACGGCCACCGCCAGGCGCGGCCGAGAAGGGAGAGAAGCCAAGGCTAGAGTCTGATGTCGATGTATATCTGACGCCGCAGTTGATCGATGAAGTGCCGGATGGCGAGCTGATCGCCGAGCGACTGGCGGATCCGGATCTTCACGTCCTCGAATGACAACTCGCCCGCGTCGTGGCGAGCGGTGACCTCGAGGACCACGAACTTGGTGCGCGGCGTATCGGCTCCCTGGACGATGACCGGCTTCAGTCCCACCGTCGTATCCGTCGTGACCACCTTCTGGTACTCCGGCGGGAGGTCGGTGAGCGGTGCCTCCTCCGCCAGCTTGGGCTCCTGTGGATCGGCGTAGAGCTTCGCCAGGGAATCAAAGGACGCCTTCATGCCGCCGCGGGCCAGCGCGTCGTGGAGCGAATCTGCGCGATGCCGGGCGATCGCGATCTGCGCCGCGCTGACTTCGGGAACGACGAGAATGTGCCTCGCCAGAATCTCGGCCGGCTGCGTGCGCTCGACGTGGATGATGTGGAATCCGAACGATGTCTCGACGGGGCCCGCAATCTCTCCGGGACGGACGCGGAACGCGACGTCCTCAAACTCCTTGACCATCACGCCGCGGCGGAACCACCCGAGCTCACCGCCTTGGGCCGCGGAGGCGCTGTCGCCCGAGAACTTCTTCGCCGCCGCCGCAAAATCGGCGCCCGGGTGCCGCAGCGCCACCACCAGCGACTCGGCGAGCTGGAACGCCCGCTGCCGTGCGACCGAATCCGGCGCCGGCTTGAGCACGATCTGACGGAACGACACCGTCGCGGGCCGCTTCGGCTGCTGCTCTTTGTTCTGTTCCCAGAACTCGCGCATTTGCGCATCGGTCGGCGGAATCGGGCGGAGTTTCCCCTTCTGCCGCTGCGCCTCGATCAGGCGCTGCGCGTACAGCTGCCGGCGCTGTTCGTCGGCCAGCCAGCGCCGCCACTCTTCGACCGATCCGAAACGCGCCTGGCGAATCTGATCGCGGAAATCGTTTTCCGAGGTGAATTGCTTGCGGACGTTTTGATACGTCTGCTCCACCTGATCGAGCACTTCCTGGTCCGTCACCTTGATCGATGTATCGCGCTCCGCCTGCTGCACCAGAATCTCAAGTTCGATCAAGCGGTCGAGGACCTGTCGCCGCATGGCAGCGAGCCCGGCGGAGTCCGTTGGCAGCGCCTGTCCTTGAGCTTGCTGCTGGACCATTTCCTCTTCGATTTGCGACGCGAGAATGGGACGCGTGCCCACGATCGCCACGATCCGATCGAGTGTTTGCGTGGCAGCGGTCGCCGCGACCATGGACGCTGCCAGGAGAAAACCAAGAGCTTTCATCGCGGGGCCTGCCTTTTCGTCGTGTCGATCGGCGCGGGTCCCGGTGCGGGCGCAATACGCGGCGCGCTGGATGCCTGGGCGGAATCGGAGCGAATCTCCTGGCCCCGCTCGACCGCCCGTCGTACGCCCGCCGCGTCCACATCCCACCGCGCGTCCGCGAGCAGAGTATCAGCCAGGAAGGCGGGCAGCGGGTAGAACCGGGCCCGTCCATGGAACACGCGATCGAAATAGTCGTTCACCCGTCCCAGCGCGAACGTGACGCGCTCCTCAGGTGTCTTGCCAGCCGAATCGCGGAGCATCTCCGGTGACAGGTTCAGGATATTCGTGATCATAAGCATCGTGGAGTCGTGCTCCTCGCGCACACGCTGCCAGTCCTCCGCAGTGAGCGCGACCTTGGCGGAGTCCGCCAGCTCCAGCATGAGCTGCTGCTGCGCCAACGACTTCAGGAACTGGTTGATCTGCTCGTCGTTCGCCTGCGGCAGCGCGCTGATGATCTGGGGATCGAGGGCGTTCAACCAGCGCGCGAAGTCCCGCACCTTCAACGATCCGCCGCGATACTTCACGAGCACCCGGTTGCTGGAGCGCGCGGCATCCATGTCCTGCGCGGCCGCTTTCGCGTAGGCGGGCGCGTCGCTCACCGGTTGGATCTTTCGCCTGACTACGAGGCTGTCACCGTACATCGAGTCGGCGTGGCGCGACGTTCGTTCCTGTAGACCGATGCGGAACGAATCCCGCACCTCGGCCAGCGGTGGACGACGAATGATGTGATAGCCGAACTGGCTCTTCACCACCTCGCTGGTGCCGCCCGGTGCGAGCTGCCAGGCCGCGTCATCGAATTCCGCAACGTACTGGCCTCGCGTCGAGAGCCCCAGCGATCCGCCGTCGACCTTCGACGTTGGATCCTCTGAATACCGTGAGGCGAGCTGGGCGAACCGAGCGCCGGCCGTACGCGCCTGTGGCAGCAGCTGTTCGGCTTGGCGGCGCTTCTGCGCATCGATTCTGATCAATTGGTTCGCGTCCGTCGTTTTACTGCCCTGGGGGGGGAGCACCCGAAAGAGAATGTGCTGGAACACACGGTAGGGCCCGCTCTGATAGGCGGAATCCAGTTGCTGCGGCGTCAGGTCTTTGCCCGTAACGATCCGGTCGTGGAAGCGTTGCCATTTGAGTCTGGACACGACCGGCCACATCGCCGTCGCCGCCGTCGCGGAATCGCGGAGATTCTTGCCGGACGCAAGCGCTTCCGCAAACAGGGAGTACTCGACCCAGTAGCGCGACACCCGGGTCAACGTCATTGGATCGAGCGGCACCTGCTTGCTCTCGCCCGCCCACGCGCCGAGCCGTTCCACCGTCAAGGTCTGGCCATTGGCGCGCGCCACGACGTCCGCGCGCGACGAGAACGCGTCGCGCAGCGCGTTGCACCCGAATAGTGTCAGTGCGGTCAGCGCCGGCAACACCAGACTCAAACGTCGCATCCGTGTCCTCTTTCTCTCGTTAACCGTGGTGGTCACGCAGAACGGCCGTGAGCGCCCGGACTAGGCCGGGGCCGATCGACTCTCCGCCGAGCCGGCGGAGCCTGAGGGAGAGCGGCATCGCGCGCCGCACGTCCGCTTCGAACTGCACCGCCTCGAGGGCCACCTGCAGGCCCGCCAAACGCGGCGACGCGTCGCGCCGGAAAGTGAGCCGCGCTTCGTCGCCCTTGATCAAGACCGTCTCCAAACCGACCTGAGCACCCAGCGCACGCAGCTGGGCGACGAGCAGCAGCCGCTCAGCGGCCGCCGGTAATCGCCCGAAACGGTCACGCAGCTCGTCACGAACGGCTTGAATCTCACCTGGTTGCTCAGCCCGCGCCAGCCGCCGGTACAAATTGAGCTTCGCATCATCATCGGCGACGTACTCATCCGGCAAATGCGCCGGCGCGTCCATCGTCACATCGGGTGGGGAGAACTGCTCCCTGCTCCCAGCTCCCTGCTCCCCATGTTTCAGCCCGCGTACCGTTTCTTCCAGCCACCGCAGATACATGTCGAAGCCGACGGCCTGCACGTGCCCCGACTGCTCGCCTCCGAGCAGATTCCCCGCGCCACGGAGCTCCAGATCCCGCAGCGCGATGCGATAGCCTGATCCTAGATCAGTATGATGCTCGAGCACCTGCAAACGTTCCTCCGCCTGGGCATCGACCTGATCGGGTACGAGCAGATAGCAGAATGCCCGCCGGTGGCTCCGCCCCACCCGCCCGCGTAGCTGATACAGCTGGGCGAGACCGAAGCGGTCGGCCCGGTCCACGATCATCGTGTTGGCGTTGGGCACGTCGAGGCCCGATTCGACAATCATCGTGGAGACGAGGATATCCACCTCGCCACGCACGAACTGGCCCATGACGGCCTCGAGATCCGTCTCGCGCATCTGCCCGTGCGCCACCGCGAGCCGCGCGCGCGGCGCGAGCGAGCGCACCCGCGCCGCCACGGTTTCGATCGTCTCGATGCGGTTGTGGACGAAATAGACCTGGCCGCCGCGATCCAGCTCCCGTGCAATCGCCTCCTCGAGAAGCGCATCGTCCCAGGGCTCGACGAACGTCAGGACGGGAGAGCGGTCCTTCGGCGCGGTCTCCAGCAGCGCGAGGTCGCGCAGGCCGGCGAGGGAGAGGTGCAGGGTTCGCGGAATCGGTGTGGCGGTGAGCGTCAATACGTCCACGCTCAGCTTGAGCGCCTTCAGCCGCTCCTTGTGCCGCACGCCGAAGCGATGCTCCTCGTCGACCACCAACAGACCAAGATCCTTGAACGTGACGTCCGCTGAGAGCAACCGGTGGGTCCCGATTACGATATCGACCTCGCCGGCGGCGAGGCGCTCCACCAGCGGAGCAGTCTCCTTGGTGCTGCGAAAGCGTGACAATACCTCGATGCGCACCGGGTAATCGGCGAGCCGCTCGCGAAACGTGCGGCCGTGCTGCTCGGCGAGAATCGTCGTGGGCACGAGGACCGCGACTTGCTTCCCCGCCTGCACCGCCTTGAATGCCGCCCGCACGGCGACCTCGGTCTTCCCGTATCCGACGTCGCCGACGAGCAGCCGGTCCATCGGGCGGGCACGCTCCATGTCCCGCTTGACCTCGTCCGAGGCGCGTCGCTGGTCCGTGGTGTCTTCATAAAGGAAGGCGGACTCCAGCTCCCGCTGCCACGGCGTATCGGGAGGGAAGGCAAAGCCCGTGGCGAGCTGACGTCGCGCGTAGAGGTCCAGCAACTCCGCGGCCATCGCCCGGATCGCGGCCCGCGTCTTGTCCCGCTGCCGCTGCCAGGTCTTGGCGCCGAGCCGGTGGAGACGCGGCGGCGGCGCGTCGCCGTCGCCCGCGGTGCGGTAGGGCTCAAGCTGATCGATCCGGTAGAGCGGCACGTTGAGCCGGTCCCCACCTTCGTACTCCACGACCGCGACCTCGAGCGTCACCCCCTGCGCGCCGACGGCGATCGTCTGCAGGCCGCGGTAGATCCCGATCCCGTGCTCCAGATGCACGACGTACCCGCCCGGGGTCAGTGGCCGCGAGGCGGCGGTCGAGACGGCGCTGCGATAGCGACGCGGGCGCCGCAGCCGTCGTGCCCGGCGGAAAATCTCGTGATCGGTGAGGACTCGCAGCGTCGGCATGATGAAGCCACCGTCGAGGGCGCCGACCGCCAGCGTCGCACGATCAGAGCCGATCAGCTCTTCCAATCGCTCGAGCTGTCCCTCGTTGTCGCAGAGGATCACGGTCGGCGGAGGCTGGGCGACGATCTGCCGCAGCCGCTTCAAGTCACGGTCGATGTGCTCGGGCGGGCCGAGTGGAAAGCGCTGCTCGGTCTCCGCATCCGATACCGCGATGCGGGCCAGGCCGTCCAGCCGTGCACGCCATGCTCCCGGGTCTATGAGCAGGTCCTCACGGGCCGGCGGCTCTTCTCCCATCCGGCGGGCGACCTCGAGATGGTGCGCCGCATCCGCCCACGCTCGTTCGACCTCGCGCTCCACGGCGGATTCCTGATCCGTGATGACGATCGTGTCGGTCGGCAGCAGATCCAGGAGATTCTTGCGAAGGGGGGCGCCATGCTGCGCCCCCGCCCTGAAGTGGCCCCGTACCGATTCCGCACGCACCGGGAGAACGGTCACGCGATCCAGCGCGTCGCCCGAGCGTTGTGTGTCGAGATCGAAGCTGCGCACCGAGGCGACCTCGTCGCCCCACCATTCGATGCGCGCCGGCGCCGCCATGCCGAATCCGTATACGTCGAGGA
>WNGG01009425.1_pt1 | contig 10677 bp, 11 predicted proteins | sample 5400661 | NCBI WGS metagenome assembly WNGG01 (sample SAMN13153372, study PRJNA577476) | soil metagenome | isolation source: 100 cm soil or saprolite under Garry oak tree replicate 1 | place: USA:California | collected 2016-06-15
TTATGGCCCAGCGGGAAGAACGCGTTCAGCACGATCCGGTCCACGCAGTCATAGGAGCCGGTCAGCAGATCCCCGTACCGCTCGCAGAAGTCATCAGCCACGCACCGAACGTGCCAGGCTCATCGCGGCCCGTCAGCCGAACTGCCCGAAGGGCCACTCCTTCCGGGCGAAGTCCCGGACGGAGCGTAGCGGGGCTTGGTTATTGGGACTTTGACATTCATCTTGAGTTTTCAGGCCGGTTATATGGGCATGACGCGCAGGTCGGCGCTGGTCAGGCGGCTGCTGGTAGCCGTGCGGCGGCGAGGCGCCGGGTGACTTCGCCGTCGATGACGCGGAGGGCGGCGCGGAGCGGGGACGGCGCCTGGGGCTGGTCGCTGGCCATAAGCGGGCGCAGCACGCGGTCGTGGACCTTGGTGTAGAAGACCGCGAACCGCAGGCCGTCGGGGGTGAGGGCGTACAGGTTGCGGTGCGGGATGCGGGCGATGAACCCGTTGCGGGCCAGGCGCGAGAGGTCGTAGGAGGCCTGGTTCATGGTGTAGGCGGTGCCGAGCAGCCCGGTCATCAAGGCTCGCAGGCTCTCGTTCGTGATGCCGGTGACGGCGTACAGCGTATTGGCGAGGGCGCCGGCCAGGGCCATGACTCGGGGGTCCCCGAACCGTAGTCCTGGGGCCCTCCAGCCATCACCGGTGAGGGTGGGCTGCGATATCCGCGCAAAGGCTGGACTATCGAAGACACATCCCTGGCCGACCTTTTCAGTCTCCAGCAGCCGGGCGTTGATCGCACGCGCCCGGGCCTGCAATTCGGGGAGGTTGTGCAGGCGGCGGGCGCAGCCGAGGTCACCGGGCGAGCTCACCACGGTCTCCACCCTCAGGGCCCGGCCGTCCTTCAGGTACTGTTTCACCCTGGAGTGGCGCCAGAACGCGTTGATGGTGACGCCGCTGGCGTTGCGGTCGATCGCGGTCTTGAACACCCCGCCGGCCTGGTCCTTGGCCTTGCGGCCCCGGGGTGAGCGCTTGAACAAGATCTCCACATGCTCGGGGCGGCCAAGGTCGAGGTTGTCGGCGACCAGCGCCTCAAAGAACGCCCGGGCCTGGCGGGGAGCACCGAACACCATGGTCCGGGACACCTCGACCTGGCGCATCGACAGCTCCCACCAGTACCCGGCCGCCCGGTCAGCGGCAGTCAGCGGCTGCGGCAGCCGCGACGCCCACCGGCCGGAGAACGCCTGGATGTCGCCGGGCCCGAGCCGGTCGCAGACCGCCTGCAGCGCGGCAGGATCGCCGCAGGAGGCGAACCCGCCGGCAGCTCGGTGAAGCCGACCCCGGCGCTGGCTGCTGCCCGCTTGGAACGCTCATGACCGTTGAGCCAGGCCTTCACCGGATACGGGAGTACGCGCAGACCTTGATGAACCCAGGGCCGCACCGCTCATCCCAGACATAAAAGTAATAGCAGGTCACGCGACGCTCGGCCTTGGCGAAGGAGAACTGCGGGGCCTGGATGGGTCGGTGTCGCGCTTGCGCGCATCCCACACCAGCTGGTACTCCTGCGCCCAGCCGATCGCCGCCACGCCTGGCCGCCCAGCACGTGCGGCCCGCGCTAGCAGCGGGCGCATCACGTCGATCTTCCGGGCGCCCTTCTTGAACTTGACCACCGGGATGTCGTTCATCTCGGCGAACCGGGCCACTGCCTGGCGGAACCGGGTGCCGATCTTCTCAAACACCGCCGGGGAAGCAACCGGGTCGCGGGCTTTGGCATAGCCGAGGCTGGCCAGGGACCCGGCGGCGCGCAGCAGGTTGTGGGCGATTGCGGCCGACCCGACGCGCGACTACCTCGAAGGCCGCCGAGCTGGGCAGACGCGCAGCTGGCTCGAGGCGGAAGACGAGCGGCAGTCCTGAGCGCCTCCCGATGCCGGTTACCTATCAGTGACGGATTCGACCACCTGGTGGGCGAGCGTAGCCTCGGGTCTTCGTCCGCTAAAACCGGCGGCTCGGAAACACGTCCGGCGAGGGCAGCCTGCGTGCGCGTCCCGAGCTTGATCTGGAAGGAGATGTCGATGGGCAGGATCGCAGTACATGAGTTCATCACCCTGGATGGCATCACGGGGAATCCATCCTGGGCCTCTGATTACTCATTCGACCCGGGCATGGGAGAGGCGATCGCCGCGATCATGAGTTCCAGCAAGGCGATCTTGCTCGGACGCCGGACCTACGAGGAATTCGCCCCGTCCTGGTCAACGAGGACGGCGGAGGACGACCCCGGCGCGCCGTTCATGAACGACACCCCCAAATACGTCGTCTCGTCTTCGCTGCAGGCTGCGGACTGGGGTCCCTCGACCATTCTTCCCTACGCCCCGGATGCTATCGAGAAGCTCAAGAACCAGATCGACGGCACCATCTATGTCAGCGGCAGCGGGACGCTCGTCCGGGCGATGCTCGCCGACGGCCTGGTCGATGACCTGCACCTGTTCGTGTATCCGCTCGCGCTCGGCAGCGGCCAGCGGCTGTTCGCCGACGCCGCCCCGCCAGCGAAGTTCGCCCTGGCCAGCTCGGTGGCCTATGACAACGGGGTCGTCTACCTCGCCTATACCCGCGCCGAGTCAGCGTCGGCCGCGTGACGGCATCGACCGCGGAGAAGGGAGCATCACGGTGCGGACAGCACTCGATGGCGACCGGGTGGGCGGTGCGGGCAGTTACGTGCGGGTGAACGGGCTCGACGTGTATTGTGAGATCCACGGCTCAGGGTTCCCGCTGGTCCTCCTGCATGGTGCCATGGGAACGATCGACAGCTGCTTCGCGGACCTCTTGCCAGCTCTTGCGACAGCACGCCAGGTTATCGCTATCGAGCTGCAGGGTCACGGTCACACCGCCGACGCCGACCGGCCATTGTCATACTCGCAGATGGCCGCCGATGTTGCCGGTGTTCTCGAGGCGCTCGGCGTCGGAACGGCCGATCTGGTTGGTTACAGCCTGGGCGGCGCCGTCGGCCTGGAGCTGGCGATGCAGCGTCCAGAAATGGTGCGGCGCCTGGTCTACGCGGGCGGTACCTCGTACCGGCGCGATGGTCTGTACCCCGAGGCGCTCGCTGATCCAGAAGCTGGCGCGGACGATCTCATCGGCTCCCTGTGGCATCAGGCGTACCAGCGCGTGGCTCCCGATCCCGGCCACTGGCCGGTCCTGGTAGCCAAGACTCAGCAGCTTGACCTGACGTTCGATGGCTGGACCGAGGCCGAGATCCGGTCACTGGCGATGCCGGTCCTGCTGATCATCGGAGACTCGGACATCGTCCGGCCCGAGCACACGCTGGCGATGTTCCGCCTGCTTGGCGGCGGCGTCGTCGGCGACATCGCGGGGCTCCCGGCTTCGCGGCTCGCCATACTGCCCGGCACCTCGCACGTCGGATTGCTCGACCGTACGGACTGGCTTCAATCGATGATCCTGGAGTTTGCGGGCTCGCCCTAGCTCCGGATCCTGTGCGGCCCGGTCAGGCTGATAGAGGCGGCCGTCAGCCGGGCCACTGTGGGAGAGTGCCTTGCGCGAAGATGAGAGCGGACACCCTCGCGGCTGCGCCGAGTTCGGCCGGATGCTGGCCAGCCTTCGGCTGGACCGGGACTTGTCGCAGGAGGAACTTGATCTGCTCGGTCAGGGTGGTCAGGACGGCGAGCATGGCCCGGGTGATGTGAGCTTGCGCAGTGCCGTCGTCGCCGGCGGCGCCGCGGGGCGCGGCGGCCGGGCGGGCGTGCAGGACAGCTGGTTCGGTGCGGCCGCAGTAGCCGGCGCTGGCCGCATGAGAGGCTGGGCAGGCTCGGGTCGTCGGCAATGGGAGATGGCGGCGGTCGGATCGGTGCATAATGATTGACCTGTCGGTTGTCTATGACCAGCCGTCGCAGGTCGTTGCGGATGACTCCGGTCGCCTGACCGTGGCTCTGGCCACGCTGTCGCCGAGGCTCGGTGGCGTGCCGGTGTTCTTCGATGGCTGGGCGGGCCGACCACGGCTGGTCGCGGCGTTGCTGCTCAGCATCGCGGCGGTGGCGCGGGCCAGGTACTTCATGCCGGTTTCGCCCCGTCTACTCGACCCGGTGCTCACCAGTGGTGACGAGCTGCTGCGCATCGAGGCGTTCTCGTCATGCTGCGGCGTGTACGCCCGCGTCGATCTGCAGGGTGACCACCTGGGCGAGACCGCGATCGGCACCGGCACGACCAATGTCGACCTGGGCCAGGAGATCCGGGATGCACTGGCCCGCGTGGACGACACGACCGAGATGAGACTGTCGGTGGGCAGCGCGGGGCTGCGTGTGACGACGAGGGCCGGATCGGCCGTGGAGCGTAAGGTCAGGTTGCCCATCCGGTGGGTCAAGGGTCTGGGCGAGGCGGCGCTGGCGCAGGTCGGCATGCGGCTTCTGGCGCAGATCGGGCCGGTTGGGGCCCGTCGGCTGCTGGACGCGCTGCCACCAGCGGGTTCGGCGTCCACTCCGCCCTATGCGCTGGTACCCACGCAGGCTGGTTACCGCTTCTCCCAGGCGCCCAAGTCCGGCGCCGTCTGTGTGGCTGGGCCGTACCGGCTGCGCGAGTTGCGGTCGCTGGCCCGCTTCGCGACTGGGCTGCGGATCTGGGCCCGGCCGGGCAGCGGAGCGCGCAGTTGCGCCTTCGAGCTCACCGTCCCGGGCGCCCGGGTGTGGTTCGTGCTCAGCCCGGACGTGGCGCGCGGTTTCTCCGGTGAAGGCGCGGCGCTGGACTTGCTCGCAGATGCGTCCACCGTGGCGGAGGCGGTGGCGCTGCGCGGACATCTGGGGTGGCGGGCGCGCCTGGATGAGGATGGGCTCGCGGGACTTGCCGATACGTCGCCGGCGCGGGTACAGGCATTGCTTGCGGTGCTGGGCAGCCAGGGGCTCGCCGGTCGCGACCTGGCCACGGACGCGTGGTTCCGCCGCGACCTACCCTTCGCCCAGGAGCTGATACCCAGGCTAGCGCCGCGAGTGGGCAGGGCGGCCACGATCACCCGGGCCGATGTCGAGATTCGTGAGCTGGACGCCGGCGGCCACGAGGTGTTCGTACGAAGCGGCGACATCGAACACCGCGTGGTCCTCGACGGCGACTCGGTGCGCTGTACCTGCCAGTGGTACACCCGGCATGCGGGTTCGCGGGGGCCGTGCCGGCATGTGCTGGCCACCCGTGCCTACCTTCGGGAGGCGTAATGACGACCGCCACCGTCCGATTGCGCGAGGTCATAGAACAGGCCGACCGGCGCAGCCTCGTCGAGCTGCTGGCGCCGCTCGATGAGGCGGCCCGTGCCGGCCTGGCGCCGATCGCGGGAAGCGCCTTCGCGGAGGCCAAACGCCGGCACGACGGGCTGCTGTACAGTCAGGTTCCGGACTCGAGCAACCTGGCCGAGGCCCGCCAGTGGTTCGATCGGATAATCACGGCGGCGCTGGCCTGGCTCGGCACGGGCGACATCGCCGATTTCCCGCCGCCGCGCGAGTACGGCCATCCGCAATGGTACGAACGCTTCGATTTCGAGCGGACCTTCGGCACCGACGAGCTGCACCGCATCCTGCTCGACCGCCGGTCGGCCTGGCTGGCGGAGCTGGTCGCGCAGTACGTCACCGACTACCACTGGGACTCGGCCTGGCGGCTGGTCATCGACGGTGCCCTTCCCCGGCCGACGGATGACGCCTACCTGCGCGGCATGGCCGACCATGCGGCGTGGCGGCCCGAGCCTGGGCTGGCGGGCATGGTGCTGCGCGACCCGGCTCTGCTGACGGTCGATCTGCCGGCGCTGCTGGAGCTGCCAGACGGCCTGTCCCGGATCGTCTCGCGTGATATGCGGATCGCCGCCCCGGATTGGCGCCACACCTGGTTGCCCGTCCTCAACGCGCACTTCCCACCGGGACATCCGATCCGGGACCGGATCCTGGACCAGCTACTCGAACTGCTCTCCGGCGACCTGAACGGGCCCGACGCCGCCAGACTGCACAAGTTCCTCGACAAGCTGGCTCCGACCCCCGACGAGCTGACGGTGCGACGACGGGCGCTGTTCGCGCTCGTCGCCCACCGGGTACCCGGGATAGTCAGCTACGCCATCCGGATCCTGGCCCGGCTCGGCCGCGCCAACCGCATCCCGGCAGCCGAGCTGATCGGCGCGGTGGAGCCCGCCCTCCTTGCCTCGGCCAAGACCACGGCTACGGCCGCGCTCGCCATCGCCACCTCGGCGGTGCGCCGCGATCCCCGGCTGCAGCGGCGCGCGCTCGAGTCGTTCGCGGCAGCCGCGGCCCACCCGCACTCGGAGGTACAAATCGCCGCGATCGAAGCGGCGGCGCCGCATCTGGTGGCGTATCCCGACATCGCGGCGCGCCTCAGCGACCTGCTTCCCGAGCTGTCCGCCACCGCCACGCAACGCCTGCGCGCCGCTCTGCCGCACTGGCCGGCCGCCGACCCAGCGGCGCCAGCCGCCGGCCCCGATGACCTGACACGCCGGACGGAGAAGTTCCCGCCCGAGGTCGCCCACGCGTTCGGCCTGGACACGGCGGTTGAATCGGTCCGCCGGGGTGGCGAGCCCCCGGCCGTACCGCTGCGGCCGGGGGCGGCCGCAAGTAATGCCGCGATACGGCCGGTGTCCGGCACCGACGAACTCATCGAGGTACTGCTGCGCGTGGTCGACGGCCGAGGAAGCATCGTCGACCTTGAACGCGCGCTCGACGGGTTGGCGAGCATCGGTCCCCGCTGGCCGGATGATTTCGGCCGGCGGGCCGGGCCGCTGGTGACGCGCGTCAACCAGCACTTCGCGCGCGACGCCCCGGACTGGGGTGAGCGGCCCAGCGCCGACATGTGCCTACTCGTGGCGAGCTGGATCCAGCCCGAGCGGGGCGCGGGAACGGCCCACCCGGTCACGACTCCGTACACCTGGCTGGCCGGCCGGATCCGCGAGGTCGCCCTCGGCCTCGGCGACCCGGATCCCAAACCGCTGCTCGCCCTGCCGACCGACCATCGGGGCTGGATCGATCCGGCCGTTCTCGTTCAGCGAGCCGACGCGGCCGGCGGTGCGATCAGCTGGCCAATCGACACCGCCGTAGCCCTGGCACGGCTCGCGCCATGCGGGCGGAGCGCGGCGCTACACCACGCCACCGACTTGCCCGGTGAGCTTGGCCGCGCGGTGCGGGCCGCTCTCGGCGGGGACGACGACCTGTCCGACCTCCCCGACGTGGTGGCCGGCGTGATCAGATGGCTGCGCGGCGAAGCGCACGAAGGGCCGCCGTACTTGTTCGGGGCCGTCGAACGGGACGAGGTACCCCGCAAGTCCTCCCGCGAGCTGGCCATCGAGGTCAGCATGCAGCCGCCGCGCGTCATCGACGCCGATGGGGTGCGCACGTTGGACTGGAGCCACCTGCCCGCTTATCGGGAGATGCGGGCTGCGTTCGCATACGAGCACGGGGAAACGTATGCCCCTGGCTGGGCCGCGACGCTGTGGCCCGGTGACCGCCGCTGGCTATGGCACGATGACGTGACCGCCACACCTACCCTGCGGCTGCTGCTCGACCCGGACGAGCCCGTACCGCCGGAGGCGCTCGTCGCCGTGATCCGGCAGACCGGCCGTCGGAAGCCCGAAGAACGCGCACTCGCGGTCGACATCATCATCCAGGCGATCGGCGACGCCAGGGTGACCAGCACCGAACTCGCCAGCGGGCTGCACACCACCGTCGAAGCCGGGACAACGGTCTCCAGCGGGCGCCTTGTCACCCTTCTCCAGCAGACAGCCGTCGGTTCGGCTCTGCACCGTGCCGTGGTACGCGCGGCCCTTATCGCCGTACTCCCGACTTGGCTGAGCCGTCTGGCCGGCCAGCAGATGTACGGGCCGCTGGCCATGCTCGATGAGGTGTGCGCTATCGACATCACCCCCGTCACGGACCCGAAGACCCGTGCCTTCTTGAGCGCACTCGCCACCGGCAGGTCAAAGACCGCGACCGTCACCCGCCGGCTGCTCAACCGAGAACCGGCGGCCGGGCACGACCGCTCGGACGCCGAGCCTGGCCCGCCGCCGCGCTCGCCGCCGCGCTCGCCGCCCGGATCGAACGCGCCGAACGCTGACCGGTCGGCGAATAGCCGACGTCGACGACGCGCGGGAGGAACGGCCATGCGCGAACAGCGCATGGCGCAGCCGGGACAGCCCAGGCCGCTGGTTCCTTTTTCGCTCTCCTTGTGGCGGGCGTCATGCTCTGGCACCACGATTACCAGCGGAGGCTGAACGCAGCCGAAACGGTCAGGCAGGAGAAGCTGTACAGGCAGTCCTGCCTGGAGGCGGCCGATACCATGACGGGCCATCAGTTCGAGGAGGCAACGCCGCCTCTCCCGACCGGACCCGCTGCCGAGGCGCCGTAGCGGCCACTCCGACGCCTCGCGCTGCTCCGCGTTTACCACGGTAGTCGATATAAGCGCCGTAGCTTAAAAGGCAATGTTGAGCCTGCCCCGCAACCTCAACGCAGGAATTCGGGGTCAGTCCGGCCTCCGCCGTAAGCCCCTCCACCTTGCTGGCCGCTGCCACCCGAGTCAGCGCAGGCCGTCCGCAACCGCCGGCTATGGCCGTCCGCCTCGGAATGGAGGCACACAATAGGTTTACCTCAGCGCTGTAGCTCATAGAGCAATGTGGGGATACGGTCGGACACGAAAATTGTACATGGACGCTCGATTTTTGGGCATGACGGAACGTCACCCGAGCCCGGCCTTGGCCGAGCGCATGGCAGGTCTAACGCAGGTCCATCAAAGGTCCAAACAGGCAGTGCGACCCAGGTCGCGGGACAGCAAGCAGATTCGCCGCGAGCTACCGGAGCGGCAGTGCATCACATATAACAACGGCAAGCCGCTCAGCCAGACGAAGCGCTGATCACCGCAGCGGCAGCAACCCGGCTATCCCGCCGCGAGATCCCGGTCCGGCAGAGAGGCACTGCGCCGAAATAGCGTCCTGCCAGTGCCCCCGCGGACCTTCCCCTGCTTGAGGATCGTATCGATCGCGTGCTGCGCCGACACAAGGTCGGTCACGGCGACTAGCTCCGGCCACCGGAAGTGCTTCCCGGTGGCCTGCGCCCGTGGCGGACCCGCGAACAGCCACCGCTCGCCGTACTTCCCGGCCAGGTGTGCCATCGCCGCAGCCCGGCGGAAAGCGGACAGCCCCTGGGCGTCATCCAGCGACATCCCCTCGGGGCGCTCGAAGAACATGAAGTGGCGCAGCGCCTGCTCGCCGAACGGCAGCAGCGCCAGCCGCACCCCTGCCGGGTAATGACGTGCCGGGTGCGGAAAGTTCGGCCGCGACAAGTGCGGCGCTGCGCCCACCGCTGACAACAGGTTCTGCACCAGCGCCAGGTGCAACATCTCTTGCGTGGCCACGCGCGAGATCACTTTCCGGCAGCGCTGCACGGCGACGAGCTTCGCGGCGGTCAGCCCTTCGCCGGCCGACTGCTTGAGCGAGAAGGCGGCTCGCACAGCATGTAGATCAGCGCCTCCCGGTGCTCGATCACGAACGGCGCCTCGGGCGCGGCCAGGCCGCCGCGGGTCGCGATCACCGGCGCCAGCCTGCCCTGGCCCGCACCGGGCAGCCTGTCACCGGCCCGTCGGGCCGCATCCCGCGGAGTGCCGGCCGGTACCTTGCCGGAGTCGCTCATGCTCGCTCCTTAGCTTTCGGCCAGAGCCGGTCGCGACGATACCGGCCGGCAGGGGGGAACGGAACCTGTCACTCATAGGCAGCCGCGCCGTCAGGGTGCTGGCGCGGCCGGGCCCGGTTCGCCGCGGCAGATGACGCCGAGTTCGGGTAGCCCGCTACCGGCGGCAGCCGGCGCTGCGCGGGCTGACGAAGAGCGGGGCCGCGGTGTCGCGGCTGGACAGCCCCTGCGCGCTCGGGCCGGCGGCCAGCTCGGCGCGGGTTTACCTATGCGTGACGGATTCCGCTTCCTGCGCTGGCGGATAGCGTCGTGAACCGCCCCGGTCAGCGTCGGCCGTCAAGCTCCGCCCGCGTCGGCGCTGTCCGGCATCCAGCCGACAGCGGTGGCCGGAATATGGTCACCCGCGCCCGCCCGCCGGAGGGACGACGATGCCTGCACTGCCGTGGATATCCGGCCGGGCAGCCGAGCCGGACCGTGAGTACCTCGTGCTGGCCAGCGCGCTTCCGCTGCGCCGGCTCTGGTCCACGCCGCGTTTCCTGCGGATGGTCCTGAACGTCCGCCGGCAGCTCGCTGGCGCGCCGGGGCTGGTCGGTTACTCGCTGGACGCCCGCCCGCTCGCCCGCCGGTACTGGATCTTGTCGGTGTGGGAGGACCGTGACGCACTGTCCCGGTTCGTCGCTGCGAACCCGCACGCGGCGGTGATGACCAGGCTTCGGCCGCACATGGGCGTGACCCGCTTCACCACCTGGCAGCTGACGGGCGCAGACCTGCCGCCGGGCTGGCCGGATGCGCGCGCTCGGCTCGACCGGGAGGCCCGCTGACCGACGTGAGAGAGCGGATGCAATGCGAAAAGCAGCGGGATCGATCCTGGCGCGAGTCCCTCCCGGCCGCCGTGGCAGCCGATCTCGCAGATACCGGCAGATTGATGAGTGCCAAATGCCGGTTGAGCTGCCTGGTTCGTTTCGGATCGCCATGCGAGGCTTGCCGCGTTCACCGGCGCACCCGTGCGTTTGCCACGACCCTCCATGCGTCGC
>WNGG01024471.1_pt1 | contig 10677 bp, 13 predicted proteins | sample 5400661 | NCBI WGS metagenome assembly WNGG01 (sample SAMN13153372, study PRJNA577476) | soil metagenome | isolation source: 100 cm soil or saprolite under Garry oak tree replicate 1 | place: USA:California | collected 2016-06-15
TGCTGGTACTCTCGGCCTTCCCGGCACTCAGGACACCCAGCACGAGGGCGGCCCGGTCCCGGCAGACGTGCTCCATTTGAACACGAACGTCGCGCCCACAACTGGGACCGGTTCATACAGCCCGCTTGGCGCCTTCGGAGGGGACGTCGCTGGCTTCCCGAATGGCCGCCGCGTCGGCGATGACGTGCTCGATATCGACGCTCGTGCAGCCGCAGGTGGCATCCTACATCTCCTTGGGGCCATCAACTGCCCTGCTTCCCTGGGCATCTCCGACAACGTCCAGGCAAACGATGTTCCATATCTTGATCACTTCCCGTATCTTGGCCTGCCCCACCAGGGGTACAACCATGAGCACGACCACGGCGTGTCGGTGTTTAGCGTGGCAACGCTTGGGATGGGCCTGCTCGGATTCATCCTCGCGGTCGCTGTGGCTGGCCCGCGCGTGATCGGCTCAATCCGGAAGCGAATCCAAGGGTAGTGCCGATTCCGGGAGGGGCCGTCCGCCCCGGCGGCCCCTCCCAGCCGACGGGACAGTCTATGAGCAGGGTGAATCGTCTCGCAGGAGTGACAGCAGTCCTCCTACTCCTCGCCGGCGCCACTGGGTTCCTATCCATCGCGAGGTTCTTGTCTGGTTCCGAAGAGGACAATAGCGATCGCGCAGCCCCTATCGCGTCAGCGGCGGATCGGGCAATCACTCAGCTCCAACAGCGTCTTGCCAGCAAACCGAATGATCTCGTATCTCTTGACGGCCTTGGATCTGCTTACCTGCAAAAGGCGCGAGAGAGCGGCGACCCCGCCTTTTACACGAAAGCCGGGGGTCTGTTTGACAAGGCGCAGGCGATCGACCCAACTGACCAAGAGGGCATCACCGGTGCAAGCAGGTTGGCTGCGGCCCGTCATGACTTCGCCCGGGCGCTGGAACTGGCCCAGCAGGCTCTCCGGCTGGACCCAGACGACCCAGACATTCAGGGCGCACTTGGCGACGCGCTCGTCGAGCTCGGCCGCTACGACGAGGCGAGGTCTGCCTTCCAGCGCATGCTCGATGCTCGTCCCGATCTCAACGCTTACGTCCGTATAGCCTATGTCCGCGAGCTTTACGGCGATTCAGTTGGGGCGATAGAAGCGATGAAACTCGCCGTTGAAGCCGTCCGTCCTGGTGGCGAGACCGCCGCGTGGGTGCACTGGCAGTTGGGCAATATCTACTTCAACACAAACGCGCCGGACAACGCCGCCGCCGAGTATCGAGCTGCGCTTGACGCGTTTCCCGGATACGTCCATGCGGTCGCCGGGAATGCTCGCCTCGCCGCGGCTCGCGGAGACTACGAAAAAGCCATCGAGCTGTATCGGGATGTTACAGCCCGTCAGCCTGTCGTCGACTACGTAGCAGCCCTTGGCGACGTTTACCGCGCCGCCGGCCGCGATGGCGAAGCGCAACGCCAATACGATCTTGTCGGTGCAATCGACAGCCTCTACCGAGCGAATGGCATTGACACCGATCTCGAAATGGCTCTCTACATGGCGGACCACGATCTCAATCGCGACGATGCCCTGGGCCAGGCCCGTGCCGCATACGAAGCACGTCCCGGGAGCATCCGTGCCGCCGACGTCTTCTCTTGGGCGCTCTACAAGATCGGGAAGAACGACGAGGCGCTGAACTACTCCCGCGAGGCGTTACGCCTTGGGACGCAAGACCCGACGATCCTCTTCCACGCGGGCATGATCAACTACAAAGTCGGCGATCGAGATGCGGCGCGAGACTATCTCTCACGGGCCATCCAGATCAACCCAAGCTTCTCGATCCTTTACGGTGAACAGGCGCGGACCACACTGGAAGACCTGCAGAACGCGGTGAAAAGACAAGAATGACTCTTTCTGCAAGCGCTGAATTCTCCCGGCCCTCCGCACCGGCCTCGCTTTGATCAAGTCAGTCGCTTGCATCCGCGTAGCGGCTGAAGCCCACCACCGGGCAATTTCACAATCACCTGTGGTACATTGGCTGGCGCACGCTGATATCCAGGGGGAATCAATGGCGTCTGTCTCGAAGGCTTACGAAACGCTGCTTTACGAACCGGACGGTAATGTTCTCGTAATCACTCTCAACCGGCCGGAAAAGCTGAACGCGTGGAACGGCAAGATGGAGAGCGAGTTTCTAGATGCTCTCGACGCTGCCTCCTCCGACGCTGCGATACGAGCAATCGTGGTCACGGGAGCCGGCCGCGCCTTCTGCGCAGGCGGAGACATAAGCGCCTGGTCTGAAGACCTGACTTCCGGTAACAGTCGCAGACAGGCTTCCCCGCTGCTTGCCCGCGACGGAAGCCCGGAAGTGCCCATCGCGCTCGCCCGGAGCAAACCCGTTATTGCCGCCATTAACGGACACGCCGTTGGCATCGGCCTGACGGTGACGCTCGCTTGCGACATGCGAATCGCGTCTGAGCGCGCCCAATTCTCCGCTCGTTTCGTAAAAGTGGGCCTTACGCCGGAATGTGGCAGCACCCGCTACCTTCCATTGGTCGCCGGAATGGGAAACGCGCTTTTTATGGCTTTGACGGGGCGGATGATCGATGCCACTGAGGCCAAGGAACGGGGCATCGTGGACCGCGTAGTACCCCACGACTCGCTCTTACAGGAAGCGATGGCGCTTGCGGATGAAATCGCTGCGAACCCTCCGTCAGCCGTTTGGCTGGCCAAGCGGCTGATCCATGAGAACGCCAATGAAAGCAACCTGCGACGTGTCGTCACGGCCGAGGGGTTTGCGATCCGTGAAGCCCGGCGGCAGCCGGACCATGCCGAGGCCGTGCAGGCGTTCGTCGAGAAGCGAGCGCCTAACTTCGGGGGCTAACAAATCGACCGTTGGGGGATGACATATCCGCTCGAAGGGATTCCTCTCTCCGAGCACGAACCCGTTCTCCGGACTGCGGAGGAACTTGGCTACACTGATGCTTGGACGGCTGAGGTCAACGCGAACGATGCCTTCACGCCGCTCGCTGCGTTCGCCACATGGGCTAAAAACACCAGGCTCGGCTGCGCAATCGCCAACATTTACACCCGCACGCCAACACTGCTGGCCCAGACGGCATCCGCTTTGGCGGATCTCGCCGCCGGGCGGTTCTGTCTCGGAATCGGGACGAGCTCGCCTGCCATCGTCGAGAACTGGAACGGCGTCGCTCTCGAGCAGCCGGTCGCGCGCATGCGTCAGACGCTTGCTTTCCTCAAAGAGGCACTCACCGGCGAAAAGATGGCCGCCACGATCGGGCCGTATAACATTCGTGGCTTTCGCCTGGCGCGACCCCCGAGCGCGCCGCCGCGTGTTTACGTTGCCGCGTTGAGAGAGAAGATGCTGCGTTTAGGCGCGGCCGAAGCGGACGGTGTCATCACGAACTACATATCTCCCGATGACGCTCGGAAGATCTCGGCCGTAGCCAATGACGCTGCGAAGGCGGCCGGCAAGGAGGCGCCGGATATAGCCTGCCGCATATTCGTTATTGCGACTGAGGACGAGAACGCCGCTCAGATGATCGGGCGCTTCATCGTCTCCGGTTATCTCACGACTCCCTATTATTACGCGTTCCACGAGTGGCTCGGCCGTGGCGACGCGCTCGCCCCAATGATGAAGGCCTGGCAGTCCGGCGAGCGTCAGCAGGCAGTTGCCCTGGTGCCGACGCGGGTCGTCGAGGAGATCTTCGTCTACGGCAGCCCGGAGGCGTGCCGGGAGAAGATCCGAGGTTATTGCGAAAACGGGATAACGACGCCCATTATGAATATCATCCCGACAGTCAGGGAGCCGACGGGGCAGCGAGAACAATGCATTGCCTGGCTCGAAAAGCTGGCGCCCAGATAAGGAGGAGCAGATGCCCGACCTAAAGATGACGCCCGAAATAAGAGAGATGCGACAACGAGTCAGTGCCTTCATGGAGGAGAACATCTATCCGAACGAGGGCCCTCTTTCGGAGCACAATGGTGAATCAGAAGCGCTAATGAAAGAGCTTCAGAGCAAGGCCAAGGCGATAGGCATCTGGGCGCTGCATCTGCCCGCAGAGGCCGGTGGGCAGGGAATCGGCTTCATGCCGTATGTGTACGTCAACGAGATTCTGGGCCGCAGCCCCTACGCGCCACGCGCGTTCGGGTCGCAGGCGCCGGATTCGGGCAACGCCGAGATCCTCTGGCAGTTCGGTACGGATGAGCAGAAGGCGCGCTGGCTGCGACCACTCGTCAATGGTGACATCAGATCGTGTTTCTCAATGACTGAGCCAGAGGTCTCGGGCGCGGACCCGACCGGACTTCAGACGCGCGCCGTGCGCGACGGTGATGAATGGGTGATCAACGGGCACAAGTGGTTTACGAGCGGCGCCATCGGGGCCTCGTTCGCGATAGTCATGTGCGTCACCGATCCCGATGGTAATCCGCACCGCAGGATGAGCCAGATAATTGTCCCTACCGACGCCCCGGGTTTCGAAATCGTCCGGCCGGTTCCTGTGATGGGGGAAACCGCCGGCGCCCACTGCGAGATTTATTATCGGGATTGCCGGGTGCCCGTCACTTACACCCTGGGCCAGCCGGGAGATGGATTTCTTATTGCGCAGAAACGGCTGGGGCCCGGGCGCATTCATCACTGCATGCGTTGGCCGGCACTCTCGCCGACAAGCAGACGGTACAAAACTGGATCGCCGATTCCATCGCCGAAATCCAGGCGGCGCGCCTGCTCACGGTGCACGCCGCGCAGAAGATCGACAGCGGCGAGGACCCCCGCGTTGAGATATCGGTAATCAAGTTCTTCGGCGCGAAGGTTCTGCACGATGTAATCGACCGCGCGATCCAGGTTCACGGCGCCCTCGGTGTTTCCGGCGACACGCCCCTTGAATCGATGTACCGTCAGGCGCGCGCAGCGCGCATATACGATGGACCTGACGAGGTGCATCGTATGGTCGTCGCGCGCCGGGTTCTGCAGGCATTTTCCCAAGGACTCACCTGGGAATTCGAGTAGAGCGGTCGCAGGAGAGGATAACTAATCGCTGGTCTCTTCGGGTCCTGTCTGCTCGTCTGGAATGGGCTGACTCATGTGGCCGTTCGCGCGAATGCAAACGTGCTGATCGGCGTCGATCGACGCGCCGCACAGAGGACACAGCGGTCGCCCTTTCCCTATGATGTCGCTTAACTGCCCGACAAGAAACGCGCACTGATCTGGGGTCAGACGCACGCGCAGATCGGCCTCCGCCTCTTCCTCGTTCCCGAGCTCATAACTGTCCAGGACCACGGTTCGGTCAGAAGAGTCGAATCCCAGCGCAATCTTTCCTACGCGAAAATCGTGCTCCGCCGTTACTGGGAACTCGCCGAGATCAGGCGCGCCCGGCCTTTCCCGGTAGTCCATTTGCCCCAGGAGCTGCGCGAACGCTAGGTTGAGTTGCTGAAATTGCTGTTTCTCCATCCACAACGAGGCCGCATTCGTCCGCCCGCTGAGCACGCGAAGGCGAAAAGTGCGCTGCCCAGGTTCGCCGAACGTCTGCGCGTCTATCGCCCGAGCAATGCCCAGATCAACGGTCACGGCGCCGGTTTGGGGCGCACGGGCACCCGCATTGAACTGCTCAAAACACCGACCTAAACTAACTGGAGCGGGCGATGGGGATCGAACCCACGGCCCTCTGCTTGGAAGGCAGATGCTCTACCACTGAGCTACGCCCGCTCACAAGCATTATAGCGATCCATGCTCCTGTGCCGTGGCTGGTTCTAGAGCATTAGAAAATTGAAAGAATTGTTCCAGAGGTATTGAACCACTATTATCATGCTGCTAATCTAAGGCCGCAATGTTGGATGCAGTGGGAATTGTCCTCGCCCTCTTCTATGGGGGCGTGCTCCTCTGGCTGGCCGTCGGCATTACACGCCACCTCGTGCGTCTTGTGCGACCATCCCGCCCTGCGCACTTTGTGGCACTGCATATGACGGCCGTGTGGAGTGTGGGCACAGCGGCCACCCTGGCTGCTTGCGCCCTCATTCTCTACGCTCTCACCCTCATCGAGAACGTTTCGCGTTCTAGCTAGAGATCGCCGGCCTGGCCCGGCATCAGTGAGGGCGACCGAGGCGTAGGATTGCGTTTTCTCCGCCTAGGCATTCTCTGGTTCGTTCTCTTCCTTCTCGCGGCCTTTGTCTTTTTCGTCGAATTTGTCGCAAAGGTTCCTGGCAATGCCGAGCCGGTCCCCCGGCCAACGCCGCCCATCGGCATGTCTCTGCCGGCCCCCGCTTTTCCAATCCATAGTCAGTTGAGCGATTCTAGCTCGAACACGAGATCGCCGTTGTCGTAACGGACGAGCGTGCGGGCGGCATCATCCGCATACCAGGCTTTCTGCGTTCGTCCACCTGACCGGATCTCCAGGCGCCACGCCTGGAACTTACCGGCCGGCACGTTTACTTCTTCCCTCGACTTCACTGTCAGCACAACCGGCAGAAGGTCTGGCTTCGTGAGCGAGCAAGTCAGGACATCGACATACTTGAGTTCCTCGTCTTCGAAGAATTTGAGAGTTCGCCATAGGAAGAGATCAGACCAGCTGTCGTAATGCTGCGCGGGGACGGTTAGCTGATCCTTCCGATTCTCATCCTTGGCCTGTTGCTCGACCGTAACATCGTTCCCCTGGTAGGTGGCCGTGCAGTCGCGCTTGCCCTCCGGTCCATCGATCGTGCGCTGCACGACTTTCGGGTGGAGGCTCTGGGCATCAGCCTCGACTTGGATAGTATCCGTGATCTTCTGGTCGGGGATGTCGAAGCTCTGGGTCAGCACCAACGCGCCCTCACGAGCCTCGATCCGGAGTTCGCCGCTGCCCTTCGTATCGTCGTCGTGGAGCAAGCGGTAGTGGGCTGTTTCCGGCGCCGACCAAGGGATAGCAGAAAGTACATCTTGCGCCACGAGCTCATCGGAGTCACCGGAGCATGCGCCGATCAGTGCAAGGAAGACGACGAGGGCTAAGCCTGGCCGCACGCGGTCAGACGCTCGCCCGGCGCAGCGGCAGGCCCGCAGCCATGACGGACTGAACGCGGGCCACTGCCTCCTCGACTTCGGCGCGTTCAATTCCGAAGTGCGTGACCCAGCGGATCCGGCCGCCTTCATCGAAGCAGAGAACACCGTCCTCGGACAGGCGACGTACAAATGCCGCAAGGTCCCAGCCGTCTACCGTGAAGTACACGAGGTTGGTCTGCGGCGGTGGAGCCAGTTCGATCCCCGGAACCTCGGCGAGTCCTTCGGCGGCGATCCGAGCGTTCTCGTGGTCGTTGGCCAAGCGCTGGACCATGTTCTCGAGCGCGTATACACCTGCCGCCGCGAGCACGCCCGCTTGCCGCATGCCTCCGCCTAGCATCTTGCGGTATCGCCGCGCCTCCGCTATGAAGTCGCGCGAGCCGCTGAGGACCGATCCGACCGGGCAGCCGAGCCCTTTTGAAAGACTGAAGCAGACCGAATCGGCATAGCCGGCGAGGCGAGCGATCGGTACTTTGAGCGCTTCCCCGGCATTGAACAACCTCGCGCCGTCGATGTGCAGAGGGAGATGGTTCCTGTCAGCGATGGCGCGCACGGCAGCGAGGTCTTCTTCGTTGAGAACGGCGCCACCGCAGCGGTTGTGCGTGTTCTCGAGGCAGATCAGGCCGGTGCGCGGAAAATGCTCATTGTCCCCCCGAATCGCGGCCCGCAACTCGAGCATGTCGAGCCGCCCGCCCTCATCGTTTCGAATTGCTCGCAGGCCGAGGCCGCCGACCGCCCAGGCGCCGCCGACCTCGAAGATCAGCGTGTGCGATTCGTCGCCAACGATCACTTCTTCCCCGCGAGAACAGTGGGTGAGCATGGCGGTCAGGTTGCTCTGCGTGCCGCTGGTGGTAAGGAGCGCGGCTTCCTTGCCCAGCAGCTGCGCCGCCATCGCCTGGAGCCGGTTGACGGTCGGGTCTTCGCCGAAGACGTCGTCGCCGAGCTCGGCGTTTGCCATCGCCCTGCGCATCTCGGGCGAAGGCAAGGTTACCGTATCGCTTCTCAGGTCGATGATTTTCACGTCACGCCCGGCCGATCTCAGGTCGAAGTCCCGGCGCGGCCATAGTCGTCTTCCAAGCGCACGACGTCTGTCAATTCAGGCGTGGAGACCTCGAAGAAGCGGGAATCTTCGAGCGCTTCCATGCGGTGGATGGCGCCCGGCGGCAGCATCACGGTGGTGCCCGCCTGGGCGATGACCTCTTCGTACTCGCCCGGCCTGTCGACGCTGCCGAGCGTGTACTTGATACGGCCGGAGTCCACGTACTGGGTCTCGTGCTTTCGCTCGTGGTATTGGAGGCTCAGCCGGTGGCCCTTCTTGAGGACGAGCAGTTTGCCCGCGTAACGCTCGGTGTGGGCGAGCCAGCGCTCCTCGCCCCAGGGCTTTGGGACGACCTTCACGTTTTCGGGGGCGGTGATACGCGCCTTTCGGCCCTCGGATGCGGCATCACCGGGGCGGGCGTCTGACTGCATTCGGACGTGGATACGGGAGCTAGCGGGAACGCTCCCAGAGGGATTGGTAGCCCTCGCCGCCCCTTATCGCTGCGAGGACTTCCGTCTTCTCTTCGCTGATCAGCTCGCCGAAGACCTCGTTGCAGCGCTCGGTCATCGGTTCTCCTCCGAGGCTGACGAGGCGCTGCTCAATGCGGTTCCAGAGGCCCGAGTTGTGGAAGGTCTCCATGTGACGGGGCCACATGAAGGACATGATCTTCTCGGGCAGGGGGAAGCGCGGGCGGAGGCGCTTGAGGCTCTTGAAACGCTCCTCGACCGAGCCCGCCTTGGGGACTACGCCGATGAAAGGGCCTTCCTTTTCGTTGGTACGGGTATCGACGAGGAGGCGCTTGTCGACGATGGCGAAGCGGACGACCAGGACCTGCGCGCTCTCGATGACCTTGGTGACCTCTTCCATGTCCAGGCCGAAGTCATCCATGGGCAAATTGTAAAGGAGCAAGGAAGATGGAACAAGGAAAAACGACGGGAAATGAGGCGCTTTCGCGCTTGATTGATGCGGGCCTAAGCCTTGATAGCTTTTCGAAAAAAGTCGACTTTGGGTGGGGTCATGAGTTGAAGAGGCGGGAAAATTCTCGATTGTTATGGTCTTGAATGTTTCCTTGATTGAGGTGCTTTTCGTGCATTGCCCATAGAATGTTTGTGGGTGGGCGCAGATTTTGGTTATCGGGCTCCTCCTCCGTTAATCTCAGCGAATTTCGCTTGGGGCGCAGCTCGCCATGGCAGTGGATAGTGGACGTCGTTGCGCCCGGTTTTAGCGTAACGGATTGGGGTGGGAAATCTAAGAGGGAAATGGCATTCTCTGCGAAGTGGCCACGACTCGGCGCCTGAAGGCACCGGGCTACATTCGCGGGTCAACAGCGGGGCCAGTGCCTGGCCGAGACATCGGAAATATTCTCCTAACGGCGCCTCGCTGATAGCTGTTTCAGCCTGGCCCGAGCTGCGCCCGAATCGATCGCCTCTCGCGCCTTCTCGATGCCCTCGGCGATGGAAGCCGCTCGCTCCGCGAGCCAGATGCGGAGGCCGGCGTTGAGGAGGACGAGGTCGCGGTGGCCGCCGGGCTCGCCGGAGAGTACCGCTTCGGCGATGCGGGCGTTCGCGGCTGCGTCACCGCCGGCCATCTCTTCGGCGGTCGCCGGCTGGAGGCCGTATTCGACGGGGTCTATCCGCAGTTCGCGTTTCTGTCCCAATTCCCAGAGAAACGCACGGCAGGGACGCGATGTCGGAGCGTCCTCGTTGCCTTCGATACCCTGCACGATCATCACGCGGCGGAAGCCCATCTCACTCGCCGCAGCGAGCATCTTCTCCGCGTATGGCAGGTGGCTGAGGCCGAGAAGGCTGTAAGAGGCGCCCGCAAGGTTGTAGATCTTCTCCACGGTGCTGAGGCACGTGCGCAGCGCGATCTCCGTCCGCAGCTCTCGCAGAGCGAAGACCTGCGGCACGAAGCGCTCCTGGCGCATGAAGCCGACGCCGGTCTCCTCTATTGAGCGCACAACTTCGTCTGCCTCGCCATCGATGGCGATGCCCAGCGCCTCGAGGACGTCGCCGATGGGGACGCCGAACTTGGGGCCGATGCGCTTCTCGCCGTGCATCACGATCGGCACGCCGGCGGCAGCGGCAACAATCGCTGAAGCCGGGCTGACGACGATGCTCTTCTTGCGCCCGTCGTACGGGCTGCCGATATCGAGCAGCCCTTCGACGTTCGGCGCGATCGTCCGCGCGGTCGCTCGAACCGCCTCTGCGAAGCCGATCAGCTCGTCGGGCGACTCGCCTTTATAGCGTTGGACGAGGAGGAAGCCGCCGGCCTGGGCCGGCGTCGCCTGCTGCGAGAGGATGAGCGACATCGCTTCGCGGGCCTCGTCTCGCGTGAGGTCGCGCCCGGCGCGAGGGCCCTGGCCGATCTCGCGCAGGAAGAAACGCATGCGCTCTTGAGGCCCAAAATGGGGCGCGATATCGGTGGAGTCACTCTCGGACGCTGTAATCGTCACCAGCTATAGATTATCAGTCGACGAAAGTGAACGACCAAACGGCCCAATTTGGGACTACAATGGCGTCGGCATGCTAACTAGGTCAGCGTCGAACCTCAGCGCACCGTTAGCCTTGCGTGACCTTCTCCATTACTGCGCTTGCGCCCTTGCGATTACGACGGGACTGTTCTTTTGGGGCCTGAC
>WNGG01009434.1_pt1 | contig 10673 bp, 8 predicted proteins | sample 5400661 | NCBI WGS metagenome assembly WNGG01 (sample SAMN13153372, study PRJNA577476) | soil metagenome | isolation source: 100 cm soil or saprolite under Garry oak tree replicate 1 | place: USA:California | collected 2016-06-15
GTACCAATCTCTAGCGACCATTTGGACGATCACAGAAATGTGGAGAGAAAGAATCCCAGGTTCTGTTAACTCTTCGTCTGATGAGTTAGCTTCGGGGCATCGACTCCAGGGATTACCGTAGGCGTCGGGTTCCCCTTCACTGCTTCAACTGCTCCGCCTTGCGCCTCTATCAGAGGCCGGGAACGTGCGAACCTCACCCGTCCCCGCCGAGCCAGGTTGACTGCTGCCAGCCTGTCCCGGTCCATTACTACTCTACACTTGCTGCACCACAGCTTACGTTTCAGTCTCTTGTCTGATTGGAGTCTCTCCCCGCATCTCGGACACGAGAGACTGGAGCCTCTGGTCTCACGCCTAGATAGACGAATAATTGGAAGGCCAGCCCATCCAGCCTTATACTCTATCTGCCGCTGAGCCTCCCAGAAACTCCACCCGTTCATCCTACCCCGATAGTTTCTAGTCTGACCATTACCCTTACGGTAGAGAGCACGTATGCCTCGAATTTCTTCCAATACTATTGCCTGTCTCCGCTGGACCGCTACAGTCACAACCGTCTTCGTGGTCGCATGTAGGAGATGACCAGTCCTGGCGGTTCTACGCAGTCCATACTTCGACGCTATCGCCCCTCTTATCCTATCATCGTCTCGTCTGAAAGATGCGACTACATGCATCGTGGTACTGGCTATGCGCACAGTCTCCGAGAGGTCGTGGTGACGTGTCTCTTGGTCGTTTCCAACCGTGAGATTGCGAAGATTACAGTCCACACCGACGGTGGACGTGCATTCTACTGGGGCAACATCTCGGGCGATGCACAGGCTCAGCCTGTTCCGGGTGAGCGTGAAAGAGCGAACCTCGAGTCCTGGTTGAGAGATGACGTCTAACGTGTGCTTGGTCAGAGGTATGCTGAGACGTTTCCCTCTTGATACTGGAATCTCTAGTTCTCCATTCTTCGTCTTGAAGCTGTAACATGATACGAGCTGCTGTCTGACAGCATACGGGGTCCTAGTAGGGAAGCCTCTCTTGAGAGACTTCTTCCTAGCCGCTAGGATTCCTGCTGCTCTCGATATGGCGCAGAGCTTGTAGCAACTGGGAGAATCGTACTGGGCGATCTGGTTGTAGGAGAGTAGTGAGAGCCTTCTCAGCGAGGACACGTTGTTGGCTAGGCCTATCCGTATGGACTCGTTGACCATCCTCCTGAACACTTCCAACAGTAGCAGAATCTCTCGTGAAGGAGCATAATACTGCCAGACAGATTTTACGGCAGACAGGATGTATGACTAGAGCCGTAGAGTAGTCTATGAGTCAGAGAGGCACCCAACAATAAGTTAACTAAGCTCGGGTTTGTATGTCTGGTAGATTCCGTGCTCTGAGGCTGAGCCGTCCTTGTAGGCCTCGTCGGCGATGCCGTAGCCGTCAAACATGACGTTGAGACAGTCCATCTCACGCTGGACACCTGTCGTGTTTTTCTCTAGTCTCATTTCGAGCGCAGTGTATGCGGTGATGTCTCCGTATGTGCAGTCCGGGAGGATTCCTGTCGAATTATGAACTTCCCAAAGTACTACGTAGTCGCCACCGGCGGCTGTTGTGCTGATGCTGCGGAATAATGTGCCCGCTGAGGAGTTGGCCATCTGATACACGGTTGCGTTGTGAATTGGGAGAGGGATCTGCTGCCCGGGAAGAGATTCGTGCATGTAGTTGTTGCCGGTGCCGCAGCAGGTGCTTATCGACTGGGTGATGTTCTGGCCGATCGCCTTGTTGCAATATGCGATAGCTCTCTTCGCGAGCAAGTTGTCGCTGCCGATGTAGTAGACGTTGCTGGAGGGCGTCGTCTTCACAAGCTGGAGCTTTAGGATCGAGACGAGTGAGAGGAAGAGACTAGAATGCTAGGCCCGTGAATACGTAGACCCATGCATCCCAGAGCCCTCGCGGGGCCTATGATGGGGAAGTAGTACAGACCGCTGGGTCCTAAACTGGGCGATGCCGAAGAACTCGTCTGCCGTGACCGAGAGTCCGTCGAAAGCGTTGCACGTCGCTCCGAAAACCAAGAACCATCCTATCCGGTTCGCAGATTCGCCTCGAAAGGGTACTCGGAGAACAGGCCTTTCATCAAGATAATTCGAATCGTCTGCGCATTTCGTTGATGAATCCGTGCAGAAACTTCGGCGTCGCCGTTTCTATGGCGTCAAAGTCCTCTTCACGCAAGGCCTTCAGCTTTTTGCACAACAACATGAAGCTGACGCAGAACACAGTGACTATGACAGGTAGTCGAATCAAAGGGCGGACTACCACTGTGTAGGTCAAGAGCTGATTCGTTGCAAAAAGCAGTATGCCGATAGTAAAGGCTAGGATTAGCCCTCTATCTAGATCTTGTAATACTGGAGGTCGAACGGTCAAACGTAAAGATTGCCATGCTAAGGTAAATGTTGCAACTGCAAGTACCACTCGCCCGGCGGCTCCTGCAAGTGTGCTGAATGCTTCTGCACCGAAAAACACCGTTGCAAGATCCAGAACCGTCGCGATAGGGAAAATCTTGAGGAGGGGCCTTGTGTTTCCTGTAGCCTGGAGCACCATTACTAAAATTGCTCCTTGGGCCGAGAATATGGTTGCCAGTACTAGCATGACAAACGGAATTGACTGACCGACCAATGCTGGTCCATATACTACCTCGATCGCCGATGGAGCAACTGCCGCAAGGCCAACGCAGATGGGAAGCACGATCACGTTGATGAGACGGAAAACTGGTATTAGCTGACTTGACACTCCTTTAGCACCATTAGTCGAGTGCGTCACGGAGAATGCCGGGTATGCCGCACCTGTTAAGGGGGTCCACAGTATCGACAAGAACCCGGCACTGGACACCACCAGGTAGTATGCTCCGGTGGTCTGTAGCTGACCTATCAAGGCCTGCAAGATGGCGATGTCCCCCCAGTTCTGCAACAACGTGATTACGGTCGAGGAGAATACAGGAAGACTGAACGTCATAAGAGGCATAATGGGATATGAACCTTTGAGTGCGAGTCTCCCTCGAAGAAGATAGGTCGACAGCGCAAGGGTTGCCAACCCGCCGCACACCCATCCCAGAACTATGCCCGAGACGCCAAAGCCGGAGTAAGCGAGCGTCAGTCCCAAACCGCGACTCAAAGGAACGTAGAGAACGTTTTGGTAGACTGATTGTGAGTACATTCCCAATCCCAGGAAGAAACTACCTAAGAGGGTTGTGATGTCGATAATGAACCCGGTTACAAACGTCGCTATTATCAGCTGGATGCCACTCGGGCCTCCGAGCAGAAGTTTTCCAACCCAGGGAGAAAGAAAAATTGCTAAAATTAAGGAAGGTGTGGCGATTCCCAATAGTAGGCCGGTGATGGTTCGGGCAGATGCTTCGGCCTTCCTAGCATCGCCTTTGGCGATGTTGCTTGCGATGAACCGAGTCGCTGCTGATGGTAGTGCAACCTGGGTGAGAGTAGTGAAGATTGACATGACCAGCGCGAGAAGTGAGACTTCACCAATCTGCGAGAGGTTAAGAACTCTCAGTAGCAGGGCATAGTAGATGAAGGTGGCGACGTACGTCACTACTTGTTGAGTCGCCAAATAGAGAGTGCCTCGCGGCACGTTGTAGCCAGCGACTAGCTCACTCACATTCGTTAGACTCCTGGTTAATCTCTCCGCAATGCTTTACAGATTTTGATCGCCCTGGGTTGAACGGATGGGCTAACGCGGAACAGCGGATTCCTTACGACGTTAAGTATCACATAATTCAGAAAATCTAGAAGAGTCGGAACCGCGGTCCGTTCGTGCATCCTTGTTATTGTCCCTTCCGATGAAAAATCATTGTATGGGCATCATTCGAAGGCGCGAAGATTCTTCGGTTCGATTGTCCTTCTCTTGATCCTCGTGACGGCGAGGAGGCTTGATCCTCATAATTATTAGAGCTATAAGCTGGCTCATAATTGCGACGATCGAAATCGCAGCAGAAATATCAAACACCGGTTGCAACTCAAAGGCTACTTTCAGTTGTTCAGTGCCAGTGAGGTTGAGATACCAACCATTTGCGTATCCGTTAGCAAGGAAATGACTGCTCTCAGGTAAAGGCCTGCCGTTTGGTTGCACATAGACTTTCCAGAGCGGATTGTACTGCTGAGATAAAACCAACATGAAGGGCTCAGTTGCGTTGGTCGTAACATGATATTCAGATGAGCTTTCCTGAGTGACAGTAATTGACGTAAGACCTGCAGGATGTGGTGCGGGACATGTTGGAAAGTCGGCGACAACCGCAGAATCGCCAAACGATAAGCCCTGTTGCGCAAGATGGACGAGAGGGTCATTAACACCGTAGTCGTTAACGCACGTCAACTGTTGTGCAGTGTACAGTCGTGATCCCTGATATGGCAATGGCAACAGATACAACGCGGTGGAAGGACCATCGATTAGTGTGTTAAGCGTCAAAATGCCTGTTAGGAAATCCTGTGTTTTTGTGGCATTCCAAAGAGTCGTGGGTGACACGCTCTTGAGGAGGACAATATACTTGACATCCAGGAAGTGCAAGACCCACAGGAAGCTGAGGCGGACCTGATCGGAGGTCATTTTGACGTAAGAATACAGAGATAATGATCCAAGGTACCATGCCCCCGCAAAGAAATTATACAGTTGGACTTGTGTAATGGTATTGGTATCGGGAGAACCTACTGAAGCATAAGGATTGTTGAAATCGAAAGAGAGCAGCTTCCAGCCTTGAAAATCATCGGTAAATCGAAACAAGAGCCTGTTGTTCGGATCAGGTGCCATTAGCTCTAGGGTGTAGACTTGACCATCATTACGACCGTAGAAATACAAGGATACTCCAGCGAATGCCAACCAGTTCTGGAGCGTGCTGAAGGTATGACTCAGGTATGCGGATTGGAAGCTACCCTGGATTTGCCGGACTTCGTACGAACCGGTTCCGTTGACGAGGTTCGACGAGCTAATGGATGCTAAGTAGCCATAATTTCCTGTTCCAACTAAATGCACATTCCAGAAATCTGTGAAATTGTTATCTGTTAGAGAGCTCATATTTGACTTTGCTGCCATGTTTTGGGAGTTGAAGTGAGAGGCCAGGTCTAGAAGCATGTCTCTGCTCTGCATTGTTGAAGCAAAAGTGTCATCGTATGTAAGGACGCCGTGATTGGAGTTGAGTAGAGTGGGTTCTGGGCCTTCATAGCTCGAGTTTTGGTTAGGATAACCCGTCCTTTGATAGTTTGTGGGTGAGTAATAGGGTGATGCCGTCATTGGAAGGGCGAGAATGTTGAAGCTTCCACTGTCGCTGGACAACATTGTGAACGCCGAAGTATAATCAGAGGGTGTTCGGAACACGTCAAGTGTGCCGTCGAAATCAGTCTGTCTTAGCGAGGCCCCGAGGTCACCGGTAAACCAAGGCGTAAGGTATCCTGAGATCAGAATAAGCAACAGGGCCGAAACTAGTAACCTCGGTCTACGGCCGATTACCAACCGTGGCACGCGATGGAATAGGATTGCAAATAGAAAGGCGAGGGCGAGGCTGACGTAGCCGACGTAGTATTGGAAACTTCTTAGGATGATCGACGGTGGAAAGCTGTAGAATGCGCGGACCACCGGACCTAGGACCTTGTCCCCTACCGATAATCCGAGAGCAAGTGCGAACACTAGAGCCCAAATTGCTCCCAACCTTGAGACGTCCCGCCCAGCTGCTTTTCCCCTGATCCAAACAAAACCAACCACAATGGCAACCATGCCATAGGAGCATAATTGAAACACTGGTAGTAATAGCGCTGCAACCGATCTCAGATACATGTCTCTCGCGTAAAACCCGGCGACAACAAAGGAAGGGAGTAACGCAGGCGAGAAGTTGTAATTCAGACTCTTAGAGGAGAGATCGACCAGTTGGGGAACTGAATAAGAATACCAAAGATAGGGAACAAATGAAAAAGTCGACGAAACCCCAGTAATTACTGCAACTAAGCCCAATGAGTACAGGACGGTTTTTTTTCTTCTTGTTGGAGAGAACAACATGTAGAGCAATAGTATAGCGCAGCTCACGAGGAAGTTTGGGAGCGAGATGAAGACCAGTAAAGACAAGACTAGAGAGAGGAAGACCGTTTGTTCAACGGGTATTGACGAAGCAGTCTGTAGTTTCGTAAGCCAACGGTGGCTTGCGAAAATCGCCAGAGGTATGAGGCAGAACCCCGCAAGGGCAGGAAGCGATCCCGCCAGTAGCCATTGAAATGTTGCGCCAGAAAATCCATAAAGTATGCCGCCAATTGTAGCTGAAGCCTTCGCGCGTGACGAGTTTTCTTCTAAACCGTCGAGAATAGTTAGGTGTGCAAACGAGCCCGAAACTATTGGTGTTCCGAGAAGAATCAACTTAGACACAACATCCCCTCCAATCCCCAGAAAGCCCAACGCGTAAAATGGCGCGTACACTAGGGCCCGTCCAATGTATTCGGGGTGTCCCAGTGAATGCTCCGACCAACTTGAGAAGATCTCAAGTAGCCCAGATCGGAGGTACGCAGGAAGCGATGGAATGTACCAATCCCAGTTGTGACCGACAGCCCCAGGCGTTAACAAGAAGAATCGCAAGAACGCCATCGACAGAATGGAAAGGCCGAGAGCAGTAAGTCCGAAATACACCCAGTCTATGGGGTGGGAAGTATCAGATTGTACTCTCATTGAAGCACCATTTTGAACTCTGGGGCTCGAGTTCACGAGGACTGATTAGGGGGATACTCTCTTGCCGTATTCGCAGAAAGAGTCGAGGTGGTGGATGTGTGTCTCAACTTGGACCGCAGGACCTTCGTGGATTGCGCCACAGGTTTCGATTGGTACCGCCGCTCAAGATCTCTCGTCGGGTAGAATTTCTCGACAATCTTCAAGAAGGTCCATACGAGTGCTCCGCTAGGATCTGAAGCTGCCTCCCCGAGAATCGCCTTGATTGTATTCTGATTAATTGAAGCTGCATCTCTTAGCATTCCGGATTTCTCCCATTTGGGATGCTGCTGTTTCCACGTTTGAGTGCCAATTCTGTAGAGCCGATTCGGTAGTACGTAGTCTCTCAACGTGGATGGTGGGGAATAGTAGCAGATGGCAGAGCGCAGATACTCCACTCTGAAGCCCATCTCGCGTATAGAACACGAAATGAAAGCGTCTTGTTCAATCGCGTCCACGGGTAATCGCACCTTTCTTGCCAGTTTGCCCCTAATCATGAACATTCTGCCGTGGAACGATCGCGACGATTCGCGTAGTCTTTGAAAGACACCGGCTCCAAAGACACCGGCTCTTTCGACAAAGGATTGACCGACGGGTACAGGGATCATGGCGGCGCTTACGGCACCGACGGATTCGTCACTCAGCATGGATTCGACTAGACTACTAATGGAACCCGCAGCTGGAAGAGAATCGGCGTTGATGTATAATAGAAAGTCCGTGTTGGCGTTTTCGAAAATCTCGTTAATCGCGAGATTCAATCCTGTCCGAAACGTGTGATGAATAACCTTGATGAAATCAGGGCGGGCAATCGTGAACCGTTCCAGAATTTCTGGGGTAGCATCAGTGCTGCAGTCAGAAATTACTGTGCTAACCAATTCACATCCGGGGGGCAGTGGTTCACATAGTACAGTAGACAACACGGTCGCAATGGTGTTTGCCTCGTTGTATGATGGAATGCCGACAGACAACGTTGTTCTTTTCATCGATCTCTCAGGCGTGTTTTACCGATCCGCACTAAGCCGTATTGCGCTTATAGATACTTTTTGACCTTTTTGACGTCCTAAAACAAGCTTTCGCAGCGTCAGTCGCATCATGCATGAGTCTACTCAATTCTTTGCTTGGCACTCATCTTGCAATAGCACTGAATTGCTGTCGCGTAGGGAGTGACAGCAATCTGAACCCTTTTGAGAGAAACATGAGTTCTGTGCTCGAGGTGAGATCGGCACGATATATCAAACACAGATCTAATGGAAACTAGAAAGTTTGAATACGAACGCGCACCTGGCTCCGTCACCGTCTAGCTATCGGTTGTCTAGGATGTGAGTGTTTTCTAATTCTCGAACCTTGTTCGAGTAAAACAGTAGGCTTCGTATGGCGTCGGCGGGTCCAGGCATAAGCTTCGTAATATCTCTGTCAGGAACCGTCCTAAGGGACTGAACGAAGGCTCTTTTTCTGGTTAGGGCTGGTATGTCAATCGCAAACTGCCAAACTCCCTTGAAACAAGCAATTCCTGAGTTCTTCCAGCCTTTCTTAATCAGCCACATGCCCTTTACTAGTTCGAGTCCCATAGTAAGAGGGACATACTTGATTACATTGGACGCTTCGTAGTTCTTGAATAGGGTGGCGAGACGGTTACGCGCATTGGTTCTTGCATATTTGGGATCCAATTTGGTTATTGCGCCTTGCACAGTGCCACCTCTCTCGTGATAGACAATCGAGTCAGGAACCACCACCACATTCATGCCCTTGAGTCTGACTCGCCAGCAGAGGTCGATGTCCTCGTCTAGCATGAAGTAATCTGGATCGAACAATTCTCCAACTTCGCGCAGAACACTCCTTCTGATGAACATCACTGCTCCCTCGCTGTAGAACACCTCTTTCACCTCGCCACTTGGTTCGAACCTATGGTTGAACCCAAGGACATTGATGTAGTTCCACATCATGTCCGGTTGATCCCTAGTACTCAGGGAAAACATCATACTTTGAGCGATGGCCGTTTTTGGTGCAGAGTCAAGATATCGAATCATGTTCTTGAGCCAATCTGGACTAACCTCTATGTCGTTGCTGAGTAGGACAACGTATTCCCCAAAGGCGTGTTCCAGTCCGATGTTATTCCCCTTGGAGTATCCGACGTTTATCTCTAGGCGAACCGTCTTTGTAGCCAAGTTGGGGTAGCTCTTGGCAAGCCTTTCAAATGAGGACAAACTGCTGTCGCTAGAACCATTGTCAACGAAAATGATTTCATAGCTCGGATAGTCCAGCGTGAAAAGGCTGGACCACAAGTTCGCAAACCTGCTTCCATTATAATTCAGCAGTACTATGGATACTAGGGGATGACTCTTTCTTTGCATTCCGTTCACGCATCCTGAGCCAGGCTTCTAGAAGATCGTCCATACTGTTTACGTTTATGTTTACCCCATTCACAAACTCACCATACGCTCGACTCTGGGTTGAAACGACGTTAATGGTGTCGGTTATCTCCACTTCGCCTCTGACATCCGAGGACGGAGTGTTTTCTATGTAGGTAAAGATCTCAGGGCTAAATACGTAGACACCACATCCGCGGAGATTTGTTGCAGGGTTGATCGGTTTCTCAGCAATCTCAAGAATTTCTTGGCTCGGACCAAGTTTAACACAACAAGTCGATCTCAGTTTAGCAATTGATCGCTCCTTTACAACTGCTTCTAGCGCGACGGCCTTATGAGAAAAGAATGCCTCCACCATGTTGGCGAGTGAAGGAGTTATCGTCACGTCATCTCCTAGGATCGTTACGAAAGGCTCGTTTCTCAAGTAACTCCTAGTCGAGTAGATTGTCATAGCTATGCCTGGTGGGACTTCGTCCAAAACAACTGGCTCGACTTCTATCCCGATCTCGCCAACTCGATCCAAGTACTCGAGAATTTTCGACTTCTGATAGCAGAGAGGTATCAATATTCGTTCGACTCCCATGTGAATCATATTGTTAATCACGTGATGTATGATGGGAACTCCATATAGTGGGAAGAGTGGCTTCGGTAGCACAAGGCTCAGGTAACCCATCCTATTGCCTGCCCCCGCAGCGGGGATGACGCCCGTTCTTACCTTTCTCAAATTGGTCGTCGACCCGACTTTGTGTCTCCTATGTGATGTCTGTGCTTATGTCAGCCTAACATATTGTCTTGCTTTGTGGTGGTCTGTATTTTCCTGCCTCGTTAAATGTCCATGTAGTTCTGACAACCCTTCGCATCGCCTTGATAAGCGCTGGGAAAGTCCCTTCATTTCCGAAACCAATGAAGGGCCTGCCGATTTGGCAAGTAGGAGCGCCTGTGGCAAGGAGTCCTGCATGAGCTAGGTCGCATGAATCAACTAAGTCCTAAGAGCTTCTTCAACGCAGATCAATGCCTTCCGGAAGCTCCAAGGTATTTTGGCGAGAAACGAAGCAAGGGCAACTAGATCCCAATCAAGCATCGTTTCTTGCAACTGAAGACACAAAGGATAGAATCCTGTAGGGCGCATTGTTGCCCCATCGGAAAAACGGCATAGCTGTCATTGGATCCGATCCATAGGAACGTGTCAATAAGTTTCAATTGGTAGCCAAGAGCTAAATTGGCAACACTCGTTCTAGCATAATTCATCTCATCCCAAAAGACTGTTATGGCGTGAAGCAGAACTCCTGTCAGGAGGGTGTAAAAAGCCGAGTATGCAAGTTCTTTTGCAGTTGAAGGGTGCCCAAGCACGATCATCAGGGCACTAGATAAGAGAAGAACCTGAAAGGCAACCATCAATAGGGATGCCGGATTCGCCCACAAGTGACGCTTTAGTCCTCTTCTGCTGGGTACAGAGCCAATCGCTTTGCAGATCTGATGTTCGAACGTGTAAGCGGGAATCGAAAGGGAAGCCGAGTTGTCAGAGCTCCTGTTCTTATCTTCTGCGGGAGAGTGATCGGATACGCAACCCGTAATGAGTTGGGGTCGCAAGCT